>Ga0247713_1000238_pt1 | contig 38529 bp, 36 predicted proteins | sample 21E_NmetaG_FD_189936 | JGI IMG/M metagenome (GOLD analysis project Ga0247713, IMG submission 189936) | Soil microbial communities from hillslope of Landscape Evolution Observatory, University of Arizona, Oracle, AZ, United States - 2-1-E_N | ecosystem: Engineered > Artificial ecosystem >...
GCGACGCGGTCTTCTCGCCGATCACCCGCAGGTAGTGCTCGCGGTCAGGCTCGACGCTCGGCACCCGGTGCAACCCCGCTGCGGATCCCTGCACCTCGCGGATCTGGCCCTGGCACAGATCCGCGATCGTGCGGGCCATCACCTGCGTCACCTCCACGCCCAGCTTGGCCGACAGCTCCGAGGCGCGGGCGAGCAGGAAGTCACCGGTGAGGATCGCGACGGTGTTGGACCACTTGATGTGCGCTGCCGGGGCGCCACGGCGTACCTCGGCCGCGTCGATGACGTCGTCGTGGTACAGCGTGGACAGGTGGACCAGCTCGACGATGACGCCGGCGTCGACCAGGTCCGATTCGTCGGAGCCGGCGCCGGTCAGCATGCCGGTGAGCAGCACGAGCATCGGCCGGAACCGCTTGCCGCCGGCGTCGATCAGGTACAGCGACGCTTCGCCGAGAAACGGCAGCTCGGCCGCCACCGTGGTCTGCAGGCGGTGTTCCACGAGCGTCAGGCCGGGGCGCAGGTCGACGCCCCGCTCGGCGCCGCGTCGGGTCAGGTCGTCGATCGCGGCCTGCGAGATGGCCATGTCAGCTCACCGTCACCCGGCGAACGAGGCTGCCTGGCGGGCGAGGTCGATGACCGCACCCGGCAGGATCCCCAGGACCACGACAACCGCGGCCGACACGGCCAGCCCTGCCGACAGTCCGAAGGTGGTGGACAGCTCCGGCTGCGCCGCGGCCTCGGCGGGCTCGTCCTCCATGAACATCGTCACGATGACGCGGATGTAGAAGTACGCCGCGATCAGGCTGGACACCACGGCGACGACCACGAGCGTGATCTGACCCGCCTCGATGGCCGCCAGGAACACGCCCAGCTTGGCGATGAAGCCCGCCGTGCCGGGGATACCCGCCAGCGACAGCAGGAACAACGCGAACATCCCGGCGGGAATCGGATAGCGCCGGCCGATGCCACGCAGGTCGTCCAGGGACATCGCCTTGCGGCTGCGCCGTTCGAGCATCGTCAGAACGCCGAACGCGCCCATCGCCATGAAGGTGTAGATCAGCAGGTACAGCAGCAGCGCGCCGGTGCCCTCGCGCGCCGGCGCCGCCCCCCCGCTGATGGCGGTCATGCCCAGCAGCAGGTAGCCGGCGTGGGCGACCGCGGAGTAGCCGAGCATGCGCTTGACGTCGCGCTGCACGACCGCGAGGACCGCGCCGGCGAGCATCGTCAGGACCGCCAGCACCCACACCACGGGCACCCACGACCACTGCAGCGGCGCGAACGCGCCGACGAACACCCGCATGAAGGCGGCGAACGCCGAGGCTTTCGTCGCCGCGGCCATGAAACCGGTGATCGGCGTGGGCGCACCCTGGTAGACGTCGGGAGTCCACATGTGGAACGGCACGACGGCGGTCTTGAACCCGAAGCCGACCAGCAGCAGGCCCAATGCGGCCAGCACCATGCCCTCGTGGGCGTCCAGCGACGCGAAGGCCGCGCCGACGCCGGCGATGTTCGTCGTGCCCGCAACGCCGTAGGACACGGCGATGCCGTACAGCAGCAGCGCCGACGAGAACGCCCCCAGGATGAAGTACTTGAAGGCGGCCTCCTGCGCGACGAGGTCGCGCCGGGCGAACGCGGTCAACACGTACAGCGACAACGACAGGATCTCGACCGAGATGAAGACCATGATCAGGTCGGCCGACGACGCCAGCAGCGTCATACCCGTCGCGGCGAACAGGATCAGCGGGTAGTACTCGCCGCGGTGCATGCGGCGCGCGTTGGCGTAGCTGTAGCCCAGCGCGACAGTCAGCAGGCCGGCGATGCAGATGACGAAGCGGGTGAACAGCGCCACGCCGTCGACGGCGACCATGTCGCCGATCGCCGTGGTGGTCGCGATCACGGGGAACGAGCGCTCGCCGACGATGGCGGTGGCGGTCCCCGAGTAGGCGACCCACTGCCACGCCGTCACGGCGAACCCGCCGGCGAATCCGAGACCGGCCAGGATCGCCGACAGCATCCGCGGCCGCTCCCGCCAGATCAGCGCCAGCGCGAAGATCGCCACCGCCGCGAGCACGACCATGCCGGGCAGGATCCGGTGCTCGGTCTGCACGGCCGCGAGGACCGCCCCGCCGACCAGCACGCCCATGACGATGAACGCGGCCTGGACCCGCCGCTCGCCGGCGGTCTCCAGCAGCAGCGCGATGAGCCCGACACCGAACAGCACCAGCTCGGGGCTGATCGCCGCCCAGGCGAAGTCCGGCGTGTCCAGGGTCTGCGCCGCTTGTGCCAGCAACCCGATCACTCGTCACCCTCCCCCACCGCGGCGATGTCGGGCAGGTCCGCGCCGGCCCGTGCCTGTCCCACGATGGCGTCGACCGAGGGGTTGACCCGGTCGTAGATCGGCTTGGGGTACAGGCCGATGCCGAGCATCAGCAGCACCAACGGCACCATCACTGCGATCTCTCGGACGTTGAGGTCGGCCAGGCCCACGGACCTGCCCTCGACCGGGCCGTGGAACATCCGCTGGTAGGCCCACAGCAGGTAGATCGCCGCGAAGATCACGCCGAACGCGGCCAGGACCGCTGCCCACGGGACGGTCTGGTAGCTGCCGAGCAGGATCGGGAACTCCCCGACGAACCCGTTGAGCCCCGGCAGCGCGACAGAGCTCATCACGGTGAACAAGAACAGCCCGCCGAAGACGGGTACGGCGCGCATCAGGCCCGAGTAGTCGGCGATCAGGCGGCTGTGCGTGCGGTCGTACAAGAATCCGATGAGCAAGAACAGCGCGCCGGTCGACAATCCGTGGTTGACCATCTGCACGACCGAACCGGACGCGCCGGTCGGATGCAGCGCGAACACCCCGATGACGACGAACCCAAGGTGGGCGACTGACGAGTACGCCACCAGCTTTTTGATGTCGCGCTGCATCATCGCGACCAGCGCCCCGTACAGCACCCCGATGACGCCCAGTGCCAGGATGATCGGCGCGAGCCGGCTGGTGGCGTCCGGGAACATCGGCAGCGAGAAGCGCAGGAAGCCGTAGCCGCCGATCTTCAGCATGACCGCCGCCAGGATCACCGAGCCGGCGGTCGGCGCCTCGGTGTGCGCGTCGGGCAGCCATGTGTGCACCGGGAACAGCGGGACCTTGATCGCGAAGGCCGCGAAGAAGCACAGGAACAGCAGAGTCTGCTCGGTCCGGCCGAGGTTCCGGGCGACGTCGAGCAACGGCTCGTAGGCGAACGTGCCACCGCCGGGCTGGAAGTACAGGTACAGGATCGCGACGAGCATCAAGAAGCCGCCGACGAGCGTGTACAGGAAGAACTTGATGGCGGCGTACCGGCGGTTCGCGCCGCCCCAGATGCCGATCAGCGCGTACATCGGCACGAGCATGATCTCGAAGAACAGGTAGAACAGCAGCAAGTCGAGCGCGACGAACACGCCGATCAGGGTTGCCTCCAGCGCCAGCAGCGACGCGAAGAACCCCTTGACCCGGGTGGTCTGCTCCCACGCGGCGAGGATGATCAGCGGCATCACGAACGCGGTGAGCACGACCAGGAACAGGCTCACGCCGTCGATCCCCAGGCGGTAGCCGATCCCCCACTGCGGGATCCACGGGGCGCTCTCACGCATCTGGAATCCGGCCTGCGGCACGAAGCGGACCAGCACCACCAGCGACACGGCGAACGTGGCGAGTGCACCGGCCATGGCGACGGTGCGCAGCGCGGCCCGGTTGTCGGCGGGGACCAGCGCCAGGACGGCGGCGGTCAGCGCCGGCAGGGCGATCAGGGCGGTCAGCACGGGCAGCTCCACTACCGCACCAGCCCTGTGCCCAGCAGCATCGCGGTGACGAGCACGGCGCCGACCAGCACCGCCAGGGCGTAGCTGCGCACGAACCCGGTCTGCAGCCGACGGGTCACCGACCCCAGGCCGGTCGTGCCCCGCCCCAACGAGTTGACCAAGCCGTCGATGCCGCGACGGTCGAACGCCTCGAAGGCTCGGGCGATGAACAGCCCGGGACGCATGACGCTCCACTCGTAGAAGGTGTCCACCCAAAACGCCCGCTGGGCGGCGCCCGACAGGCCGATCGCCGGCGCCGGCTGCGTCCACCGCCGGGTGTAGGCGAAGGCCGCGAAGGCGATCCCGAGCAGTCCCGCGGCGATGATGATGCCCGCGGCCAGGGTGTGGTCGATGAACGCCTCGTCGCCGGCGAACCGCAGGACGCTGGGCTCCAGCCAGTGGTGCAGCGGCCCGTCGGGGTTGGGATTGAGCAGCCCGCCGAACGCCGACGCCGCCGCCAGGACGACCAAGGGCAACGTCATCGTCACGGGCGACTCGTGCGGGTGCAGCGCCGGCTCGATCTGCGCCCACCGCGGTGCGCCGAGGAACACCAGGACGAACCACCGCGTCATGTAGAAGGCGGTCAACCCGGCGGCCAGCCCACCGATCAGCCAGATCGGGAACGCGCCGGGGGTGTCGAGCGCCGAGACCAAGATCTCTTCCTTGGAGAAGAACCCGGACAGGAAGGGGACGCCGCTGATGGCGAGCACCCCCACAGCGGATGTGATCGCCGTCACCGGCATGACCCGCAGCAGCCCGCCCATCTCCCACACGTTCGTGCGGTTGGCCAGCGCATGCATCACCGACCCGGCGGCCAGGAACAGCAGCGCCTTGAAGAACCCGTGGGTCAGCAGGTGGAACACGCCGGCGACCTGGTCACCCACGCCCACACCGATGAACATGTAGCCCAGCTGGCTGACCGTCGAGTACGCCAGGATCTTCTTGATGTCGTTCTGGGCACAGGCGATGATCGCGGCGACCAGGGCCGTGATCGCTCCGACGTAGGCGACGATGAGGCCGATCTCAGGCACCGTCGCCCACAGCGGGGATGTGCGGGCCAGCAGGTAGACGCCGGCGGTCACCATCGTGGCGGCGTGGATCAACGCCGAGACCGGCGTCGGGCCGGCCATCGCGTCGGGCAGCCACACGTACAGCGGGATCTGCGCGCTCTTGCCAGCCGCCCCCACGAACAGCAGCAGGCAGATCGCCGCGGCGGTACCCGCTCCGATCATCCCCGCCGGCTCCGACAGCACGTCGGCGAACGTCAGCGAACCGAAAGCCCCGAAGATCACGAACATCGCGATCAGGAAGCCGACGTCGCCGATGCGGTTGACCACGAAGGCCTTCTTCGCCGCGGTGGCGTAGTCCCGGCGCTCGAACCAGAAGCCGATCAGCAGGTAGCTGCAGAGCCCGACGAGCTCCCAGCCGACGAACAGCGTGAGGAACGACGACCCCAGGACGAGCACCAACATCGATGCGGCGAACAGGTTCAGGTACGCAAAGAACCGCTCGTAGCGCTCGTCGCCGTGCATGTAGCCGACCGAGTACACGTGGATCAGCAGACCCACCCACGTGACCAGCAGCATCATCGCCGTCGACAGCGGGTCGACGAGGACCTCCCAGTCCACACGCAGGTCGCCGGCCTCCAGCCAGGTGGCGACGGTGTGGACGAACACCCGACCCTCGTCGGGCTGGCTCTGCAGGAACGCGAAGACCCAGGTGGCCAGACCCGCGGACACTGCCATCGCCGCCACAGCGATCCACGCAGCAACGGCGCCCAGACGCCGACCGAAGAGCAGCAGGAACCCGGCAGACAATGCCGGCACCACAGGGATCAGCCATGCCAGGGACGCCGGCGAGCCGGCCGGCGCCGCGAGGACGTCGTGGAACGGAGCCGCCTCGGCGGCGGCCAGGACGACGGGGCTCATGACCGCAACCTGTCGATCGCGTCGGCGTCAGTCGACGCTTTGAGCCGGAACAGGTTCACGATCAGCGCCAGCCCGACGGTGACCTCGGCGGCGGCGACCGCCATGACGAAGAACGACAAGACCTGACCGTCGAGCTGCCCGTGGATCCGCGAGAACGCGACCAGGGTCAAGTTCACGCTGTTGAGCATCAGCTCGACGCACATGAACATGACGATGATGCTGCGACGCACCATGAGGCCGACCAGCCCGATGGTGAACAGGCCTGCGGCCAGCAGGAGGTAGTAGCCGGCGGGGACGACCATCTAGGCGTCCTCCTCGGTGGGGCTGCTGCTGGGCGCGGGGTTGCCCTTTCCGATCAGCGCGGGCTCGGCCTGCGTTGGCGCCGAGTCCACTTCGGTGGTGGTGTCGCCGGCGACCGCGTCGACGAGGTCGGCGGGATCTTCCTCGCGGCGACCCAACACCATGGCACCGATGGCGGCGATGACCAGCAGCACGCTGATGACCTCGAACGGCCACACGTACCGGGTGAACAGCAGCGCGCCCACACCCTCGGTGTTGCCCTGCTCGTTGGCTTCCGCCAGGCCGCGGCAGGCGGCCCGGTCGGTCACCGCACCCTCGGCGGCTGCCGGGGAAGGACACGCCGACTGCGTGCCGAGGTAGGGGCCGGCGACGCCGACCGCCAGGGCGGTGAACAGCACCAGCCCGAAGACGATGGCGGCCGGCTTGACGCCGCGGACGTTGTCGCGGCGGGTCGGGTCGTCCTGCCGGTCCACACCGAGCAGCATGATCACGAACAGGAACAGCACCATGATGGCGCCCGCGTAGACGATGATCTGCACCGTGGCGAGGAACTGCGCTTCGTTGACGGCGTAGAAGACCGCGATGGTGAAGAAGTTCACCACCAGCATCAGCGCCCCGTGGACGGCGTTGCGCATCATCACCATCGACACCGCAGAGCCGAGCGACAGCGCGCCGACGATGATGAACACCACCAGCTCCGCGCTGCTACCGCCGGCAGCCTCGGCTGCCTGGGCCAGGATCGGCACCCCCTACCCCTCCCGTCCTGTGGCCGTACCGGGTCCTTCGGTCCCGCCGCCGGCTGTCGGCGCCGTCGCGGGGTCCCCGGTGTCCTGCGGTTGCGGCCCGAGCGTCGACTCATCGGCCGCCGGTGGGAAGTACCGCAGCGAGTCCTGCGACGCCTTGCCATCCGGTCCGTAGTAGCGAAGCCCGCGGGCGGCGACCTCGGCGTCGGTGTGCGGCGGCTCCTTGGCGCCCTCGGGCAGCGGTGCGATGAGCTGGTGCTTCTCGTAGATCATGTCGGCCCGTGAGTCGGCGCTGAGCTCGTATTCGGAGGTCATCGTCAGCGCCCGGGTCGGGCACGCCTCGATGCACAGCCCGCACAGGATGCAGCGCAGGTAGTTGATCTGGTAGATCGCGCCGTACCGCTCGCCCGGGCTGAAGCGGGCCTGCGGCGTGTTGTCGCGGCCTTCGACGTAGATCGCGTCGGCCGGGCAGGCCCAGGCGCACAGCTCGCAGCCGACGCACTTCTCCAGCCCGTCAGGGTGACGGTTGAGGACGTGACGGCCGTGAAACCGTGGGGCCGGCTGGTTCTTGACTTCGGGGTACTGCTGCGTGACGGCCGGACGGAACATCGTCCGGAACGTCAGGCCGAAGCCCTTGCGCATCGCGTTGAACACTAGACCTGCACCTCGTCGACGCTGTCGTCGGTGGCGGGCGCCTGTTGGGGCGGCTGACGTTCGTCGTCTCGCTCACGGCGGCTGAACATCGGTGCCACCAGCCACAACGCTGCGGCGACCCCGAAGCCGATCAGCAGCAGCCGAGGCGCGTCGCCGCCCAGCGGCTGCTGGCGGTACAGCACCACGAGCGCCGTGATCATGACCCATGCCAGCGCGAACGGCAGCATCACCTTCCAGCCCAGGTCCATCAGCCGGTCGTAGCGGGTCCGCGGCAACGTGGCGCGCAGCCAGACGAAGACGAAGATCAGCACGAACGTCTTCACCGCGAACAGCAGCAGACCGAACAGCGCCCCGCCGATCGTTCCCTGCCATGCCGCCGGGATGGGGCCCGGCCCGCCCAGGAAGGCGGTGACGGTCACCGCGGACACGGTGATGACGTTCATGAACTCGGCCAGGAAGAACATGGCGAACTTCGCGCCGGAGTACTCCGTGTGGAAGCCCGCGACCAGCTCGCCCTCTGCCTCCGGGAGGTCGAAGGGGGGTCGTTGGGTCTCTGCGATGACCGCGACGAAGAAGATGACGAACGCGGGGATCATCGGGATCACGTTCCACGCGGGGATGCCCCAGACGATGGTCGCCTGTTGGGCAGCGACGATGCCCGACGACTGCAGCGTGCCGGTGTAGATGAAGACCGCCGCCAGGGCCAGGCCCATGCCGAGCTCGTAGCTGATCATCTGGGCGCTGGAGCGCACGCCGCCCAGCAGCGGGTACTTCGAGCCCGAGGACCAGCCGGCGAGGACGATGCCGTAGACGCCCAGCGAGCTCATCGCCAGCACCCACAACAGACCGATGTTCGGATCCCAGACCTGCAGGGCCACCTCGCGGCCGGCGACGGTGAAGGTGCCGCCGAACGGCACGACTGCGAACGTGAGCATGGCCACGACCGCGGAGACGAACGGCGCGGCGACGTAGACGGCCCTGTCGACGTTGCTGGGCGTGATGTCTTCTTTGAAGAACAGCTTCGCGCCGTCGGCCAGCGTCTGGAACAGCCCGAAGGGGCCGAGTCGGTTCGGCCCGATGCGGGTCTGCATCTTGGCGACCAGGCGTCGCTCGCCCCAGATCAGCAGCGCGGTGGCCACGATCCACAGACCGAAGGCCACGACGACCTTGACGATGATGATGAGCAGGTCGATGCCGTCCATCACGCCACCGCCGGGTCCTCGGGGCCCACGCCGGTCGGCGCGAGGTCGTGCGGTTGCTGGTCCCATGCCGACGGGTCCTGGACGGGCCGGTCGACGATGGTGTGACCCTCTGCCGGCTCGATCCGCACGCGCAGCGCCGCGCCGCGCTCGATCAGCGCGCCGGGGTTGGTGCCGCTGGACGGGCCGGGCAGCACGACGCAGCCCGAGACGACGCCGGGCGTCACCTTCACCGGGAGCTCGGTGCTGCCCGCATGGCCGATCACCGTGACGTGACGGCCGTTGGTCAGCTCCATGCGACGGGCGTCCGCGGTGCTCATGTGCACCACGGCCGGTCGACCGGTCTCCTTCAGCGCCTTGGAGCCCACGAGCATGGTGTTGTCGGCGATGAGCTGGTCGACCACGATGGCGTCGAACTCGTCGTCACGGCGCGCCGCCCGGTCGGGGGCGGTGACGTCGCCGGGGGTGACCGAGGCCAGCCGCTCGGCCGCGCCGTCGGCGGCCTCCATCAGCGGGGCTGCCTCCCGGCGGACGTCGTTGGCCGTCTCCCAGCCCAGGTCGGCGCCCATCGCCAGCGCGAGCTGGCGGAAGATGTCCCAGTCCTGCTGCACCAGCGGGTGCGGCTGCACCGCCTGGGGGAACGGTTGGCGCCGGCCCTCCCACGTGGTGAACGACCCCACACGCTCCTGCGACACCATCGCGGGCAGGACGACGTCGGCGTACGGGGTCGTCTCGTTCGGCACCACGTCCTGCACGATCACGCTGTCGACGGCCTCCAGCGCCTCGCGCGCCAGCCGCGGGTCCTCGAAGTCCCGGACAGGGTCGACCCCGATCAGGTACAGCGCCTTGATCTCGCCCGCAACTGCAGCCTCGAGCATCCCGCGGCTGTCCAGCCCGGGTGCGTCAGGCAGCCGTTTCCAGGCCTGGGCGACCGGGCCAGCGTCGTCCAGCCGCCGGCCACCCGGCAGCAAGCCAGGCACCAGGCCGGCGTCGATTGCGCCGCGGGCGTTGGTGTGCCGGGGCACCCACGCGAAGTGGGCGCCCCGCGCCGTCGCCAGCGCGGCGGCTGCCGGCAGCGCGCCCGGGGACTGCGCGAGCCGCTCGCCGGCCAGCACCACGGCGGCGTCACCGGCAGCGGCGAGGGCGTCGCCGACCGCGGTCACGTCCTCGTGGTCGCTGGTGCCGTCGCGCAGAGCGGCCAGCGCCGCGGCCTCGCCGCCGGGGGCGGTGCGGATCCATCGCCACGCCAGCGTCTCCAGGCTGCCCATGTGCGGCCCGACCACGACGATCCGCTGACTCGCTCGCCGCCACGCCTTGCGCAGCCGCAGGTACAGGATCGGGACCTCTTCTTCGGGGTCCAGGCCGGCGACGATCACCACGGGCGCGGCTTCGACGTCGTCGTACGTGGGCCCCATGGTCCCCCCGAGTGCCGAGAACACGCCGATCTCGTCGTCGGTGCGGGGCCGCATGCGGAAGTCGACGTTGTCGGTGCCGACGACGTCGCGAGCGAACCGGGCGAGTGCGTAGTGGTCTTCATCGGTCAGGCGGCCGCCCGTGATGACGCCGACGGCCGATGGGCCGCCCGCCTCGATCGCGGTGTTGAGCCGGTGCGCAGCCTGGCGCAGCGCGACCAGCCACGAGGCCGGCTCCTTGCTCCCCAGCTCGTTGCGGGCCACCGGCTCACGCAGCCGGTCCGCGTGTGCGACCAGGTCGTAGCCGTACCGGCCCCGGTCGCACGTCCACATCTCGTTGACGGCCATGTTCTCCCGGGCGAGCTGGCGCTGGATCTCTCCGCGGCGGACGTCGGCCCGCAGGTTGCACCCGGCCGAGCAGTGATTGCAGACCGTCGGGTGGCTGGTGAGGTCGAACGGGCGGGACTTGAACCGGTACGTCGACGACGTCAGCGCCCCCACCGGGCAGATCTGGACGACGTTGCCGGAGAAGTAGCTCTCGTAGGGCTCGTCTTCGTAGATCGCCACCTGCTCCAGCGCCCCGCGTTCGAACAGCTCGATGAACGGGTCCCCTGAGATCTCCGAGGAAAAGCGGGTGCAGCGGGCGCACAGCACGCAGCGCTCGCGGTCCAGTGCCACCAACGCCGAGATCGGGATCGGCTTCTGGTAGCGGCGCTTGTCGTCGATGAAGCGGCTGCTCCCCGGACCGTGCGCCAGCGCTTGGTCCTGCAGTGGGCACTCACCGCCCTTGTCGCACTGTGGGCAGTCCAGCGGGTGGTTGACCAGCAGCAGCTCGAGGTTGCCCTCCTGTGCCTGGCGCGCGACCTCGGACGTGACGTGCGTGTTCACGACCATGCCGTCGGTGCAGGTGGTGGTGCACGACGCGAAGGGCTTGCGCTGACCCTCGACCTCCACCAGGCACTGCCGGCAGGCGCCCACCGGGTCGAGCAGCGGGTGGTCGCAGAAGCGCGGGATCGTGATGCCCAGCTGCTCGGCGGCACGGATGACCAGGGTGCCCTTTGGCACCTGCAGCTCCCGCCCGTCGATCGTGACGGTCACCATGTTCGTCGCCTCAGGCATACCCGACTCCTGCAACGCTGGGCGGACGGTGGCGCCCGGAGTTGTCGGTGACCACGCCGGCGTGCGGCTCGATGCCCTCCGGCTGGCGTCCGTGGTTGATCAGGTGCAGGTACTCGTCGCGGAAGTACTGCAGGCTGGACTTGATCGGGCTCGTGGCGCCGTCGCCCAGGGCGCAGAACGACCGCCCGAAGATGCTGTCACAGACTTCGTCCAGGACGACCAGATCCTCCTCGCGACCGTTGCCGTCGACGATGCGCTGCAGCACCTGCCCCAACCAGAAGGTCCCCTCCCGGCACGGGGTGCACTTGCCGCAGGACTCGTGCTCGTAGAAGCGGGTCCAGTTCAAGACCGCCTCGACGACGCTGGTGCGGTCCGAGAACATCATCATCGCGGCCGTTCCCAGCAGCGAGCCCGCGGCAGCGACGCCTTCGAAGTCCATGGGCACGTCGTAGTGCTCGTCGGTCAGCAGCGGCGTCGACGAGCCCCCCGGCGTCCAGAACTTCAGCGTTCGGCCGGGCAGCATGCCGCCACAGGACTCCTCGATGATCTGGCGCGCCGGTGTCCCCATCGGCCACTCGTAGTTGCCGGGGCGCACGACTTCACCGGAGACGCAGAACAATTTCGGGCCCGGTGACTTCTCGGTGCCCATCGACCGGAACCAGTCGACGCCGTTCTCCAGGATGCAGGGCACGGTCGCGATGGTCTCGACGTTGTTGATCACCGTCGGGCACGCGTAGAGGCCGGCCACCGCCGGGAACGGCGGCCGCAGGCGCGGCTGGCCACGACGGCCCTCCAGTGCGTCGAGCAGCGCCGTCTCCTCGCCGCAGATGTACGCGCCCGCGCCGTAGTGCAGCGTCACGTCGAAGTCGAAGCCCGACCCCTGGATGTCCTTGCCGAGCCAGCCGTGCGAGTACGCCTCGGCGATCGCCTGCTCCAGACGGATGCCGGGCCACAGGTACTCGCCGCGCAGGAAGATGAACGCCCGGTGCGAGTTCAGCGCCCGGCCGGCGATCATCATCCCTTCCAGCAGCAGGAAGGGATCGCGCTCCATCAGCTCGCGGTCCTTGAAGGTGCCGGGCTCGCCCTCGTCGGCGTTGACCACGAGGTACACCGGCTTGCCGGTGTCCTGCGGGACGAACCCCCACTTCACGCCGGTCGGGAAACCGGCGCCCCCGCGCCCGCGTAGCCCCGCGTCCTTGACCATCTGGATGATGTCACCGGGGGCCATGTCCAGCGCATCCCGGACGGCCACGAAGCCGCCGGTGTTGCGGTAGCCGACCAGGGTGTGCCCGTCGGCCTGGTCGTAGCGCTTCGTCAGCACCTTCACGGGCTCAGGCATCGTCGCCCTCCCGCTCAGCCGCATCGTCGGACGACACCTGCTCGTCGGTGCGGGGATCCGCCTCCGTCGCGGCGCCACGCTCGTCGGAGCCGACGCCGGTGCGCGCGCCCATGCCCTCCGGCCCGCGCTGCTCGGCGCCACCGCCGGCGGCGTCGGCGAACTCGGGCAGCTCCGAGTCCGGCTCCAGGCTGTCCAGCGGCCCCGGCGCGCCTGGCCCCGCCTCAGGAGGCGGTTCGGCCGCGTCAACGGACGTCGCCTGGTCGATGGCCGCCCCCGGCTCGTCGGCGGCGTGGGGGCCGAGGCCGGCGAGCCGGTGCTGCGCCGACAGGATCCCGCGCGGCCGGTACCCGCGGGTGGGAGGCGGCACCTCGCCCGCGATCACCCGGTCGACCAGCTCCTCGGCAGCCTCGGGGGTGAGGCACTCGTAGTTGAAGTAGTCCACGGTCACAACGGGCGCACCCTCGCAGTTGCCCAGGCACTCGGCGTGCTCGAGCGTCACCGCACCGTCCGCCGTCGTCTCGTTGTGCCCCACGCCGAGCTTGTCCGACAGCCGGCGGTACACGTCGCCCGCCCCGCGCACATCGCACGCGAAGTTCGTGCAGACGCTCACCAGATGCCGGCCCAACGGCTGCCGCTTGTACATCGTGTAGAAGGTCGCGACCGCCGTCACCTCCGCCCGGGTCAGCCCCAGCAGCTGCGCGCACTCCGCGATCCCGTCGTCGGAGATGTAGCCGTCCTGGTGCTGCACGAGGTGCAGCAACGGCAGCAGCGCAGAGCGGCCGACCGGATACCGGTCGACCAGCTGCTCAGCTTTGGAACGCAACTCGGCGGAGAACAACGACTTCGAACCTTCCTAGCGGTCGACGCCGCCCATGACGGGGTCCAGCGACGCCACCGCCGCGATGACGTCGGCGATCAGCAGACCCCGGGTGACGGCGGGAATGGTCCCGATGTGGATGAAGGATGGGTCCCGCACCCGGATGCGATAGGGCTTGTTCGTCCCTGACGACGTGACGTGGTACCCCAGCTCCCCCCGCGGCGACTCGACGGGGACGTACACGGTCCCCTCGGGCACGGTGAACCCCTCGGTCACGAGCTTGAAGTGGTGGATCAGGGCCTCCATCGACTGGCCCATGATCTTGCTGACGTAGTCCTTCGTGTTGCCGATCCCGTCGGGGCCCAGCCCCAGCTGCGCCGGCATGGCGATCTTGCGATCGGCCACCATGACCGGCCCGCCGGGCAGGGTGTCCAGGGCCTGGCGCACGATCTTCAACGACTCGCGCATCTCCTGCATGCGCACCAGGAACCGACCGTAGGCGTCACACGTGTCGGTGGTGATGACGTTGAAGTCGTACTGCTCGATGTTGCAGTACGGCTCGACCTTGCGGAGGTCGTGGGGGATGCCGGCACTGCGCAGCACCGGACCGGTCGCTCCGTAGTCCAGGCACTGCTCCGCAGTCAGGATGCCGATGCCCTTGTTGCGCTCGACCCAGATCGGGTTGTCGGTCAGCAGCCGCTCGAACTCGTCGATGCGGTCGGGCATCTCCTTGAGCAGCACCTCGACGCGGTCGCGGAAGTCGTCGGGCACGTCCATGGACAGACCACCGGGCCGGACGTACGCGTGGTTCATCCGCAGGCCGGTGACGTGCTCGAGGACGTCGAGGATCCCCTCGCGTTCGCGGAAGCCGTAGAGCATGACGCTGACGGCGCCGAGCTCCATGCCCGAGGTGGCCAGCCAGACGAGGTGGCTGGAGATGCGCAGCAGCTCCGTGGTGATGACCCGCAACGCCTGCGCCCGCTCGGGCACGTCGTCTTCGATGCCGAGCAGCTTCTCGACGGCCAGGCAGTAGCCGAGCTCGTTGAACAGCGGCGACAGGTAGTCCATGCGCGTGACGAACGTCACGCCCTGGACCCACGGGCGGTACTCGGCGTTCTTCTCGATCCCGGTGTGCAGGTAGCCGATGACCGGTTCGGTGTGCACGACCGTCTCGCCGTCGAGCGTGAGGATGAGCCGCAGGACGCCGTGGGTCGACGGATGCTGGGGCCCCATGTTGATGACCATGAGGTCGTCGTCGACGGCGTCAGGCAGCTCCTCCCACTCGCCGCCGACCACGGTGTACTCGTGGCGGATCTCGTCGGGGAGGTCGCGCTTGGGTGTGTCGTCCCACTCGGCGCCGCTGGCAGCAGGGGTCCGGGTCTCGCTCATCGTCTCACCCCCTAGTAGTGCCGCAGGTCGGGTGGGGGGACGGTGGCGCCCTTGTACTGCACGTCGACCCCGCCCAGCGGGTAGTCCTTGCGCAGCGGGTGGCCGTCCCAGTCGTCGGGCATGTGCAGGCGCTTGAGGTTCGGATGCCCATCGAAGTGGACGCCGAAGAAGTCGTAGAACTCGCGCTCCATGAAGTCCGCCGAGGCGTACACCGGCGTGGCGCTGGCGATCACGGCGTCGGTATCGGGCAGGTGCACCGTGATGCGGAACCGGTGGTTGTGGGTGATCGAGTACAGCAGATAGTTCGCATCGATCCGCCCCACCTCGTCGCCGAACTCGTAGTTCGGCCACCCGGTGGTCTCCTGCATCGTCTCGACCCGCTTGCCCCCCGGCCAGTGCACCCCCGTGAGGTCGGCGAGCAGCTCGCAGCGGACGTCCGGATCGTCACGGCAGAACCGCAGCAGGTCCAGGATCTGGTCGGCCTTGGCGATCAGCGTGAGCTCGCCGCGGAAGCCGAGCACCTCGAGGTCCGGGAAGGCGGCCACGATGTGGTCGCGCAGCCCGCGCAGGCGGTCGGACAGCTGGACTGCGACCTCGGTGTCGTGGTCGCGCATGGCGGCTTCCTCGCCGCTGTGCATGTCCGGCGTCGAGCGCTCGGGGCCAGCGCCCGTGGGACGCGTGGTCTGCGAGTCCCCTGCGCTGCGGATGCTCTCAGGATCGGGCACGGGTCACCGCCCCACCTGCGGCAGCTGCGCGAACGGACCGTGCGGTGTGACGACCGGCTCGTTGGGATCGGGGTCCTTCCAGCCGGTCCGGCGCCGGAAGTCCTCCATGGACTCGCCCTTGCGGGGCCGCTCGACGAACTGCTCGTTGCGGATCTTCTCGTGCAGCTTGATGATCCCGTCCATCAGCATCTCGGGGCGCGGCGGGCAGCCCGGGACGTACATGTCGACGGGGACGATGTGATCCACGCCCTGCACGATCGTGTAGTTGTTGAACATGCCGCCGGTCGAGGCGCACACCCCCATGGCGATGACCCACTTGGGATCGGCCATCTGGTCGTACAGGTTGCGCACGACGGGTGCCATCTTCTGGGAGACACGACCGGCGACGATCATGAGGTCCGCCTGTCGCGGCGACGCGCGGAAGACCTCCATGCCGAAGCGCGACAGGTCGTAGTGGCCCGCACCGGTGGCCATCATCTCGATCGCGCAGCAGGCCAGCCCGAAGGTCGCGGGCCACAGGGAGCCGGCGCGAGACCAGCCGACGAACTTCTCGACGCTGGTCAGCAGGATGCCGGTCGGCAGGCGGCTTTCTAGTCCCAATCCAACCCTCCCCGCCGCAGCACGTAGTAGTAGCTCTCGAACAACAGGAGCACGAAGACCGCCATGACCGCGAAGCCGTACCAGCCCAGTGACCGGAGCGTGACAGCCCACGGGTACAAGAAGACCGCCTCGACGTCGAAGATGATGAACAACATGGCCACCAGGTAGAACTTCACCGGGAAGCGCGCGCCACGGACGTCGGTCGCCGGGTCGGGGATGATTCCGGACTCGTACGCCGCCTGCTTCGTGGGGTTGGGCTCGCGGGGCCCGAGGCGTGACGACACCGCCATCGACAGGCCGACGAACAGCGTGGCGAGGACGAACAGCGCCAGCAGCGGGACGTATTCAACGAGCAACTCACACCCCCCTGCTGGTGTTTGATCCGGTCCGATTCCGGCGGCAGCCAAAGACTAGGCGGGTGGACGAGCGCCACCAAAAGCAGGCCCGGCCCGTGGGCGCGATCATGCTGCCGGGACCACACGCTCGAGGGTGTTCATCAGCACGTCGGTCGCATCCTTGCTGCGACGGTTCGTCAGGTGCGCCATGACGCGGAACACGAAGTCCATCAGGCGCCGCTGCGGCATCCCGTACTCGGTGCACAGGCGCATCACCTGCGGATGACCCATCGCCCACAGGAAGTACCGGCCGAGCGTGTAGTAGCCGCCCCACGCCTCGCCGACCGCCCGGGCGTAGCCCTGCAGGGGGGCGTCCGAGCGCCGGCGCAGCGCCTCGTCGGCCGCGTCCGCGGCGAATGCGGCGGCTTCGATGGCGTAGCTGATGCCCTCACCGTTGAACGGGTTGACCATCCCACCGGCGTCGCCGATCAGCAACGCTCCACGGTGCACGTGGGGCCGGCGGTTGTGGCCCATGGGCAGTCCGGCGCTGCGCGGCTTGCCCACCATGGTCTCGGGGCGCAGGTCCCACGCCTCGGGCAGCGTGGCCACCCACTGCTCGAGCGTCTTGCGGTAGTTGGTCGTGCGGAAGTGCGCCGAGGTGCTGATCAGCCCCCAGCCGACGTTCACCAGCCCGTCGTCGAGCGGGAAGATCCAGCCGTAGCCCGGCAGCAGCTCGCCTTCCTGACGGCCGCTACCGCTGCGCTGCTTGAGCGGCAGCTGTGGGCCGCTACCGCTGCGCTGCTTGAGCGGTTGCTGAGGGCCGCTACCGCTGCGCGGCTGGTGCCTGCGGAGGTCCAAGAAGCCCTCCATCATGCCCATCGTCGAGCGCGGGCTGCGGTAGTAGGTCCGCACGGCCACCCCCATGGGCCGGCGCTCGTCGCGGTGCAACCCCAGCTGCACGGCGAACCTCGAGGAGCCGCCGTCGGCGACCACGACGATCGGCGCGCGGACCACGCCCCGCTCGCCGCCGTGCTCCTCGCTGCGCCGATACGCCACGCCGGCGACCCGCTGACCGTTGCCGCCCAGGAACACCGGGCCGGTGACGTCGGTCTCCTCCCACAGCTGCGCGCCGCGCTTGACCGCATGGCGCGCCAAGGTGTGGTCGAACAGCGCGCGGGTCGCGGTGACCGAGTGCGCGGGAAAGTCGTCGAGCTGCGGCCAGGGCATGTCGAGCACGACACCGCCCCCGTACATCCGCAGACCCTCCTGGCGGTCCCAACCGGGCACGCGCCCCTCGGCCTCCTCGGTCAGCCCCAGGCTCTGCAGTGCCTTGACCGCCCGCGGGGTCAGGCCGTCGCCGCAGACCTTGTCGCGCGGAAACGCGTCCTTCTCCAGCAGCACGACGTCCCGGCCCGCCTCGGCAAGAAACGCCGCGGCCGCCGAGCCGGCGGGGCCGGCACCCACGACGACGGCGTCGGCATGGGTGACGCGGGAGGTGGTGGCAGCGTCCGTGGTGCGACCTCCGGGGGGTGGGCAGCACAGGCTAGCACGTCTTTGTGAAGCAATTCACAAGTGGCCTACCCGACGGATCGTGGAGCCCCCATGCGGACGCTCACGCCAGGCGACCAGTGCACCAGCGGGTCACCGGCCGGCGCCGGCAGACCGGCCGGCGCCAACAGCTCCTGATCCATCAGCCCGGCGGTGGCGTGCTGCAAGGGCCACGGCTCGTGCTCGACGGGTGTGCACCACAGGCGCCCACGGGCGCGGCTGAAGGCGCGCCAGCGCCCGGTCAGCCAGTGGTCGCGTTCCGTGGGTGCGATGGGCGCCCCCACGGTGAGGCCGATCCGGGAGCGGGCCGGGTCCGACGGCACCCGCCGGCGTGCGGTCGTGTAGACGACCTCGTCGGTGGTGCGGGTCACGCGCATGGCGGCCCAGCAGTACGGCGTGCCGATCGCCGCCCGCGCCAGCAGCGCCGCGGACCGCGTGGTGTCGAGGGAGAAGAACCACAAACCGTCGACGCCGCCGGCGGTCCGCACGTAGGTGCGCACATTGGTCTCCAGAAAGGTCGACAGCAGCGGCACGGCTGGCAACCCCGGGGGCCGCACACCCGACATGACGAAGGGCGTGATCCCCACCCAAGCCCGGTCCTCGAAGGTGTCGACCTGCAGCTCGGGCGGCAACAGCCGCTGCACCACGTCGGGCGGGTATGCCCAGTGGACGAAGCCGACCGACTCCCAGCGCATGACCCCGGCCGGGACCGAGATCCGTTGCTCCGGTGCCCGTCCCGCCACGGCTCACTCCCCCCGCGTGGCGCGGTGCACGGCGACGATGCCGCCGCTGAGGTTCGCCACCTGCACGCCAGTCCACCCCGCCGATGCGATCAGGTCGGCGAGCGCAGCCTGGTCGGGCCAGGCCTGGATGCTCTCGGCCAGGTAGCGGTATGCCGCGGGGTCCGAGGTGACGACCTTGGCCAGCCGCGGGATCGCCCCGACGAGGTAGCGCGTGTACAGCGTCCGAAAGGGCGCCCACGTCGGATGGCTGAACTCCAGGACGACCAACCGCCCCCCGGGTCGGGTGACGCGGGCGAACTCCGCGAGCCCGGCGCGGGTGTCGGGCAGGTTGCGCAGGCCGAAGGCGATCGTGACGACGTCGACCGAGGCGTCGGCCAGCGGCAGACGCGTGCCGTCACCGTTGCACCACCACACGCGTCCGTCCCCGCGTTCGCGGGCCCGGCGCGCGCCGGTGGCGACCATGTTCCAGCTGAAGTCGAGCGCGATGACGCGGGCGCCGGAATCCGCCAGGTCGAGCGCCAGCGCCCCCGTCCCGCCGGCGACGTCGAGGGCGAGCTGGCCCGGTCGTGCCGCGGCGGCCTGCGCCGCGACCCGCCGCCAGTGGCGGTCCTGACCCGCTGAGAAGATGGTGTTCGCCAGGTCGTAGCGCGGGGCGACCCGGTCGAACATGGCCTGGACCAGCGCGGCGTCCTTGTCGTGCGTCGGCCGGGGGTCCGGGGTGCGGGGCAGGTCGGGAGTGGTGTTCATGATCGCCAGCTGTCGTCGTCCACATCGGGCCAGGCAACGTCGGCGCTGTCGCGCCGGGCCTTGCGCACCCCGGCCAGCACCGTGAGGACCTGCCGGCCGGCGCCGCCCTCGATGAGGTCGCGGTAGACCGTGTCCGCGCTGGTCGGGATCTCTACCCCCACCAGATCCGCTCGGCGCCCGACCTCCAGGACGCCACAACGGTCGCCCCAGCCGAGCGCGTGGGCGCCGTCGATGGTGGCAAGGCGCACGGCCGCCTCGGCCAGCGCCATCGGTCCGGCCCGGCCGGGCCACAGGTGCAGGCCCCGCCGCTGGGCCAGCGCCACCCACGCGCCGGCTTCGGCGAGGATGTCGAGATCGGTCGCCGCGGCCAGGCTCTCGGTTCCCAGGGCCAGCGCCACCCCGTGGTCGGCGAACAGCTCCAGCGGCGCGTCGCCCATGGTCAGCCGCTCGTTGGCGCGCGGAACGCACACGACCGCCACACCCAGACGGCCGAGCAGCCGCGCCTCCCCGGCGTCCAAGCGCACCGCATGGACCAGCGCGGTGGCCTCCGACAGCGCGCCGAGCGCCTCGAGGTAGCGCACCGGCGTGGGCGCCGGCGTATCGAGCCACTCGTAGGCGAACCCACCGGCGCGCGCCCGGTCGGCCATCGGCCCGGCACCCGACCGCAGGGCCGCCACCTCGACCTCGGACTCACCCGCGTGGATCTGCACGGGCGCCGACCGGCGTTTGGCCAGCGACGTCAGCGACTGCAGGACGCCGGTCCCCAGCCGCGCCGGCGAGGCAGGCGCGACGCCGACGCGCCGGCCCTCCGCCGGCAGTCCGAGCGCGTGCTCGACCTGTGCGACCACGCTGTCGGCGTGCTCGACGTCGACGTCGGCGACCTCCACGTACGAGTCCCCGGCCAGACCGGCACGCGAGGCGGCGGGAACGGCGGGGCCGCGGGTGACCGTGTCGAAGACCGCGGTGCTGCCCGAGCGCAGCGCCTGCAGCACCCCGCGGTGCGCAGACCGCCCCCAGCGCTCCTCCGGCCAGCCCGCCGTGGTTCCCGCGACCGCCGGCAGCCAGGCGGCGTAGGGCCCCGGCACCGCCAGCGCCGCCGCGTCGGCGAGCTCAAGGTGGGTGTGACCGTTGACCAGGCCGGGCAGCAACGCGCCCTCGATGTGATGGTGCCGCTGCGCATCCTCGTGCAGGGCGGTCCGGTCACCGACCGCGACGACCGTCGCCCCGTCCACCAGCACCCCCCCGTCGGGCAGGGGCGGGCCGGACATCGGGCAGACCACGGTGGCGCTGTACAGCGTTCTCGGCACGGGGCGAGTCTAAGAGGGCTCAAGGCGACCTCCTGACGTGCCGATCCGGACAGTGATCAGCAATCACAAGGGGTAGTGACACCATGTTCAAGCTGCGTCGCCGGGCCACGACCGAACAGGCGCCGTCGGGCATGCCGTTCTGCGGCATGTGCGGTCAGCCGATGCGCATCGATGCGTCCGCGGGCCGCTGCGCGCTGGGTCACCGGGTGACCGTTCCGCAGGGCCTTGCATTGCCTGCCGAGGAAGCAGAGCCGGCGTACTCGCCGGCCGAGACCGTCTACACCCCGTCGGACACCGCGGAGCTGTACGCGCCCATCGACGCCGAGGTCTACGACCGCTACAGCTCGGAGGAGACGATCGTCTGGGAGCCGTCCCCCGAACCCACGAACCTGGTGTGGGACGAGCCCGAGTCCACCGAGGAGCTGTCGCCGATGGGTGACTTCCTGTCCTGGGATGAGCCCAGCGGTGAGCCGTCCGCGTTGGACGTCGCCGCTGAGCTGCCCGCACCCGACGCTTCCGCTGCGTCGGCACCGTCCGCGGCGCCCACCCCGACCCCCCTGGCCGCCGACCTGCTGGACGAGCTCGAGGACGTCGCCCACGCCCGCCGCCAGGCAGCCGGCACCATCGGCGCCACGATCGCCGTCACCGTCGTGGTCTTCGGGTCGGTCGCGATCCTCCCCTTCTGACAGCCTCCCCGCCCGCAGCCTTCCCCCGCTGACGTCCGGACCAGGGACCGGACGGCAGCGGGGGAACGGCGCGGGGCGGTCCCTGTCATGCCGCAAGTCCGCGGCTCGTAGAGTGGTGGGTCGTGCGACCCTGCCTTCTCCAGCTGGCCCGCAGCGCCGGCGTGACCACCATTGCCGGCTGACGTCGACCGCTCCGAGCAGGAGCTGGCCGCGGCACTGGCACGCCCGCTTCCCGGCGAGGGGGCGGAGCGGCTGACGCGCGAGCAGCTGGCCGAGCGCACCGGGCTTTCGCCGACGTTGCTCGACGTCGCCGAACGCGAGGGGCTGCTGGTCCCCCGCGACGATGCGCTGCCCTACACCTCCGACGACGTCGATGCCGTGCGCGCCGCCATGGCCCTGCTGGAGGCCGGCGTTCCCCTGTCGGAGCTGCTGGCGCTGGCGCGCGACCACGACGAGGCGATGCGGGCACTGGCCGACCGCGCCGTGGACCTGTTCGCCCGCTACGTGGTCGACCCGATCCGCGGTACCGCCGAGTCCGACGACGACGCTGCCCAGCGCATGGTCGATGCGCTCCAGGCGATGCTGCCCGCCGCCAGCGCCGTGGTCGCTCACCACATCGGTCGTCGGCTGGTGGCCGCCGCCCGCGCGCGGATCGAGCAGCAGTGACCGCCACCGACACCACCACCGTGCGCGTGCGGACCGCCGCCGCGCAGGATCCCGGCGACCTGCTCGCCCGGCTGCCCGAGGGGGTCGTGTTCGCGTGGGTGCGCCACGGCGACGGGCTGGTCGGCTGGGGCGAGGCGCACCGCGTCCCGGTCGGCACGGGCGCCGGCAGGTTCCCGGCGGCGGTCGCCGCACTCGAGGGGTGGTTCGCGGCGGCCGACGTGGATCGCGAGATCGACGGCGCCGGCACCGGACCGGTGGCGTTCGCCAGCATGACGTTCGATCCGCGCACGCAAGGGTCGCAGCTGGTGATCCCCCGCGTCGTCGTCGGGCGGTCAGGCGGTCGGTGCTGGATCACCACGGTCGGTGGTGCCGCCGCCACTCTGCCCGACCCGACGCCGTTGCCCGAACCGACGCGGATCCGCTACGCCGGCGCTTCGGCACCTGAGGTCCGCTGGTTGGAGGCCGTGGACGCCGTCGCCGGCGAGATCCGCACCGAGGGGCCTTTGCAAAAGGTCGTGCTGGCCCGTGACCTGCAGGTGTGGTCCGCCGAACCGCTGGACGTCCGCCCGATCCTGCGCCGGCTGTCCGCGCGGTTCTCGGGCTGCTGGACGTTCGCCGCCGGCGGCCTGGTCGGCGCGACACCGGAGCTGCTTGTCCGGCGCAGGGGCACCGCGGTCGAGTCGCTGGTGCTCGCGGGATCGGCGCCCAGAGGGCGCGACCGTGCTCAAGACGACGAAGCCGCCGCGGCCCTGGCCCGCTCGCACAAGGACCGTGTCGAGCACGACCTCGCTGTGGGGTCCGTGGTGGAGGTCCTCACCGGCCTGTGCAGCGCCGTCGAGGCCGAGGACGAACCACACCTGCTGCGGCTGGCCAACGTGCAGCACCTGGCCACGCGGGTCACCGGGACGTTGCTGCAGCCGCTGTCCGCGCTCGCGGTCGCCGGCGCGCTGCATCCCACGGCGGCGGTGTGCGGCACACCGGTCGAGGACGCGATGGGGCGCATCCGCGAGCTTGAGCGGATGGATCGGGGCCGCTACAGCGGCCCGGTGGGATGGGTGGACGCGGCCGGCGACGGCGAGTTCGGTATCGCGCTGCGGTGCGCGGAGATCAGCGGCACGCGCGGGCGGCTGTTCGCGGGCGCCGGCATCGTCGGCGAGTCGCTGCCCGAGCTGGAGCTGGAGGAGACCCGCCTGAAGCTGCGGGCCATGCAGTCGGCGCTCGAGGCCACCCCGGCCGCGCCCTATTCGTCAGGCGGGCGCAAGCCGCCGTCGAGCGTCTGAAGGACGGCCTGCTCGACGCGCCGGTGCACAGCGACGTTCTCCGCACGGTCGGTCCGCACCTCGACGAGCTGCACTCCCCCGTCGGCCCAGGCCCGACGAACGTCGTCGGCCAGCATGGCCGCCGACGCTACCCGGCGGTAGCCGCAGTCGTGGGCGGCGGCGAACGCGGCGAAGTCGACCCCGTGCGGTGTGCCATACAGGGTCTCGAAGCCGTCCGGTGACGCGGCCTGCGGCAGGAAGGAGAAGATGCCGCCCCCGTCGTTGTTGAGCAGGACGAGGACCAGGTCCGGCCTGCCGGTCGGGCCAGGCAGCAGTCCGTTGCTGTCATGCAGGACGCTCAGGTCCCCGGCCAGGGCGAACGCCGGACCGTCGTGTGCGGCCGCCACGCCCAGCGCGGTCGACACGAACCCGTCGATACCGCTGGCGCCGCGGTTGGCGACCAGGCGCAGGCCTGCGCGCGGGCGCATGAACATCGTCAGGTCGCGCACCGGCATGCTGGATGCCACGGTCAGCGCCGAACCGTCGGGCAGAGCGGCGGCGAGGTCGCGGGCGGTGCGGGGCTCGCTGGGCTCGTCGCTGCGGTCCAACGCGGCGTCGATCACCTCCCGCACCTGCCGCTCGGCACTGCGCCAGGCCCGCAGCCACGCCGAGTCGGGACGGTCGAGCAGGTCATCGACCAACGCGTTGGCCGTCAACGCGGGGTCGGCGGTGATCACCCGGCGCAGCGTCCTGGCGGGGTCGTGCCAGCCGCCGAACCCGTCCACGAGCACCTGGGGGACGTCGGCGGACAGCCGCCCGAGCAGCGTCTTCGACACGCCGATTCGGCCCACGACGACGACGAGATCTGGATCGTGCGCGCCGGCGAAGACGGGATGCCGCAGCAGGTGGTCGTAGACCGAGACGGCGTTGGGTCCCCCGCGCGCTCCCGACTGGGCCTCCGCGAGCAGCGGCCAACCCACCGCCTCCGCGAGTCGCTGCAGCGGACGCGGATCACCGCGGGTGTCGCCGACGACGAGCAGCCCGCGCTCGGTCGCCTGGATCTGCTCGGCGAGCCATGCCACGTCCTGGGGGTGGGGTGGTCTGGCCGAGGGTCCTGTGGCCGTCCAGGGGCCGCCGTCGTCGCGCGCGCCGGCGCCGGCGTCCACCTCGGCGTCAGCGGGGGCGACCAGCGGTTCGCGCAGCGCGACGTTGAGGTGCACGGGCCCCCCCGGGCCGCCCAGCGCGCCGCGTGCCTCGCCGCACGCGCGGCTGGCGACAGACCGCCAGTAGGCCGGCAGCGCCGGCTCGGGGTCCCCCACCTCGCAGAACCAGCGGACCATGTCACCGAAGATCTTGATCTGGTCGATCGTCTGGTTCGCACCGGTGCCGCGAAGCTCCGGCGGGCGGTCGGCGGTGGCCAGGATCAGCGGAGCGGCGGCGGTGTCGGCCTCGACGACCGCAGGCAGGAGGTTCGCGACAGCGCTGCCGGACGTCGTGACCACGACGACCGGCCGCTCCGACGTCTTGGCGATGCCGACCGCAAGGAAGGCAGCCGAGCGCTCGTCGTGGCGAACGTGCAGCCGGATGCGTGGGTCGCGCTGCAGCGCCGTCGCCAGCGGCGCCGACCGCGAGCCGGGCGCGAGACAGGCGTCGGTGACGCCGCCCCGTGCCAGCTCATCGACCAGGACCGCGGCCAGCGCGACCGACGGCGGTGGGGCGGTCATCGCGCGGCCTCGGCGGCGGCGACGCGGTGCAGCCAGGGCTCGGCGTCGTCCCCGGCCAGCTCGACGCGTGCGAGGCGGTCGGGGTCGACGGGCGGCCGGCGCACCGCGATGGCCCCGTCGCGTGGGAGAAGCGGATCGGCAACCACGTCGTCAGTCAGCAGCACCGCTGTCCCCAACCCGCAGGCGTATGGCAGCTCGGGCAGCGCCGCGGCCAACGCCAGGCCGGCCGCGATCCCCACGGAGGTCTCCAGCGCCGAGGACACGACGGCGGGAAGGCCGGCCAGCTCGGCGACGCGCAGCGCCGGCCACACCCCGCCCAGCGGCTGGACCTTGAGCACGATCAGGTCGGCGGCCTCCAGTCCCGCGACCCGCAGCGGGTCCGCCGCCGTCCGGATCGACTCGTCGGCGGCCAGGGGCACGTCGACGCGGCGGCGCAACGCCGCCATCTGCTCCAGGTCGGCGCAGGGCTGCTCGACGTACTCCAGTCCGAACCGGTCCAACCGCGTGATCATCCGGGCTGCGGTGTCGACGTCCCACGCGCCGTTGGCGTCCACGCGGACGCGACCGTCCGGCCCCAGCGCGTCGCGGACCGCCTCGACCCGGGCGACGTCGTCGCCCTCGGACTGACCAGCCTCGGCGACCTTCACCTTCGCGGTGGAGCAACCGGAGCCCGCGACGATCTCGTAGGCGCGCTGCGCCGTCACCGCCGGAACGGTCACGTTGACGGGGATCCGTTCGCGGACCGGCGCCGGCCACGGCGTGGTCGCCGCCTCCAGCGCCGCGTCGAGCCACCGCGCGCAGACGGCCGGCGGGTACTCGGGGAACGGGGAGAACTCCCCCCACCCGCACGGCCCTTCCAGCAGCACCCCCTCGCGCCGGACCACACCTCGAAACCGCGTGGTCATCGGCACGGAGAAGACCTTCATCGTGCGAGCACCAGCCCCGCAGCAAGCAGAATCGCGTAGATCAGCTCCAGCCGGCCCGTGCCGCCGAGCGCGGCGATCAGGTCGGCGCTGGACGCCTGCGGCCGGACGCGTCGCACCAGCGGCAGCGCGGCGGGTGCGGCGGCCAGTGCCAGCAGCGGCCATGCGCTCGCCAGAACGCTGGCGAGCACGCCGGGCACGGCGAACGCGAGCAGGATCAGCAACCAGTACAGGATCCGGCTGCGCCCCGCGCCCAGCTTCACCGCCAGCGTGTGCTTGCCGGCGGCGCGATCGGTGGCGATGTCCCGCAGGTTGTTGACCATCAAGATGGCACTGGCGAGCAGACCGATCCCGACCGCCGCGATGACCGCCACGGGGACGATGCGCTCGACCTGCACGTACGCCGATCCCACCGTGGCGACCAGGCCGAAGAACACGAACACGAACACCTCGCCCAACCCTGCCGAGGCGTAGGGCCGCGGCCCCCCGCTGTACGCCAGCGCCGCGATGAACGCCAGGGCACCGACGACGAGCAGCTCCCAGCCGGCCGCAGCGGCCAGCGCGATGCCGGCGACCGCCGCCACGGCCAGCGCCGCGACGACTGCCAGCCACATGGCCTGCGGTGCGACCAAGCCGGCGGCCACTGCGCGCCGCGGGCCGGCGCGTTGCGGGGTGTCGACACCGCGGACAGCGTCGAAGTAGTCGTTGGCGTAGTTGACCGCGACCTGCACGGAGAGCGCGACGACCAACGCGGCGCCCAGCCGCCACACGACCAGCCCGTCCGCTGCGGCCGTACCGACGATCACCGGCGCGACGGCAGCCGGGAGGGTGCGCGGACGTGCCGCTTCGACCCATACCGCTGCTCGTCGCACTGAAGCCTTGCCGTCCACCGTCGAGCCCCGACCGGGGCGGCGTTACGGTAGCAGCCGATGCCCGACGCGACGCCGCTGATCGCCGTGCGGATGGCGCCGCTGGCGTCCACCGTCGAGGTGCTGCACCGCCTGTGGGACGACGGGGCCGCAGTGCTGCCGCTGCCCGACGAGGGTGCGGCCGCGTCCCGCCTGATGGCCGCGGCCCGTCCCACGGGAGTCTGGACGGAGACCGGGGTGGTCGCGCGCACCGACGGGGTCGGCGTCGCGGACGGAACGGCGCTGGTGGTCGCCACCTCGGGGTCGACGGGCGCGCCGCGCAGCGTCGTGCTGTCCCGGTCGGCGGTCGAGGCCTCGGCGCGCGCGTCCCTGCGCCGCATCGAGGTCGCCGACAGCGACCGCTGGCTGTGCTGCCTGCCGTTGCACCACATCGCCGGCCTGCAGGTCGTGGTCCGGTCACGCCTGATGGGCGCCGCGCCGGTCGTGCTGCCCCGGTTCGACCCTGTGGAGATCGCGGCCCGGCGTGACGCGTCACTCATCGCCCTCGTGCCCACGATGCTCCGCCGTCTCCTTGCTGCCAGGGTCGACCTGTCGCACCTGCGCACCGTGCTGCTCGGCGGGGCGCCGGCGCCGCGGTGGCTGCTGGCCGAAGCCCGCGCAGCCGGACTCACCGTCGTGCAGACCTACGGCATGACCGAGACCAGCGGTGGCTGCGTGTACGACGGTGTGCCGCTGGGCGGCGTCGAGGTGCGCCTCGACGACGCCGGCCGCATCCACGTCCGCGGGCCGGTGCTGTTCGACGGCTACCGCTTCGGCGATCGGCGCGACGTGCTGGCGGGCGGTTGGTTGCGCACCGCCGACCTCGGACGCCTCACGGGCGGCCGGTTGGTCGTCGAGGGGCGGGCCGACGACGTGATCATCACCGGTGGCGAGAACGTCGCCGCCGACGCGGTGGCCGACCTGCTCGAACGGCACCCGGCCGTCGCCGAGGCGGCAGTGGTCGGCAGGCCCGACCCCGAGTGGGGCGAGGTCGTCATCGCGGTCGTCGTCCCCCACGGCACGACGCCCCCGTCCCTGCCGGAGCTGCGCGACTTCGTCGGCGCCGCCATGGGACGCCACGCAGCGCCGCGGGACCTCGTCGTGGTGACGGCGCTGCCACGGCTGGCCAACGGCAAGCTCGACCGGCTGGCGACCAAGGCCCTTGCGGCTGGCTAGTCGCAGCGGTTGCGCCGCTGCTGCGTTCGGTTGTGGTGAACTTCAGTCATGGCGAAGTTCGTGAACCGGGAACGGGAGCTGCGGGCGCTGGAGCGGGCGGCCGGGGACCGGCCTGGAATGGTGGTGGTCTCCGGCCGACGGCGCGTGGGGAAGACGGCGCTGCTGGACCGGTTCGCCGCCGACCGGCCCTCGGTCTTCCTCCCCGGCACCCGCGCGCCGGTCGGTGAGGCGCTGCGTCGCTTCGAGGAGCGCCTCCGCGCCGCACTGCCCCCCGAGCCCGGCGACCTGCTGGACTTGGGGCATCTGCAGTCATGGGACGCGACCCTGGGCTACCTGCTGGCGCGCACACGCCGGCAGCCGCTGCTGGTGGTCTTCGACGAGTTCCCCTACCTGTGCGAATCCGATCCGTCCCTGCCGTCGACGCTGCAGGCGCGGTGGGACCACCGCGGCGAGTCTCAGCTGTCACTGGTGCTCGCCGGTTCCCACGTCGGGCTGATGGAGGAGCTCGTCGCCGCAGACGCACCCCTGTTCGGCCGCGCCGACGCACACCTGCGCCTGGCACCGTTCGACTGGCGGGAAGCGGGCCTGCTGACGGGAGGCGACGACGCGGATTCCTGGATGGAGGCCTATGTCACGGTCGGCGGCATGCCGCGGTACCTGCAGCTGTGGGATCCGCGCCACGACGCCATCGCCAACCTCACCGAGCTGCTGGACGGGCCCGGCGCTCCGCTGGGCGACGAGGGCACCGTCGTCCTGCAGGAGCTCTCCCCCGGCTCGGCGCCCGCGCGGGTCCTGGAGCTCGTCGCCCTGGGCGCGCAGACGTTCACCGCGGTCCGCGAGCGTGCGGCGCTGGCGCCGGCGACCGCCAGCGAGGCGCTGGCGTCACTGGAGGCGCTGGGGTTCGTCGACCGGCTGACCCCCGTCGGCGAGGATCCACGCCGCACCAAGCGGGTGCGCTACCAGGTGCGTGACCCCCTGCTGCGGCTGTGGCTGTCGGTCGTGGTGCCCCATCGCGAGGCGTTCGAGCTGGGCCGGGGCAACGGGGTGCTGGCAGCGAACCGTGAGCTCGTCGCCGCCAGCCAGCAGCAGACCTTCGCTGCCGTGGTCCGCGACTGGCTGGGCGCGAAGGAGAACACCTCATGCGGCCCGTGGTGGTCCAGCGGCGACGACGAGACGGTGCCGGCGCTGGCGCTGCGCGGGTCGACCGCGGCCGCGGCGGCCGCCGCCCGCTGGTCGACCGGCGTGGACGCGCCAGCCGAGGTCGCACAGGTCGTGGCGACGTTGCGACGGTCGCCGTACGCCGAGCCGGGCGAGATCCTTGCCGTCGCCCGTGAGGGCAACGGGGTCGTGCGCCCGTCCGACCTGTACCTGCACGCCGGCTGACCAGGTCACCTAGTCCTTTTGGGTCATCTTGTCGAATGGCCCGTATCCGGACGTCGCGCCTCGCGTTGATCCCGCTGAGCAACCCGTACTGGGCGGGCGAAGCGGTGGAAGAGAGGTCGGCGTCGCCGTGTGGGCGTGGTGCAGTGACCGGTGCGAACGGTGGTTCTACCTCGACGCGGAGGCGAGCCCGCAGTATCCCGTGTGCGCGGCACTGCCCACGGCGTTCAGCGTCGAGCAGCCCCGCGCGGTCACCCAGGCCCGCGACCTCCGGCGCTGACCTTCGATACCCACCGGCGGCGGCAGCTCGATTCCCCACCCGGCCGGGCAACCATTTCTAGTTATCTACTAGTCTTAATGGGAAATGCTCCTTGTCGAGTTGGCCCTGGGCTTCGCCGTCGGCTGTGTCATCTCCGTGGTGACCAGTCCCATCGGCGTATCGGGAGCAATGTTCCTGCTCCCCGTGCAACTCAGCGTCCTGGGCGTCCCCAGCCCAGCGGTCACGCCCACCAACCTGCTGTTCAACGTCGTCGCCGTTCCTGGGGCGCTCGAGCGCTACCGGCGGCTCGGAACCGCGCCTTCACCGCTGACCCGTCGCCTGCTGCTCGGAACGGTGCCCGGTGTGGTGGTTGGCGCCATCGTTCGCGTGCTCGTCCTACCGGGTGACACCGCGTTCCGTCTCGTCGTCGCCGCCGTCCTCGCTCCCCTCGGCGCGTGGCTGATCACCAACCGCGGTGTGAGCAACCGGCGATTGTCCCCGCCGGCCGTGACGGCGATGGCCGCCGGCGCCGGCTTGATCGGGGGCGTCTACGGCCTCGGCGGGGGATCGTTGCTCGCGCCGGTGTTGGTAGGCAGCGGCTATTTGGTCAGTGACGTTGCCGCAGCCACCCTGCGGGCCACATGGGTTACGTCGCTCGCAGGCGCCGCGGTCTACGCCGCGATCGAGGCGACAACTGGCGCCGCCGCAGGCCCTGTCTGGCATTTGGGTCTGGCATTCGGGCTCGGGGGGCTGGTCGGTGGCTTCGTCGGCGCGGCGCTGCAGCGGCAGCTGCCGCAGTCATCGCTGCGCCGCCTGCTAGGCGCCGCAGCGGTCCTGCTTGCGGTGGGCTATTTGTGGTCGGCCGTGCGGTGACCCGCCGGTCCTACACTGGGCCGCCATGGGTGTGTTTGCCAAGAAGGGCGACCAGGAGGAGCCGGGGGGCTCCGGCGGGTCAGGTCTGCACCTGGACCTCGACGAGCGCTACTGCACGACCTGCCGGCGCGCGGTGCTCCCGTGGCAGCAGACGTGTCCCGACGACGGCAGCCCCGCCGTCGCCCTGACAGAGCTGCCGGCGTCGATGCCGGCACCACCCGCCCACCTCCTCGCCGAGGAGAACGAGGAGGCGGACGGGGCGCCGCCCCCCGACGCTTAGGCGGACTCCTGCAGCAGTCCCCACCGGCGCCGCAGCGAGCGCTCGGCGGTCCCGAAGAACAGCGTGTCGACGACGATCCCGATGAACAGGATCACGATCATCGTCGCCAGCAGCGCGCGGGCGTTGGAGAACTCACGTGCGAACTGCAGCTGCACGCCGATCGACGGGCGGTTGGCCAGGATGACGATCAGCTCACCAGCCATCAGGCTGCGCCAGGCGAATGCCCAGCCCTGCTTCAGCCCGCCGACGAACGAGGGCAAGATCGCAGGCAGCATGACGTGGCGATACATGGACACGCCGCTTGCGCCCAGCACGCGGCCGGCGCGCAGGAACAGCGGCGGGATGTGGTCCGCGCCGTAGACCAGACCGTTGGCGATCGCCGGCGCCGCCCCCAGCACGACCACGAACATGATCGCCTCCTCGGACAGCTTGAAGATCAGGATCGCCAGCGGGAACCACGCGATCGACGGCATGGTCTGCAACCCCGTGAGCAACGACCCCACAGCGACCCGCAGCGGCTTGATCAGGGCCACGGCGCTGCCGACCGCGACCCCGATCACGATCGCCAGGAGGAAGCCGCTGACCGCCCGGGCCATCGTGATCTGCGCCGCCTGCAGCAGCGACCCGTCGGCCAGCCGCTCCCACAGGGTGGACAGCACCGGCCCCGGCCCGGGCAGCACGTACTCGGGCTTCCAGCCCGACAGCACGACGAGCTCCCACAGGCCCAGACCGAGCGCGACTGCCGCAAGCTTCGGCCACGTGGCGGCCCACACTCGACGGGCGGTGCGTCGCCGGCGCTGCGCCGGCAGGTCCAGCGCATCCAGGCCGGCAAGCTCATGATCCAGCAGTTGCGCCGTGGCACTGCTCGGGCGCGATCCGGCGTGGTACTCCTCAACGACCGCCATGGCGGCGAACCTCCTCACGCAGCCGCTCGGTGATCTCCCCGGCGAGGGCGGACACCTCCGGCGACTCGATGCGCCGCGGCCGCTCGAACGGCACGGCGAACTCCTCAACGACCCGTCCGGGCCGGCTCGACAGCATCACGACGCGGTTGCCAAGGCGCACCGCCTCCCGCACGTTGTGGGTGACGAAGACGACGGTCAGCGCGCGGTCGTGCCACAACCGCTCCATCTCGTCGTGCAGCAGGTCGCGGGTCATCGCGTCCAGCGCCCCGAACGGCTCGTCCATGAGCAGGATCTCGGCGTCCTGCGCGAACGCGCGTGCGAGCGCGACCCGCTGGCGCATCCCACCCGACAGCTCGTGGGGCCGCTTGTGCGCGAACCCGCCGAGATGCACCGACTCCAGTAGCTGCGCCGCCTGCTGCTTGCGCTCGCGCCGCGGCACGCCACGCAGGCGCAGGGCCAGCTCCACGTTCCCACTGACCGTCAGCCAGGGAAACAGGGCCGACTCCTGGAACATCAGGGCCGTCCCGCCGTGGACCGAGATCTGGCCGCCGGTGGGCCGATCCAACCCTGCGAGCAGGTTCAGCAGCGTGCTCTTGCCGCAGCCGGACGCGCCGACGATGCACAGGAAGTCCTGCTCGGCGACCTCCAGCGAGATGCCGTCGAGGGCCGGCACGGCGGCCTCACCCGACCCGTACACCTTGCTGACGGTGTCAAGGACGATCGGCGGCCGCCCGGGCGGAGGCGAGACCTCCTTCGCCCGTGCGCGGATCTGGGTGCCGATCACAGGCCCTCCACGGGGTCGTCACCACGCTCGTCGAGGATCTCGTTGAGCATGGACAGGTCGTAGATCCCGTTCAGGTCGACCTCCTCGAGCAGTCCGACGGCAACCGCGTCGTCCTTGGACTCCTGCAGCGACGATGCGACGGGGTCGACGGTGAACAGCAGGTTCTCCCACGCGGTGTCCAGCACCGTCGGGTCGGTGTCCTCGCCGGTGATCTCTGCGATGCCCTCGATCACGTGCTGCTTGGCCTCGTCGGGGTTGTCGTTGACGAACCCCGTGGCCTCGACGATGCCGGCCAGCAGGTTCTTGACGACCTCGGGGTGCTCGTTGAGGTAGTCGGTGCGCACGATCACGTGCGTGGTGACGTACTTGCCGTCCGGCCACAGGTCACGCTCATCGACCAGGACCTCACCGTCGCCCTCGGCGATCATGCGGGTCGCCCACGGCTCGGGGACCCACGCACCGTCGATGTCGCCGGCGACGAAGGCCGACAGGATGTCGGCATTGCCCTGCGGCAGGATCGCGACGTCGCCGCCGCCGGTCTCGTCGGTGGCGAGCCCGCCCTCTGCCAGCCAGGCCCGCAGGGCGACGTCTTGCGTGTTGCCCAACTGCGGCGTGGACAGCGTCTTGCCCTTCAGGTCGTCGCGTGACGCGATGCCCGGCTTGACGACCAGGAAGGCACCGCCGGAAGTTGCGCCGGAGATGATGCGGACGGCCTCACCGTTGGTCTGCGCAAAGGCGTTGATCGCCGGGTTCGGGCCGATGAAGGTCGCGTCGATGGCCTCGCTCAGCAGCGCCTCGCTGGCTTCCCCACCGGCGTTGAAGAAGTGCGTCTTCAGCTCGACGCCGTCACCCAAGGCCTCCGCGAAGATCCCTTCGCGGTCGCCCGCCAGCGCCGTCGCGTGGGTGACGTTCGGGAAGTACCCGAGGTTCAGCGTCGTCGGGTTGGCGGCGTCGCCCTCGGTGTTGTCGGTCGCCGCCACGGGCTCCGCGTCGCTCGTGGCGCCACCGCATGCGGCCAGCACTCCGACCACCAGCACCGCCAAGAGGACACGCAAGGAGCGTCCCGCTGCCAGGTTCATCGCTTCTCCACCATCTCTCGTATGTCTACGGACTCAGTAGAGATTATCGACAAAATCGAAGAACGCAACTATCCCCAACGGACAGTGCGAGGATGGGGCCATGCGCGTTTCAGCAAAGGTCGACTACGCCGTCCGTGCCGCCGTCGCCCTGGCACAGGCCGCCGACGAAGACGCGCCGGTCAAAGGCGAGCGCATCGCGACTGCGCAGGGCATCCCGCTGAAGTTCCTCGAGAACATCCTGGGAGACATGCGCCGCGCCGGTCTGGTGCGAAGCCAGCGCGGGGCCGTCGGCGGCTACCGCCTGGCGCTCGGCGCCGACGAAATCTCCGTCGCCGACATCGTCCGCGCTGTCGAGGGGCCGCTCGGAGACGTGCGTGGCATGCCGCCCGAGCGGGTCTCCTACGACGGCGGCGCCGAGGCCTTGCAGCAGGTCTGGCTCGCCGCCCGCGCAAGCCTGCGGTCGGTGATGGAGACGGTCACGGTCGCCGACATCGCCACCGGGCAGCTGCCCGACCTGGTCGACGAGCTGCTGGCGGAGCCGGAGGCCTGGGTCCGCCGCTAGGTACCGGGGTGGTCCGGCTCAGGCCTTGGCGTAGCTGTGCAGGCCGACGATCCACAGGTTCACCGCGTAGTACGTGATCATCAGCGCGACGAACGCCACGACGGCGACCCACGCCGCCCGCCGGCCCCGCCAGCCGTGGGTGGACCGGGCGTGCAGGTACGACGCGTACAGCACCCACGTGAAGAATGACCCGGTCTCCTTGGGGTCCCAGCCCCAGTACCGGCCCCACGCCTCCTCGGCCCAGATGGCGCCGGCCATCACCGCGAACGTCCAGATGGGGAACGCAAAGGCGATGGTCCGGTACGCGAGGTTGTCGAGCTTGGCGGCCGGCGGGAGGTACGGCACGGCGTACCACGCCGCAGTCCCAAGCAGTGCGGCGACGCTGCCGGCGATGATGGCGGCGACCGGCGCCCGCCAGACCGCCAGGACGAACACCACGACCACGAGGCCCGGCACGACCGGGAACCACACCGGGGACAGTGCCTCTCGCTGCGCGAGCGGGGACGCCACGCGAGTGTCCAGCTCGGTGTCGGCCTCGTACCCCTCGGGGCGCTGCTCTGTGGTGGCCGGACCACCCACGTGCGCGGCACCGACCGTCGAGCCGTCGAACGACGCATTGGACCGCTCCGCGACCCGGCGCTCGGCGGCGTCCTTAACCAGATACAGCGCCGTCGCGACGAACGCGACCATGAAGATCGACGACGACGCCATCGCGGCGGACGTGTGGATCTTGATCCAGTACGAGTTCAGGGCCGGCACCACCGGCCCCGCCGGCGTGTACAGCAGCAACCCGATGGTCATCGACAGCACGGCGGTGGCGAGCACGAACCCCACCAGGTGCCCGTAACCCATGCGCTGCTGGACGACCACGAGCCCAACGACGACGGCGACCAGGGCGAGCAACGAGGAGTACTCGTACATGTTGGCCCAGGGCACCCGCCCCGCGGCCAAGCCGCGCATGACGACGCTGGCGGTGTGCGCACCCACCCCGATCACCGCGACGGCGGTCCCGAGCATCCCCACCCGTCGACCCACCGCCGTCCCGGCGATCACGCCGTCAGCGGACACGCGGGTGAACGCGAGGCGGAAGAAGTAGGCGACCATCGCGACGATGTAGGCCAGCAGCGCGACGTTGAACCAGGTGTTCGAGCTCTGTGCCAGCGCTTCGTTCGCCATGCAGGGGCTCCTGTTGTCTTGTCTAGCTGCGGACCTCGCGATCGACGGCAGTCGCGATGTCGTCGAACTCGTCGGTGAACACGCCCTTGCGCTGGAGGGCCACGCCCGCCACGGTGACCCGCGAGCCGGTTCCCTCCGGCTGCACGTCGACCCAGACGCGACGCCGGTAGCTGTACAGCGATGGTAGCAACCCGGCCAGGATCAGCCCCGCCCCCAACAGGAGCAGCAGCCGTCCCGGCGCGTGGCTGACCTGCAGCCCCGACCAGTACGCCAGGTCGACGAACTCCACCGACAGGTTGCCCTCGACCAGCGCGGCGTTGCCGCCGGGACGCAGCATCGCCGTGTCCACCGGCCCGCTGCCGCGCTCGAACTGCGACGCGGGGATCGGCCGCTGCAGGCCCAGTGCGCCGAAGTACACGTTGCCGATGAGCACGGGGTTGTTCGGCCGCGGGTCCGGACCGATGGTGGGCTGACCCTCGCTGTCCAGCCGCGCGTCGGGTGCCAGGACGAGGTCCAGGGCGATCTGCCGCTCGGGGTCGTCGAACTTGACCTTCGCGGTGCCCGACCACAGGTTCTGGTCGTCGTTGGGCGACAGCAGGACCCTGTCGTCGTACAGCACACGGTCCCCGGCGCGGACCACGACGTGCGGGGCCATGCCGAACGCCAGCTGGTACAGCACCATGCCGTCGTGGCGCAGCGGGTGGTTGACCCGGATGTCCGCGGTGCGTACGGGGGCGCCCTGCTCGCTGATCGTCACCCGGGACACGAACTCGCGCGGCGTCAGGTCGTCGAAGTAGGAGACGTCGAACTCGTCGAGCGTGACCACGAACCCGCGGTGGTCGTCCAGCTCCCAGCCACGGCCGGCATCCGCGGCGTCGTAGGCGATCCGGGTGTCGGCGAACGAGCCGCCCTCAGGCAGCGACACCTGGCCGGTGAACCCGTAGACCTTGCCGATGATCGCCCCCGCGAGCAGCACGTAGAACGCGGTGTGGAACACCAGGCTGCCGCCCTCGCGGAGATGGCCGCGTTCGGCGGCGACCTGCTGCGCCCCATCGGCGTCGATGCAGCGGACGCGGAATCGGCGCCGACCCAGGACCCGCTGCGCGGCGCCCAGCACCTCGGCGGGTGGGACGTCGGTGGCGAACGTGCGCGTGTTGCTCAGGCGCCCGAGGTTTCGGCCGGGGGCCGGCGGGCGCCGCGCGACGCGCAGGAACGCCCGGTATCGGGGCACCAGGCAACCGGTGAGGCTGACGAACAGCAGCACGACCAGCAGCCCGAACCACCACGAGCCGAAGACGTCGAACAGCCCCAGCGCGTCGATGACGCTGGCGGCCGTGGGCCCCGGTCCCGCCTCCCCGGTACGCCACTGCTCCACCGACTGGGCAGTGACCGGTGCCTGCGGCACGACGGTGGCGACCACCGCGGCGGCGGCCAGGGCGAACAGCAGCAGCAGCGCCGTGGACATCCGCCGCAGCGCGCGCCACAGGCGGCGCGCCGTCTCGATAGGACCCGGGATCGCCGGGAGGCGGCCGCCGGAGGGCGGGTCCTCACGCTGCTGGGACGCCGGGGTGACGGTCTCGGTCATCGTCCGCCGGCGCTAGATCGGGGGCTCGAAGCCGTCGATGAGCGGCCGCAGCCAGATGATGAACCGCGCGTACATGCCCGTGGCGATCGCCAACCCGACGATGCTGAGCATGATCCCGCCGCCGACCTGGATGGTCCGGGCGTTGCGGCGGAGGAATCCCAGGGCACGCCCTGCGGATCCGTACAGCAACCCGAACAGGATGAACGGCAGACCCAGGCCCAGGGCGTACGTGAACGCCAGGAACCCGCCCCGCAGCGGGCTGCCGCCCGCGGTCGACGCGGAGAGGGTGAAGATGGCCGCCAGCGCCGGCCCGATGCACGGCGTCCAGCCGACGCCGAAGACGAACCCCAGCGGCAGGGCGCCGAGCATGCCCTTGTCGATCGCCTCGTCGGTGATCCGCGCCTCGCGCCGGAGCAGGTCGAACGGCAGCAGGCCGGTCATGGCGAGGCCGAGGAAGATGACGATCACACCCATCGCGATCTGCCACTCCTGCTGCTGCAGCGTGGCGGACAGCCGTCCGCCGATCAGTCCCAGCAGGGTGAACGGAATCGCGAACCCGAGGGTGAACAGCAGCCCACCGCCCAGCACGCGGGCTCGGCCGGTGGTCGACGCCTGCTTGATCTCCGAACCCGACAGCCCCGTCATGTACGCGAGGTAGCCGGGGACCAGTGGGACGACACACGGCGACGCGAAGGAGACGATGCCGGCGGCGAAGGCGATGGCCGCCGCCACGAGCACGTTCGCGTTGGTGATCAGCGACTGCACCGTCTCCGCCATCAGCCTGCCTCCCCGTCCAGGACGCGGTCGATCTGGGCCGCCAGCTGCGCCTCGTTGACCGCGCCGAACAGGCGCACAGCCACGCGATGGTCGGCGTCGAGGATGATCGTGGACGGCAGCGCGGCGGGGCCGATGCCGCCGAACGACGCTGCGATGGCCGCCGCCTCGTCGTTCCAGGACGGGTACTCGATCCCGAAGTCCTGCTCGAAGTTGCGCGCAGCGACCGCATGGTCCTTGACGTTGACGCCGACGAAGTCGACCTGTCCGTCGTACGCCTTGGCGACGTTCTGCAGGGCCGGCGCCTCCTTGGCGCACGGACCACACCACGACGCCCAGAAGTTCACCACCACGGGACCGGCGAAGTCGCTCAGCGCGAGGGGTTCGCCTTCGAGCGTGTCACCGCTGACCGCCGGGGCGGCCTCGCGCTGCTCGGCGGGGATGTACGCCGCGGAGCCGTCGCCGGCGACGAACCCGCCGGCGGAGATCCCCTGGGCAGCACCGGTGCACGCCGACGCGAACAGCGCGGCGCACAGCAACAGCACGGCAGGGCGGAACATGCGAGGCCAGTGTAGGTCGGTGCCGGAATGCGCCGTATCGGCGTCCGGGTCGGAGGCCGGTTGAAATCGCGGGCCGCAGAGGCACCGGATGTCAACCGCCTGGGTCAGCCCGTCGGTTCGAGGGTGCGCTCCTCGCGGGCGGCGGCGGCCTCGGCGGCCAGCGCCTCCCGCTCGCGGCGCTCCTTGCGCTCGTCGGCGGCCAGGAGCAGCGCGTGCAGTACGAACAGCACGAAC
>Ga0247713_1000239_pt1 | contig 38494 bp, 27 predicted proteins | sample 21E_NmetaG_FD_189936 | JGI IMG/M metagenome (GOLD analysis project Ga0247713, IMG submission 189936) | Soil microbial communities from hillslope of Landscape Evolution Observatory, University of Arizona, Oracle, AZ, United States - 2-1-E_N | ecosystem: Engineered > Artificial ecosystem >...
CCACCCCGAGGCCCTGCCCCGTCTGATGCGCCTCGGTCGGGAGATCGACGACGCCGCCTACGACATGGACCTGGAACGAGAGCCGCTGGACGGCATCGCCCCCGCCCGCCTGGAGCTGGCCCAAACGCCCTGGGCACCCGAGCCAGAGGTCCGGGTGCTGGAGCGAGACATCGGCCTCGAGCTGGGACTGTGAAAGCGCGGGGCAAGCCCAGCGCCCTGGGCGCTGGGCGGCCTCCATGGTCAGCCGGGATGCCCGGCGGCCTCAAGGCCAGGGCCCTGCGGGCGCCGGCTGCGCCGGCGGCCTTGACCCCGCCGATCTTCGCTTGCTCGGCCCCTCGAAACATGGATCGGTCAGCTGAACGGCAGGAGAAGCATCCGTCTCGGTCGGCTTCGCCGGACGAAACCGCGAGATGTCGGCCAAGGGCGTGCCGGAGGTCCGGTGTGAGTAGGCACTCCGGCAGGCCGGCAGCCGTCTTTACGTCTGGCCGGCGGCATGAGGCTCGTCCGGACAACGGCCCGCGACCGGCGCCTCTGGGTTGCGTGGACGGGCCCTGTGCGCCACAGCGGCCTGGCAGTTATCGTGCGCGTTGCCCGCTGCGGAACGCCGGTTACCGGGCTCTCGCGTGCCCGCGATCCGGCGATGGGGGCACGCGGCATCGAAGAGAGTAGGCCAGACTGCTCCGATGGTACGGACTGGGGCGGCGGGCGGAAGCTCTGGGGCATCTCCTTGAACAGATCGGGTTCGAGCCGGCCGACGTCTCGCGTGCTGTTCCCCGGCCCTCGGACCTTCGCGACGGGTTCGCTTCTCTCCTGGAGCTGTATCGCTCGCTCGGTGGCAAGGAGCGTGAGCCGACGCTTCGGCCGGGTGCCTGGGACCTTGTATTTCGCGGCGCCGTGTTCGTCGAACTTGACGAAGAGCTGCACTTCAATCGGTACCGCCGATTGACGTTGGAGCCGGAATGGGCCGCCCTGCTGCCGTGGCATGCGGATTACCTGAAGTTCACGCTCGACCATGAGCACGAGTGCCTCGCTGCTGGAAGGTGGGGCAAGAGCGGACCAACGATTCATGCGAAACACTCTTCGGGGCCGCTGATCCGCCGGGGGCCTTCACACGAGTCGGCGCCCCCCGCTGGAAGCAGCGCGCGCTGTACGACGCCATGAAGGACTTGATCGCCCTGAAAACGCCAGAAGTGTCTCTCGTTCGGCTCGCGACCGTCGATGTGGTCGCCGGAGTGAAGCTCGGTGACGCTCTCGAAGGGCGTGCGGCTTTGGACCTAGCCGCTCTCGCCGACCTCGTCGGCCGCCCCGCAAGCCGACCGGGAATCGCCCAGCGTGCCGTCGCGGATGTTGAGCGCGAGGCGCCGTCGGGTCTATGCGACTCGCCCCCGGCGATGATCACCTTCTCGCCAGTCGGGCATCATCGGTCGATGCCAACTTCGAAGGAGATGAGCGCAGCGCTCGCAGCGACGATCGCGAGCGCGGTGCCAGCTGGCTCCACCATCTACACGCTCACCCAGTCGAAGCCGAACTGGATCGTTGGAGTGGACACGGCCGGCGTAGTCGTCGAGACGGAGGCGTCGCGCGCCAAGGGGCTCCGGGCTCAGCTCGTCCCTGGCTGGATGCTGCAGGCCGGATGGGACGAGCTGTCACGCGCTGGCCGGCTATCGCAGACCGACCTCCTCGAACGACTGAACGTGAAGCGGTCCGCGGCTGTCATGGCCATCCTCGCCCGCCTTCCCGGCGTGCGCATCGCGTCCGCCAACCCGACCGTCCTGACCCGGTCGTAGCACTCGACTGGCCGTACCACTCGCCAGCGTATGGGCGAAGTGGCGGCGGCCGAACTGCCGTGATTATGGGACATCGTCGACGGGACGGCAGCTCTGACCTCGCCGCTCGCGGAGGGGCGCTCGTTGGTTACCGGAGTTCTGCCATCGCTCGAACGATGCTCTCGCCAACTGATACTGGGAAACAACGTCCGACCGCAGCTGCGGTCGGCTGCCCCTGGTAACGGTCGTGTTCGCCGTCAGGCTGGATGGGCACCTCTGGAAGCACCTCGCTGACGTAGATCGCCCAGCCCGGTGCCTCGTCGACCGCAATCGGTTGCGATAGGTCCACGCCGATCTCCTCGTGGAGCCTCCCCGGGCGGCCGCGCTGGTAGCGGCGGATGGGCGCCGCTGTCTGACGGTCGAGGTGGCGGAGGCGGTTCAGGTCGTGACGGCACAGCACCCGGTACACGGTGGATGCCGGCAGATCGAGGCGGGCGGCGATGCGGCCGGTCCGATCTTGTCCCGGCGCCGCTCCCGGACGATCTTCTCCTCCGTTCGCGCTGGTGTACGTGTCGGCGAGTGCCGGGTGTTGGCTGGAGCGGTCGTGCAGGCCGTCGATGCCCAGCTCAAGGTATCGGCACCAACGCTTAGAGGCGCACTGGCGGGACATGGAACATCGCCTCGGCGACGTGGGCGATGGCACTCGTCACCGTCGCCAGCACGTTGCCGACAATTACTGCGGCCGGCGGCAGCCCGAGCATCGGTGACCCGGTCCTCGTCGCCGGTTCCCCGCGAGGCTTGGCGGCACCGTGACCAGCGGCATCGTGTCGCAGCTCCGGAGCTTCGGTGGCACGCCATTCATCCAGATTTCCGCTCCCACCAGTCCCGGCAACAGCGGGGGGCCGGTGGTCGACCGCTCCGGAAAGGTGCTCGGAGTCGTCACCATGAAGGACGTCGCCCCGGGGACAGAGGGCTTGACGTTCGCCATCTCCATCTCGCGGGTCTGTGCCTCCCTGGCCGCCTGCTGAAGTGCGATGTCCGACATCCGTACCGTCGCCAAACACAGCTGGCCTGGTGCGCTTGCCGGACTATCGTCGGTCGGCATGGATGAGTTCGGCGGAGGGGGACCAGTTTCTCGTCGGTTTCCGTTGTGAGAACTTCGGCCGCCTTTTCGCTCAGCTTGCGAGCATCCGAGACGCAGTTCAACGCGAGGACTTGGAGCTGGTCGTCGTAATCGCTGAGGGCTGCCGTCGGGAAAGGGGTTCGGCGCTCGTGGTGGGCCGCTACACGCGAGATCGTTCTCGGCCTCCGTTGCGCACTCGCCGTCACCCACGCCTCGACGGTACGGCGCCGATGATGTTGTGCCGGCTGCACGCAGACCCGGCGTTCGGGGCGACCTCGCATCGCCGTTGGACCCCGGGCATAGGGGGCACTTCGACCTGGGCCGCAGCTTGATGCGTCGGTTCCGGCCGACGCCGACGGCCCTCGGCGCGCAGTCAGGCGACTCAGTGCTTGGCTACGCAGGTCGGGACAGGGGCATTTCGGACTCGCCGGCGTCGCTGGCCTCCGCCGCCATCGCCCGACGGGTGAGCTCGAACACGAGCTCCCAGTCAAGGGTGACATCGCCTTCGTAGGCTCGTTCGACGGCGTCGGCGAGCTGGCCCGTGTCGAGGTCGGCGTACCGGCCCGGTCGACTCCTCGGTGCTGTCGGCACGTCCCAACGCTAGCGCGGTCACGGTCCCACGCCGAGGACACCGTCTCGGCCCAGAATGAGCCGACATGGCGATCGTCGTACGTCTTGGGCCCTTGCCACTGGGGCGGCGCCGCGCGTCACGCGTCGCCGAGCTTGAGCGGATCCTCGCGACGGCGGTCGAGGTCATCGAGGTGATCGACGTCACCCGGTTGGCCAGTGCCATCGCCGTCCGTAAGGTGGCGGCCGTCGCCCTCGATGCCCCTGGTCCGGAGGATCTCGCCGACGCCATCACCGCCGCCGGCCCCCGGCCCCCGGCCGGTACTGCGGCCACTCTGGAAGCAGGAGCGCAACAGCCGAGGGGAGGTTGACGATGTGTTCGACGGCTACGGCCTCTTGACAGCCGATGGCGTCGAACGCCTGGCCGATGGGCAGCTTCGGGCTCCCTGACGGACAAGGCGGGCTCCGCGTCTGGTCCTATGGTCGTGGGTTCCGCGCTTGGACCCGGAGACCAAGCGGCTCTCGGTGCCGGCGGTACGGGGACAATCGTGGGCAACGAACTGAGCGTTATTGGGGGACACCGGAACGGGAGGTCGGTCCAGGCGAAATCGTTGGGCCACGTGACCATCCGTCCGGATGCCACGGATAGTCTGCGGGGATGACGCGTCCGGCGTTTGAATGGATCTGCGAGATCGAGCCGCCGACCAAGCCGGACATGATGCACGTGCGTCATCAGATCGGGGTGCTGAGCAAGGTGGCGTCGGCCTACCTGATCCCCGACAACCACGTCGGCCGGGCGACGGTCTCGAGCATCGCCGTCGCCCACGAGGTCGATCGCATGGGTGGGCGCTCGATCGCCTGTCTGAACGCCAGGGACCGAAATGCCCTGGGGTTCCGACGCGATCTCCTCACCGGGGCGGCCTACGGCGTCGATGAGTTCCTGTTCGTCTACGGCGACGCTCCCGCATCGGGATCCCGGACTGGTCAGCTGACGGTGCGCTCGATGATCGACGACCTACGTCGGTTCAGCGATGAGCACGAGGGACACGCCGGCGGGTCCCGCGCCGGAGTGACGACCCGGCTCCAGCCGCTTCCATCCTGGAAGCGAGCGGCCGACTTCCTGTTCGTCCAGGTTTCGTTCGAGCTCGACCAGTTGCTCGCCTGGCGTGACACTGTCGACTTCGATGGGAACGTCTACGCGGGTGTGATGGTCCTGCCCAGCGCCTCCATGGCCCGCAAGCTCGTCGCCGACATCCCCGAGATCACAGTGCCCCAGTCGTGGATCGACGCCATCGAGCACGATCGAAGCGCCGGCGTAGCACTTGCATGCGAACTGGCTCACGGCATCGCTGGGAGCGGTGCATTCGATGGCGTCCATCTGATCCCGGGGTTCCGGTACCGCGAGACGGCCGCGCGTCTGGAGAAATAGCGGATCGCTTGTCCGGCGTTCGGGGATAGCCGCGCCCCGCCGTCCGGGCGATGTCATGGGACACCCTGGCAGCTGCGCCGTGGGACCAGATCGCCGAATCGGGTCGTAGGCAGAGCGGAGAGACCGACACCGGACAGCTGACCGTTCAGGTGTGCAAATTCCCACACGAAGCCTCAAGCAACCGGCTCAAACTCCTCGGCGGCGACTAGCCCGCTCATCCCGCCTTCGGCCCGCGGGAGTGCTCAGGGATGATGATCTCCTTACGGAGTGAGCGGTCGGCCCGTACGGCTGCCGTCGGACATGCTGCCGCACGGGCACGTGATGGTCGAGCGGACGACGGACGACCTTCGCGGTGAGGTTCGGCATGCTGACGCCTCCCACAGCGGGCACCGAGAAGCTCTTCTTGGCCAACACCACTGCGATGCCGACACCTACGATGGCGAAAGCAGCGGCACCCCCGGTGATCCAGCGGGTGCGGCGGCTGGGCTCGTCTTCTCCACGGCCCGGTGGCTCATCGGTGTCTCTTCGTCCATCGTTTTGTCTCCACGTGTCGTGGTGGTGTCTGTTGGGACCGTACGCCGGTGCGCTGCGTCCAAGCTGGGCAAGACGCTAGGGCATCTTGGAGAGCCGATCCGCCCCGCCGGCGCGGTGGCGACGCTAACGGCGCCGAACGTGACAGATGGTTCCGTCCCCGGGCCCCGCTCAGAGCCGGGCGTCCAATACGGACGTCGGTGTGTACTTGTCCCGGCGATTCGCGAACGCCGGCCAAGTGCCCTCGAGGATTGCGACGATGCGCTGGTTGATTTCGGGGTCCTCAATCGCTCCTCCCACGTACCCGAACGCGTCGGACGTCATCTCTGCAACGATGACCTGATCGGCGTCACCTACGACCGCGAGATTCGGGTTGTGGGTTACCGCGATGACTTGACGCCTCTTCCGAGCTTCGGCAATGGCCGGCACCAACAGCTCGTGGACTGTCTGGTTGTCGAGGTTTTCCTCTGGCTGGTCGAGGACGATCGGCCGCAGCGAGCGGTCGATCAACAGGTAGAAGAGCAAGAGAAGTGTGCCGCGTTGCCCCGGGGACAGCTGAGAGATCGGTCGGTCGTCCGAGTGAAGCCAGAACTCTGGAACCAGGTAGTCCAGACCGAACAGCAGCTCGAACAGACCATGTTCGGTTACACCCTTGCGCAGTTGGTCGCCTGGCTGCGTTCCCTTACCCGCCTTCCCCGGACGGTTGTCGTGGTAGAGGTCGTTGGTCACCGACTCCAAGAACGATCGGACGTCGGCAGGCTCGTTGAAGTCCGTCGACTCGATCATCGTTGCCAGGCGGGCAGCGCCATCGTCGGTGCCTGCGAAGGATCCGGTGACTTGCCGGTTGAGCAGCGAGAAGAGGCGGTCGGGCAGGCCCTTCTCGATGATCGTCACTTCGAACGACAGGTTGAATCGGTCTCGCACGACCGGGTGTTCATCAATGAAGCGTTGGACTGGCTTGTAGACGTCCCGTAGCCAGTCCGCGATCTCTCGCAGTTGTTCGTGAATCGCGAGAGCCTGCGCGAAGCGGCGCTCGCGAAGTTCGGAGAGTGCCTTGGGCGCGGTTCGCAGCTGATCCAGCTTGTACCTGTAGTTCTCCAGGCTGTCGGGGGTAGCGGGCGATCCAACGATCGTCGCCCGTTGCTTGTCCCATGCAACGAGCTGGGTGAGGTAGTTCTGGTACGCCCTCTGCGGTGCGTCGAGTTCGCTCTCAAGCTCCTCCAATTCCGCGAGCGCCTCCGTCGCACGGCGCGCAGCGGTTCCGTCCTCCGTGGGCGAGAGTTGGAGCAACGCGGTTCGTCGTTCGTCGTCCGCACGCTTGCGCAGCGCGTCCAGAGCAGATGAGTTGATCGACAACTTGAACATCGATGATGCGTCAAGGCCGAGCTCCTGAACGAGCGGATCGACACGCTCGAGGAACGTCTCGAACTGATGGACGAAGTTGTCCACTTCCTTCGTGAGCGCCTGTGCTCGCTCGAGGAGTCGCGACTTTTCGTTGGCGTCAACCTGGAGCCGTTGAATTTCGGCTTCGAGTGCCGCGATATTCGTGCGGATGAGCTCGATCTTGCGCTCCAGCTCAGTCTGAGACTCCGCGGTCTCCCCCGGTGGCCGGACCTCTGCCGGCTTGGACCGCTCGTGGGCCTCCAGTTCCTCCTGCTTCTCACGCAGTTGGTTCTCGAGGTGGCGGCGTGCGGTGGGTTCCAGTTGCTGCTCGACCTGGATGATCTGTGTGACCGTGGTCCGCAGTTCGCTGCGCAGGATCTCGATTCGACGTCGGGTTGCCTCGCTTCGCCTTGCGACAAGTTCGTCGAGCGACGTCGTACCGAGTCGGTCAGCCTCGGGCACGTGCGAGAAGATCACCTCACCCAGCTCGATGGTGAAGCGCTCGTCGGAGCCGGGCCCTTCGTTACAGACGGACTCGAGGAAATTCTGAGGTAGGTACTGAATGGTCTCGGTCGCCGAAGGGTCGGCGTCGTCGTCAAGACCACGTTGAACCTCAATGCCGCTGAGCCATCGCAGGGTGGCGACGTGCTTCCGCGCGAGGTTGGCCTTCGGGTCACGGAAGCGCGCCTTGGTCAGGAACGAGTAATCCGTCGACCGTCGGCTATCGCCCAGCAGCCCCAAGACGTCCGTGAGGGCGCTCTTCCCCTTCCCCTTGTTACCGACGATGGCGACGAAGCCCGAGTTGAAGTGCAGGTCCACGGCGAAGGCGGGACATGCAACCTCGCCATCGACGACGTCGACGATCACGCGTTCGATGTGGCTCGTTGGACGCGTCCGTGTGGTGACCAGCTTCGGGGGCTCGTCGCCGACGAAGACGCGCGTGTCGTATTCGTGGTAGGCGTGCCGTAGCCCTTCGAACGTCGGGAGAGCGTTGATCCAAGTAAGCGAGTTCCCGATGCGGTTGGACACCGTCGACGTGGACAGGTGATGTGCGTCGCTGCAGTCAAGGAGGCGGTCGTTGACGCCCGCATCTTGGAGGCTCTTGCGTGATTTCTCGAATCGTGCAGGCGTGTCGACGGCGGTGAAGACGAAGTGAGGCTCGTTGATTAGCGTTTTCTTGAAGGCCGCCGACTGCTTCGACCACTTCAGGTCCGCCCACTCGGTCTTGCCGACCGCCAAGAAGTACTTGTGTCGAAACTCAGGGTTCTCGAGCAACTCCAACACGTTGCTCAGATCGACGTTGTAGTTGTTGAAGCCCTCGAGGAGATCGGTGCCCGCGTTCGCGCGTTGTGCCTCAGGCAGCGACGCCTTCACGAGGGCCCCCAGCGCGCTCAAGCTCTCCCGCGTTAGCAACGAGCTCCACTTTCCGCGTACTCCGTCGGGCAGCAAGGACACATCGCATTTCAGGCCGTTGATGAACTGAGCTTGGATGACCTCGGGATCCAAGTCGTCTGAGAACAGGACGTGCAGATTGATCCTTGACAGCTCCCCGTCTGTACCACCGAAGTGGTTCAGGCGGAGTTCGATCACGGGAAGAATCAGGTCGATGCCCGGGAGCCGGCCGTCTGACTTCGCCTTGCGTACCGTCCGGTAGCCGTCAAGGAACAGGTAGTCGTTGATGCCGATGGCCCGAAACTCGCGGGGCAACGCTTCGAGGTCGTCGAAGAACGCCGTCCACGGGTCGACTCCGCCACGCCCGTACTCGTGTACGAGTGAGGCGGGTGTATGGACGTGGAGGTCCCAACGACTCCACTCAGATCCCCACGTGTGCATGCCAATACCACCGGAGCCTCGGATCCACACCGGCTGGCCCCAAGACAAGCGTACGGCCTGCGTGTGACAGCGTCGCGAACCCGAGGGCATGTCTCGGTACAACAGGGCGAGACTGTTCGTCCGGCCTGACAGGCTCTCCGCGCAGGTTTTACGGCGATGCCCGGCGGAGCTGACGGGAGTCAGTCCCTGCACTTTGCTCGCCGGGCAACTACGGCTGATCCGGCGGGCGGACCAGCCACAGCGCTGTACCGCGGTCACGGATTCGCGCCGAGCCGGGTGGGAACGAGGAGGCGTCCTCGTGCGCCCACTCGGCGCCCGGGGCAGCCCGACGCGCAGGCGTATGCACCTGGAGCCAGGACGGCTCGCCGGGGACAGGATAGGTGGGCGAGCCGGTGACCGATACCCCGCCGTCGGGCGTGACGATCACCGTGTCGAGCAGGGCAAGGCCATGGACGGCGAAGTCCTGTCGAAGCTGGCCATGGCGGCGGTGGTCGATCGTGCTGGGGGCGGTGGGAGGCAACTTCGGGCGCAGGTCCACAGCGAGCACCGCCGAGGCCCCGCACTGCAGTGCGTCGGCGACCAGGGCGTCCTTGGCCGGCGGGCCGAGGTGCTTCAGCCGGCTGTGGTTCGTGGCCACGCAGGTGAGCCGCCTGTCGTCGTCGACGTGCAGGACAACGGCCCGGTCGGCGGCGAGCAGCCAGTCGACCGTTCGCACCCAGGCGATCACGTCGACGGGCGAGGCGAACAGCGGGGGGGCGCCCGGATCCAAGGAGCCGGGAAGCGATCGCATCATCGCCCAGCCCTCCTCGTGGACCAGGCGACTGCCGAGCGGCAGACGGGAGGGATGGGGATGGGCGCGCCCAAGCTGGCGCTGAGGCGCGGAAGTAGCTTCGTCATGTCGGCACGAACCTCGTTTCGTGTCGGCCAGGCCGGGGGCTGTTCGCGCAGCGCCCCGGCCACTTCTGGCCAGGGAGACAAGAGAGGATCGGTCGAACCTGCCGGACCGTCGACGGCGTGTTCGGAGAGTACGCGACCGCTCCCGACGCTGTAAAGCATCTGTCCTCGGCGGCCGAGCCGGCCGCCCTGTCAGCAGGCCGGGCCGGGCGGCGGAGGATCGAGCCGAGCTCGGACGAAGTTCCGTGCCACACACGTGCCACACCCAGCGGAAAACAGGGCGAAATAGGGGTCAACAGCGGGCAACAGCGGTCAAAATGGACATAGCCTCTGAGACGAAACTCCGGAGCTCCCGGCAGGGCAGAGGCGCGTCGGGTCTGGGGTGCGGGGCGGAGCCCCGCTCGGCCGAAAGGCCGAAGCTAGGCGTCAGGCTGCGGGCTGCAGGGTGACGTGCTGTCCGAGCCGTTCGAGCTCCCGGATGAGGTAGCGCTTGCGGGCCTCTGCGTCGCTGCGCCGCTCGAAGTAGTCGGCGCCGAGCTCGCCATAGGTGGCTTGATCGGCGGAGAGCACGTGCCAGACGATGACGATCATGGTGTGGGCGACGGCGAAGATGGCCTTGCCTTCGCTGCGGGTCCCGAAGCGCCGCTTGAACCTTTCGGTACTGGGCGGCCAAGTACGAGTCCCGGGTGTGCGACGCCGCCCACGCCGCTTCACACATGGCGGCCCTCAGCACTCCGTTGCCCTTGCGGGCCCTTCCCGAGGACCGCTTGCCAGCCGACTCGTGATTGCCCGGGCACAGCCCGGCCCAGGAGGCCAGGTGGGCGGGGGTGGGGAAGCGGGACATGTCCACGCCGATCTCGGCCACGATCACCTCGGCGCTGCGCTTGGCCACCCCAGGGATGGACAACAGCCGGGTGGCGGCCTCAGCGAAAGGGGCCATGAGCCGGTCGACCTCCTCGTCGAGGCGGCCGATGATCTCCGACAGCCGGTCGACATGGTCGAGGTGCATTCCCAGCAGCAGGGTGTGGTGGTCGTCGAAGTGGCCGACCATGGCCTTGCGCAGCTCCGGGATCTTGGGCCGCATGCGGGTCAGGGCCATCTGGGCCAGGACCTCGGGATCACGCTCGCCGGCGATCAGCGCCTCCAACATGCGACGGGACGCCTTGCCCAAGACGTCGGTGGCCACAGAGTCGAGCTTGATGCCGGCGTCCTCCAGCAACTTCTGGATGCGCTGGGTCTCCCGGACCCGCTCCTGGGTCAGCTTGGTCCGGTAACGGGTCAGGTCCCGGAGCCGGGCGATCTCCCGGGGCGGCACGAAGCTGCCCCGCAGCAGGCCGCACTCGAGCAGCTGGGCCAGCCAGGCGGCGTCGCCGACGTCGGTCTTGCGACCGGGGAGGTTCTTGACATGTCGCGGGTTGACCAACAACAGCTCGACGCCCGCCATGGCTTCGAGCACGTGCCACACCGGACGCCAGTAGACGCCCGTGGCCTCCATCGCCACCTGGGTCACCCCCTCGGCCGCCAGCCAGTCCCGCAAATGCTCCAGGTCCGCGGTGAAGGTGGAGAACTCCTTCACCTGCTGGCGGCGGCCCTTCGGGCCCGGCGTGCGCACGGCCGCCATCACCGTCTTCTTGTGCACGTCCAAGCCAGCGCAACGTTCAACGATCACGTCCAAAGGCCATCTCCCCTCACTCGATGCCGGACGTGCCACCCAGGGGGTCGCATCGCTCAAGAATCTGAGACTCGTGCTCGTAGCAACAATCGACGGTGCCTGCGGACCCCGGCGCCAGTCTGACCTTCGGGCTCACGGCACCAATGAACGTTCCGGGCTCTGCGGGCGGCACCCTAAGAGTTTCATCCCCAACGATGCCCCCCGGCTAGGGGGCATGGGGACTGACCTGCGGTTTTGTCGGTTTTCGGGGTGGAGGTGAGCGGATTCGAACCGCCGACTTCCACGTTGCGAAGGAAGTCCTCGAAGGGGAAGTTCCGGACGCCACAGGTCTTGGCTCCCGGATGCGGTCCTCGACCCGGGCGTGACGACGTTGGCGCAGCTCCTAGGGGGCGACCTCGCCGGGTGAGCCGGTGAGGAAGCAGGTGAGGCGAAAGCCCGTCCCCATGTCGAACAGCGACAGCTGAGCGCCGGGGGTGAGGCCCATTGTTCCCGCCGGCAGATGAGCCGGGTGCAGTCGAGCCCCGTTGGGTCGATCCGGTTCAGCGGATTCCCGCCGACGTACCCATGGGGCTCCTGGGTGATGGCCGTGATCGGGTCCCGACTGATGAACTGTCCGGTGGGGGGGTCGTAGTGGCGGGCCCGCAGGTACTGGAAGCCGGTCTCGGCGTCGGTGTACTTCCCCACAAAGCCGAATGAGTTGTGACGCTGCCGGTGGAGGCCGAGGTTGACCCGGTAGCGTCGGCCCACGAGAGTCGATTGACCGATGACTATTACTCGCTCCCATGACTTCGATCGACCGAGCGGGAGTGGGCGAGGTCGAGCGTTTCAACCGCACGCTCGACCGCGTTGGCTTGCCTGCGCCTCAAATGGAGAGTGCTTACCTCTGGACCCGGGGTGATGAACTGCCCCGTGGACGTGTCGTAGTAAGCGGGCCCGCAGGTATACGAAGCCGGTCTCGGCGTCGGTGTACTCGCCGGCGAAACGGAAGGGCTGACTGACCGAGCCGGTGGAAGCGGTCGGCTTGCCGTAGGCGTCGTAGCTGTAGGTGGCGGCGACGCTGCCGACACCGTCGCTGAGCAGCCTGGTGCTGCCCAGCTGGTCCTGGTAGCAGTAGAGGACGCCTCCCGAGGGTCGATCCGCTCGAGGGGCTTGCCACTTGGAGCCTCCCCGCGCGCACGGGGCTTGCGCGTCCACGCCGTTGTCGGATGCAGGGGAGTGTCACACCTCAGAAGTAGCCCTCCCGCTTGCGGTCCTCCATGGCGGCCTCCGAGAATCGATCGTCGGCCCGGGTGGCGCCTCGCTCGGTGATACGTGTGGCCGCCACCTCCTCGATGATTTCGGCCACGGTGGCCGCCTTCGACTGCACGGCGCCGGTACAGTTCATGTCGCCCACCGTGCGGTAGCGCACGGTCGCCTCGTAGGATCTTTCGCCCGGCCGGGGCTGGATCCATTCACTCACCGCGAGCAGCATGGTGTCACGCTCCACGACGGTTCGGCGGTGGGCAAAGTACATGGCCGGTACTTCGAGCCGCTCCCGCTCTATGTACTGCCAGACGTCGAGTTCGGTCCAGTTCGAGATCGGGAAGGCGCGGATGTGCTCCCCTTTGCGGATTCGCCCGTTGTAAAGCGACCACAGCTCGGGACGCTGGCGCTTCGGATCCCATTGGCCGAATTCGTCTCGGAAGGAGAAAACTCGCTCTTTGGCGCGGGCCTTGTCCTCGTCGCGCCTCCCGCCGCCGAAGCAGGCGTCGAAGCCGTAGGAGGTTATGGCGTCGAGCAGGGTCGTGGTCTGCAGGCGATTGCGGCTGGAGTTCTCGCCCGGCTCCTCAGCCACCCTCCCCTGGTCTATCGATTCCTGAACCGAGGCGACGATCAGGCGCTCGCCCAGCTCGGCCACCCGCCGGTCACGGAACTCGAGGACCTCAGGAAAGTTGTGTCCGGTATCGACGTGCATGACCGGGAACGGGAAGCTCGCCGGTCGGAAGGCCTTCTCGGCGAGCCGCAAGAGAAGGATTGAGTCCTTGCCGCCGCTGAAGAGCACGACCGGCCGCTCCAGCTCCGCCGCCACCTCCCGGAATATGAACACCGCTTCCGCCTCGAGGGCGTCGAGGTGGCTCATCTCGTAGCGGCCGTGCCGCTTGGTGGGGGAGGCTGTGGTCATCGTGCGTGTCGGCCCTTCCGGTCAGGTGCCGGCCCCGTGGGTCTGGAAGTGAGCACGATCTGGTTCAACTCCGGTCTCTCGCCAGAGAGGAGAACTCCTCGAGGTAATCAGCCAGGGCGTCCTCGACCCGCTCAGCAGTAAGGCCGAACTCGGCGAGCTGGTAGTCGTGCCGGCCGTGGGCGTGGCGGGGATGGGCAGCGATCGAGGCTTCGATGGTCTTCCGCTGCTCGGCCGTTAGCTCCAGCCCAGCCTGCTGGTAGAGCTCATCCGTCACTGCCAGCGGTTCCACCACCAGCCGTCGGTAGGAGACGTCGAGGAACCCATCCCCTCCCGCCTCGCGCCGGGCCCGCAGGAACCGGGTGGTGGCCTGGGCGCAGCGCTCGAGCACCTCACGGCCGATCTCCTCCGGGGACAGCCGCTCGCAGTACGGCGTTCGCAGGGTGCGTACCAGGCTGGCGTGCGAGCCGACGGCTTCACAAGGATCGCGATGGCACACCACCACCAACGGGTCGGCGAGCGCGTCCCGCAGGGCGTCGAGGTGGCCGAGATGGCTGGGTGACTTGAGCACCCACCGCTCTGCGTCCTCTTTGATGTCGCTCTCCAGCACGCGGAGCTGAAGGGCGTAGTGGCGGTACTCCGCCCCCAACGGAGCCTGCTCCAGCCAGGCGGAGTAGGCGGGCGCGCCGAACATGTCGGCGAAGTGCTGGCTGGCGAAGCTGTTCTGCAGGAGGGCGTCGCACTCCTCAGGGCCATCGGGCGTGAGGGCGTGGATGGCCCGGAAGGCGGGGACCGCCTCGTAGAACCCTTTCAGCCAGGCTCCCGCCCTCTCGACCCGCTCCCGCCGCTCGGCCTCAGAGGCTGCCGGCAGGGGGCGCAACGCCTGCCACAGCCGCAGCGGCCGGTGACGGGGGTCGGCGGCGAGGATGTTGTGAAGCAAGGTGGTCCCCGTCCGAGGCAGCCCCGTGATCACGATGGCCTTCTTCTTGGGCACTGCGCCGGCACCCGGACAGGCGGACAAGTAGGCCTCGACGGCCAGCCGGTTCCTCAGGTGGCGGACGGCCGTCCGCTCCAGCACCGCCCGGCCAAAGACGCTCATGGCGGCGGCGTCCCGGCACGCATCGAGCAAGCGGCGCAGGTTGTCTACGAAGATGTTGTCCGGACCCCAGTCAGCGGACCCCTCCCGTCGGGCGGCCTCGTCCATGAGGGCCTCGACCGACGGCCACGCATGGTCGGTGCTCATCCGTCGCCCCACGCGGCACCCCTCATTCGCGGCCGCGCACAGCGTTCTGATGCTGTGCGGGCGAGCTGCGCCGGAAATGCTGGCGGCGGCCGTCGGCCACCACTGCGGCTGCCAGGGCGGGACGGTCGACCTTGCCGATCTTGGTGCGGGGGATGTGGTCCACCAGACACAGCTGGTCCGGCAGCTTGTGGCGGGCCAGATGGATGCCGAGGAAGTCGCGCACCTCGTTCAGGCACGGCGGGACCGGGCCCGACCCCGGCACGATGCAGGCGCAGACCGCCTCGCCCAGCACCCGGTCTGGTACCCCGACGACGGCGGCGTCTGCCACGCCCGGGTAGGTCCGCAGCAGGCTTTCCACCTCGGTGGGCGCCACCTTGAGGCCACCGCGGTTGACCAGCTCCTTGAGCCGCCCGAGGACGTAGATGCGTCCGTCGGCGTCGATCCGGCCCAGGTCGCCGGTGTAGTACCAGCCGTCGGTGGCGGCCGCCGGGTCCCCCCAGTACCGCACCGGCCGGGACGCCCCGAAGGCGAGCTCGCCTACGGCGCCGGCCGGGAGCGGCTGGCGGGTCTCGGGGTCGACGACGCGCACCGTGCCGTTCGGCGGCGTCCCGTCGGGGCCCCGGTACACCAGGCGACCGACCGAGCCGGCGAGGATCTCGTCGGGATCGGTGGTGCGGGTGGTGAAGCCCTCGCTGCATCCAAACACGTAGAGGATGTCCACGCCAAGGCGGTCGTAGATCTGGCGGGCCAGCCCTTCCGGGAGGGCGGTGGCGGCTGAAACCGCCCACCGTAGGCTGCCGACCGGGTGGCGCCGTGGGTCGAGGGCCTCTGTCAGGAGGGTGAAGTGTGCCGGCATCCCGGGCAGCACCGTGACCCCTTCGTCGGCGATCAGCTGCAGCGCGGGCTCCCGCGAGAACCGCTCCATGACCACCAGGCGCCCGCCGCTCAAGAGGGCGATGAGGGCAAGGCGTAGCCCGAACACGTGGGCCATGGGTAGGTACAGCAGGTGGACGTCGTCGGCGCCGGGGGCGTAGGCATCGGCGAAGAACTGCATCTTCGCCCAGCAGTTGGCCTGCGTCTCCACCACCCCCTTGGGCCGACCGGTAGTCCCCGACGTCAGCAGCACCAGGGCGTCGTCGTGAGGGCGCGGCCCGGGGCCGGTGGGGGCAACCGCCGGCGGGGCGGCCAGCAGGTCGGCCAGCAATGGGTAGGGCAGGCCGGCGTGGCCGTGGACCAGCACGGCGGTCGCCGGGCTCGCCTCGGCCACCTCACCGAGGAGATCGGCGGGGTCGGCCGGGGAGCGGGGCTGGGACAGCAGGACCCGGGCGTCCAGGTGACGGACGAGCCACGTCAGCTCGGGTGCAGTGAGGTCGTCGTCGGTTCCCACGTGCAGGGCGCCGCGGGCCCACGCCGCCCCGATCGCGACCACGTGCTCGGTGGAGTTGGGCAACTGGCAGAGGATGCGGTCGCCGGCCCCCACCCCCAAGTCGGCGTATCCGGCAGCAAGAGCCTCGACCCGCCGCCACAGCTCGGCGTAGCTGATCGTGCGTCCGGCCTCGGTGACTGCCGGGCGGTCGGCCCAACGCCGGCACGCCTCCGCCAGCGACGGCGCCAGGGGTGAGGCGCCGCCGCTGGCCGGAGCCTTGCCGATCACCCTTCCCACCGCCAAGGCGAAGCTGGGGCCCAGCCTCCGGCGCCGAGCGGCTCGAAGAGCCCGGCGAGACGGGGGTCCGCGGGGAGGGCGGCCAGGTCAGTGGCCACGGCGGCGGCAGCCAACCCAGTGCCGGCCAAGAGCTCCTCCCACTCAGCGGCCGGGGTGCCGGCGATGGCCTCGGCCACCGCTGACGCCGCCTCCTCCCGCCGGCCGCCCTTGACGCCACAGGCCTCGCACAGCAAGGCGAGGGAGGCGTCGTCGTCGACGCTCACCGCCAGCGCACCGTCGGGCGTCGGCAGGGGCCGGTCGAGGATGTCCCACACCGGCCGTCCCCGGGCTGGCCCCGGCTGCTCCCCGCTGGCCAAGGCGCCCAGAATGTGGGCGTGAAGAGCCATGCCGCCGGCCAGTAGCGACGTGCCTACTCGCTGGCCTTTTCCGTCGAGTTCCCGGAGGTAGAGGCCGGCCAGAGCGCCTTCGCATGCCACCAGCGCACCCATGAAGTCGGTCAGCAGCACGCGGCTGGGGGCGGGGACCTCTCCTTGGGGGTTGATCCGGTGGCCGAGTGCGCTGAAGCCCTGGACGAGGAAGTCGGTGCCCACCCAGCGCTGCTCCGCAGCCTGGCTGCCCCATCCCGAGGCCTGCACGTAGACGAGGCCTGGGTTGACCCGAGCCACATCGGCAGCGTCGAGGCCCCAGGCGGCGGCCTTCCCCGGCCGCCAATTGTGCAGGAACACGTCCGCCCCTCCCAGGAGCTCCAGGAGCTCAGCGCGGCCGCCCCGTGAGGCAAGGTCGATCTCCTGCGACTGCTTGCCATGGTTGAAGGCCAAGAAGAACGACCCCGTACCATTGGTGAGCGGCGGAACGCCCCGTCCGATGTCGCCGCCCGGTGGCTCGACCTTGACCACCTCGGCCCCCAGGCTCTGTAACAGCAGCCCGGCCAGCGGGCCCTGAAGGCGGGTGGTCGACTCGGCCACCACCAGGCCCTCCAAGGGCAGGCCCGTTGGCGGCGCGCCCAGCGGCGCTGGGCCGCGGGCAGCCACGCCCGAGAGGGGCTCGAGATCGGGGTGCCCCGCCCACGGGCCCAGGTCGGCTAAGACCTCGTCGTAGCCCCGGATTGGGCAGAGGCTCACCCTGAATTCGGCGGCCACCGCCACCAGCTCCTCCAAGGTGTGCCGGGCGGTGGCGTCCTGCAGGCCCGTCGGCAAGGAGCACCGGCCGTCGAAGTAGCGGCGGCGGAACGCCGTCCAGGCCCGGCCGAGGTCGGCGCCCCCTGCGCCCAGGCGCCACCAGAACGACCGCCACGACTCGGGATCCAACGTCTCGATCTCGAACCACCGGCCGTCGGCGCTGCGGAACGGGGGTCCCGGATCGGGCCCGCCCAGGACGGGCAGATCCGGCTCTGTCGCCGTGGCGGCGGTCAGATAGTGCGATCCCAGAAGGAGGGCGGCCTGCAGGGGGGAAACCTCCACCGTTGACTCGGGGAAGCCGCGCGCCCGCCCGATCAGGCCCGCCAGCACACCGTGGGCGGCCAGCACGCCGGCCGCCACGGAGGCCACCTCCACGCCGATGCGCCGGGGGTGGCCGGCGTCGCGACCGTGGACCCCCATCAGCCCGCTGCGGGCCTGGACGGTTGCCTCGCTGCCGGCATTGGTGGGCTTCAGTGCGGCAGGGCCGTGCCAGGAGATCTGCCCCTCCGCCCTGACGGAACGGCGGGCGGAGCTAACGGAGAACGTCCCTGCAGTGCCGGGGCCATCCACCCGCAACCCCCAAGGGGCGAGGCGCCGCCGGCACGTCGCCAGCGATAGCACAGGCCCGCATGGCTCGGTCTTTGCCGCCATCACGCCGGCCATGCTCGGAATCGCGTCAAGATTCCTCCCGCCCCGCTCGACCCTCGTCACTCGCCCTCCGCTCTCGCGCCGGCCATCGTGGGCGCAACCTCGAGCAGCCGACGCGCGGTAGGCGACGACGGTTCCGTCGCCACCTGCTCGGACGGCCCTTCCTCCACCACCCGTCCGGCGTCCAGCACGACGATACGGTCGGTGACCTTCCGCACTACTGCCAGGTCGTGGGACACGAAGATCAGGCCGAGGCCCATCTCGACCTGACGCTCACGGAGCACGGTCAAAACGCGGGCCTGCTCGGAGGCGTCGAGCATGCTCGTGGGCTCGTCGGCCACCAAGAGCTTGGGGCCAAGGACGAGGGCTCGGACCAGCGCGATCCGCTGCAGCTGCCCGCCGGACAGCTCGTGGGAGCGAGCCTGGAGGAAGGATCCCGACGGTGGTAGGCCCACGCCTTCGAGCGCGGTGCGCATGGCCTCGGCTCGATCGGGGCCGTTGCGACCGTGCACGACGTCGAGTGGTTCGCCAACAAGCGCCTCCACGGTGAGGCGCGGAGACAGGGCGTCCCAGGGGTCTTGCATCACCAGCTGAATGCGCCGGCGCTGGGCGCGGTCGGCTGTCGCCCAAGACGTCCGCAGAGGCGCTCCCTGGAGCAGGATCTCGCCGGAGTCGGGGCTCAGGTGGCCGGCGAGGATGCGGGCCAGCGTGGTCTTGCCGCTGCCCGACGGCCCCACCAAACCGACCGCCTCGCCCTCCCGCACGGTCAGCCACACGTCCTGCAGGGCCCGCACCTCTTGGCCGCCCTGCCGGAAGGTCTTGCTGATGGCCCGGGCGGCCAGCAGCACCTTCAGGCCGCCGAAGTGGCAGGCCACGAGGCGGCCACCTGACTCAGCCAGGACCGGACGCTCCTCCGCGCACACGGCCTCGGCCTGAGTGCAGCGCGGGTGGTACGGGCAACCCGGGGGAACGGCCCGGGCGTCGGGGGGGCGGCCGCGGATCGGGCGTAGGTCCTTGGTCGTGCTGATCACCGGGTACGCATTGACCAGAGCCCAGGTATAGGGGTGAGCCGGCTCGGTCAGCACCGGCCCCGATGCCCCGACCTCCGCCGCCTCCCCGGCGTAGAGCACCATCACCCGGTCGGCCAGCCGGGCCGCCTCGGGCAGGTCGTGTGAGATCAGTACGAGCCCGAGCCCACGGGCCGAGGCCAGAGCGGCAATGCGCTCGAGCAGCTCGTGGCGAGTGGCGGGGTCCAGGCCGGCGGTGGGCTCGTCGAGCACCACTACGTCCGGATCGAGGGTGAGCGCCATGGCCAGCAGGGCGCGCCGGCGCTCGCCGCCCGACAGCTCGTGTGGGAAGCGGTCCAGCAGCGCGGGGTCGAGCAGTACCTCGCGGGCGATTTCGGCAACGTGGCGGCGGGCGGAGGCCCGGCTCATGCCTCGCCTCTCCCGCAGCGGTTCGGCCAGCTGGAGCCCTATGCGCACCACCGGGTTGAAGGGGGCACCCTGGGGAGCCAGCGCCACCCGGTCCCAGCGGAGCTCCCGCAGGACCTCGGCTGCCGCTCCCATCAGCTCTTGGCCGTCGACGCGCACGCTGCCCCGCGCCTCGGGAGGCTGGAGCAATCCCACCAGGCACAGGGCCAGCGTGGTCTTGCCCGACCCGCTCTCGCCCACTATGGCGAGCGACTCGCCCCGTCCCAGCGAGAAGCTAACCCCGCGCAAGGCGTCGACCTGGCCCCCGTAGCGGACCCGCAGGTCATCGACTTCGATCAGCGCACCCATCGGCTGGAATGGTTCTTCGGCGCTCAGGGGTGGCCCGGCTGGTCCCGGACGGTGCGGGGGCGCATGTCGGTCCAGACGCGCTCGACATGGTCCAAACATTCCTCCCGCGTAGCAGGGGACCCCGACTGGAACCACCCATCTGGCAGGTCCCGGCCAGCCGGCCAGATGGAGTATTGGTCCTCCTGGTTGTAGACGACCAGGAAATACTCGACGGCCTGCTCCTGGGTCGTCACAGTACGCCGTCGCCACAGCACCCCACGAACGGAGTGTAAGCATGAGTTCCGGTCCGGGTCAGCCCCCGCCAGCAATATGAGCCACTTTGGCCTATGCATTTGAACCAGTCGCCCCATACCATTCAGAGACAATGGTTCCGTCGGCGGTAGCCGTGTCGGCGACGGTGCCGGAGCGCCTCGCCGGGCGGGCGGCCGAAGAGCCCAGCGCCTGCGCCGTGCTCGTCGACGGCGTTGGGACGCTGCGGTTCGGCGAGTGGGACCAGCGGTCGAACCGACTCGCTCGGGGCCTATCGGCGCTGGGGGTGGACGCGGGGGAGCGGGTCCTCCTGCTCTTCGACGAGCGCCGTTGGGTGGACTACGCGGTTGCGTATGTCGGTGTGTTGAAGGCGGGGGCGGTGGCGGTCCCGGTCTCCAGCCGCCTGGCGCCCTCGGAGCTTCGGCACATCGCCATCCACGCAGCAGCCTCGGCGGTCATCTCGCCTCCCGACCTGGCGTCGTCGGGATCAGGGTGGGGACTCAGCGCGAGTCTGGTGACGCCGGAGGAGCTCGAACGGGGTCAGTCGCCAGACGCGTTCCGGCGCTCGGTGGCTGGTGACGACCTTGCCGAGGTGCTGTACACGTCGGGGACGACCGGACTTCCCAAGGGCGTCGCCTGTTCGCATAGCAGCATCCTCGTCGGGACCCTCAGCGATCTCCCGGCCGACGGGGCGACTTCCACGTACTTCCTGCACGCCACTCCAGTAGGGACCATCGCCGGGCAAGAGACCCTCCGAGCCGTGCTGGCGCCTGGGCGTCGCTGCGCCGTCGTTCTGCCGGTGTTCGACCCGGAGCGGGCCTGCGAGCTCATCGAGCAACTGCGAGTGCGGCGGTTGCACCTGGTCCCTGCCGCCGCGCACGTTCTCGCCCGCTCCGACGCGCCGGCCAATCACGACGTGTCGTCGCTCGACCGCATCGTTCTGGGCGGAGCGGCGTCGTCGCCCGCGCTCCTGCACCGCCTCGTCGACCTTTTCCCCACTGCCGAGGTGCACAACGTGTACTCCCTGACCGAGGCCGGTGGCGCTCGCACTCGGATGATCCACGGTCGGGGACGAGGCGGATCCGCTCGCGAGGCGTCGGTGGGACGACCCGAGGCCGGCTCCGAGGTGCGGATCGTCGATGAGCGAGGCGAGCCGCTCCCCCCCGGGGAGGCCGGTGAAATCTGGTTGCGTCGTCCCGGGGCGCCGACGCGGTCCTACTACCGGGACCTGGAGGCCAGCGCCCGGGCCTTCGCCGGCGGGTGGTTGCATACCGGAGACCTGGGCTACCTCGACGAGGAGGGCTACCTCTACCTGGTCGACCGAATGAATGACCTCGTCATAACCGGTGGGTTCAACGTGTCCACCATCGAGGTCGAGAGCGTCTTGGAGGAGCACCCGGCGGTGGTGGAGGCGGCCGTATTCGGGGTTCCCCACGACGTCCTCGGCCACGACGTGGCGGCCGCCGTCGTGCTGCGGGCTCCTGTCGAGGGGCGTGTCCTCCAGGCCTTCGCGCGTGAGCGCTTGGCCGAGTACAAGACGCCCCACCGTGTCATGGTCGTGGAGAGTCTGCCCCGGACCGGCACGGGGAAAGTGGTCAAGCGGGTTCTACAGGAGCGCCTGCTGGCGGAGAGCCGGGCGCGGCCGGTCGAGGGGGCGGCGGCGACCGAAGCGGCGGCCGGGACTGAAGAAGTGGTGGCGGCGATCTGGGCCGAGATCCTCCAGGCCGACGGGGTGGCCGCCGAGGATGACTTCTTCGCCCTTGGCGGCCACTCACTGGCCGCCGCTCAAGTGATCAGCCGGCTCCAGGACACTTTCGGGGTGACCCTGTCGTTGGAGGCCCTCCTGACCTCGCCGACCGTCGCCGAGTGCGCCGTCATGGTCGACGACGCCCGGACGGTCAGTGCCGGCGGCAGGGTCCCGGAGTGACCACCGGATCGATGCGGTGAACCTCATGCGAGCCCTCGGAGCGCGAGCGGCCACGACGCCAGATGCCGTCGCGCTGGCCGTCGACGGTGGCCCGCAGCTGACGTACCGCGAATGGGACACACGTTCCGCCGCCCTCGCGGCGGGCCTCGCCGAACGAGGTGTGGGCCCGGGCGTTCGCGTGGTGCTCCTGTTCGACATCCGTCATTGGGTGGAGCTGGCCGTGGCGGCGGCCGGCGTGGCCAAAGCCGGGGGAGTGGCCGTGCCCGTCTCACCGCAGATGGTCGAGATGGATCTGTGGCGGCTGCTCCGCCGCTGTCGCCCGCACGGCGTGGTGGCCCCTCCGGAGCTGTGCCCGGCCGATGCCGTAACCACCCCGGCCTGGGTCGCTACGGTGAAGGAGCTCGAGGACGGGCACGTGCATGACGGGATGCACCCGGACGGCCCGGATGCGGATCCCGAGGTGCTGCTTTTCAGGGTCGCACCACTGCGTGAGGCCACCATCCTGGCGGCCGGTCCGGGGCCCGACGAAGGCGTGTCAGGCAGTGCCCCGGGACCGCTGTTGCACACGTTCCCGGTGGGCACGCCCGAAGGCCACTGGGCGCTGTGGTCGCCGCTGTGGCGAGGTGCGCCGAGCGTGGCCGTGGCTGGCATCGACGCCGACCGCCTGGTCGACCTCATCGCCGAATGGCTGCCTACCAACCTAGGGCTCACCCCCGTGGCGGCGCGGATCCTGCTCGCCGCCTTCCGGCGGCCGCTCGGCGATTCCTCCCTCAGCGAGGTCGTGCTCGCCCCTGCCTCCCGCGATGAGCGGCTCCCGGCGCGGCTCGCAGCGGCCCTGCCCGGTGCCAAGGTCACCCCGTGGCCAGGAGCACCCGCACCGCCCGGCACTGAAGGCGGCGGTACGCCCGCGGTGCGCGTCGTGCCGGCGGCTGCCTCCCAGGAGGCCTTCCTGTGGCACGAACAGTTCACGCCCGGCTACTTCAACGTCCGGCCCATCGCCCGCCGGCTTCGTGGTCCCCTCGACACCGACGCAATGAGCAAGGCCCTGGCAGAGGTCGTTCGCCGCCATGCGGCCTTGCGCACGACGTTCCGGTTGGACGGGGGTGAGCCTGTCCAGGTCGTGGGCGCCACCACTCCGGAGCCGGCGGTCGTCGATCTAGCGGACCGGACGGCGGACGATCGCGAGGCCGAGGCCGGCCGCCTCCTCGCCGGAGCAGCCACGGCGCCATTCGACCTGGTGTCCGAGCCGCCCTTTCAGGCGACCCTGGTGCGGCTGGGCCCTCTTGACCATGTCCTCATGGCGCACATCCACCACCTCGTGTGGGATGACTGGTCCCTGGCACTGTTCCGCCGGGAGCTCTCGGCCATCTACGCTGCCGCTCTGGCGGGCCGGCCGTCGCCGTTGCCCGAACCGAGCGTTCAGTTCGCGGACGTGAGCATCGACGAGTCGCGTGCGCTCGCCGGCGGCGAAAGGGAGGCGCAGCTCTCATGGTGGCGGAAAGAGCTGAATGGCGCGCCCATGGTCACCCAGCTCGACATCCACGACCCGGTTCGTCCGGCCATCGCCACGACCCAGGAGGCTGAGCCCCTGGCGGTGGACCTGCCTGCGAGCCTGGTGGCGGACCTTCGCGCCCTGGCCCGTGACCAGAGGGCCACCGTTTTCATGACAATGCTCGCCGCCGTGGGCGTCCTCGCTCACCACCACACCGGCCGCGACGACGTCCTCATCGCGTCGGTCGTGGCCAACCGCTCCCGGACTGAGCACGAGAGCCTGATCGCCAGCTTTGCCAAGAAGGTGCCCGTGCGACTCCGCCTCCACGGTGACCCAACTTTCTCCGAGGTGGTGACCCGGACGCGCCAAGCCGTCATCGGCGCTCTCACTCATCCGCATCTCTCCTTCGAGACGGTGCTCCAAGAGGTGCTGGGGGGTCAGGCCGCCCGCCACGGGCTCGTCCCTGTGGCCGCCCTCGTGTTCCAGACGCTGGTCCCCGAGCTGGGCTCCTTCAACCTTCCGGGCCTGACCACGTCGCGCTTCGAGCCGCCGCCGCAGGACGCGGTGGACGCGCACGCCGAGCTCGCTGAGCAGCGCGCTCGCCTCCGCTTGGAGGGGCACATCCCGGGCGCTCACCGCTCCCACTTCATGGGAGGCGGAGGCACCGGGGGGGAGACCGAGCGGTGGGGGTCTGGCCTCTACCTGGACAGTTTCCTGCGGCTGTTCCTGGTCGAGAACGGCGGCGAGCTCGGCCTGGTCGCGAGAGGCGTCTTCCACCCGCCGGCGGTGGAACGCCTGCTGGCCGACTTCCAGCAGGTGCTGGCGGCGGTGGCAAGCGAGCCGCACCGCCCGATCTCCGACCTGGCCCCGTTGGTGACCCGCCCCATCCCGCCCGTCTCCGGGGCCGCTGAGGTGGATCTCGGGGGCTTCCGGGTCGACCTCAGCCGGATCGAGAGCGTTCTGGCCGATCACCCGGCGGTGGCCGATGTCGGAGTCGTGTGCGAGACGCCTGAGAGCGGTGCCGAGCTGGAACTGGTCGCCTATGTCGTGCCCCGGGGCCCCACGGTTCCCACCCTCTCGGAGCTGCGGGCGCACCTGTGGAGCTACCTTCCCGGGTACGCATGGCCGGCAGTGCTGGTTCCGGTGCGGTCGCTGCCCCGCCATCCCGACGGCAGGCTGGTCACCGCCGATCTCCCCCCGGCCGGCTCCCGGCCGCTCGACGCGCCCACCCCCACCTCCGAGGAGGTTCTCTTGACCGCCGCGGCCAGCGAAGCACTCGGCGCCGACATCGCCCCCTCTTGGAACTACTGGCAGCAGTTCCCATTTCTCGACGCCCTGGCCATGGTCGCCGAGGCCGGTGTCTCGCTCGACCGCCGCTACGTGCAGCGGACCCGCACCGTGGGGGCGCTGGCCGCCGCCCTGAGGGCTGAGCGTCTGCGGGCCGACCGGGAGCGGGAACGGTGACGGCCGTGCCGCTCTCCGTGCCGGCCGAGGGCTTTTCGCTGAGCCCTGGGCAGGAGTCTCTGTGGTTCCTCGAGCAGACGGGCCAAGCCGGGTCCGCCTACGGTATGCCATTCGCCCTCCGCCTCCGTGGTCGGCTCGACCCCGAGGCCCTACGGCGGTCCTGCCAGGCCATCGTCGACGGCGACCCCATCCTGCGCACGACGTACGTTTTGCACGATGGGCGGCCCCGCATGCTCGTCGGCCCCATCGCCCCGGTGTCGTTCGAGGAGCGAGACCTGGAGCCCGGCCAGGCCTGGGAGCCCCTCTTCGAGGAGCTGTGCCGGCTGCCCTTCGACCTTGCTCGGGGCCCCCTGATCCGGTTCCGCCTCGTGCGTACCGGAGAAGACTCCTGGGTCCTGATGGTCAACGTTCACCATCTCGTGTTCGACAACAAGTCCAAGCTGGTCTTCCTGCGCCGGCTCGCCCGGGCTTACGGTGGCGAGCACGACATCGGTCCGGGGCAGCGATCGCCGGTGCCCGGTCCGTCCCCGGTCAGCCCGGCAGCGCTCGACGACGACATTCGCGCCATTGACCCCGGCGTGCAGTCCCTGCCGCTGGACTTCGAGCGCCCTCCGGTGTGGAGTGCCCGGGGCGACGCCGTGAGGTGGCATGCCGACGGCGACCTGCGCGCCGGGATCGAACGGTTGGCCGTCGACGGGGTCACGCCGTTCCAGGTCCTGTTCTCCGCGTTCGCCGCCTTCGTCGCCCGCCACACCGGCGAGCCCAGGGCGACGGTCACGGTCGCCATGGGCATCCGAGGCGCCGACGAGCAGGAGGAGATCGGCTTCTATGCCAACAACGTGCCCGTCACGGTGGACGTGACGGGCACGGCGAGCTTCCGGGTGCTGGTCGCTCACGCACGCCAGCGGGCGCGCTCCGCCTCCCGTCGCCGGCACGTGCCGCTTCCAGACCTGGTGCAGCTGGTCAACCCCGTCCGCTACCCCGGGGTGATCCCGCTCTTCCAGGTGGGGATGACCTACGTGCGCCCCGACCCTCCGGTCGGCCTCCCGGGGGTGGAGACCGAGGTCGACCTCTACCCGCCCAACTATGGGGCCAAGTGCGATCTCCGCCTGGCCGTGGCCGACTTCGGTTCGCACGTCGACGGTCACCTGGAGTTCGCCACCGATTTGTTCGCCCGCCGCACGGTGGAGCGGCTGGGCTCGCGGTTCTCGCAGTTCCTCGGCCGGCTCCTCGACCGGCCCGACGACCCCCTCGGGCAGCTGCCGATCCTGTCCGGGGACGACTGGGACGATCTCCGGACGTGGAACTCCACGACCACCTCGCCTCCCACCCGATGGCTGCATGAGCGGTTTGCCGACGAGGCGGCCCGCCTGCCGGCCCAGGAGGCGGTGGCCGACGGCGAGGGATCGATGTCCTACGCCGCCCTGGACGAGGCGTCCCGCCGGGTGGCCGCCCACCTCCAGGGGCTGGGGGTGGGGCCGGAGCGGCTGGTCGCGGTGGCCTGCGAGCGTCGGGTCACCCTCCTGGTGGCGCTCCTCGGCGTGATGCGCGCCGGCGGCGCCTACCTCGCCCTCGACCCCTCCCATCCCCGTGCCCGGCTCAGTTACATCCTGAGTGACAGCAAGCCCGAGGTGGTGATCGGTGATCGCCATCTGCTGGAGGGCCTGCCGGGGCTCGACGTCCCCATGGCCTGTGTCGACGACCTGGTCTCGGCCCCGCCGCCGGGCGACTGGTCGCCGCCGGCGGTGAAGGCCGACAACGCCATCTACGTCATGTACACGTCCGGCTCGACCGGGCGGCCCAAGGGCACAGTCGTGCAGCACGCCAATGTGGCAAACCTGCTTACCGCGGTGACCGACGTCGTGGGACTGGCCGGAGACGACCGCTGGCTGGCTCTGGCGTCGGCTGCCTTCGACATGTCGGTTCCAGAGTTGTGGGCGCCGCTCGTCGTAGGCGCCACGGTGGTCCTCGGCCAGGAGGAGCTCCTGCTGGACGGGGTGGCCCTGGCCGGCGCCATCGATCGCCACGACATCACCGTCCTGGAGGCCACCCCCACGACGTGGTCGGGCCTGCTTGCCACCGGCTGGCACTGCCCGCCCCGCCTGCGAGGGCTGATCGGAGCCGAGGCCCTGCCCCTCCAGCTGGCCAAGGAGCTGGTCCAGCGGGGGGTGGCGCCGCTGTGGAACCTCTACGGCCCTACCGAGACCACGGTGTGGTCCACCGTCTGGCCGGTGAGCGGGGCCGTCGACCAGCTGAGCCGTGTTCTCATCGGTCGGCCCTTGGCCAACACGACAGTGGTCGTGGTGGACGACCAGGGCCAAGCCGTCCCCCCCGGCGTAGCGGGCACGCTGGCCATCGGGGGAGCGGGGGTCAGCCGCGGGTACCTGAACCGGCCCCGCCTGACGGCCGAGCGGTTCGGGCCCGACTGGATCGGCCCCAGTTCCGGTGGGCGGCTCTACGACACCGGCGACCGGGTGCGGTTCACCGCCACCGGCGACCTCGAGTACCGAGGCCGGGGCGACGCCCAGGTGAAGCTGCGCGGAGTGCGCATCGAGCTGGGCGAGGTCGAGAGCCTCTTGGAGAGCCACCCGGAGGTCGGGCGGGCCGGGGTGGTGGTCCAGGACGACCCCACCACCGGTCCGGTCCTCGTCGCCTACCTGGTGGCTCAGCCCGGTGGCCCCGCGCCCGTGCCGTCCGACCTGCGGCTCTTCCTGAGCCGGCAAGTCCCGTCGACGATGGTTCCCAGCCGCTTCGTTGCCGTCGACGAGCTGCCCCTGACCCCGACCGGCAAGATCGACCGCCGCAACCTGGCCGCCCGGCCCCTGCCTGTGGCCGCCGAGTCAGCGCACCGCCCGCCGGCGACCCCCGAGGAAAAGGCCTTGGTGGAGATCTGGTCGGAGCTGCTGGGGACGGAGGACGTCGGCTGCGACGACAACTTTTTCGACCTGGGCGGGCACTCGTTGCTGGCCACCCAGGTGGCGGCCCGCATCCGTTCGCGGTTCGGCGTCGACGTCCCGCTGGCCGCCGTCTTCGAGCGGCCCACCATCGCCGGCCTGGCCGACGCCATCGCCGGGGACGGGTTCTCGCCCACCGTGCTCGAGGTGAGATCCCCGGGACGATGAGGGAGGGGTCAGAGCTCCACCTCCAGCAGGTCGCGACCCACGATCACGGTCCCGTCGAAGCCGTCTTGGGCCTGCCGTGCCCACCGCTCGTCGCACAGCCGGGGGTCGGGCAGCCACGGCGGGATGAGGTGGGTCAGCACCAGCGTGCCCACGCCAGCGGCGGCCGCCACCTCGCCGACCTCGTCGACGGGTGTGTGCGTAGCCGAAAGGTGGCGCAGGCGGGCGGCGAGGGCGGGCGTGCCGCCCATGGCGTCCCGCATCAGCTCTCGATCGAACACCTCGTGGACCAAGACGTCCGATCCGCGGGCGAGCCGGAGCAGGTTCTGGCACGGCTTGGTGTCGCCGGAGATCGTGATCGAGCCCCGGTCGGTATCGAAGCGGAACGCAAACGCCGGGAACACGGGCGGGTGGTCTACCAGGATGGCGCTGACCCTGACGTGGTCGTCCTCGGTGACCACCACGGGCGCCATGTCAGGAGCAAGCGCCGTGCGGGGTAGGGCGCCCAGCGCCCCCGGCAGGGCGATCTCGTGAACGGCGAACAGGTTTCGCAGGTCCGGCTTGTTCTCGTCCCGCATGCGCACGTTGAGGTCGTAGGCGTGGGCTTGGAGCTGCGCTTCCGCCATGGCCGCCAGCCCAGGCGTCGGGCAGGCGGGGGCGATCACCGGGACGGCACGGCCGGGAGGATCGGGAGGCAGCGCCCGTGCGCCGCCGGCCGGCCCTGGCCCGAAGGCGGGAATGGGGGTCGTTCGGGGCTCGAACACGGGCCAGCCCAGCAGGAAGAGGTTGAAGAAGTCGCAGACATGGTCGGAGTGCAGGTGGGTGACGAACACCGCCCGCAGTCGGCGGAGCAGCCCGGTCCGCACGAGCTGGCCGGCGACGCCTGTCCCGCAGTCGACCAGGTAGGCCTCGTCGCCGACCACCACGGCCTGGGCGATGCCGGACCGCCCGGGCGCCGGCCAGGGGCCTCCGCAGGTGCCAAGCAGCACGAGACGGGAGCCGGCTGCCTGCGCACGCCCAGGCGCCGGGGGTGTGATCATGGGTGAAGGGGCAGCATACGCTGGCACGGTGATCGCCTACTCCATCTCCGAGGGCGTCGCCGGGCGGTGGCGGTGATCACCTCGACGACCGATGCCGGTCCTGCGACGGCGACGACCGAGGTGATCGTCGCCAGGAGCCTCACCAAGGTGTACCGCGGCGCGGCTCGAGCGGTCGACGAGCTTGACCTCGCCATCCGCGAGGGCGAGGTTTTCGGGCTGCTTGGCCCCAACGGGGCAGGGAAGACCACCACCGTCGGAATGCTCACCACCCGGATTGTGCCGACCGGGGGTGAGGCCTTCGTGGCGGGGATCGACGTGACCGCCAGCCCGGCCCTCGTCAAGCGGTCCATCGGCGTGGTCACTCAGGTCAACACCCTCGACCGGAGCCTCAACGTGTGGGAGAACCTCTACTTCCACGGCCGATACTTCGGGATGTCGGCCCGGCGGGCGCGGGCCGAGGCGGACGAGGCGCTCGAGCGGTTCCGCCTCACCGCCCGGGCCACCGCCGACGTCACCACCCTCTCCGGTGGCTTGGCGCGCCGGCTGATGTTGGCCCGGGCCATCCTGCACCGCCCGACAGTCGTCTTCCTTGACGAGCCCACCGCCGGGCTCGATCCTCAGAGCCGGTTGGCCCTGTGGGAGCTCATCGGGCAGTTCAGGCGGGACGGGCTGACCGTGCTGCTCACCACCCATTACATGGAGGAGGCAGACCGCATTTGCGACCGGGTGGCGATCTTCGACCGCGGCCGCATTCTTGCCCTCGACACACCGGGGGCGCTGAAGCGCACCGTCGGCGGCACGGTGCTTTTCCTCGAGGCTGGCGCCGACGCCGACCGGCTGGTGCCGGTCCTGACCGGGGTCGCGGGCACAAGCGAGGTGCGGCGGGTCGATGACGGCGTGTGGTTGCGACTCAACGGAACGGACGGCGTGCTGCCGGCGGTGCTGGCGGCGTCCGTCGAGAAAGGCTTCCGGCTCACCGACGTGCGGGTCACCGAGGCCGACCTGGAGGCGGTTGTGATCCGCCTCACCGGAAGCGAGCTCCGGGAATGATCGACGGATGATCGCCGAAGCGGCCCGTTCGTCGCGCCGGGTGAGCTGGGGGGCGTTCCGAGGGCTGCTGCTGCGCGACCTCACCAGCCTCGACAAGCAGCTCGGCGCCTTCATACCCGGGATGCTCATGCAGCCGCTGCTGTTCGTCTTCGTCCTCACCTACCTGTTCCCCATGATCGGCCAAAGCGTGGGGGGAGCCAACACCTACGCGGCGGCGCGTTTCGCGACCCTGGTCATGGCCGGCGCGGTGGCCCAGGTGATCATGCTGCAAGGAATCTTCCGCGTGGCCGTCCCAATGGCCCGGGAGCTCGACGTCACCCACGAGATGGACGACCAGGTCATGGCCCCCGCCCCCCTGTGGGTCATCGCCGCCGAGAAGGTGGTCTTCGGCGCCCTTCTCACGTTGTTCTCGGCCCTGATCGTGTTCCCGGTGGCCGCGTTCGTGCCGGCCACGCCCGTGTACCTCCGGGTCAACTGGCCGGTACTGGCCACGCTCGGCCCGCTGGCGGCGCTGACGGCTGCGGCCTTCGGGCTGGCGTTCGCCACCCTCTTCCGGCCCCGCTCCGTCTTGCTGCTCTCCGGAGCGGTTTCCCTGCCCATCGGCTTCGGGGGCGCCAGCCTCTACACCTGGTCGTCACTGGACGCCATCCCGTGGCTCAAGTACGCCGTGCTGGTGAACCCGCTGGTGTACATGAGCGAGGGCTTCCGAGCGGCGCTGACCACCGGCGTCCCCCATATGCCGCTCCCCGCGGTCTACGGCGCGCTGGTGGGCTTCTGCTCGGTGTTCCTCATCCTTGGCGTGCGGGGATTCAAAAAGCGGCTGCTGGTCTGAGGGGAGGGCCGACTTGGTCTGGAGCGAGGAAGAGGGACGGTCAGGATGAAGCGGGTGGCGGCACTGGCGGTGATCGGCGTGATCGGGTTCCTGCTGGCGCTGTGGAGGTTCGGGGATGCGGCGGCGGCCCACTGCCAGGGCACCGGCCAGCGCGACACGACCTATTCAGTCGAGGCCGGTCGCCTCCGGATGGAGCAGATCGCCCATGTGCTCACCGTCACCCGGGATGGGGCGCCGCTGACAGGGGCCCGCGTCTGCTTCAACGCCGAGATGAAAGGGATGCCGGCCATGGCCGTCAGCGACGAAGGGCGCGAGGTCGCCCCCGGGCGCTACGAGGTCTCGGTCACCTTGGGCATGCGCGGCGACTGGACGTCCGTCGTGCTCGTCGAGCACGACGGACGACCCAGGGTGGCGGTGCCGCTGGACTTCCGAGTCGGTTGATCGGGAACGGTAGGCGGCCGGCGCGAGTGGCCGAGGCTCAGAGCAGCTGGGCCACCAGGCGGCGGAGGGAGTCTCCGTAGTCCGGGAGAAGGGGAAGCCCGGAGAGCCTGAGGGCGGCGTTCTCGAGCAACGAGTACGGGGGCCGCGGGGCCAGACGAGGGGGGTCGAGCTGGGTGGTGGAGATGGGCTCGATGATCGACGGATCCCCCCCGGCCGCCGACACCACCGCGCAGGCGAACTCGTACCAGCTTGCCACCCCCTGATTGGTCACGTGGTAGAGGCCTGTCCGGTGCTCCACCACCAGCAGGCGGATCATCGAGGCCAAGTCGTCGGCGAACGTGGGGCAGCCGTGCTGGTCGTCGACCACCCGGAGGGGCTCGCCGGCCGCGGCCCGGGCGAGAACGCTCTTGACGAAGTTGCTGCCGAACCGGCCGCACAGCCACGCCGTGCGCACGATGGTGTGGCCGTCGCCCACTTCCTGCTCCCCACCGAGCTTGGAGCGGCCGTAGGCCGACAGCGGGTTGGTGGTGTCCCACTCGTCATAGGGCCGGCCCGCCCTGCCGTCGAAGACGTAGTCGGTCGAGACGTAGCAGATCCGAGCCCCGATCTGGCGGGCAGCCTCCACCACGTGCCGGGTGCCGAGGGCGTTGATCCGCAAGGCGCGCCCTGGGTCGGCTTCGCACCCGTCCACGTCGGTCCAGGCGGCGGCGTGGACGATGGCGTCGGGGGCGGCCTGGGCCACGGCGAGCAGGACCGCGCCCCGATCCCCGACGTCGGTCTCGGGAAGGTCCAGGCCGATCACTTCATGTCCCTCGAACGCGGCTACGACCTCGCGTCCCAGCTGTCCCTGTGCGCCGGTCACCAGCACGCGCATGCCCAGCCGCCCCCTTCCTGTTCTCGCCGCAGCGTCAGCGGGGCTCGCTGCGGGCGATGTCGCGCAGCTCCCGGCGGGATGACACGTCCAGCTTGGTGAACACGTGAGCCAGGTGGTTCTGCACGGTGCGGGGCGAGATGAACAGCCGCTCGCCGATCTCCTTGTTGGTCAGCCGCTCCTTGGCCAACGCCACAACTTCGAGCTCGGCGGAAGTGAGCGCGGCCCACCCCTCGCCTGGCCGCTGGCGGCTGCCCTTGCGGCGCAGGGCGTGGGTGACCATCTCCTCGACCGGCAGCCGCCGCCCCTCGTCGCACGCCGTCGCAAACGTCTCCGCACCCAGTTTCCCGCGCAGGACGGCCAGGTCGGCCTCGATCCGCAGGCGCTCGGCCGGCGAGGGAGGGGCTAGGCCCCACCGCCGCCGGAGCTCCGCGGCTCCACCGAGCAGGCGGGCAGCCAGCGGGCACTGGTCGGTGGAAAGCAGCCCTGCCAACGTTTCGAACGACTCGGCAAGCCCCAGACGGTCGAGGATCTTGGCCCGCAGCTCGAGCGCCTCCCGCTCCAGCGACGCCGCCCGCCGGTAGTCCTCCCGGTCCTTGCTCAGCACGGCGAGGCCGTGGAGGGAGCGGCCTACCGCCGGCTGGTCGCCGTAGCCTCGAGCCAGCTCCAGCGCCTCCGTGTGCCCGTCCTCGGCGCCGACCAGGTCGCCCTGGGCTCGGGCCACCTCGGCCAGGCCCTGCATCGCCCGGGCCTCCCGCGAGCGCAGCGACGCCTGGCGGGCGGTGTCGAGGGCATGCTGGAACCAGTTGGCGGCCTGGTCGAGCTCTCCGCCGCCGAGGCACAGGGCGCCGAGCGTGAGCATGGCGGTGGCCAGGGGATAGGGGGTGCGCATGGGACGAGCGAGCTGGACGGCCTCCTGGGCGAGGTGCAACGCCGCTTCTCTCTCGCCCCGGATTCGGGCCGCCTCGGCGAGGCACGCAAGCGCAACCGTCGTCTCATAGCGTTCCCCGATACCCCGAGCCCGATCAAGTGCCTCGGCCAGGAGTGGCTCAGCGGTGTTGGCGTCACCCTGGGTGAGCGCCACCCAGCCCAGCCCGAGCACGCCGGCGCAGCTGGCGTAGTCGTCGCCGCGGGCCTTGCCGGTGGCCAGGCAGTCCTCGAAGATCGGCTTGGCTGCCGCCGCGTCCTCGAGGAGGCGGTAGGCAGCCCCCCACCCCGCAAGCAGCCGGGGGATCACGGAGTGGTCGTCGGCTTGGCGGGCCAGCTCCACGCTTTCCTCGAGAAGCGGAAGTGCAGTCCCCGGCCCGTGGACCTTCATGGAAACGAACCCGAGCAGGTTCACAGCCTGGGCCAGCGAGCCGGAGCTGCCGAAGCGCCGAGCACTTGTGACCATCTCCTGGAGCCCGCGCATGGCGACCTCCGCCGATCCCGTGTAGGTGGCCAGGCTGGCGGCCCCCATCATCGCCCGGGCTCGCAGGTGCCCGGGGCCCGAGTCGCAAAGAGGAGCCAGGGCAGTCAGCCACGACAGCCCCTCGCCGAATGCCCCCCAGTTCCGCCAATGGGGGACCAGCGCCCCCGCCAGGCGCACGGCCAGATCGGTACGGCCGGCCGCCAGGGCCCACGCCAGCGCGGCGCGCACATTGGCGTACTCCGCCAAGGGCCCCGGCCGGGCCCCGTCGTCCGTGACCTCTCCCACCTCTGTCTGCTCGGCCAGGTGGATGCACCACATCAGGTGGCGGGTGCGCAGGCGGTCGGCCCCCCCCGTCTTGGCCAGCCGCTCGGTCGCGTAGGCCTGCACCGTCTGGAGCAGACGGTAGCGGGTGGGAGCCGTGGTGGTGTCGGCCACCACCAGCGATCTCCCCACGAGCCGGGCCAGGAGGCCGATCACGTCGTCCTCTCGGATCTCCCCCCGTCCGCACACTTCCTCGGCGGCGTCGAGAGTGCAGCCGTCGGTGAACACCGACAGTCGTCGCAGCAGCGCCTGCTCAGGCTCGTCCAACAGCTCCCAGCTCCACTCCAGGGCCGCCTGCAGGCTCCGGTGGCGAAGTAGCCCGTGGCCCTCCGCCCGGGCCAGGAGCTCAAAACGGTCGTCGAGGCGGTCGACGATCTCGGCCGGGCTCAGGGTGTCGAGTCGGGCGGTGGCCAACTCGATGGCCAGGGGAATGCCATCCAGGCGGCGGCAGATATCGGCTACTGGGAGGCGGTTGCGATCGTCGAGGACGAAGCAAGGCTGCACGTCTCGCGCTCGCTCGACGAATAGCGCGACAGCGTCACAATTGTCCAGCTGGCGGTCGCCGGAGGGGACCGACAACGGGCCGAGGGGCCAGGCCCGCTCGCCGGGAAGGCCCAAGGGCGCTTGGCTGGTGACCAGCACGTGGACGCCGGGACAGCGGGGGAGCAGGTCTCGGGCCAGCTCCCGGCACCCGTCCAGCACGTGCTCGGCGTTGTCGAGCACGACCAGCAGCCGTCGATGCTGCAGCCGCCCGGCCAAGGTCTCCACCAGCGGCTGGCCCGCCTGGGGTCGTACGCGCAGGGCGTCCGCCACCGCCTCGACCACACACTGGGCCTCCGTCCCCCCGGCCAGCTCCACCCACCACACGCCGTCGGGATAGGAACTGACCAGGTGGCGGGTCACCTCGATGGCCAGCCGGGTCTTGCCTATGCCGGCGGGGCCGGTCATCGTCACCAGGCGCGCCTCTCGAATGAGCTGGACGACAGCAGCCAAGTCGGCTCGGCGCCCGATGAAGCCCGAGAGCGGGACCGGGACCCGGCCGCGAAGATCGGAGGTCGCCGCGGGCGGAACCCGTGTGATGGGGCGTTCCGCCGTCGGAGGGGTAGTTCCGTGCCTGGAGAAGCGCGTGGGAGTCAAGTTTTGTTGTGTGTCGAGACGAGATTCAACGACCAGCTAATCACAGTCTACGCTCGCTTCGCTCAGGTGTGGGTCCACGACGAGGCCTGTGCCAACACCTGTTAGGGCTCTGTGTGCGTTGTTCATCTGGCCTCGTCCTCCCTGCACTCGGCCGTCGCCACCGAAGCGGCCGACCCGCCGACCCTTAGCGGTCGGCAGGTGCCTGGCGCCAGCCCGGGGACGGCGAGGCGGTGTTGACTCAACGCTCCGGCGAACCATTAGCGACCCGGTCGGTTAGGATTAGGGGCCGCGATCTAATTACATCCGCCCAAACTGTAACCGGACCCGGCACGGCTCGAAGTGGCTGCGGATCGCCCTCGTCGAAGCCGGCCAGGCCGCCGGTCGGTCCAAGGACACCTAAGTAAGTAACTACGCCAGCGTCCGGGGCCGCCGGGGTCCGCGCCGGGCTGCGGTCGCCGTGGGCCATTCGATCCCTTCGAACGCCTGGCACCGTCTCTCCACCGGCGAGACCTACAACGACCTGGGGTGGCGACTTTCGAGAAGCGCCACACCAGCAGCGCCTACCAGAAGCGCCTGGTCGCCCAGCTTGAAGCCATGGCACCGGGTCATCTCTCGAACCAGCAGCCTGATCAACCCGACATTCTTCGGGGCTCCGCCCCCGACCTCAGTTGTACCGCCACCGCCACCACCGCCGCCGCCGCCGTTCGCGCTCGCGCCAGCGGGTTATTCACACCTCGATTTGTCCGTCGATGACGCGATGCCGTCGAAGAAGCGCACCTTGTTGCGGCCACGGTTGAGATCCATGTCCAGAGACGCAGAGCACTTTCGTCGTCGCTTTACCCCGGTTAGACGTCAGCTTGAGGTCGAGAGGGAGCGCCGGGTCCCGAATGGGGGTATGCCACGGCAGATGGCGGAGCGGCCGGGGTCGGAAGCATGGCCCCAAGAATATGGGCATGTTTGGCCTATGTACGAGACGCAACGACGGCGTAGTCTTGGGACAGTCACAGCCCCAGCGGTGTGGCAGGGGAGTGCCCACGCAAGGCGAGTGCCAAGCAGCGGTGTGAGCACGGATTCAGCGACCGTCGGAAAAGACAGCACAATGATGAGGAGGATCTTTGTCCAAACAACGAAGAAGCACACTAGGCGGCAGGCGATGGATTCCCGTTGCTCTGGTCGTCGGGACCATCGCCAGTTGGTACGGCTCACCGACGCAGGCGGCGGTGGAAAACGACGCGTTTGCCGATGGGGAGGGCATCTACGTCTACCAGCTGCCGCTGCAGGGCGGACCCGGTTCGCCGGAGGGCCAAGCCGGGGCCGAGGACCAGTCCCAGGCGTGCGCCAAGCTAAATCCCGCGCCCTCAAAGTGGGCGCTGGATGTAGCGGCGAGTCCCGCCAACCCGAATGGACCTTCCGCGCCCGCCGCGGCGGTCATCAATTACAGCTTCCCGCAGAACCCCACAACCGACGAGGTATGGGAGGGCCCCTTCTACGTCTTCAAGAGGGGAACGGCTGGTGTTGGTTGCGACCGTGACGACCGCTACACCGCCCACACGGCGGCGGATGGGGTCGAGGTGCAGCTCGACCGCTTCGAGGGCGCCGATATTACCGGATGCAACGCAGCGACGGGCACCTACTACCGGAGCGTAGCTGCAGGCCCATCATTCGACCCCGTCCGCCTAATGCACCACATCAGAATCCCGGGGGTGACCTGTACCAACCGTCTCACCCTCCAGACAGTCAGCTTCACTATGGAGTTCCAGCTGTTCAACCCGAACGTCGTCCCTGGCGACCCACCGGTTCCCGCCTGTGCCGGCACGCTGGCACCGCCTACCTGCGCGCTTACCTCTGACTCGCCGCCATCGGCAAGCGATACGGATGGTGGCGGGACGGGCCTGATGTGGACCGAGTGGACGGGGGTTCGCTACACATATCCCTGACCGAGTGGAGGTACCTACTGATCGGCTGGGTCATTGCCAGCCTCTCCTGAAAGAAGCCTGCACCGGTGGTGGCCGTTCCGGCTGCCACCGGTGCGGTTTCGCGAAAGAACAACTGGAACGGTGAGTGACGCGGTGAGGCTGGCAGCGAGACGGGGCGTCGAAAGCGGCGGGCGGAGAGTGAGTCTGGCCGTCAGTGCGGTGCTGCTGGTTAGCTCCGTCGCCGGCGCGGTGACTCCTGCGACGGGAGGCACGGCCACGGGAGGCACTGTACCGGGAGTTCCATGGAGCTTCGGCGACAACGCTCAAGGCCAGCTCGGCAGCGGCTCGCTCAGCCCGGAAGAGCGTTCCTCTCCAGGCCCGGTGGCGACGCTCGGTGACGTCACGTCCGTCGCCGGCGGTGCAGCTCACAGCCTAGCGCTGCGCTCGGGCGGCACGGTGTGGGGTTGGGGCTCCAACCGTTCTGGCCAGATCGGCCCCGACGGCCCCCCGTCGATCGGGGGCGCCAGCGGAGCCAGCCCGACCCCCGTGGCGGTGGGCGGCCTTCAGGGGGTGACGGCAATCGCGGCCGGCAACAACAACAGCCTGGCGGTCAGTAGGGGCCGTGCCTTTTCGTGGGGGGCCCCCTTTTGTGGGAACCTCGGGCGTCCCGCTGGCGGCACCACCAGGCCCGAAGACATCCTTAACCAGCGGACGCCCAAGCCTGTGCTCGGGACCGACGGTCGCCCCCTCGAGGGGGTAGTGGCTGTGGCGATCGGATATAGCCACAGCCTGGCTCTGATGGCCGATGGCAGCGTGTGGGCCTGGGGCTCGAACGTGAGGGGGCAGATCGGCCGGGGCGTGGTCGAGCCTCCGACGACGAGGTTTCTGGGTTGTGGCTCCGGGTTGCCGCCCGCTCCGGTGCTCCTCCCGGTGAAGGCGGTGGCGATCGCCGCCGGTGGCTCCCACAGCCTGGCCCTGAGCGAGGAAGGGGCGGTGTGGGCCTGGGGCTCGAACTCAACCGGTCAGCTCGGGCTGCCCGGTGGCTCGGCCGGAGTAGGCAACTTTGGGGCCGAGGCGTACTCGTCGCTGCCTGTCGAGGTCGCCGGCCTCGGCGGCCGGAAGGTGGTAGCCATCGCCGCCGGCGGCGATGACCCTAGGCCTGACGGGCACAGTCTCGCCGTGACCGACGAAGGGTCGGTCTTGGCTTGGGGAAGCAACGCCTATGGCCAGCTGGGCGACGGCGAGCCCTTCCCCAGCCAGCCCGCCAGCGCCGCGCCGGGGACGGTGCGCCAGGTGGTCGTCGCCGGTGGCGGGCTGGCTGGGGAAGGGCTCGCCGTCGCCCAGCTGGCCATAGG
>Ga0247713_1000240_pt1 | contig 38474 bp, 36 predicted proteins | sample 21E_NmetaG_FD_189936 | JGI IMG/M metagenome (GOLD analysis project Ga0247713, IMG submission 189936) | Soil microbial communities from hillslope of Landscape Evolution Observatory, University of Arizona, Oracle, AZ, United States - 2-1-E_N | ecosystem: Engineered > Artificial ecosystem >...
CACCATCCCCGACCGCGCCCCCTCGGCCTCCGGGGTGAGCTGGGCCGATGCCTTCGTGGCCATGGCCGAGCGCTCCCTGGGCGCCGGGGCGGGCTCCCGCCCCACCACGAGCGCCACCTGGTCCTGCTCCACGTGGGCACCGAGGGCGATGGGCGCACGGGGGCCCACCTGCACCTGGGCCCCGGCCTCTCCGACGGCCTGCGCCGCTTCGTGGGGTGTGACGCCCGCATCCGCCCGGTGATGGAGTCGGGGGGCCGGCCGGTGAGCGTGGGCCGGGCCTTTCGCACCGTGGCCGAGCGCACCCGCATCGTCATCGAGGAACGTGACCGGGGGTGCCGGGTGCCGGGATGTGACCGCGACCGGTGGCTCCATGTGCACCATATCGAGCATTGGGAGGACGGTGGGGCATCCGATACCCCAAATCTCCTGGCTCTGTGCCGCCGACATCATCGGCTGCACCACCTCGGTCATTTGGGCATATCCGGGAATGCCGACGATCCCGACGGGGTGGTGTTCACCGACCATCGGGGTTGGAGGCTGGAGAGCTGTGGACGGCCGGTGCCACCACGCCGGCCGGTGGAGGCCGCGGCCCGGGGACTCGGCATCTCCACCGGCGCCTGGTCGCACCCCACCGGCGAGCGGCTCGACCCCGAGGCCGTCACCTTCAACGAGAAGCACGCGAGCTGAGTGCCACGGCTATCGGCCGGGCGCCACGACCGCCACGCCTCAGCCTGGCTACTCCGTCGCGCTGAACCGGTGGACGGCCACGGCGAACGTCACCAGCCCGAGGACGGTGAGGATCATGAGCTGGACGACGAAGGGCACCGCCCACCCGTTCCAGGTGAGCTGGGGGTTGATCACCAGGGCCGCCTCGGCCGTCAGGTCGACATGAGAGAACACCACCTGGCGCAAGGGGTTCACCGCGTAGGTGACAGGGTTGACCTTGGTGGCGAACGCCAGCCAGGTCGGCAGCCCGGACGTGGGGTAGAGGGCGCCGGAGAGGAACATCATGGGGGTTATCACCGTCTGGATGACCGGCATGACCGACTGGATGTTGGCCACCTTGGCCCCCAGCAGCAGCCCGAAGGCGGTGAGGGACAGCGAGGCCAGGAACAGGATGGCCAGGAGCTCGAGCATCAGGACCGGCGAGTAGGGAACGCCGCACAGTCCGGCAAGGGCCAGGAGCACCACCGCCTGCGCGGTCGCCACGATGGCGCCGCCGAAGCACTTGCCCGCCATGATCGACGTGCGGCGGATCGGCGCCACGAGCATCTCCCGCAGGAACCCGAACTCCCGGTCCCACACAACCGACACGCCGGCGAACACCGAGGTGAACATCACCGAGGTGGCGAGCACACCCGGGAACAGGAACGTGCGGAAATCCACGTTCTCGGAGCCGACGGAGACGACGCGGGAAAGCCCGGTACCCAGGACGAAGAGCCACAGCAGGGGTTGCACCAGGCCGGCCAGCAGCCGTCGCCGGTCCTTGGTCCACCGCAGCAGCTCCCGGTGGCAGACCACGGCGGCGGCGCGGAAATCGCCGGCGAGTCCCGACGGAGGCCGCTCGACCGGCGCCACGGGCAGCGGAGGCTGGACGGTGGTCGTCATCGGGTCACCCTTCGCGTCCGGAACATGCCGGGGATCTCCGATCCCGGTGCGCTCTCGGCGTCGCGGATGGTGCGGCCGGTGAAGTTCATGAAGACGTCGTCGAGCGTGGGGCGGGTGACGTTCACGGATCGCACCGGCACGCCGAGGTCGGCCAGGAGCTTGGGCACGAAGTGCTCGCCGTCGGACACTTGCAGCACCAGGGCGCCCCCCACCGTCGAGGCCTCCAAGCCGAACTGCCGCTTGACGGCCGCGGCGGCGGCCGCGGCGTCATCGATTTCGAGGCGGATGCGGTCGGTGCCGATGGCCGCCTTCAGGGCTTGCGGCGTGTCGAGGGCCACGATCTTGCCGGCGTCCATGATGGCGATGCGGTCGCAGTGCTCCGCCTCGTCCATGTAGTGCGTGGTGACAAAGATCGTCAGGTTCTCCTGGTGGCGGAGCTCGTCGAGGTACTCCCAGATCGACGCCCGGGTCTGGGGATCGAGCCCGACGGTGGGCTCGTCGAGGAACAGGACCCGCGGTGAGTGCAACAGCCCTCGGGCTATTTCGAGGCGCCGCTTCATGCCACCGGAAAAGGTGTCAACGTCCTTGTCGCGCCGGTCCCACAGGCCGACAAGCTCGAGGACCTGCCGCATGCGGACCTCGAGCCGGTCCGACGGTACCCCGTAGAGCTGGCCGTGGAAGCGGAGGTTCTGGGCCGCGCTCAGGTAGGTGTCGAGGGTGGTGTCCTGGAAGACGAGGCCGATCTCCCGGCGGACGTCGTTACGCTCGGCCACCACGTCGAACCCGGCCACCTTCGCCCGGCCGCCGGTGGGCCGCAGGAGGGTGCAGAGCATGTTGATCGTCGTGGACTTTCCCGCGCCGTTGGGGCCGAGGAACCCGAAGGTCTCCCCGATCTGCACGTCGAAGTCCACGCCTCGGACGGCTTCAACCTCGCCGAAGCGCTTCTGCAGCTTCTCCACCCGTATGGCGGGCAGGCGCTCCGGCTCCACCGACTGTCCCTTCGATCCTTGGACATTCCCACGATAGACACTTCCAATGGAATGTCAAGCGGGAGTACGGTCAGGACGTGGACAAAGCGCAGGGCGTCGACGCCATGTCCGGGGTGCTGCTCCTGGCCCGGGAGATGCGCCGTCAGATGCTGGAGTTGATGGCCGAGGAGCATTGGGCGCTCGACGCCGGCCTGCGCCCGCCCAGCATGGGTGTGCTCGCCGTCGTCGAGAAGCGGCAACCAGTGTCACAACGACAGATCAGCGACGAGCTCGGCATCGACGCCAGCGATGTGGTGGGCGTCCTCGACATCCTCGAGGCCGCCTCGATGGTGGAGCGCCGGCGCGACCCTCGCGACCGTCGCCGCCACGCAGTGGTCCTCACCGAGCTGGGGGAAACCGCTGCCCGTCGCTTCGCTGCGGTGCGGACGAAGGTCACGGCACGGGTGCTGGCCGACCTCGACCATGAGGAGCGCCGAACGCTGGTCGAGCTCCTCGACCGGGTTACGGCCCGCTGGGCGTCACGCTGTGAGCCGGTTTTGGCCCGGGACAGCCGTGGGTAGCCGCCAGGGATGCATGACTCCCTCCAGCAGGTCAGGATCGCGGCTGCCGACTGCCGGGCGTGCGACCTGTGGAAGACGGGCACCCAGACCGTGTTCGGCGAGGGATCCGAGAGCGCCGACCTCATGCTGGTGGGCGAGCAGCCCGGCGACAAGGAGGATCTTTCCGGACGACCGTTCGTCGGCCCGGCCGGGCGGATCCTCGACCGCGGCCTCCAAGAGGCCGGGATCGACCGGTCGATCGTCTACGTGACCAACGCGGTCAAGCACTTCAAGTGGGAGGCGCGGGGCAAGCGGCGGCTCCACAAGCGGCCCGATGCCGCCGAGATCTCGGCCTGCCGCCCGTGGCTCGACCGTGAGATCGAGCTGGTCCAGCCGCGAGTCGTCGTCTGCCTCGGCGCCACCGCGGCCCAGGCGCTTCTCGGGCGGGCGTTCAAGGTCACCAGGCAGCGAGGCGAGCTGTTCCCCCAAGCAGCGGGGCACGTGATCACGGCCACCGTCCACCCGTCGTCGATACTGCGGGCGTCGGACCCCGCCAGCCGGGAAGCAGAGATGGCCGCCTTCACCCAGGATCTCCGCCTGGTCAGCAAGCAGCTCCGCGCCCACTACGCATAACATCCGCCGCCATGCAAGATGGCAGCAAGAAGGCGATCCTCGCCGCATTCCTGGCCAACTCTGCGATCGCCGTCGCCAAGCTGGTCGGCTTCTTCCTGACCGGTGCAGCGTCGATGCTGGCCGAGGCGGTGCACTCCAGTGCGGACGCCGGCAACCAGGGACTCCTCTTCCTCGGAGGAGCGCGGGCCCGCAAGACGGCCACCCCGGAGCATCCCTTCGGCTACGGCCGCGAGCGCTACTTCTGGTCGTTCGTCGTGGCCCTTGTCCTCTTCACCCTCGGCGGGCTCTTCGCGCTGTACGAGGGAATCGACAAGCTGCGCCATCCCCACGAGATCGAATCGGCCACGGTGGCCTTCGTGATCCTGGGGCTGGCCATCGTCGTGGAGATTTTCTCCTTCCGCACCGCCATCAAGGAGAGCCTGCACGTCAAAGGCACAGAGTCCTGGTGGCAGTTCATCCGCCGGTCGAAGTCCCCCGAGCTACCCGTCGTGCTCCTCGAGGACCTGGGCGCCCTGGTCGGCCTCATCTTCGCCGTTATCGGCCTCGGCGTGGCCGAGATAACCGGCAACCCCCGGTGGGACGCGGTGGGCAGCATCGCCATCGGCGCCCTGCTGGTCGTCATCGCCGTCATCCTGGTCATCGAGATGAAGGGCCTGCTCATCGGGGAGGCGGCGAAGCCGGCCACCATCAGCAGCATCCACCAGGTGATGGGGTCCACGGACCGGGTGCGCAAGGTGATCCACCTTCGGACCCAGCACATCGGCCCCGACGAGCTCCTGGTGGGCGCCAAGCTCTCCTTCGACCCGAGCCTGGAGATGCCCGAGCTGGCTGAAGCCATCAACGAGGTCGAGCACCGGGTGCGGGCGGCCGTTCCATCGGCCCGGGTGATCTACATAGAGCCCGACATCGAGCGGTCCCCGTCCGTTCCCACTGCGGGATAGACCGTCGACCCGCGGGTCACGAACTCCACCGACTTCTCCTCCATGCCGAGCTCCAGGGCGGCCTCGTCGGTAACCCCGTGGGCGGCGGCGTAGTCGCGCACGTCCTGGCTGATCCGCATGGAGCAGAACTTGGGCCCGCACATGGAGCAGAAGTGGGCGGTCTTGGCCGCACCGGCCGGCAGCGTCTCGTCGTGGTACGACCGGGCGGTGTCCGGGTCGAGAGCCAGGTCGAACTGGTCCTCCCACCGGAACTCGAAACGGGCCTTCGACAGCGCGTCGTCCCACGCCTGGGCGCCCGGGTGCCCTTTGGCCAGGTCGGCGGCGTGAGCCGCGATCTTGTACGCGATCACGCCCTCCTTGACGTCGTCCTTGTCGGGCAGGCCCAGGTGCTCCTTGGGGGTGACGTAGCACAGCATGGCCGTGCCGTACCACCCGATCATCGCCGCCCCGATGGCCGAGGTGATGTGGTCGTAGCCGGGGGCAATGTCGGTGGTGAGCGGGCCCAGTGTGTAGAACGGCGCCTCGTGGCAGAGCTCCAGCTGGAGCTCCATGTTCTCCTTGATCTTGTTCATGGGCACGTGGCCCGGCCCCTCGATCATCACCTGCACGTCGTGGACCCAGGCGACCTTCGTCAGCTCGCCCAGGGTGGCCAGCTCGCCCAGCTGGGCCTCGTCGTTGGCGTCGTCGATGCAGCCGGGGCGCAGGCCGTCGCCCAGCGAAAAGGCGGCGTCGTAGGTGGCGAGCAGCTCGCACAGCTCCTCGAAGTGGTCGTAGAGGAAGTTCTCGCGGTGGTGGGCCAGGCACCACGCGGCCATGATCGAGCCGCCCCGGCTGACGATGCCGGTCCGCCGCTTCGCCGTGAGGGGCACGTACTGGAGCCGCACGCCGGCGTGCACGGTGAAGTAGTCGACCCCCTGCTCGGCCTGCTCGACGATGGTGTCCCGGTAGACCTCCCAGGTGAGGTCTTCCGCCTTCCCGTCGACCTTCTCCAGGGCCTGGTAGATCGGCACCGTCCCGATGGGCACGGGAGAGTTGCGGACGATCCACTCCCTCGTCGTGTGGATGTCGGAGCCCGTCGACAGGTCCATCACCGTGTCGGCGCCCCACTTGGTGGCCCATGTGAGCTTGTCGACCTCGTCGATGATCGACGAGGTGACCGCTGAGTTCCCGATGTTGGCGTTGATCTTCACCAGGAAGTTCCGGCCGATGACCATGGGCTCGGACTCCGGGTGGTTGACGTTGTTGGGCAGGATGGCCCGGCCCCGGGCGATCTCGTCGCGCACCATCTCGACCGGCATGTTCTCCCGCCGGGCCACGAACTCCATCTCCGGGGTGATCTCGCCCCGGCGGGCGTAGTGGAGCTGGGTGACTGTGCGGCCGGGCTTGGCCCGGAGCACTCGCCCGGCAGCCGACCGGGAAGAACCGTTCCCGTTCCCGTTGTCCCGGCGGGCGGCGGCGCGGCCGTCGTCACGGGGTGTGGGGCGGCGGCCGTCGTACTCCTCGACGTCGCCTCGGCCCAGGATCCACTCCCGCCGGAGCGGCGGCAGGCCGGCGGTGGGGTCGGAGCCCGGCCCGCTCGTGTCGTAGAGCTGGATGGAGGAGCCGTCCGACAGCGCCACCTCGGTGAACGGGACACCCTCGACGTAAACCTTGCGCCGTGCGGCCATTTGACTTCGCTCCCTTCGCCGGCATGACCCGGACAGGTTCAGACGGTCGGCGCTCGTTGCGCCCTCTCAGCCCCAGCTCCCTGCCGAACGGCATGGATTTCGGGGCTCCCGTGGTTTGCGCCAGCTTGTCACACTGGTCGGATGGACGGCCTCGGCTACGCCTGCGCGCTGCTGCTGGCCGCCGTCTTCGTGCGGGCGGGGGCGGCCAAGCTGGCCCGGCCGGCGCAGGCCGCGACCAGCTTCGTCGCCCTCGGCGTCCCTGCGGCTACGACCACCGCTCGGGCCGTCCCGGCCATGGAGCTGCTGGTGGCGGTCGCCCTGCTGGCGGCCCCGAGGGCGGGCGCGATCGGTGCGCTGGCCCTCCTCGTCCCGTTCACGGCCGTGCTGACCCGAGCCGTCCGGGCCGGCTCCCAGGCCCCCTGCAACTGCTTCGGCGCGGCGGGGGCCGATCCGGTGTCGGCGGTCGACGTCGTCCGCAACGTCCTGCTCCTGGCGCTGGCCCTCGCAGCCGTCACCGCCCGGGCGCCGGTCGTACCCGGCGCGCCGGCCGTCATCGCCGCCGTGGTCGCGGCGGCCTGCGCTGCGGGCCTGCTCTCGACGCTCCGGACGAGGAAGCGTTACCGGCCTACCGGCGCCGGGTAGCCACAGGACATGTCGAACCCTCAACAGCCGGAGCTCGCCCGTAGCCGCAAGACGCCTTCCCAGGATCAGGACGCCGTGGCGGCCGTCATCGAGGGACAGGACATCCCGGGCGCGGACGCGCCCCGCGGTCCCGTCCCCCCGGAGAACCAGCCGGGGCACCACCCGGCCGAAGAGCAGGACAAGCCGGACCTGAACGCCTTCGCCCAGAAGCTGGGGACCGTTGAGCCGTCCGAGCGCATCGAGACCCCGGATGGGCACGACGCGACGCTCCGAGCGTACGGGAGTCGGCGGGTGCAGACCGGCGTGGCCGCCGCAGTCGCGACCCTCGTCGCCGTCGTCCTGGCCGTGGTCACGGGGCGCCGCCGGCGGTCCCGGCGCTCCCGCTGAGCGCCGTCGACGTGGGCTAAGTGCCGACGACCGCCGTGGGCAGGGCGGCCAGGCGCTCGGCGAACACTCCCACGATTCCCTCGATCGTCGTCTGCCCCTCCACTGGGATCTGTGGCTCATCGGGCTGCGGGAAGTAGACGGCGAGAAGCGCCCGCTCTCGCTGGAGGTAGACGGCGATGGTCCGCGTCTGCTCGCCGGAGGCGTCCTCGCTGGTGAGGTCGTAGGCCTGGCGGGTGACCATGGGGGTCTGGGGCCACGCGGAGTCTGGTGCGGCGTGGAAGGTCGTGATGGCCGTCGGCTGGCCCACCGGGCTCTCGACGGGGGTAGACGGGCACGAAGCGACCACCGAACCGAGCTCGGAGAACGCCTGAGTCGTCCCGCTGGAGTCGCGGTAGAGCACCGCCTCCGTGCTCAGGACAACCCGACCGTCGGCGTCGACGACCGCGTCCTGGAGACGGGCGGTCCGTAAGGACTCGCTCGGGTATCTGCCGTTGCACAGGTCGAGCGTGGGCTGGCTCAGGCCGACGCCGCCCGGGAACACACTCACGCTGACCGTCGACGGCACGTCCTCCGGTTTCACGACGAGCGAGATGAGCGCAGCGGCCGACGGGTCGTTGTTCCCCGTCTGAGCATCGGGCGACGGGGAGGGCGACGGCGTAGTCCCCGGGGTCGCATCGAGGGCCGACGGGGAGGGCGAGGGCCGGTCGGAAGACGTGAGGTCGCTGACGAACACGCCGAAGAGGCCGACGAGCAGCCCTACGACGACGGCCAGCATCCACTTCACCGGACGTTGACGCGGCCGATCCTCCACGATGGCCGGGTCCGGAGGCGAGGTTGATTGCGGCGCTACGGGGCCGGGGAGTCGGTGGCCCTCGGGCAATGGCGAGACGTCCTGCGGGGCGGGGTGGTCGACCGGTACCGCGTCCGTGGTGGCATACGTCCACGAGGAGCCGTTCCAGTAACGCCTGCGGGAGGGCGTCATCGGGTCGGGGTACCAGCCGGCCATCGCCGCTGTCCTGCGGGCTTCGCCTTCCTCGCTCATGAGCCGTCTCCCCCTTGGTCGCGGCGGGGTCGCCTCCCCGCTGGGCACCATCTTGTCCCGTCATGCGCCCGCCTGGGGAAGAAGTGAGCCCGGCGGTAGGGTCGTGGGCGGTGAACACAACCTTGCTCGACGCCTGCTGGGGCAAGCCCGTCGAGCGGCTGCCGGTGTGGTTCATGCGCCAGGCGGGGCGGTGCCTCCCCGAGTACCGGGCGCTGCGGGAGAGGTACGGGATGTTCGACATCTTCCGTAACCCGGAGCTGGCGGCGGAGGTCACGATGCAGCCCGTCCGGCGGTTGGGGGTGGACGCGGCCATCCTCTTCTCCGACATCGTCGTCCCCTTGGCCGCGGTGGGGATCGAGATCGAACTTCAGCCGGGGCCGGTCCTGGCCCAGCCGTTCCGCAGCTCCGGCGACCTGGCCCGACTGCGGCCCCTGGAGCCTGAAACGGACATTCCCTACGTGCTCGACACGGTCCGGCTCCTGGCCGGCGAGCTCGACGTGCCGCTGATCGGCTTCGCCGGCGCACCGTTCACCCTGGCCAGCTACCTGATCGAGGGCGGGTCGTCCAAGACGCTCGGTCGCACCAAGGCGGCCATGCATGCGGACCCGGCGTTCTGGGCCGAGCTGCTCGATCGCCTCGCCGACATCGTCGTGGCCTCGCTCCGCGCCCAGGTCGAAGCCGGCGCCTCGGCGGTCCAGGTGTTCGACTCCTGGGTCGGCCTGCTCAGCCCGGCCGACTACCGCCGCTCGGTGCTGCCTGCCACCGGCAAGATCTTCGCCGGCTTGGAGGACCTCGGCGTCCCGCGCATCCACTTCGGCGTGGGGACCGGCGAGCTGTTGGAGCTGCTGGCCGAGGCGGGGCCGGACGTGGTCGGCGTCGACTGGAGGGTCCCGCTGGACCGGGCCCGCGGCCGCCTGGGCCATCACGTTTCCGTGCAGGGCAACCTCGATCCTGCGGTCTGCCTGGCCCCCTGGGACGTCGTGGCCCGGGAGGCCACTGCCGTCCTCGACGCCAACGCCGGTCGGCCCGGCCACGTGTTCAACCTGGGCTGGGGCGTCCTGCCCGAGACCGACCCGGCCACCCTTCGCCGCCTGGTCGACTTCGTCCACGGTGAGTGAGGCCACCGAGGCCGCCGTAACCGGGGTCCTCCTGATGGCGTACGGCACGCCGGCGACGCCTGAGGACATCCAGGCCTACTACACCCACGTGCGCAGAGGGCGCCCGCCCACGGACGAGCAGCTCGCCGACCTGCGCCGCCGCTACGAGGCCATCGGCGGCACCTCCCCGCTCCTGGAACGCACCCAGGAGCAGGCCGCGGGCATCCAGGCCGCGTTGGGCGACGGGTTCCGGGTGGTGCTGGGCATGAAGCACGCGCCGCCGTTCATCGAGGACGGTGTGGCCGCCCTGGCCGGGGCCGGGATCACGCGGGTCGTGGGCCTGGTCCTGGCCCCGCACTACTCGGTGCTGTCGGTCGGTGAGTACGCCAAGCGGGCGGAGGCGGCGGCAGCTGAGCGAGGCGTGACCCTGACCATGGTGTCGTCGTGGCACCTGGCCCCGGGCTACGTCGACCTGTTGGCCGGCTTCGTGGCCGAGGAGATCGACCGGCTCGGCGCCGAACCGGTCGAGGTTGTGTTCACCGCCCACAGCCTGCCGACCCGCATCCTGGACATGGGCGACCCCTACCCCGACCAGCTTGCGGAGACGGCGAAGGAGGTGGCGGCCCAAGCCGGTGTCGACCGGTGGTCGGTGGGCTGGCAGAGCGCCGGCCGTACGCCCGAGCCGTGGATCGGTCCCGATCTGCTCGCCATCCTCCCCACGCTGGTGGACGCCGGAGTGGCGGGCGTAGTCGTCTGCCCGGCGGGGTTCGTGGCCGACCACCTCGAGGTGCTCTACGACCTCGACGTGGAGGCCCGGGCGGCGGCCGACCAGCTCGGCCTCGCCTTCAGCCGCACGCCATCGCCGAACTCCCATCCCTCCTTCTGCGCCACGGTGGCCGATGTGGTTCGGAGCCATGCCTGAGGGCAGCCGGGTCGCGGTCGTCGGTGGTGGCATCACCGGGCTCGCCACCGCCCGGTTCCTCCGCCAGTCCGGCCTCACGGTCACCCTGGTCGAGGCCGGCAACGAGCTCGGCGGAAAGATCCAGACCCGCGAGCTGGCCGGTGTGCCGGTGGAAGCCGGTCCCGACACCTTTCTCGCCCGGGTGCCCTGGGCCGTGGGCCTCTGCCGGGAGCTCGGCCTGGAGGACGACCTCGTCGCCCCGGCGACGGGAAAGGCGTGGCTGTGGCTGGGGGACCGGCTGCGGCCGTTGCCCGAGTGCCATGTGCTGGGTGTCCCCACCGCCCTGGCGCCTCTGGTCCGGTCGGGTGTGTTGTCCGCGGCGGGCGTGGCCCGGGCGGCGCTCGACCTCGTGCTGCCTCGGAACGATCCAGGGCCCGACCCCTCGGTTGCGAAAGTGGTCGGCCGCCGCATGGGACGTGAGGTCGTGGAACGCCTCGTCGATCCCCTCGTCGGAGGCATCAACGCCGGGCGGGCCGACGGCCTGAGCCTGGCCGCCGCCGCCCGCCCCATCGCCGAGGGGGCGGGCCGTTCCCGCAGCCTGGTCCTGGGACTGCGCCAGGCCCCACCCGCGCCGGGTGGCCCGGTGTTCCTGGGCCTCACCGGGGGGCTGCACCGCCTGGTCGACCGCCTGGCCGAGGAGGTTGGCACCGTCCGGCTGGGCACGACCGTGACGCAGATCACCGCAGCAGGCGGTGCCTACCGGCTCGAGTGCACGCCGGGGCCCGACATCGAAGCGGACGTCGTCGTCGTGACCGTTCCCGCCTTCGCCGCGGCGCGGATGCTGTCGGCACTCTCACCGGGCGCGACGGAGCAGATGGCCGCCATCCGGCACGCCTCCGTCGTCACCGCCTCGCTTGCCTACCACCCGTCCGCCCTCGTTCGGCCCCTCGACGGTGCCGGCATGCTCGTTCCCCGCGTCGAGGGGCGGCTCATCACCGCATGCACGTGGTCGACCAGCAAGTGGCCGGCCTTGGCCGCCAGTGGGATGGTGCTGCTGCGGGCGTCGGCCGGGCGCGACGGCGACGACCGGGCCATGGAGCTCGACGACGCCGAGGTGGTCCGCCGGGTGCACGACGAGCTGACCGAGGCGCTGGACCTGCGGGAGGCGCCGGTGGCGTCGCTCGTCTCCCGCTGGCCGCAGGGGTTCCCCCAGTACGACGTCGGGCACCAAGCGAGGGTCGACGACATCGAGGCTGCCCTGGCCGCCGACGCTCCCGGCGTCTTGGTGGCTGGTGCGTCCTACCGGGGTCTGGGGATTGCCGCCTGCATCGAACAGGCATGGCGGGCGGGCGAGCTGGTGGTCAATGCCGCTGGCCTGGTCGGCACCGCCTGACGAGGCCGCGGCGACGACGGCCACGCCGGTAGAATTTGGCATGAGCGACGCGATCGTGGTGCGGTCGCCGTACGACGGCGCCGAGGTCGGCCGGGCGCCGAGGCATGGGCCCGAAGACGTCGACCGGGCGGTGGCTACCGCCGCCGCCGCGCTGCGGGATCAACCCTTCCCGCCGTGGCGGCGGGCCGAGGTGCTGGACGCCGCGGCACGGCTGATGAGCGAACGGGCCGAGGACTTCGCCCGCACCATCGCCCTCGAGTCGGCCAAGCCCATCAAGACGGCCCGCGTCGAGGCCAAGCGGGCGGTGAGCACGTTCACCTTCGCCGCGGTCGAGGCCCGCCGCCTCACCGGCGAGATGGTGCCGGTCGACGCCGCCGAAGTCGGCGAGGGGCGTTTGGCGTTCACCCTCCGCGTACCCGTCGGCGTGGTCGGCGCCATCTCGCCGTTCAACTTTCCGCTGAACCTGGTCGCCCACAAGCTCGCTCCGGCCATCGCCGCCGGCTGCCCCGTCGTGCTGAAGCCGGCCAGCCAGACGCCGCTGTCGGCCGTCGCCCTGGCCCAGCTGTTGACCGAGGAGTGCGGCCTGCCGCCCGGCTACCTGCACGTGGTCACCGGGGGAGGCGGCGAGGTGGGCGCCGCCTTGGTCGAGCATCCCGACGTCGCCTACGTCACGTTCACCGGATCGTCCGAGGTGGGCTGGGGCATCGCGGCCAAGGCCGGGCACAAGAGGGTCGCACTGGAGCTGGGCAACAACTCCCCCGTGATCATCGAAGCCGACGGCGACTGGGCTCAGGCGGCCCGCACCATCGCCACCGCCGGTTTCAGCCACGCCGGCCAATCCTGCGTGTCGGTGCAACGCATCTACGTCGCCGCCGAGGTGGCCGACGGCTTCACCGCGACGCTGACCGAGCTGGTGGACGCGCTCGTGGTAGGCGACCCGCTCGACGAGGCCACCGACCTGTCCGCCTTGATCAGCGAGAACGAGCGTGACCGTGTCGTGTCATGGGTCGACGAGGCGGTGAGCGAGGGGGCGAAGGTCGTCGCCGGCGGAAACCTCGAGCACGGAGTTCTGCGCCCGACGGTGCTCACCGGGATGACCGCCGAGATGAAGGTCTCCCGCGACGAGGTCTTCGGGCCGGTGGTGGCGGTGCAGGCGTACACCTTCCTCGATGAGGCCCTGCGGCTGGCCGACGACACCCGCTACGGGCTCCAGGCCGGCATCTTCACGTCGAACCTGGCCTCCGCCCTGCGGGCGGCGCGCGAGCTGCGTTTCGGGACCGTGCTGGTCAACGAGGTGCCCACGTGGCGGGCCGACCAGATGCCCTACGGCGGCGTGCGCGAGAGCGGCAACACCAAGGAAGGACCGGCCTACGCCGTCCGCCAGATGACCGAGGAGCGCCTGGTGGTGATCCAGCCGTAAGCCCGTCAGCCGTAGAATCGCCGAGCTCGCGCCGTGTACCGCACTCCGATGAGTCACCCAGCTCCGCCTCGCCTGCTGCCCATGCTGGCGGGCGGCAACGGGATCCCCCCGAATCCGTCCGCATATCAACTTGAACCCAAGCTCGACGGGCAAAGAATCATCGCCGTCGCGGGTGTCGACGGCGTCGTGCTCACCAACCGCAAGGGCGGTGAGATCACCAGCCACTACCCGGAGCTGGCGGGTCTCGCAGAGGCACTCTCGCCCCACGCGGCGGTGCTCGACGGCGAGGTCGTGGCGTTCAACGAGAGGGGCCAGACGAGCTTCCAGCGTCTCCAACGTCGGATGCACGTTCTCCAGCCGACGGCCCGGCTCCTCGCCGAGACGCCCGCGGTCTTCGTGGTGTTCGACGTGTTGTGGCTCGACGGCGACCTGCTGGTCGACCGGCCCCAAAGCGAGCGGCGAAAGGTGCTGGACAGCCTGGACATCAAGGGCCGGGCGTGGCAGACCGCGCCCGTGCTCGACGTGACGCCGGAGGATCTGCTCGAAGCGTGCCAGGAGGCAGGCCTCGAAGGGTTCATGGCGAAAAGGGCGGACGCGCCCTACCTGCCGGGCAGGCGGTCGCCGGCATGGTGGAAGGTCAAGTGCGGCCGACGGCGCGAGTTCGTGGTCGGCGGCTGGTCGACAGGCTCGGGAAGCCGCCAGGAGAGCATCGGCTCCCTCGCCTTGGGCGTCTACGACACGGCTGACGAAGAAGAGCAGCGGCTCTACTACGTGGGCCAGGCCGGCTCCGGTCTCAACGAGGAGATGATCCGCCAGCTCCAAAAGCTGTTCGCCCAGATCGCGGTCCCCGTTTCGATCTTCGTGAACAAGCCACCGCTCAAGCTCCACTTCGTGCGGCCCATGCTGGTCGTCGAAGTCGCCTACACCGAGGTGACCGAGGGCGGCACCCTTCGCCAGCCGTCCATCAAGGGGCTGAGGACGGACGTGATCGCGAGCGAGGTCACGTGGGACGAGGAAATCGCTGCCTGCTTCGGAGAGGCGCCGGGGATGTCCAGTTAGCTTTCGGCGGGCGATTGTGCTCGGCTTCACGCGCCGATGTAGAGATAGTCCTATGCGCGACGGCCGACGGCCTCCCGGAGTGCGGCGCGCCCGGGAGCCCGAGGCGGATCGGCGGGGGGCCCTGGCCGGCGCGGCTCAGATCGCCCTGTGCCTGGCGTTCGTGCAGTGGCATGCCTTCGCCCGTTTTCTGGTCGGCGGCCGCCCCGAGGAGGCCATCGGCCACGCCGAGGCGGTCGTGCGCTGGGAGCGGGCGGCGGGGCTCGACGTGGAAGGCAGTCTCCAGGCGCTCGCCGTGAGGACGCCGATGCTCGCCACCCTGTTCCGGCTCGTCTACTCGGCGGGCCACGTCGTGGCGCCGGTCGCGGCGCTGACTTTCCTCTGGCGCCGTGACCGGGTCCGCTTCCGCTCCTGGCGCAACACCCTTGGCCTGACCGCAGCGCTCGCCATCCCCGTCTTCTGGCTCTGGCCAATGGCGCCGCCCCGGTTCATGCCCGGACCGGAGCGGCTCCTCGATCTCAATGCCGCGACCCCTTGGGACCTCGACCTCGGCCGCCCCATAGCCCCCGCCCTGTTCAACGGCTTCGCGGCCATGCCCAGCCTGCACTGCGCGTTCGCCATTTGGGTGGCGCTGGCGACGGTCCCCATGATCCGCTCTCGCCCAGCAAGAGTGGCGATCACCGCCTATCCCGTGGTCATGACCGTGGCGACCGTCGTCACCGGCAACCACTTCCTCCTCGACGCGGTGGGGGCCGCCGCCGCTCTGCTCGTCGCTCGGCTGGTCGTGGTCGCCGCCGAGACCGCCGGGGGCCGGGCCGTCCATGCACCGGAGCTGGTTGCCCGGCGGGCGCAGGTGGCTCTCGCCGGTGCCATCCTCGTCATCTGGTTGCCTCGTGGGCGGTGGGTGACGGTCGCCGGCGTCCTCCTCGTCCTAGGCATCGTCGAGGCCGTGCGTCAGCATCACCAGTCGCTTCACGGCGGGCAGGACGGGCAGGGCGCGGCCGTCGAGGGCGTGCCAGAGACGAGCTGACGATGGCACAGCCGCCTTGCCGGTTCGCCTCGACCCGGCGGCGACCACGTGCCCGCCGTCGGGCACCTCTTGGACTGGTGAGGGAGGAGCTACCGCAGGCTCAGCCGGTACCGGCGCCTGCAGAGCCACCCTTCTCGGCCTGCAGATTGGTCTCGCTGTTCTCATCGACGTCCATGCCGGTGTCGGGGTGCCCGACACCACTACGGCCGGTCTCCGAGGCACCTTCCATCCCGGGATCGCCCCGCTCCTTGCCTCCTGCGATGTCCGGGGGACCGTCGGGCGCGTCGGACATGGGCTCTCCGGTTTCAGGGTTCACTTTGGGCATGCACTAGCTGTTCCCGTCATGCAGTGTGGAGAAACCGGATCCGAAGCGACGTACCATCAACCTCGTGCCGAGGCCCATCTGGAGTGGTGCCATCAGCTTCGGGCTGGTGAACGTGCCGGTGAAGGTGTTCAGCGCGACGTCGTCGAAGGACGTCCGCTTCCACCAGCTCGACGCCAAGTCCAAGTCGCGTATCAAGCAGAAGCGCGTCTCCGCCGTCACCGGTGAGGAAGTCCCGTTCGACGACATCATCAAGGCCTACGAGATCGCGCCGGACAACTACGTCACCATCACGCCCGAGGAGCTCGACGCTCTCGACCCCAAGGCCACCAAGACCATCGACATCGAGGACTTCGTCGACCTCGACCAGATCGACCCGGTGTACTACGAGCGGCCCTACTACCTGGTTCCTGACAAGGGCGGCCAGAAGGCCTACGCCCTGCTGCGCAACGCCATGCGGGAGACCAACAAGGTGGGCATCGCCCGCGTCGTGCTGCGCACCAAGCAGTACCTGGCCGCCATTCGCCCCAAGGACGACGCCCTAGTGATGGAGACCATGCTCTTCGCCGACGAGGTCAACCCCCTCGACGAGCTGGACTTGCCGGGGCCCGATGTCGACGTGACGGAGCGGGAGGAGAAGATGGCCCGCTCCCTGATCGACTCCCTCACGACCGACTTCGAGCCTGACAAGTACCGCGACGAGTACCGCGAGCGGGTGCTCGAGCTCATCGAGCAAAAGGCGTCGGGCCAGGAGATCGTGGTCGAGGAGTCGGCCGAGGAGGCGCCTCGGGTGGTCGATCTCATGGCCGCCCTCGAAGCCAGCCTGGCCGCGGTGAAGTCCGGCAAGTCGGATTCCCCACGAGAAAGCAGGAAGTGAGCCCCTCCTCGACGTCGGTCGAGGTGGAGGTCGGCGGCCGGCAGCTCAAGCTGTCCAACTTCGACAAGGTGCTGTACCCCGAGGCCGGGTACACCAAGGGCCAGGTGATCGACTACTACACCCGGATCGCGCCGGTCCTGCTGCCCCATCTCCAGCGCCGCGCGCTCACGCTCAAGCGCTATCCCAACGGCGTCGACGGCCAGTTCTTCTACGAGAAGAACTGCCCAAAGCACCGGCCGCCGTGGGTTGACACGCTCTCCGTTTGGAGCGCCCGCAACAAGGCCGACGTGAACTACTGCCTGATCGACGAGTTGGCCGGGCTGGTCTGGGTGGCCAACCTGGCGTCGCTCGAACTGCATACGTCGCTGTCGCGCGCCGCCGACATCCAGCAGCCGACGATGCTCGTCTTCGACCTCGACCCCGGGCCGCCGGCCACCGTCGTCGAGTGCGGGCGGGTGGCGTTCTGGCTGCGGGAGGTGCTCGAGGACCTGGGTCTCCAGGCCTTCCCCAAGACTTCCGGCTCCAAGGGCCTCCAGATCTACGTCCCGCTGAACACGCCCGTCACCTACGACGAGGCCAAGCCCTTCGCCCACGCTCTGGCCAAGCTGCTGGAGCAGCAGCACCCGCAGGACGTCTTGTCGGTCATGACTAAGGAGCTCCGCACGGGAAAGGTCTTCATCGACTGGAGCCAGAACGACGACTCCAAGACCACCGTCTGCGTCTACTCCCTCCGGGCCCGTCCCCGCCCCACCGTCTCCACGCCCGTGTCGTGGGACGAGGTGGAGCGCGTCGTCGCGACCGGCAATCCCGACGATCTCGTCTTCGAGGCCGATGCGCTGCTCGAGCGGGTGGAAGCACACGGCGACCTCTTCGCCCTGCTGAATGAGCTCGAGCAGTCGCTGCCCGCCCCACCGGCCGCCGGCTAGTCGCCCGAAGCAGACTCAGGAGTCGACGCCGAGCAGGCGGGGACGGGTGACCGCACGGCCGCCACGCATGAGCCCAAAGATGGCTGCCGTCCACGCGAACGCGCCCACCCACAGTCCCGCGTTGCCGGCTCCCAGGAGCCCGCCCGTCGACTGGCCGTAAGAGATCATGATGAGCGGCAGGGTCACCAGGCCTGAAGCCTGCTGGGCGGCCGCCGCGCTCTTCACCCGGGCCGACAGACGGAGCACCACCGACAGGGTGATGGCGAGGAACGGCGGGACGACCCACAGCATCAGCACCCACCACGCGGTGGTCGGGAAGAACCAGCCGCCCACGTGCGGCCCGACGATGAGGTTGACCGCGAGGGAGTACATGGCGAAACCCACCAGCGTCGTGAGGTAGCCGGGCAGGAGGCTGGCGACGAGCTTCCCCAGGTAAATCTCCCGGTCGGATGCGGGAGAGTGGGCCAGGAACTCGCCGGTGCCCTTCTCCTTCTCGCCCACCAGGGCGTTGGCGCCGACCGCGGTCGAGATCGTCATGGGCACGATCACCGCCACCGGGGCGAAGAGGTAGACGGCGAGGGCGTAGCTGGTCCGGTCGGCCGGCGAGTCGCCCCGGATCGCTTCCTGGGCTGACTGGGGCAGGACCTCCAGGGCAGCGGAGACGTTCTTCACCGTGCCGACGTTGCCGAGGTTGGTGATGGTCAGCAGCAGCGCGGTCGGGATGATCACGAAGAAGAGGGCGGCCAGGACCAACATCGGAGCCCAGAAGTCGGGGCTGTGACCGAGCTGGCGCAGGTCGTTGCGGGCGACGGCCCACATGCGGCTCCGGTTCACTGTTGTCTCACGCGCAGGTAGAGCTCTTCAAGAGAGCGTTCGTGGGGAGTGACGAATGTCAGGCGGACGCCGCCGGCGGTGAGGGCCGCCACGAGCGCCGGCACCCGGGCCAGTTCGTCCAGCTCGACCTCCGCGCTGTCGCCGTCGGGCCGGTACGCCACTACACCGTCCATCGTCGAGAGGATCTCGAGCCCGGCCGCGCCCTCGGCGCCGAACCGGACGACCGGTCGTGGCCAGTACCGGCGCATGAGCGCCTCCGTGGTTCCTGCCAGGACGGCCGTGCCGCGTTCCATCATGACCACCTGGTCCGCGAGCCCCTCGGCCTCCAGCAGCAGATGCGTCGACATCACCACGGTCGCCCCCTCCGCCGCCATCTCCCGCACCAGGCCGAGCACGGCATGCGACGACTCGGGGTCGAGGCCGGACGTCGGCTCGTCGAGCAGCAGGAGGTCGGGCTCGTGGAGGACGGCCCGGGCCAGGGCCAGGCGGGTCTTCATGCCCGTCGAGTAGCCGCCGACCCGCAGGTCGAGCGAGCGGTCGATCCCGAAGCGGGCGGCGGCCGGTTCGACCGGTGCGTTGCGTCCCAGCCCGAACAGCTCGGCTGCGTAGCGCAGGTTGTCCCGACCGGTGAGCCGGTCGTAGAGCGCGGGCTTGGCCGCCACTACCCCGCAGCGGCGACGGACGTGTTCACCGTCTGCCCCGCTCGGCTCCAGCCCGAAGACCCGGGCCGTGCCCTCGTGAGGTGTCAAGGCGCCGGTGATGATCCGCAGGGCGGTCGTCTTGCCCGCGCCGTTGGGGCCGACGAGGACGGTGATCGACCCGCCGAGGACGGACAGGTCCAGGTCGACGAGGCCGGTGCCCGATCCGAAGCTGTACCGCACCCCCGCCAGCTCGACGACGGGCGGGGTCGATGTCTCACCGCTCGGGGCGGCGGGCTTCTCCCGGACGGACGCGTGCGTATGCATAGAACCCCATTTACTCATCGGCAGCGTCACGGCGGCGCTTGAGTCAGACGAGACGGCGGTCCGTGGCCCAGCCGCGCGCAAGGACGCACGGGTGCATGATCCCATGCCCCCGGCGGGTGGCCGATACGGTCGGCCTGATGGAGCAGGACGCGGCCCGACGACTCGTCGTGGAGCGGAACCTGGTGGCCGCCGCGTTCGGCCACCTGACCGAGGCGTTCATGACCCTCCCCTGCGAGTCCCTCGGCCCGGTCAAGACCCTGCTCAAGCGTTACCTGTCCACCGGCCAGTGGGCGGCCGAGGACGACGAGGCCCTGGCCGCCGCGGTTGGCCCAGGCGACGGGTGGTGGGAACGGGAACTCGACGGCGATCTCTCCATCGCTTTCGGGTGGGAGGGCGGCCGCTTCCGGGTCGAGGTCACCAGCCGGGCCGAGGAAGCGCCGCGCCCGCCCGTCGCTGATCCGCTGGACGCAACGTTCGACGGACCCGTCGTCCCCGAGGCCACCCCGAACCCACGCACCATACGGTTCGGCTTCGGGCATCCGGTGCACGAGGGGCCCAGCCGCTGGTACGAATCGGCCGCAAGCGCAGCCGACGATCCGCCGGTCGCCCGCCTGTTCCATGAGTTCGACCAGGTGGCCAACGTGCTGGTCGGCCCGGACTTCGTGGCCGTCGGCCTCCGCCGGCCGGGTGACTGGGAGGCGCTCCTGGCGCCCGTCCTCGCCGTGGTCACCGACGAGTTCGGAGATCCGGAGCTGGAGAGCGACCGACCGGCGGGCACGGGCGCGGCCGGTGGGCCGCCATGGCTTGCGGCCCAGCCTCAGCAGGTGGGCGACGGTCGGCGGCTGACCCGGCTGGAACAGGCGTGGCGCGACCTGGGGGAGCTCCGACCCGGTGATCCCGCCGACCTGGCCCGCCTGCTCGCCGCCGCGTCGAGCCCGGACCAGTCGCACCGCCAGGTCGCTGCCAATCTCCTGAAAGAAGCCGACCCCGCGGCGGCCCGCGAACAGTGGTCACGTCTGGTTGGCGATCCGGTGCGGGCCGTGCGCCGGGCCGTCGTCGACGCCATGGTGGACGCCGGCCGGGACGAGCTGCGCCCGCTCCTGGAGTCAGCCCTGGACGACTCGGACGCCTGGGTCCGCTGGAAGGCGCTCCGAGGGCTGGCCGAGCTGGGCCCCGGCCCGAGCCGGGGAGCCATCACGCACAAGGCCGACGATCCGGACTTCCGCGTCCGGCTGGAGGCCGCCGCCGCGTTACGGGCTGTGTCGCAGGCATGACCCTCGAGTCCGACCTGCGCGGCCCCGACGCCGGCTACGCCCCGCCGGGCGAGCCGACGATCGCCGACCCGGTCGCCTTCTTCCGCCGACTGGCCTCCAGTGGCCGCTTCCACCGCGATAGCGGCTTCGGCCGCATCTACCACCCGGGCAGCGTCTCGCTGCGGGAGAACGCCGCGAACGACAGCCTGCACATCGTCATCAACGACGACCACATCTCGGCCCACGTCGACCGGGTGTCCCCACTCGGCGCCCGGCCCGACCAACCGACCCGGTACTCCATTCCCCGGGCCGCGGCCCACAACGTCGTGGGGGCGGCGCAGGACCTGGTCCGGCTCCTGCGGGGCCGCAAGGGCGACCACCGGTCGCACCTCGACTGCGAGTGGATCCGGGGCGGGAATGAGGACATCGCCGATCCGAGCCATCTGCTCGACCCCTGCGCATGGAGCGTGCACCTCGAGGCCAAGGTCACCGGAACGCTCGACGACACCCGCCTCGACAAGGCCTTCGACACCGTGCTCGGGCACCGGCCGTCCGAGCATGGGATCCTGCAGGTGGTCGACTGCCCCGACGACGAGGGACTGGAGCAGGTGCGGTCGTCCCTGCTCGGGGAGGCGGTGGCCATGACCGAGTGGCCGCCGTTGCGGGCCCGGCTGGTTCACCGCCCCCACGGCGACGTGCTCCTGCTGAACGTCAACCACGGCGCCAGCGACGGTTTCAGCGCGGTACGGGTTCTGCAGTCAGTCGCCGAGGCCTACGCCGGCGGCGAAGCGGCCGGTCCCCCGCTGGACTTCTTGGCCGTGAACGACCTTCCGGTGCGCCCGGCGTCCGCTCCAGTGTCGGCCGTGGAGGCGTGGTACCGGTCCGCGGTCGAACGGGTGCGGGACCTGCTGGCCAACCCAGCCCGCATCGCTCCCGAACAGCCCGACGAGGGGCCGGGGTACGGCTTCCACTTCGTCCAGCTGTCGGTGGAGGACACCAGGCGGGCGGCCAACGTCCACCGCCAAGGCACCGCTCGCAACGTCCTGCTCGCCGGCCTCCACCTCACCATCGGGGAGTGGAACCTCGACCACGGCACGCCAGGGCACCAAATCGGCGTGCTCGTCCCCGTCGACCTTCGGCCGCCCGAGTGGCGCGACGAGGTGGTCGGCAACTTCTGTGTGACCGCCCGGGTCTCGACCAGTCGCCGGCACCGGTCCGGAGCACGGGCGGCGCTCAAGGCCATCACCGCCCAGAAGACCCGCAACAAGCGCTTCCGCACCGGTGTCGCCCTGTTGGCCGCGCTGAACCGCAACGGGCTGCTGCCCCTGTGGGCCAAACAGTCCCTCGTCGTCCTGCAGCCGCTCACCCGCAACCGTGAGGTGGACACCGCCATCCTTTTCAACGTTGGGTGGCTCCCGGAGGCGCCGTCGTTCGGTCCGGAGGCCGGGGAGACGACCGACGTCTGGTTCTCCGCCCCTGCCCGCGCACCGCACAGCCTGTGCATCGGCGCGGTGACCGTCGCCGGCCGCCTTCACCTCACGTTCCGCTACCCCCACCGCCTGTTCGGCCCCGACGCCGCCCGCCGCTTCGCCGAGTCCTACGTCGAGCACATCCTGGCCGTGGCCGAGCGCCGCTGGTAGGGCTTGATTCGTGGAGATCACCTCGACCAAACCGCGGGTCCCGCGCTCGCGGCCCATCACGCCGCGCTCTCTGCGGCGGGCGACCCTCGGGGGTGGCGCGGATCGTCTGGGGGGACGAAGGCCCGTTTGCCGTGGCCGGCCACCAGCGCCCAACCGTCGAGGCTCTTCAGATCATGGTGATGGGCGCAAAGTCGGTCGAGGAGGTCGAGCACGGTGGTGTGGCTCTTGGCCCAGTCAACGCGATGGTCGTTCTCCAGCCAGGTCAGCGATGAGCAGCCCTCCACCGCGCAGGTGGGGTACAGCCACTCCAGCGCCGTCTGCTGATGGGCGGTGGGCCGGCGCCCCAGGTGGGCCACCCCGACCACCTGCTCGCCCCTGGTGACCACGGCGGCCAGGAACGGGTCTTTCGTGCCGATCAGGTCACGGACGGCGGAGACGGCCAGGGGCCCGAAGCCGGCGAGCTCGCAGAGCTCGTCCTCGCAGACATAGCCCCGCAGCAGGGCAGGGAGGTCCACCCGCACGATGATCTTGGCCCGCGAACCGGTGCTGCGGGCTCCGGTACCGGCACCGCCGCCGCGGGCCAGCTCGGCCAGGGCATCGGCCGCATAGGCCTCCGACGGCTCCTGGCGCCCCTCGCGCCGGGCCTGGCGGAACAGCCGGTCACGGATGGCCTCGATGGCGGCCATGACCTCGGCGCCCACTTCGGGGTTGTCGCGCATCTTGAGGTTCCAGGCTCCCTCGGCGTCGGTGTAGGAGCGAAGGAAGCGCTCGGCGTGGATGGCCCGCCGCCGGGCCTCGGCGTCGGGTCGGGCTGCCGCCTTGGTTCGCAGGCATTCCTCCCGCAGCTCGCCCAGAGAGGAGGTGCGGGCCTTCTCGACCAGGCGGGCCTCGGACGAGGGATCGGCCCCCGCGGCATCCGACACCGCCGCGGCCTGCTGAGCCGACAGCTCACCGGCCTTGGCCGCAGCAGCAACGCTCGGCAGCTTCTCGAGGCGGCGAGCGGTCTCCAGCACCTCGCTCGCCTGTCCGACCGAGGTGCCCGTGGTCCGGGCCAGGTGGTGGGCGGCCGAGCGGTCACCGGCACCCTTCCAGGCCCCTGCGCTGGCGGCCCTGGCCGCGGCCAAGCCTTTCAGCGTGGCCGCCATCTTCTCGATGGCGGCGGCCTGGGCCACCGCTGCTGCGGCCTGCTCGGTGGAGAGCAGAGCGGCGTCGAAGACGGCCGCGTAGCGACCCATCGCTTCTCGTAACTGCCCAAGGCGCTCGCACATCGCAGCCATCTCCGAGACGGAGGGCCTGACACGGGAGGGGAGACAGCCCCTCGAACTGGTGTTCGTATCGTACCAAGTGCGGTCTGGAGATGTCAAGGACTTCGCGGATGCTGCGTTCATGGCCGACCTCGAATTCCGATGGTCAGCATGGTGGCACGACCATTTCCGGAGCGGCTCCTGAGTTTCAGCCTTCTGCACGTATTCAGAACGTCTGGATTCGGCCCCGAACGGAGGCTGCGGCGTTGAACCAGCTGACGGTCCCCTGGGCGATCTACCTCAACGAAGCGGTCGCGGCGTGAGCACGTCAGTCGTTGTCGATCATGTAGTCGTTGGACTCGTAGAACGCGTACTGCTCCATGAAGCCGTCCAAGTCATAGGTGACGAGATCGCGCCCTCCCACATAGTCGGCATCTCCACGGCGTCCTCGACGTCGTTGATGTTGCCGGGGATCTTGTCGGTCCAGCGGATCCTGGTCATCGACAACGTGCCCCTGTGGCCCAACACGATCCGTTCGCTCATCTGGGGCCCCGCCTACTCGCTCGGTCAGTCGGCGGATTGCTCGTCCAGGTCGAACGTTCCTCCTGTGCGCCAATAGAAACCCTCTCGCCGCTCGAGCAGCTCCTCCTCGACCAGGTAGCGGCGGAGGGCGGCGTAGTCCGGGTGGAAGCGTCCGAGCACGTAGTTCACCTGCGCTTCGGGATAGACCCGTCCCGGCTCGAACTGCCCGGCCAGGAAGTCGAGTACCACCAGCCGCTTCGACCGTGTCGCTGGGATGTGGCTCAGCTTCCCGTCGACCAGGAAGTTCCGCAACACCTGGGCCTGGTCGGCCGTGGCCCCGAGCTCCTCCGGCCTCGGCTGCGGCCGGTCAGCCGCGACGCGCCGGGCGGCCTCCTTGAACCGCTCGGTGACGACTCTCAGTCCGCCCGTGGTAGCCGACTCGACAATGCCGCCCCGGATGAGGCGTTCGAGTGCTTTGCGGACGGTCTTGGGGTCGAGGTTGGTGGCGGTCACGATCTCGCGCTCGGTCGTGGCCCCCAGGACGATGGCGCTCACCACCTTCAGCCGGCTCTCCTCGGCGAGCAGTCCGACCAGTGCTTCTGGGCCTGCGTCACTCACGATTTTCGACAGTACCGGTGAGCACTGATGATTCCTGCAGCGCAGCGTCGTCTGACGCGTGACATCGTTCCGAGCACCCGAGAAGGAGCCACCATGCCTACCCGAGAGACCGTCCCCACGGGGCACCGTGCTGGGTCGACCTCATGACGTCCGACGTCGCCGGCGCCCGGACGTTCTACTGCCAGCTGTTCGGCTGGGAGGCCCAGGAGCCCGCGACCACGCCGGGGCGGTCGCCTTCTACCGCGCCGTGTTCGGATGGGACACCCGGGCCATGAGCAACACCGACGAGCTCCGGTACACCACGGCGAACGACGGCGACACCATGCTGTGCGGCGTGATGGACGCCGGGGGGTTCCTGCCCGAGGGCGTGCCCGCCCACTGGTCGGTGTACTTCGCCGTGGCCGACACCGACGCCACCACCGCCAAGCTCACCGAGCTGGGCGGGTCGGTCGAGCAGCCGGCCGAGGACACGCCCTACGGGCGCATCGCGTCTGCGACCGACCCCATATGGGCGCCCGTTTCAAGCTGATCGGCCCGAACGAGGCCATGCCGGGGACCTGATACCGCCGTCTAGGGCGTCGTCGCCACCTTGGCCTTGAGGAAGGCGACGTTCAACGCCTCCTGGGCCGGGGCCTCACTGGCGGCCATGAGGGCGGAGATGTCCTCCCTGGCCGCCTCGTAGCCGGGCTCCGGAGAGACGTGAGGGTTCTTGTAGCGGTGGGCGTAGTTCTCGTTGGCCGTGCTCAGGGCCATGTGGAACACAGTCTCCCGGCCCTTGAAGTTCCGGCGGAAGCGGCCCCAGCGGCGGGAGCGTGAGTAGAAGTTGCGGTACGCCGTGGCCAGGCCGGTCTCGAGCTGCTCGGCGGTCATCTTGGCCGGCTCGAACACGCAGCTGTACATGTTGTACCGCTTCCAGTCGAACGTGGTGATGCGGTCGTCGGCGAGCATGCGGGCGTAGGTCGCCGTCCCCGGATAGGGCGTGAGGATGGAGAAGTGGGCCACGTCGACGCCGATCTTGTCGACGAACTCCGCCGTCTCGTCGAAGCAGTCGGGGCCCTGGCTGTCGAAGCCGAAGATGAACCCGCCCTCGATCCCGGCCCCCGCCTTGTGCACCTTCTCCACCAGCTCGCCGTACTCGCCGGGGCGGTTCTTCTTGTTGCACTCGACCAGGGCGTCGCGGTCGATGCCCTCGAAGCCGACGAACATGGTGCGCAGGCCGCTGCGGGTGGCCAGGTCGAGGAGCTCGGTGTTGCGGGCCAGGCCGATGGAGGCCTGGGCGCCCCACCGGACCTTCACGCCGGACGACAGGATCGCCTCCGACAGCTCGCCGCAGTAGTCCAGGTCGGCGGCCAGGTCGTCGTCGAGGAAGAAGACGTAGGCGAACTCGCCCAGGTGCTGGCCGGCCTTCTTGAGCACCTTGATCTCCTCGAGCACCCGCTCGGGCGCGCTGTGGCGGGAGCCCCGGCCGTTGATGCGGATCACCGAGCAGAAATCGCAGTTGAACCGGCAGCCCCGGGTGGTCTGCAGGGTGTTGAGCGGGGCGTACCGGTAGATCGGCCACTTCTTCAGGATGTCGATCCACTCGTGGTTCATGGGCACGGAGTCCATGTCCTGGAAGCTGCCCTTGTACAGGCGCTGCAGGTTGCCGGCGGCGGCGTCGGCCAAGACGGTGCCGAAGATGGTGTCGGCCTCGCCCGAGACCACGGAGTCGCAGTGGCGCAGGGCCTCGACGGGGATCAGCGAGGCATGGACACCGCCCAGCACGACCGGCACGCCCTTGGCCCGGTAGGTGTCGGCCAGGCGGTAGGCCTGGGGGGCGATCGACGTCCAGACGGTGAGGCAGGCCAGGTCCGGGGTTTCGTCGGGGATCTTCTGGAAGTTCTGGTCGACGACCCGCGGCTCCCAGCCGGCCCGGCGGGCGTGGGCGGCGAGCACCAGCAACGCCATGGGCGGCATGCGGTGCCCGAACGTCTGGTGGATCCCGGTTCCGCCCCATTTGGGGATGATGAGATGGACGAGCGGCTTCTCGCGCTTGGGCGCAGGCACGGACGAAGGCTACGTGGCTTTCCGAGCGGGTGCCGCCTGGGGCTCGAACCGGACCCGCAGTTCGTCGAGTCCCCGGATGACGTAGTGGTCGCGGTACGTCGGCTCGATGGTGGCCAGCTCCATGTCGGGCAGGCGCCGCAGCATGGTGTCGAAGGCGATCTGGCCCTCCATGCGGGCCAGCGCCGCGCCGAGGCAGAAGTGCGGTCCGCCGCCGAAGCCCAGGTGGCGGTTGGGCGTGCGGGCGACATCGAGCCGGTCGGGGTCGGGGAACTGGTCGGGGTCGCGGTTGGCGGCACCCAGGATGGCGACCGCCTGCTCGCCTTCACGAACGGTCTCCCCGCCGATCTGGACGTCCTCCGTGGCGATGCGGGCGGTGACGTGCACGGGGCCGTCGTAGCGCAGCAGCTCCTCGACACCGGTGCGGATCAGGGAGCGGTCGTCGCCCAGCCGCCTGAGCTCGTCGGGGTTGCGCAGCAGGGCAAGGGTGCCGTTGCCAACCAGGTTCATGGTGGTCTCGAAGCCGGCGATGAACAGGAGTGTGGCGGTGCTCAGCAGCTCGGCGTGGGTCAGACGTTCACCGTCGTCCTCCGCGGCCAGCATGGCGCTGAGGAGGTCGTTGCGAGGCTCCTTGCGACGGGCGGCGATCAGGTCGGTGAAGTACTGGAAGAGGTACATCCCGGCCACCATGCCTTTGTCCATGGCCGCCTTGTCGAGGTAGCCGTCGAGGAGGCGGGAGGCGTCGGCCGACCAGGCCTTGAACTGGTGACGGTCCTCGGCGGGCACACCAAGCAGCTCGCAGATGACGACGGTCGGCAGGGGGTAGGCGAAGTCCTCCAGGACGTCCATCTCTCCGGTCTCGACCACGGCGTCGAGCAGCTCGTCGACCAGCGACTGGATGCGCGGCCGCAGTGACTCGACCATTCGGGGCGTGAACGCCTGGCTGACCAAGGACCGCAGACGCGTGTGGTCGGGCGGGTCGAGGAACATCATGAGGCTGGAGCCGACCTGACGGATGGGACTCATGGCCTCGACATCCGGTCCCTCCGTGAGCAGAGCCGGGTTGGTGCTGAAGCGGGGGTCGCGCAGGAGGGCGGCGCTGTGGTCGTAACGGGTCAGGACCCAGCTGCCGTCCGGTGCGTGGTGCACCGGCTCTCGCTCCCGGATGAACCGGTAGATGCCGTACGGGTCGCCACGGTTCTCGGGCAGCATGGGGCTGCTGAGGTTGGCCTCGGCCAGGGCTGCGGCCAGATCGGTGACAGCCATCGGTCCAGGTAACCACAGGGAGGTCGCTATCGGGCCGCTAGGGAGTGTGGGGGCGGGCCTGGTGGCCGGGCTGCTGCTGGCGGCCAGCCTGCCGCCCTGGCCCGTCTCGACCGGCGCCTGGCCGTTGGGGCTGCTCGGCGCCGCGCTGCTGTTCGCGTCGCTCGACGGGCGGGCGGGTCGCCAGCGCCTCGGGGTCGGGATGGCCGCCGGCCTCGGCCTGTACCTGCCGGGCCTGTGGTGGATGCGTGACTTCAGCCTGCCCGGCTACCTGGTGGCCACCCTGCTACAGGCCGCGATCCTGGCCGCCGGCATTGCCCTGGTGCCGGCTACCGACGATCGGCGCTGGCGGAGGGTGGTTGCCTTCCCGGCAGCCCTGGTGTTGGCCGAGGCCGTCCGCGGCTCCTGGCCGTTCGGTGGGATGCCCATCTCCGGCATCGACCTCGGCCAGGTCGGCGGCCCGCTGGCGCCCGCCGCCCGGGTCGGAGGGCGGCTGCTGCTCGTCGCCCTCCTCGGCGTAGGCGGGGTCGCCCTGGCCGGCCTGGTACGGCGCCGTTGGCTGACCGCCGGCGTAGGAGGGGCGGTGGTCGTGGCCCTGGCCTGCCTCGGAGTGGTGGCGCCCGACGGATCGGTGGACGAGCAGCTGAGGGTGGCGGCGGTCCAGGGCGGTGGTCCCCGGGGGTTGCGGGCAGTGGGCCGCGACCCGGCCCCGGTCTTCCAGAGACACGTGGACGCCACTGCGGGCGTCCGCCTACCGGTGGACCTCGTGTTGTGGCCGGAGGACGTGGTCGACATCGAGCGCGAGGTCGCCACCGCGCCCGAGGGGGCGATCCTTTCCGCGTTGGCCGACTCGCTCGACGCCACCCTGGTGGCCGGCGTGGTCCAGGACGAGGACGGCGGCCGGTTCCGCAACTCGGCGGTACCGTGGGGACCGGACGGGACCATGTACCCGCGCTACGACAAGGTCCACCGGGTGCCGTTCGGGGAGTACGTCCCGGCCCGCAGCTTCTTCGACCGGATCGCCGACCTGTCTGCTGTCCCCCGAGACGCCACCGCCGGCCGGGGGCCGGCCGTCCTGCACACTCCCGCCGGCACGCTGGGTGTGGTCATCAGCTACGAGGTCTTCTTCCCGGACAGGGCCCGGGAGGCGGTGCGCTCGGGCGGCCGCGTGGTGCTCGTCCCGACCAACGCCGCGTCGTACCGCGACACCCAGATCCCCTCCCAGGAGGTGGCGGCGGCCCGGCTGCGGGGTCTGGAGACCGGACGCTGGGTCATCCAGGCCGCACCGACGGGCTACAGCGCGGTGATCGACCAGCGGGGTGAGGTGCGGGCCCAGGGCGGGCTGGGCGGTCCGGAAGTGCTCCATTCCACTGTCGACCTGCGAACGGGCGACACCTTGTACGTCCGGACCGGTTCCGCCCCGTGGGTGGCGGCCGCCGCCGTCCTCCTGCTGGCTACGATGAGGAAACCTGAGTGGTTACGCAGTAGGTTTGTTGACCAAACGCCGCGGCCGGGGTAGAATGAAGGCATATCGCAGTACACCGATCCTGAAGGAGGGTATCCAACATGTTGATGCGTTTCGACCCCTTCCGTGACCTCGACCGGCTGACGCAGAACCTCTGGGGTGGCGATGTCCGCCGGCTCAACGGCGTTCCCATGGACGCCTACCGCAAGGGCTCGGAGTTCCTGGTGCACTTCGACGTACCGGGTATCGACCCCGACAGCATCGAGCTCACGGTGGAGAAGAACGTGCTCACCGTCAGTGCCGAACGCACCCGCCAGTGGGGCGACGACGTCGAGGAGATCGTGGTGAGCGAGCGGCCGGTAGGCACGTTCAGCCGCCAGCTGTTCCTGGGCGACACCCTCGACTCCGAGCACATCGAGGCCGATTGCCAGAACGGCGTTCTCACCCTGCGCATCCCCGTCGCCGAAGCGGCCAAGCCCCGCAAGGTGGAGATCAGCGCCAAGGGCAACAACCAGTCCACCGCCATCCCCGCACAGAGCACTTCCAGCTAAGCCGTTTGATTCCCGGCTCGGGCGCGGTCAGGCTCCTGCACCGTGCCGGAGCCACATCGTCCAGCGGCGCTGCGCGTCGCCCTGCTCGCCTACCGGGGCAACCCTCACTCGGGCGGGCAGGGCGTCTACGTCCACTACCTCACCCGCGAGCTGCTGGCGCTCGGCCACACCGTCGAGGTTTTCAGCGGCCCCCCGTACCCCCGGCTCGCTCCCGGCGTGCCGGTGGTCGAGGTGCCAAGCCTTGACTTGTACCGGCCCGAGGATCCCTTTCGCACCCCCGGGTTGAGCGAGTTCCGTGACCTGATCGACGTCGCCGAGTTCGCCACGATGTGCGCAGCCGGGTTCCCCGAGCCCCTGACATTCAGCCTTCGGGCCCAGCGCGCCCTGCGGAGCCGACGGGGCGACTTCGACGTCGTCCACGACAACCAGTGCCTCGGCTACGGCATTCTCGGCATCGCCCGGGACGGGCTGCCGGTCGTGAGCACCATCCATCACCCGATCACCGTCGACCGGGCCCTGGAGCTGAGCCACGCCGATGGCTGGCGGGAGCAAATGAGCGTGCGCCGCTGGTACGGCTTCGTCCGGATGCAGAAGCGGGTGGCGCAACGGATCACCCGGGTGCTCACCGTGTCGGCGTCGTCGGCCGGCGACATTGCCGCCCAGATGGGCGTCCGCCCCGACCGGCTGTCGGTGGTCCCGGTGGGAGTCGACACCGGCTTGTTCCGGCCGCTCCCCGACGTGGCCCGGGTGCCGGGCCGGCTCATGACGACGGCCAGCGCCGACGTCCCGCTCAAGGGCCTGGTGCCCCTGCTCGAGGCCCTGGCCAAGGTCCGCACCGAGCGCCACGCCGAGCTGGTGGTCGTCGGCCAGCCGCGCGACGGCAGCCTCGTCCCGGCCACCATCGAGCGATTGGGCCTCGAAGGCGCGGTGACCATCGCCGGGGTCGTCGACAATCTGCGGATGATCGAGCTGTACGCCGAGGCCGAGGTGGCGGTGGTGCCCTCCCTGTACGAGGGGTTCTCGCTCCCCGCGGTCGAGGCCATGGCCTGCGGGCTGCCGTTGGTGACCACCACGGGCGGGGCGCTGCCCGAGGTCGTGGGGGCCGAGGGCGAGTGTGCCCTCCTGGTGCCGCCCAACGACCCAGGCGCCCTGGCCACGGCCATCGTCCGGGCCCTGGACGACGCCGACATGCGGGCCCGGCTCGGCTCGGCGGGCCGCGACCGGGTGCTCGACCGGTTCACGTGGCGGGCCACGGCCGAAGCCACCGTCGACGTCTACCGCCGGGTGATCGCAAGCCGCCAGTGCTGACCGTCGACTTCCGCCGGCTCCGGCTACGGGCCGGAGACCGGCTGCTCGACCTGGGCTGCGGCGGGGGGCGCCATGCGTTCGAAGCACACCGCCGCGGCGCTCACACCGTCGCCTTCGACCGCAACGGGGGCGACGCCAAGGACGCCGCCGCCATGCTGGCCGCCATGCGGCTGAGCCGCGAGGCCCCAACCGGCGCTCTGGGCACAGCCGTCAATGGCGACGCGCTGACCCTTCCCTTCGCCGACGGCGCCTTCGACCGGGTGATCGCCGCCGAGGTGCTGGAGCACCTGCCGGCTGACGATGCGGCCATGGCCGAGCTGGCCCGGGTGCTGCGACCGGGGGGCACGCTGGCCGTGACCGTCCCCCGGTGGTTCCCGGAGCGGGTGTGTTGGGCGCTGGCCGAGGAGTACCACGCCCCCCACGTGCCCGACGGTCACGTCCGCATCTACCGCCGTAGCCAGCTGGCATGGCTCGTCACTGCGGCCGGCCTTCGGCCCACCGGCTCCCACCACGCCCACGCGCTGCACACGCCCTACTGGTGGCTGAAGTGCGCCCTGGGCCTCGACCGGCCGGACCGCTGGCCGGTGCGCACCTACCACCGGTTCCTCCTTTGGGACATCACCCGCAAGCCTTGGTTCACCGGGGCGGTGGACCGGGTCCTCAACCCGGTGCTGGGCAAGAGCCTGGTCGTTTACGCGGAGAAGCCGTGACGCCGGAGGATCCGGGCTTCGCGGCCACCGTCGACTCGATCGCCGCCGTCCAGCAGGCCGATGGGATGATCCCGTGGTTTCCCGGCGGCCACGGTGACCCGTGGAACCACGTCGAGGCGGCCATGGCGCTCGACGCCGGCGGGCGGAGGGCCGCAGCGGAGGCGGCGTACCAGTGGCTGGTGGCCAACCAGCGGTCGGACGGAGCGTGGCACCAGTACTACCGGGCCGGGCGCGTGGAGGAGGGCACGCTCGACGCCAACGTCACCGCCTACGCGGCCACCGGCGTCTGGCATCACTTCCTCGCCACCGGCGACACCGGCTTCCTACAGACGATGTGGCCGGTCGTCGAGGCCGCGGTCGGCTTCGTACTCGACCTGCAGACGCCTCGGGGCGAGGTCATCTGGGCCCGCCACGCCGACGGGACGCCCTGGTCGTTCGCCCTCCTAACCGCCTCGTCCAGCACGTTTGCCAGCCTGCGCTGCGCGGTCGCCGTTGCCGAATGCCTCGGCCACGAACGGCCCGGCTGGGAGTCGGCCACCGACCGGCTGGGGCGGGTCATCGTCGAGAAGCCAGGCGCCTTCCTGCCCAAGGACCGCTGGTCGATGGACTGGTACTACCCGGTGCTCGCCGGGGCGGTCACCGGTGACGCGGCCCGGTCACGGCTGGCCGGCGGGTACCACCGGTTCGTGATCGATGGCCTCGGTGTGCGCTGCGTGGCCGACAAGGACTGGGTCACCGCCGCCGAGACGGCCGAGTGCGCCATGGCCCACCTGGCCGCGGGGGAGATCGACACCGCCGGCCTCCTCTTCGACTGGGCCGGCCACCTGCGCCATGACGACGGGAGCTGGTTCACGGGCATGGTCCAGCCTCAGCGCCACCACTTCCCCCCGGGCGAGCGCACCACGTACAGCGCGGCCGCCGTCACCCTGGCATCCTCGGCTCTCTCGGGCACCGGCCCGCTCGTGCCCCTGCTGCGGCCCGCTGGCGCGGACCGCGGGCGCACCCAGCAGGCGGCCGGCAGGAACCGGCCGTAGAGGAGCGGGAACTGGGCAGCCACGGCGACCGTCTGAGATACTGACCCCCGACTGGCAACCAACGAGGTGACGATGCGACCGGTGCACGGCGGACCCTGGTGGGCGGTCGTCGTGGCCGTTGTCGTCGCGGCTGTCGGTCCCGTTTTCGGGGCAGGGTCGGCGGCCGCCGAGACCACCCTCGAGGTCGACGCCGGCTACGCGGGATCTTTCGTGCCCGGGAAGGAAGTCCCTGTGCGGGTCCGCGTGTCGGCCGACCGGCTGGTCCGCGGCACCCTGGAGATCGCTGTCGGCAGCCTCGACAACGCTGTCCCGGTCGCCATGGCCGTCGAGGTGCCCGGCGGGAGCGAGAAGCAGTTCGTCGTAGCCGCTCCGACCGGGCTGAATCAGACCCCCGAGGTCGTGGCCCGCCTACGGGAGGGCGACCGGTTGACGGCGTCGGGCCAAGCCACTGTTCGGGCCGCCTTCGACACCGAGCTCGTTGGCCTCCTTCCCGGTGCGATGCGCAGCGGGAACGTACCGGGCGCCGCGCCACTGGCGGTCGACGCCGGAACGGCACGCTTCGCAGCTCTCGAGGCGGCCGAGCTCGACCAGGCGCCGGCCAGCCTGGGGCCCCTGTCAACCCTGGCCGCCGACGTCGAGGACCTCAGCCGGCTGTCGCCGGGCGCCCGGGCGGGCGTGTTGAGTTGGATGGACCATGGCGGCCGCCTGATAGTCGACTCGGCCAAGGGCCAGCTGGTGCCGGGCTTGCCCGACGCCTGGCAGCCTGGCCCTCGGGGCCGGGCCGCCGCCGGCCTGGGAGAAGTGGTGGCGACGGACGGCGCCATCGCCGCAGGCCGTTGGTCCGGCCTGGTCGAGCCGTCGAGCTGGGGTGCGCTCTCCAGCCGTTTGCGAGGCGACAGCGGGGTGGCGGGCTCGCTCGGCTCGGAGGCCGGGCTGCGGACGCCGGAGCTCCGCTGGCTCGTAGGGTTCCTCGCTGCCTACGTCCTCGCCGTCGGGCCGCTGCTCTTCCTCACCGTTCGCCGCCGGGGGCGGCCGGAGCTGGCCTGGGTCGCCGTGCCTTTGGTGGCCGTCCTGTTCTCGACCGGGACGTACGTGGTCGGCCGCAACCTGCGGAACGCCACCAACCTGGTGCACGCCAGCGTGGTCTCCACGGGGCCGAGCGGTCCGGTGGCAAGCAGCTACGTCGGTGTCTTTTCCCGGAGCGGCCAGACCGCCCGCGTCGGCTTCCCCGCCGGCTGGTCGAGCGGCGGGTTCGCCGGGCTGAGCCAATCTGCCGCAACACCGAGCCTGGTGACCAACGCCGCGGACGGGCTCGAGGCTCGACTGCCCCTCGACGCCGGCCAGTTCGGCATGGTGCACGCCACCGGTCCCGCGGCCGGCGCCGGCGGGCTCGAGATCACCGCCAGCAGTGATCCGGGCGGGCGGATTTCGGGCACGGTCCGCAACGCCACGTCGTTCGAGCTGCACGAGGTCGCCGTGTTCGCCGCCTCGAGCGCCACGGTGGTCGGCTCGCTGGCCCAGGGGGAGCAGCGGCCGTTCGTCATCCCCAACGCCGTTCTGGCCAGGGGCGACGGCCAACCTGAATTCGGCGTCTGGCCCACATTCGGCCCCGACGTCACGGACGCCCCGACCGACATCCGTCTCTGGCAGGCGGCGCTGCAGGCAGGGGGCCCGAACTACCGGGCGCCCGGCGCCGTCGTCGCCGCCGGCTGGACCCGCGCGTTCGCCCCTGAAGTCCGAGTCGACAGCCACACGACAAGGCCCCAGGGCCGGACGATCGTCCTCGGCCGGCAGGGTTTCGCCGCTGGCGGCGATGGCCCGCTGGAGCTGACGGCGCGACGGGAGGTGGTGCGAGACCCGTTCGCCAACCGCTTCGGGGGAGGCGGGCGCGGCGGCGGATCGGTGGTGCGTTTCGTGCTTCCCGACGGCGCCGACACGTCGAAGCTCGTGCTGAAGAACCCCTTCGGCAGCGCCGAGCTGTGGCAGGACGGCGCCTGGCGGACCGCGACGTGCGAGGGTGCGAGCTGCGGCCCGGCCGGCCAGCAGGCCCACGCCGTCGTCAGCTGCCCGCCCAATGGCCCATGCATGCCTCCTCCGCCGGCCAACATTGCCCCGTCGAGCGGCGTCGGATCGACCATGCCGGCTACGACGGTCCCGACTGTGCCAGGTGGCGAATCGGTAGCAGGCGTGGCGCCCGCCCCCGCCATGCCCCCGGACACCCTGCCGGCGGTCCCCGTCCAACGAGGGATTGCTTTCGGATCCGAGTTCACGGTGCCCGCGGCGAGCGTCCGGGACGGCGTGGTCTACGTCAGGGTGCCGGGGCCGGCAACGTTCGACATGGGCATGCAGTTGACCATCGGACGGTCCGCGTGACCGCGGCCATCCGCACCGTCGGGCTGACCAAGCGCTACGGCAACCTCGCCGCTGTCCGCGACCTCGACCTGGAAGTGCCCGACGGCAGCGTGTTCGGGCTGATCGGTCCGAACGGGGCAGGGAAGAGCACGACCTTCGCCATCCTCGCTTCGATCCTGTCGCCGACGTCGGGCGTGGCCGAGGTGGCAGGCTTCGACCCCTCCGTCGACCCTCGCTCGGTCCGGCGCCACCTCGGCTACATGCCCGACGTGCTGGGGGTCTACGACAACCTGCGGGTCGACGAGTACCTGGAGTTCTTCGCTGCCGCCCACAGGGTGCCCCGCTCCGGCTGGCCGGGTCTGGTCGACGCGCTCCTCGAGCTCGTGGGGCTGGAGGTCAAGCGCGACGCCATGGTCGAGTCCCTGTCCCGGGGCATGAAGCAGCGACTGGCCCTGGCCCGCGCCCTCGTCCACGATCCCGACGTGCTCGTGCTCGACGAGCCGGCCAGCGGGCTGGACCCCAGAGCCCGCGTGGAGCTGCGGACGCTGCTCGGCGAGCTCCGGGCCATGGGGAAGACGGTGGTGATCAGCTCGCACATCCTCACCGAGATGGAGGAGATGTGCACGCACGTCGCCATCATGGAGGCCGGCCGCCTGCTTGCCTCCGGAACGCCGGACGAGATCGGCAAGCACCTCCGGCAGGGCCACCAGATGGTCGTCCGGCTGGCCGGGGGTGACGTTCAGCGGTTCAACGTCGCCGACGAGGACGACCAGCGGGCGCTGCTGCACCGGCTGATCGTCGAGGAGGGCCTGCCGGTGGTGGAGTTCCGCCAGGAGGGCAATGGTTTGGAGGAGCTCTTCATGCAGGTGACCGAGGGGACCGTGCAGTGAGGCTCGCCCTGCCGCCGCTCAACCCCGTGCTGGCCCGGGAGCTGAAGCAGCGGATGCGGGGGCGCCACACCTGGCTGGTCCTGACGCTGTACCTGGCCGTCCTGGCCGTCATCCTCCGGTGGATCTACGTGGTCGCCTCCCGGGATGGCGAGTTCGGCAGCCGCGGTTTCCAAGGCTCCGTGAACCTGCTGGAGTCCGCCACCGTGGGCCGGGCCATCTTCCAGTGGCTCCTCTTCTTCATGCTGTTGCTGGTGTGCTTCATCGTGCCTGGGCTCACGTCCGGCGCTATCTCCGGCGAGCGGGAGCGCCAGACCCTGGTCTCCCTCCAGATCACCCTGCTCCGGGCGAGGTCCATCGTCTTCGGGAAGCTACTGGCGTCGCTGGCGTTCGTCGTCCTGCTGATCGTCGCCACCATGCCCCTGGCCGCCGTGCCGTTCCTGCTCGGCGGAGTGTCCGTGTCCGACGTCGTGCGCGGGCTCCTCATGGTGCTGGCCACCGCGGTCATGCTCGCGTGCGTCGCCCTGGCGTGTTCGGCCCTCTTGCGACGAACCCAGGCGGCCACCGTCGTCTCCTATGGGATCACCCTTGCCTTGGTGCTGGGCACGCTTATGGTCTACGGCGCGCAGCAGATGCCGCGCCGGTCCGGCGGAACCCGGCCCGATCCCTGGGTCCTCACCCTCAACCCGTTCGCCGCCACGGCGGACGTGGTGCAGGGCCGAAGGGAGTCGGTCGGCTTCGAGTCGCCCTTCGGCTCGCTCCGGGAACTCCTGGTCCTGCACGAGGACGAACGCCTCAGCCAGGTGATCGAAGGACGGGGCGGCGCCGGTGCGTTCATCGGCCCCGCCGGCCCCGCCGGCCCCGACGGCCCCGACGGCCCCATGGGCATCCGCGTTCCGGCCACAGTCGTCACCATCGCCCCTGGGCCGATCAGGGGCCCGGGGGGCGCCGTGGAGTTGCCTGCGATCGCGATCGCGCCGAACGAGCTCCTGCTTCGCGACGGCCAGTGGGACAACCGGGCTCAGCTCGGCGGGTTCCCGTTCTGGGTCGTCTCCCTCTGCGCGTGGCTGGTCCTGGCCGTGGCGGCAGTCCTCCTGGCCGTGCGCAGAATCAGCCTTCCCGGTGCCCGCGAGTCGTCATGACCGCGGTGACGTCGCTGTTGTCCGGCGTCCGGCGACGGCTGCGGTTGGCGTGGGCGGTCGCCACCGCCGAGGCGGTCGCCCCGGTGGTGGCCGCGGTGGCCCTGGTTCTCGTCGTTGTCGGACGGCTGCGTCCGTGGACGTGGCCGGAGCCGGCCGCGCTCGGCCTTACCGCCGCAGGCGTGCTCGCCCTCGGGCTGGCCGTCGTCGCCCTCCGAGTGCCGATGACCGTCGCCGCCCGGGCCGCCGACCGCGGGCTGGCCACGGGCGACGCGTTCCTCACCGCCCTGGAGCTCGATTCCCGGAATACCGCCGATGGGCCGTTCCCTGAGCGGGTCCGGGCCCGGGCCGGCCGCCTTGCCGTCGCACATCGACCGGCCGACGCCGTTCCCGTCCGATTCCACGGCCGCCGCGTGGCCGCGGCGGCCCTGCTCGCTCTGGCCGCCGTAGGGCTGGCGGTGACCGCCAACTCCCAAGACGACATCCGTCGCCGTCAGGCCGCCGAAAGCGAGGTCCTTGCCGAGGAGGCCGCCAAGCTGCGCGACGCGGCCGCCGAGCTCCGCCAGCCGAACCCGCCCCCCGGCCAGGAAGCCGTCGCCCTCCGCCTGGAGGAGCTGGCCCGCGAGTTGGCCCAGGCGGCCGACCTCGCCGCCGGCCGAGAGGCGCTCGACGCCGCGGCGCGAGACCTGTCGTCGCGGATCTCCTCCGACCTCTTGGCGGAGAAGGCTGCGGTACGGGGCCTCGACCGAAGCCTGGCGTCGAACCCCCTGCCCGGCGCCGGGACCGGCGACGCCGCCAGCCAGCTGGGAGCAGAAGCAGCGACGCTGGCGGGGCTCACGCCGGAAGCCCGCGCCGCCCTGGCCGACCGACTCGCCGCCCTGGCAGCCACCCAGACGGCGGGAAACACGGAGGCGGCCTCCGGCCTCGCCGCCGCGGCCGCCGCCCTACGGGCAGGCGACAACGGCGCGGCGGCGTCGGCCCTGACCGCCGCTGCCAACGCCCAAGAGGGGGCCGCAGCCGACGTCGCCGACCAGGAGGCAGCCATGGCCGGGCTGGGATCGATCGCCGCCGCCCAGAGCAACCTGGCTCCCCCCGGCCAAGGCCAGCAGGGCCAGGGCCAGGGGCAGGGCCAGGGGCAGGGCCAGGGGCAGCAGGGCCAGGGTCAGGGCCAAGGGC
>Ga0247713_1000241_pt1 | contig 38469 bp, 44 predicted proteins | sample 21E_NmetaG_FD_189936 | JGI IMG/M metagenome (GOLD analysis project Ga0247713, IMG submission 189936) | Soil microbial communities from hillslope of Landscape Evolution Observatory, University of Arizona, Oracle, AZ, United States - 2-1-E_N | ecosystem: Engineered > Artificial ecosystem >...
CCAGGTATTCCTGGGAGGCAGGGGGAACCAGGCCGAGAGAGCTCGCCATCTCGACGATCTTGCCGGGGGCTTCCGCCTTGGCCAGCTCGTACCGGAGGCGCCGCTGCTCGGACTGCAGCTCTGCCGCTTCGCGCTGCAGATCGGACAGATAAAAGGAGGTCTGCGCCACCGAGATGTTCAGCAGCACCAGCCCGAACACAACCGCCGACACCAGCAGCAACCCGCCGGTACAGCGTATGGGGGACGAGCAGAAGAGTTCTTTTAGTCCAAACCAGCGCCCGGAGTGCGGCTTGCGCGCAACAGAGCGCCGCCCGCCGCCTGCCGGCTTGGGGACTTCGGAGAGCCCATGCCGCTTGGGCGCTGTGTCCCCGGGAGCCGTTCTTTGCCGGGGGGCGCTTGCCGGAGCGGTTCTTTGCCGGGGGGCGCTTGCGGGAGCGGTTCTTTGCCGGGCGCTTCGCTCCGGCGCGGGCGGTAGGTCCGGGGCAGGCCTGCGCGCTTGTGCGGGTGCGGATGCCATCAGGCCGCCTCGGGCAGTTTGAGGGCCACCCTCATCCGAGCACTGTCCGCCCGCGGGTTGGCGGCGGACTCCTCCTCGGTAGGGCGTAGCGGGCGGGTGGTAAGGATTTTGACACCCGGGGTCTTGCCGCACACGCAAACCGGAAGGTCCCTCGGGCAGGTGCACCCTTCGGCGGCGGCACGAAAGGTGCGCTTGGCGATGCGGTCCTCCAGGGAGTGGTAGCTGATTACCGCCACCCTCCCGCCGGGCCGCAACAAGTCCAGGGCCGCACCAAGGGAACGCTCGAGCGACTCGAGCTCCTGGTTGGTCTCGATCCTGAGGGCCTGAAAGGTACGCCGGGCGGGGTGGGGGCCGGTCCGCCGGGTCGCCGCCGGTATGGCGGTCTTGACGACCTCGGCCAGATCGCCGGCGTCTTCGAAAGGCCGTTCTTCCCGCCGCAGCACTATCGCGCGTGCCACCCGCCGGGCGAATCGTTCCTCGCCGAAGCGAAATATGATGTTGTTGAGATCACTTTCTGAATAATTATTCACAATGTCCCGTGCCTTTAGCTCTTCGTCCCGGTCCATACGCATGTCGAGCGTGAAGCCGGGGCGGTAGCCGAATCCCCGGTCGGGTTGGTCCAGCTGGGGAGAGGAGACCCCCAGGTCGTACAGAATCGCCGCCACCTCCTCATAGCCTTCATCCCGCGCTACCCGCTCGATGTCGGCGAAGTTGGACTTCACCAGCCGGGCGCGTTGCCCAAAAGGCTTCAGCCGCCGGTTCGCCGCTTCCAACGCCTGGGCGTCGCGGTCGATCCCGATGACCACCAGCTCGGGCAGCGCCCGCAAGAACGCCTCGGAGTGGCCTCCAGCGCCCAAGGTGCAGTCCACCAGCGGTCCCTCGCCGGTCAAAGCAGGCGCCAGCCATTCGAGTGCCGCCGACGATAGGACCGGGACATGCCGGAACCGTGCGCCTGCCCCGGGCCGGTCGTTCAGAGGAGGGTCATCCAACGGCGCGGAACAGAACCAGTGCGAGCCCGAGGTATCCGCTCAGCATCGATGCCGATATCCCAAGCAACAAGAAGGTCTCCCTGACCTCCTTGAGAAGGCCTCCCGCCGGAATTCCATCCATCTCCTGCTCCCTTCCGTCAACTTGCTCGACTGCAATTGAGATCTACTCGCTACGTAAGCTCATCCGCAATCTGCGCGTATGCCTCTTCAACACTTCCCTTGTAACCCGACCAGCTGTCGCGATCCCAGATCTCGGCGCGGTCCGACACGCCAATCAAAACCACTTCCTTGCCCTCTAGCCCCGCGAAGCGCCGCAGCCCTGCCGGAATAGGCATACGGCCGCTTTTGTCCACGGCCTCCTCCGAGGCCGACGAAAAGAACATCCTCTTGTAGTCCCGGTTCGCCTTTTGATCCGAAGAGAGTTCCTCCAGTTGGGCGGCCCTGCGGGAAAACGCCTCCTTGGTCATCACGAACAAGCACCGCTCCTGCCCTGCCGTGACCACCACGCCCCCGGCCAGTTCCTCCCGCCACTTCGCCGGAAGGAACACCCGTCCCTTCGCGTCCAGCGTGTGAGTGAACTCTCCCAGCAGCATTCTTCAGCTCCACTTCCAATCGAATCCCCTTGAATGGGTGTCTTCGCCGCGTACGATGGGTCGGTCGATTCGCTGCGCTCAAGCTCGCCGGCCTACCCGGCAAACCTGGTTCCCGGCATCTTCCGGGCGCCGCTTTGCACCGCCTGTGCACCGCCTGTGCAACACTTTCGCACCACTTTGCGCCACGTTACGCCACTTTGATTAACAGAGTCAACGATTTGAGTGATCGGCGGCCAAATTCCGAAGGGGCCGCGCCGTACCTCGCATCTTTATGCGGCCGCGATCCAATGCGCCGGTGGTGTGGCTTCCTGGGGGGCTCCCCGATCTCCTTACGCGGCTCCAGGCGGTGGGCGGCCTCGCAGGTGCCTGCAGCCAGCGCGGGGCCGGTGGCGGTTACGGGGCGAACCCCCCGCCTCAGGGCGCAGTCAGCCGGTGGAGGCCAGGTGGGAGTCGCCGGGGGCGCAGGAGCCCGAGGACAAGGTCAGGTACGGCTCCCAGGCAGGATAGATCTTTCCGGCGGCGGCAATCAAAAACAAGCTGTCCTTCGGCACGTGCGGGGGCCTGCGCAGCGTCATGCCGCTATCGGCCAGCAGAAGGTTTTCCTTTCGGGCGTTGCAGGGCCGGCACGATGCTACGACGTTGTCCCAGGTATGCGTCCCGCCCTTGGAGCGGGGCTGGATGTGGTCGACGTTTTCGGCGGCCGATCCGCAGTACTGGCACTGGTATTCGTCCCGCACAAACACCGCCCGGCGGTTCAGGGAGGCGCGAGCCCGGTAGGGCACCTTCACGAAGTACACGAGACGAACCACCGAGGGCACCGGCAGCGTCATCTTCTCCGAATGGAAGGTCCCCTCATCCGCGGGCTGCTCGATCACGGCCTTGGACTTCAGCACAAGGACAACCGCCCGCCTTGCCGATACCACACAAAGCGGCTGGTAAGAGGCGTTTAGAACCAGCGCTCTCCCCAAGCCCCATCTCCCTTGACGGCTTGTCTATGCCCGGCACCGGAGGTCGTTTGATCTCTAAGCAACGGGCCGATGCTGGTCAAAGTATAAGACCGAAAACGCGGCACGGTGGTAGGCGCGGCGAGGGTGGTTTCCCGAAACAATCAACCCTCACGGCGGAGGTGGCTCGCTATGCTGTCGATGCCGGCGATCCCGGACCCGTGGAGACCAAAACCTCACCCGAGTCGGCGCATATCTGCTCGTGCAGCGTGCGGGTCAGCCGGCCCGGCGCCACGCCCAGCTCCTCCGCCAGGGCGGCCCGGCACTTCTCGAACTGGCGGAGCGCTCCCGTACGGTCGCCCGCCAGGTAGCTTAGGCGCATCATTCGCCAGTGAGCCCGTTCGTGGGCCCGGTCGTGGCGCAGAATCCGCTCGCCGTAGCCGAGACCCTCCTCAAACCTCCCCGCCACCTCGCAATACCCGAGGAGCTTCTCGAGCATCACCAGGTTGACCGCCCGAAGCCGCTCTCTTTCGAAGATGCACCATTCCTCCCGCCAATCCTCCAGCAGGTCGCCCCGGTAAAGGTCGACCGCCCTGGAAACCGTCTCAGCCTCACCCGCGGAAAGTCTTTCGCCCGGCGTGCTTCGGACGGCTTCGTAGGCCGTTTCCAGCTCGCCCACGTCCAACCAGATGCCGGACTGGTTCACCTGCACCCACTCCTTCCCGACGAGAAGAAGCGGGGTGCTCGGAGAATGTGCTGCCTCCTGCCGCCCGCCCTGCAGTTGCCACAGGCTCTGTCGCAGGTTTTTGCGTGACCTGGGCCGGGAGCTGGACGCCCACAAAGTGCCGGCCAGCACCTCGCGCTGATGCGGGCGCTGCCGGAACAAGAGCAGGTAGGACAAAATCTCCTGCAGTTTCCGGCCGTCGAGCTGGGGCCAGTCCGCCCGCGTCCGGCGAGCCTGGAAGCGGCCGAAGAGAAGGAACGAGTACGGCTGCGAATCGGCCCCGGCCGGCCAGTCCCCGCCTGCGGGAGACCGTAGATCGAGGCTCGGGCGAGCCGTTACCACCACATCTCCCGGGCGCCCGAGGACTTGCCGAACCAGCTTTTGTCAGGCAAGATAATCGTCATCGCGTCCCCCGCCCCCGAGCGCGAAACGCAAGCCTTTGTCCCGGGTCTGGCGTGAGTCGCCTGCAGAAGAAGCGTCTCCGCCGGACTTCCGTGGCCACATGACCTGCCTCCTGCGCGTCTATGTCCAAAGCTGGATTGAAATCCAAGCATTCATAAACAGCTACCTCGAGGGTCCCGGCACCGTTCCCGAAAGCGCGATGTCAGAGCTCGATTGGACGGGGGAGGCGTCCTAGCTTCGAGTTTAGGCGGCAGGAGCCGTACAAGACAAACGGCGCCGCCAACATCCGGCGCCGTGGCGGTGACCTGCGAATCCGGAAGGGTCCATGCCGGTCATTCGACGCAGGCCGGGGGGCCTATCGGCTTGAGCGGGCCCGCTCCTGCTGAAGACTCTCGCCCGCCAGCTTCAGAGTCTCGACGAACTCCTCGCGGTCGCGCAGGAATTCGGCGACTCCTTCATCGAGGTTGCGGGTGATCTGGTCAATTGCGACGAAGAACGACATCTGGCCTTGACGAAGAGCGTCGAGGATCTCGCCATCGTCCTTGGCAACCCGAAAGATGCTCTGACCATCTGTGATCAGCTTCACCTCCGAGAGGTGCTCTTCGAGCCCGGCTTTTTTTCTCAGGTACTCGTATGCCCGGCGAACCCGTTGGAGGGACATCCCTCCGTCCAGCAGGGCCTTGACCACCTTGAGAGCAACCAGATCCCGAAACGAATACAGCCTGCGTACTCCGGGGCGGCCACCGGTCGATTGAACGCTTGGTCGCACCAGTCCGATCTGATCCCAGTAACGGAGTTGATGGCTGGTACACCCCGTAAATCGACATGCCTGAAGAACACTGAACCCCTCCAATGGTGGCCCCTTCCGGAAAATGAATTCGCTCAGTTTGAATGGATAAGTGCTGTGACGGTCTTGCAGTTCTACCTAATCGCCGCGACTGAGCGCAATACGCCGGAAGGCGGTTTTTCGTCGGAACTCGAAATACTTTCCCGCTCTGGTTAACCCTCGTCACAAGTCTCAACCAGAGCTTAAGGGTTAAATTCTGAGCAGGGCTTTTAGGACCCTTCCCGATTGCCCATCTCGCGAAGGCGGGTTCGCACTCGGGAAACGAAGTCCGAGAGGGGAGCCTGCTCCCGCAGCACGCGCAACTGTTCGGTTCCGATTTTTCGAACGTTGTCGTAGGTGTAGACCGCCCCGGCGAGCATCAGCAGGAAGGCGGCTATGCCGATTACCAGCTCGGTCCGGATGAAAAAGACCACAAGGATGGCGAAACCGGCAAGAAAGGCACCAATCCCCCGACGAACGTTGCGGAGCAGGTGGCTTTGCAGGGTGGATGACGAGACTCCCCGCGCAAACTCCGGATCCTGCTCATACAGCTGATCTTCGATCTCTTGGAGTATCTGTTGCTCTCGGTCGGATAGAGGCATCCCGGCGTTCCCTTTCAGGCTGAAAACCCTTTGTTGAGGCCTGCAACCCCCAGGGAGAGATTATAGGTCAATAGCAGCTAACCATCCTCTAGAAGGGCCCCAAACCCCAAAGCATCTTGCCCGAACCGCATTCTCACCCGGTCAAGCGCCAGCTCCGCCGCCCCCCACTCCGGCTGATGGTCGTATGCCATCTGGTCCGATGCCGGCCACTGCGACAGGTTATTAACCGAGACCCCGAGCAGCCGGATCTTTCTGCGGCTCGGGGGTTTGTCCTCCAGAAACCTCTCCAGTTGCTCTCGTGCCACCGAGTAGATTGCAGTGGCACAGTCGACCTCGGACTTCAGGGAGCGGGACCGGCAGTAGGTCTCGAAGGTCGGCAGCCGCACCTTCACCCCGATCGTCTTGCCGCTGATCCCCTGGCCCCGAAGACGGGAGGCTACCCGGTCGCATAGCTTGAGGAGCGCTCCCGAAATCTGGACGCTCTCGACCAGTTCTTCGGGGAACGTCTCCTCGGCGCCCACCGATTTCGCAGGCCGGTCGGGAACCACCGCCCGCTCGTCCCGTCCCCGGGCCAGCTCGGACAGGGCGGCACCGTGCGAACCTAGGGCCCGCTCCAGCAACGAGGACGGGCAAGCTGCTACGTCGCCGATGGTCTGCAGGCCCAGGCGTTTCAGGACTGCCGCGGTATGTTCCCCCACCCCCCACAGCAGACCCGCCGAAAGCGGAGCCAGGAACTCGTCGACCGCCCAGGCCCGCACCACCAGGACCCCGTTGGGTTTTGCCAGACGGGAGGCGAGTTTGGCAAGGAACTTGTTCGGCGCCACGCCAACGGATACCACCAGGCCGGTGGCCCGCAGGACCCGATCCTTCAGGGCCTCGCCGGCGGTCGCGGGATCTGCCCAAAGCCGGCGAGCCCGGCCGATGTCGAGGAAGGCCTCGTCCAACGACACCGGCTCCACCGCCACGCTGAACGAGTCGAAGACGGCCTTGACCTGCCTGGAGCTCGCCAGGTAGGCCCCGAAGTTCGGGGAAATGAAGACGCCGTTGGGACACAATCGTCGAGCCCGGACGGTTGGCATGGCCGAGTGGACGCCGTAGCGGCGGGCCTCATAGGAGGCCGAGACCACGACGCCCCTTCCGGAGGTTCCGGCTACCACCACCGGCAGGCCCCGAAGTTCGGGATTCATGAGCACTTCGACCGAGGCGTAGAAAGCGTCCAGGTCGGCGTGCAGGATCGGACTGGACCAATCACCGGTTCCTTGAGTCAACCGACGATCTCCGGGGATCTGAACGTTCCACGAAGGGACCGGAGGCGGGAGGAGCGCCCGAAGGAGACGCACGGAGATTTCACCTCCGGACGCCCATTGCTCCCACATCCAGCAAAGCGAACATATGTTCGCCATTACTTTAACCGGCTCCGCGCTCCGGATCAAGCATTACCGGTAGATCTATAAACGTCCTGCGCTACTGGGCCACGTCTATCGACCATCTCCCGGAGCCGGTGACATCCACCAGGTAGATACCGTCTTCGGCAATCTCCACCGCCTTGTCGCCGGTGAACCGGCCGAACTCGTTCGCCAGAACCGTCACGACCGATCCGTCGGACGCCTTGAGCAGGTACGGCGCAAACAGCCCGTCGCCCTCGAAGCTCAGCTTGAACCGGGCGGTGCCCGCGCTCAGGAAAAAGAAATCCGACGCTTCGGCCCCATCCCCCTCGAGCTTTTTCGGAGCAGAGGGTGCCTCAGTCGGAACCGACTGGTCGACCCTGGCCGTCCACCGGCCCCGGGTCGCGATCTTGAGGGTGTAGGTGCCAACCGGCAGGCCGACCGCCTTGGAGCCCCGGTAATTGCCGATCTCGTTCACCAGGAGCTGCATGTTCTCGCCCTGGCCAAACTGGACGACGAAGTTCTGACCTCCCTCATGGGTGAGGGTGATGATGGTGAGCCCGCCCCCGGCCTGGATGGACTGTTCCTTGCTTCCCTCGCCCCGGAACTCCTGCGCCGGCACCGTCTCGATCCTGGGGACCTCGCCGTTTTCCCCGGGCGCCGGCGGCGGGGCGGCCATTATCGGGCCCTCGGAGTTGCGCACGAGGACGATCGTAAGGACGATGGCTCCAACGAACAGGAGCACTCCCCCGCCGATCATGTACCACTTGAATCTGCTCCAGAACTCGTTCATCCCAGCCCTCTCCGGCTGCCGGACGCGCGGCGTCCCAGCCTGTCGTCTCTGACTACGTCAACTCGTCTTAAAAGAACCCAAGTGCCGAGCGGGCGAGCTCGCTCATCTTGTCCGGACCCCAAGGGGGGGTCATCGTCATCTCCGACGAGACACTGGATATTCCATCGACGCTGGCTGCCGCCTCCCTGATCTCGTTTTCGATCTGGGCGCCCGCCGGACATCCTACGGAGGTGAGGGTGAAGGTGATCTGAGCTTCGCCGTCGTCGGTGACCACCACTTCGTAGACCAGGCCAAGGTCAACGATATTGATGCCGATCTCAGGGTCCTGGACAACCTTGAGGGCTTCGATCACCTGCTGTGAAGTGGGCATGTTCCAAGTTTAGTGCACAGCGGTCGCCTACCGGTCGATCCCGTCCGCCGCAGCCACGATCGGTCCCCGGAGAGCGCCGGCGGCTTCCCCGGGATCCGGACTCAGGGTGAGGGCCCGCACCACGCAGATCCGCCGGGCGCCTGCTTCCAACACCTGGTAGAGGTTGGCGGAGTCAATCCCGCCGATGGCAAACACCGGCTTGGTGGCACGGTCGGAAGCGAAGCCCACGAGACCCAGGCCGACGGCGGGCCTTCCCGGCTTCGTCGGCGTTGCGAACACCGGGCCGATCGCAACGTAATCGGTGTCGGCGCGCAGGGCGGCCAGGAACTGGCCCTCGGAGTGGGTTGAGATCCCGATCAACGGAACCGGCCCCAGCTGACGGCGCGCCTCGTCCACCGGCAGGTCGTCCTGGCCCACATGCACGCCGTCGGCTCCCGCCGCCAGCGCCACGTCCACCCGGTCGTTGACTATGAACAGTGCGCCGAACTCGGCCGTCCGGCGCCGCACCACCTCACAGTGGCGCAGCAGAGAGCCCGCCTCCATATCCTTCTCCCGTAGCTGCACGATGTCGACCCCGGCCTCCAGAACCCGGGGAAGGAACTCATCGAGGGCCCCGGCGGGCGGTACGGCGGGGGTGACGAGGTACAAATGGGCACGCGAAAGCCGGTCCCTGAGGAGGACCGCCGTCTTACCGGCCGCATTCCGGGGTAGGTGTTCTCGTGGAGGAGGCATACCGCTCAGGTTATTCTCTCGGCGTCCCCAGGTGACAACAGCGATGCGGCGCCGGGCCGATGGCCGGCGAGTGCAGCAACGCCCGGACTGGGACACAACTGGAAAGGCAACGAGTCGAAACAAAAGGAAAACAAGGAAAGAAAGAAAAGGAGGAAGGTGAGTGGATGTTCGAAAATAAGCAGGTGGTTGTGCTGGGAGAGCGTGACGGCGTTTCCGGGGGTGCTATCCAGGCATGCGTGGAGGCGGTTGGAACTGCAAAGGTCGCTTTTGCTGCAACGGAGTGCTTTGTCTGAACGGCCTCCGGGGCCATGGACCTGCATCACCAGGAGGTGATCCTGGCGTTGTCCAAGCAGCACGGGCCTGAGAATCTGCTCGTGCTACTGGGTTCGCCGGATGCGGAGAGTGCGCAGATCTCAGCCGAAACCGTTGTGCTGGGAGATCCCACCTATGCAGGTGCCTTGACCGAGGTCCAGTTGGGCCTCGACGTTTACCACATACTCGAAAAACAGATACGTTCCGAGATCCCCGAAGAGGTGTTCGAGGAGCAGGTAGGACTGATGGCCGACGTCCTCGACGCCGAGGGTATCGCGGACATGCTGAGCAGCATCAGGAGCCAGAAGCCGGCCTGATGCTTCCCGCCAGGGTGTACCCTGGACCTGTTGTGGTCCATGGGGGCACCCGCCGGCGAATCCCCCTATAGCGCCACAGCCGGAGGTAGCGGGGATGGATATCCTGAAGGTTCACCAAACCGAGCCGAGAAGTTTCCGGCTGGTCGGGGAGTTGGATCTGTCCGGCCTGGGCTGCTTGAGACCCATCGAGGCCGTCGCCTCGAGTCCCGGCGACATCCACCTGGATCTGACCCGCCTGAGGTTCGTCGACGGAGCGGGACTCGACCGTCTCGCGGACCTCGCCAGACAATTGGGACGTACCGGCGACGCCGGCAGGGTCGTTGTCCTTCGCCCGCCCCGATCGGTCGAGAGACTCCTCAAGCGGGTGTCCTCCTCCGAAAACCTCGACAACCTTGTCGTCGTCCGGCTTTCCTCGGTGGTGGACGACTCGCTCGAGATCTCTGAGCCCGCCCGGGACCTGAACCAGATTCTCGTCTCCGACTACCCGCCGGAGGCAGTATGCAAGCTCATAGCCGAGCTGGCAGTCTCCGAAGTGCCGGGTGCCGAGTCGGCCTGTGTCGCGATCCGCAGCGACGGCGACGTGGCCTTCGCCGCCTCGAGCGACCACGCCGCGGAGCATGTTCAGACCGCGTCGATCGAGCTCGGCGAGGGGCCCGCCATCGACACGGTGCGATCGGGCCAAAGGCACCTGTCGCACTCATTGGTCACCGAGCAACGCTGGCCGCAGTTCACCAACGCCGCCATGTACCTGGGAATTGCGTCGGTGCTCTCGGAGCCGCTGCCGGTTCGCGGCACCACCATCGGTGCCTTGACCGTGCTGAGCGCCAGGGAGAACGCCTTCGGGGAGAGCGCCTGCCAGGGCATTGCCCGGCTTGCGTCGAGGGGCGCGGTTGTCATTGCGAACGCCGTCTTGTACTGGCAGTCCACCGAGCTGGCGGGCCAGCTCCGGGAGGCGCTGGAATCGAGGGCCGTCATCGACCAGGCCAAGGGCATCCTCATGGCCCGGGACCACATTTCGGCCGACGAAGCCTTTGCGATGATGCTCAAGGCAAGTCAGCGGAGCAATCAGAAGGTTCGGGATATCGCTCAACGCCTGGTTGCGGAGATAAATCCGATCCCGGCAGAAAAGGGCTTGAGTTGAAAAGGAGCTTCCCCGCCGACTGCACGAGCCTGTTCCCGGTGCGGCAGTTCGTGCGCGACAGCGCAGTTGGCGTGGATCTGCGCCCGCAGGAGCTCGACGACATCGTCCTTGCGGTCTCCGATGCCTGTGCCGTCCTTTTGCGACACAGCCTGGACACGGTCATCGTCCTGAGCTGGGAGGCTGGAAGGGAAGAGATCCTAATCACGGTCGAGGACAGAGGAGAGATCAGGGTCTGGGCGGAGGAGAGCCGTATCGATGAGGAGGAGATCTCGCTCATCTCGGACCTGGTGGACGACGTGGACGTGACAACGGCTCCCGATACCGGCCGGACGCTGATCCGGATGCAAAAGCACTTCGGGACAAAGGGGAGGCCTTGATGCAGCACTATTCTCGCTCCCGCCGGGCCGGCGAGTTCGCGCCTGCCGACCTCGGGGTCCGTGCCGCAAAGGCCATCTGCGACCGGTTCGGCGCCCAGGTTACCGACTACGCTGCCGACGGCCGCCGCTCGTCGATCACGCTGCGCATGCCGTCCCGCCGCGAGCTGTTTCACCGGTCGATCCAGCGGTCGGAAGCCGTCTTGTCAGAGGCCGAGATGGTACGCCGGCGGACGGCCGACGTCCTCATGAAGAACGAGGCCAATCGGCGGGTCAACAGCATGCTTCGGAGGTCGGTGTCGGACGTCATACAGACGGCCCGGCAAACCCGTCTGGAGTCACGAAGCATCGTCGGCGGCTCGAGCCAGCGTCCAACCGGCCATTAACCGCTCCGGCAACCGGACCTCCACGTGCCTCAGCAGTCCTCCCCGGCCGATGGCTCGCAGAGCCCGCAGCCGCCCTTCGGTGTGGTAGCCGTTGCTGCGTCTGCCGGAGGCCTTGGTGCGTTGACCGCGATCTTGTCCCAGCTCGGCGACGACTTCCCGGTACCCCTTCTCCTGGTCCAGCACCTCGACCGGACCCATCCAAGCTTCATGGCCGAGATACTCGGGCGCAGAACTAAGCTGAAGGTCAAACAGGCCGAGAATGGGGAGCACATTTCAGCGGGAAGAGTCTATGTCGCCGTTCCCGACTTCCATCTGCTGGTCAACTCCGACCACACCCTTTCGCTAACCCGCACCCAACTGGTCCATTACGTGAGGCCGGCCGCCGACGTGCTCTTTGAATCGGTTGCCCTCAGCTTCGGACCCAGGGCCATCGCCCTGGTTGCCACAGGAACCGGCTCCGACGGAGCCCGAGGCGTATCGGCCGTCAAGAAGGCGGGCGGGGTCGTTTTGGTGCAGGACGAGGGCAGCTCGGACTTTTTCGGCATGCCGGGGGCGGCGATCGGAACCGGAGACGTCGACCTGGTTCTTTCTCTGAAGCAGATTCCGGGGGCTTTGAAATCCCTGGTGGCCGGTGCGTCGCGGGTATGACCGACCAATACGGTTCCAAAGCCGAGTTCGAGGCGCTACTCGAATACCTCAGAATCAGCCGCGGCTTCGATTTCACCGACTACAAGCGAACCAGCCTCGCCCGCCGGATCAACAAGCGCATGGAGGCGGTCGGAACCGGAAGCTACGGGCTCTACCTCGACCTCCTGCAGGTCGACCCGTCGGAGTTCGAGCAGCTGTTCAACTTCATCCTCATCAACGTCACCAGCTTCTTTAGAGACCCCGAGATCTTTGAGTATCTGCAGGAGGACATCATTCCGAACCTGGCGGCAGCCGGCGATGCCGCCGCGCCCATCCGCGTGTGGTCTGCCGGATGCGCATCAGGGGAAGAGGCGTACAGCCTGGTCATGGTCCTGACGGAGGCTCTCGGACGGCAGCAGGTCCTCGAGCGCGTGAAGATCTATGCGACGGACATCGACCAGGAGGCATTGAAGGCTGCCCGGCAGGGGACCTACTCCGCCAAGCAGGTCGAGTCGGTGCCCGACCGCCTGCTCGGCGCCTACTTCGAGGAGAACCGGGGCGAGCACACCTTCGACAAACAGCTTCGGCGCGTGGTGATCTTCGGACGTCACGACCTTTTGCAGGACGCGCCCATCTCCCACGTCGACATCCTGACCTGCCGCAACACTCTCATGTACTTCAACAACGAGGCGCAGGCCAAAATCATGAGCCGCTTCTACTTCGCGCTAAACGACGACGGCGTGTTGGTCCTCGGCAAGGCGGAAATGAGCTCGGGGTACCGGAGGGCGTTCGTCCCGGTGGACATCAAGCGACGGGTCTTCGCCAAAGGCCCAAAAAAAGAGGAGCGAGACCGGCTGCTGCTGCTGGCGCAGGCCGGCAACCAAGAGGCGCTGGGTCAGCTCACGAACCACATCAGGGCCCGCGAGGTTGCGTTCGAAGTGGCCTCCCTGGCACAGGTCGTGGTGGACCGCGCCGGCCTTCTGGTTCTCGCCAACGCCCGGGCCCGGGAGATGTTCGGGCTGCAGCCCGAAGATCTGAGCACGCCTTTCAATGAGCTGGAGATGTCCTGGAAGCCGGCCCAGCTACAGAACCTCGTCGACCAGGCCGCACGGGACAAAAGAAAGATCTCCCTCAGCGGCCTGTCGTGGCAGGCTCTCGGCAACGAGATGTTCCTGGACATCGACATCATTCCCCTGCACGACAACGGTTCCCGCCTGCTCGGCGTGGCGGTGCAGTTTCTCGACGTCAGCCGGGAGAAAGCGCTGCGCATAGAGCTCGAGCAGTCAAACCAGGAGCTCGAAACCGCCATAGAGGAACTGCACTCCACCAACGAGGAGCTGGAGACCACAAACGAGGAGCTCCAGTCGACCAACGAGGAGCTGGAGACCACAAACGAGGAGCTTCAGTCGACCAATGAGGAGCTGGAGACCATGAACGAGGAGCTCCAGTCGACCAATGAGGAGCTCTCGGCGACCAACGATGAGCTCAGGAGCCGCACCCACGACCTGAACCGGCTGAACCGGTTCCTGGAGACTCTGATGAGCAGCATCGACACCTCGGTGATAGTGGTGGACACCGGCCTGCGTATCCAGCTGTGGAACAGGCGGAGCTTTGAGATGTGGGGACTGAGGGACGACGAGGTAATCGGCACGCCCTTCCTGGCGGCCGACATCGGCCTTCCCCGCGATGCCCTGACGCCTGCGCTCATGGCCTGCATCGGCGGCAAGGAAGGGCTGGAGCAACTGGAGTTGGCCGCAGTTAACCGAAGGGGAAAGAGCATCCGCTGCCGGGTGGCCATAACGCCCATGAGCTACGACGGATCGCAGCCCGAAGGTGCCATATTGTTGATCGAGCATGTCGGCAGGGAAGCAGATGCCGGCGGCACGTCGCCCGCAGGACACAGCGGGCAAAATGCTCCGTCCGGGGGCTGAGCAACCTTCGTGCCGAATTGCCCTAAAACGTCTTTTGCGATTCGCCCCAAAACGTCAATTTAGGCTTGACAATCAGCCACGCTTGGTGAATCCTTAGCACCCTCAGTAGCGGGTGAACGCATTGGTGTTGCTTGTGCTGTCCAATGTGGGGCTCAGAGCTTGCGGGTTTGCCGGAATACTGGATTCGGGCGAAGCACTTCAAATAGCATGGCGGCACCAATAGCGAAATAGCGCTTTTTTTAAGTAAGAGGAGAAAATCCCAAATGTCGACGAAATCCAGATTGGGGCGCAGGCTCGCAGCGTTATTCACGCTGACCGCCATAGCCGCCATGCTCGTGACACCGGCTCAAGCCGCGGTCCCCTTCAAGGACGCAGGCTTCTCCGGTTACGCCACCGGCACCTACCTGCACGCGGGCGCTCTTTCGCTGCTCGCCGGCCAGGACGTGCTAAAAGTCGATGCGGGCCATGGGTCTGCGTCGGTCAACTCGAGAGGCCTCAATGCCGCGGTAACCGATGAGCTCGGACGCGTGGTCTCGCCGGTACTTGCCGGAAAGAACAGTTACGGAGCCGGGTTCGGCCTCGAGGCGAACCTGCTCGGCGGCGACCTTCTCGCCCAGCAGCAAGCCGCGGCAGCAGCCCCGCCTTCCACCGACCTCATCGTCAGGAGGCTTCTGGAGCTGCCGGTGTCGCCGGTCGTGTCCGCAGGCGTCCTGGAGGGACGAGCCCAGGCCAGGTACGACGCCAACAACTGCATCCTCGGCGAGGACATGAGCTTCGGCCAGGGCAACGCAGCGGACCTGAACCTCGTGGGGGATCCGATTTCCGATTTGCTCAACACGATCACGAGTGCCCTGATCGGCACCAACCCCAGCACTCAAAACCCCGGCGCAGTCAGAACTGCTTCCCGGACCCGGCTGGTCCCCCAGACCGACAGATCGGGTCAAAAGATCGGCGACGACGCCGCTCTGATGAGCGAGACCAAGCAGACCCTTGCTCCGATCGTGCTCTTCCAGGGCATCCCCGGAGCCGAGATCACGATCAACGTCCTGGGCGAATGGACCATGCGGGCAGTGGCCACCGGCATCCCCGGCCAGGCCTACATTCAGTACAACCCCGGGTCGGACGGCAACGCCACGATTCTCAGCATCGAAAACACTCTGCCGGCCACGGTCGGAGGCATTGCGCCGAGCCTCGAGCTCACGCTCAACCAGATCCTCGGACTGGTCCCGATCACCGACACGGTCAACAACCTTCTGGGTGGGCCCGGCGGGCTGCTCGGCCTCGGCCTCGTGGAGGTCGCGTTGAACCCGGACCCCACCGTTGTCGAGAACCCCGACGGCACATCCGCTTCAGCGTCGGTCGACGTTGTTCGAGTCCGTCTCCTGCCCGGCGGTGAGCAGCTGCTCGGCGGCATTCTCCAGGGCCTTCTCGGTAGCACGCCCCTCCCGACTCTGAACCTGGAGCTGCTGGACGTGCGCATCGGTCACATGGAGGTTGCGGCCGCGGTGCCGGCGGGCGGCATCAAGTGCCCGGACATTCCCGTCACGAAGACCGCCAACCCCGACCCGGTGAATGCCGGCAACGACTTCACCTACACCATCAACGTGGTCAACCCGTACGATTGCACGCTGACCGACGTCAGGGTGGTCGACACCATCGAGGGAACCAGGGGCGTCACGTGGACCATCAAGAGCCAGGATCCCGGTGCAAGCTCGGTGGCCGCCAACGTCGTCACATGGAACGATGTGGGACCGATACCACCTAGAGGGACGAAGGCGTTGAATATCCTGGTCGGGATACCGGCCGACTCTGCGGGCGGGCATCTGATCAACACCGTCGCAGTCAACGCTAACTGCAACCTTGACTCCGCACAGGGAGGAGCCCAGCTCAAGCTGGCACTGAACGGCGGCGTACGGGTCGAGATCCCGAAGGTGCAGGCGCAGGTTCCGCCGCCGTTGCCCAGGACGGGTGGAAACAACGTCCTGTTCGTCGGCTCGGCCATGGGCCTGGTCCTGATATCGCTCCTGTCCGCAGCCGGGTACCGCAGGCTACGGTTCAAAGCTGAGGGCGCTCCCTAACCCGACCGAGTCATGAACACCGAAGTGGCTCGGTCCGAAAAAAGGACCGAGCCACTTCGTCAACTACCGGTAGAATTGTTCCCCACCTTCCCCGGAACCGGCGCTCAGAACGAGCATCACCTCTGACGGGGTTGGTCGGCTAAGAGGTGATCACTTGGCATTGAGCATGAAGGGCCGCCGGGTTCTGGCGTTGGCCCTGGCTTTCATGGCGGTTGCCACCGCGGTGGGTGCGGCCGGGTTCGTCGCCTACCCGTTCTACACGGACTGGCAGGCAGGACGGACTCAGAACACCCTGCGCGACGCCTTTGCCAGTGAAGACCACAAGGTGGCGTACCGGGAGGGCCGCGTGGGGGACGCCCAGCCTCTGACCCGCATAATCATTCCCGCCATGAAGACCGACACGATCGTAGTAGAAGGGACCTCGAACAAGGCGCTGAACACCGGTGCCGGCCACTACCCCAACACTCCCCTTCCGGGAGAACCGGGCAACGTGGCGATTGCCGGCCACCGCACCACGTACGGCAAGCCGTTTGCCAACCTGGAGATCCTCAAGCCGGGCGACAAGATCTTTTTGGAGACCCCCTTCGCAAAGCACACCTACGAGGTCATCGAGCCGTTCGACGGACACCAGAACCCGTGGGTCGTTGCAGCCAACGACTGGAGCGTCGCCGAGCAGGTACCCGAATCCATTCTCACCTTGACGACATGCCATCCCAGGGGCAGCGACAAACAGAGACTGGTGGCCAGAGCCAAGCTGATAGAGACTGAGGCATTCTCATGAGACGACGGTTGATGGCGGTTTTCGCTGGACTGGTGCTATCCGCGCTGTGGGTGTCCCCCGCGGCCGCGGTCGCCGGGGTGTCGTTTACTCAGGCGCCGGCCGGGGGCCAGGAGTTCACCGGCAAGAGCGCGGCCCTTGTGGTCCGGGCCGATCCGGACTCGGTGCTCGGCACCGGCCTGCTGGCCGAGGACATATCGGTCAAGATCACCGTCAGGCCGCGTTCGGGGTGGCCCGCCGAAGGCGGCGGATCGCCGTCGGTCACCAAGGACGGAAACAACTTTTCCGCCAGCTGGAATACCGGCGTGGTGAACGGCGCGTACGACATAGAAGCCCACGCAACATCGTCTCGTGACACCGCAGGCAAGAAGGCGGTTGTCGGCAATGTGCTGGTCAACAATCCTCCGGCCGTCCCGACCGGCGTGAAGTCCGCCCTCAAAGACGGCGTGCCCCACGTCACCTGGTCTGCCAACCCGGAGAAGGACCTGGTCGGCTACAAGGTGCAGCGCTCGATCGACGGCGGCAGCTTCACCGACGTCTTCAGCGGTGGAGCCACCTCGTTCACCGACAGCTCGGCTCCCCACTCCAAGCCGCTTGCCTACCGGGTCTCCGCGGTGCGAAAGAGCCCGGTAAGCAGTTCCGGCGTGGCGTCTTCGGCCTCGGGCGCCACCGCCGCCCTGACGGTCGCAGCGCCTCCCCCACCGGCGGCCGCCCCGGAGGGCGGCGGCGAACCCGCGGGCCAGCCCGGTGCAGCACCTGCCGACCCCGACAAGCCGGTGGTGCCGGGCACCAATATCGTGACCGGCAAAGAGACCCCGGGAGCACCGCCGCCTGCGACCAACAAGAGTTTCGGCAGGGCCATCGCCCCGATAGTGAAGGCCGCGCCCGGAGGAACCGCTTTTGACGAGACCCTGCCCTACGAAGGCGTACCCCCCGAGCAGTTCGAAGCAGCCGCCGGCGGCGACCCTTCTCCTTTCGACCCGCAGGCACAGGCCGGGTTGGGAGACGGAGTCACGGTCACCAACCCCCTCAAATTCATAGTCGGCGGAATCCTGCTCATGATTGCCTCGGGCTTGATGTGGCGAACTTCACGCAGGCTGCTGAAAGGGACCAGGTTGCCCGAGCCGGCCGCGCCGTCCGTCAACTATCCCGTCTTTCGCGTCAACCGCGGCTAGGAGGGCCCTCTTCGCTTGGTGGATCCCTCCGCTGATAATCGCTGGGAGGGAATTCTTTTAACCCCTCGAACGTTAAACTGAGCGAATGGCGACTTCATTGACTGCAGGAACGGAAAAGCGGGCTTCAGGGGTCACCGACACCCTGGGTCGGCCCTTGCGCGACCTTCGGATCTCGGTTGCCGACCGGTGTAACTTCCGCTGCATCTACTGCATGCCAAAAGAGATCTTCGGCAGCGACTACCAGTTCCTGGACCGCAAGGAGCTGCTCACCTTCGAAGAGATCGAACGGCTGGCACGGGTCTTCGTGGCCCACGGCGTCGAGAAGATCCGCCTCACCGGCGGCGAGCCGCTGGTGCGCCGCAACCTGGAGGGCCTAATCGAGATGCTGGCGGCCATTCCCGGCCTGGACCTGACCCTGACCACCAACGGCTCCATGCTTGCCCGCAAGGCCCAAGCCCTCAAGGACGCCGGCCTGAACCGGGTGACGGTCAGCCTGGACTCGCTGGACAACGAGATCTTCAAGGCAATGAACGATGTCGCGTTCCCGGTGGAGAAGGTACTTGCCGGCATCGACGAAGCGGCGAGGGTGGGCCTCAAGCCGATCAAGATCAACATGGTGGTCAAACGCGGGGTCAACGAGCAGAGCATCCTGCCGATGGCTCGCTACTTTCGCGAGGCGGGACACATCCTCCGGTTCATCGAGTACATGGACGTCGGCCACAGCAACGGCTGGAAGCTGGACGAGGTGGTCCCCGCTTCGGAGATAGTGGACATCATCAACGCCGACATGCCGCTGGAGCAGATTCCGCCGAACTATCCCGGCGAGGTGGCCAACCGCTGGCGTTACAAGGACTTCGAGAACGAGGTTGGGATAATCGCCTCGGTGACCCAGCCCTTCTGCGGCGGCTGCACCCGGGCGCGCATCTCGGCCGAGGGGAAGCTCTACACCTGCCTGTTCGCAGTAAAGGGCCAGGATCTGCGCCAGCTGATGCGGGACGGCATCACCGACGAGGAGCTCTTCAAGGCCGTGGGCGAAACCTGGGCCAACCGAAAGGACCGGTACTCGCAGATCCGCTCCTCCCTCACCGAAGGCCTGAAGGAGAGCCTGCCCAAGGTGGAGATGTCCTACATCGGAGGCTGACCCCTTCTGCGATCACCTTGCCGAAACTATCCTGAATCTGCACCCACCCCGGTGAAGTAGCTTCGGTGATCCAGGCCTACGTCGCACAAAACCTCATGCAGGCTCACCTCATCCGCGGGTTTCTGGACGCTGAGGGCATCCTGTGCGTCGTCCGGGGGGAGCACCTGGTAGCGCTGCAGGGCGAGGTTCCTATCACCATGGACACGCTGCCTTCCATCTGGGTCGCGGAGGAGGACCGGGAGCGGGCGCGGGAACTCATCGCCAGGGCGTTGCGGGACGAGTTGGAGGTACAGGAGTGGACCTGTCCGGGATGCTCGGAGACCATCGAGGGCCAGTTCACCGATTGCTGGCACTGCGGCGCCCCCCGGGCGCCGGTCTGACCGGACCGGACCAAACCCGGACAGCCGGACAGGTAGCGGGGTTGACAGTGCCCGCCGTAAAAAACCAAAGAGGCGCCGCAATTGCGGCGCCTCTTTGGGATTCGGGGAGTTGCAGGCGTTCAGGCTCCGGAGTAGCTGGGCTCCTTTGCTCGCAAGCCGCTCGGCTTGTAGCCGTCCACTCTGGCGGCCACTATCCGCCGCTCCGCCAGGGCGAAGATGGCGATCCAGGCAATCAGCACCGCCAGGATCTCGGTGTAGGCGACGATCGACGGCCACATCGGCCCGTCGAAGGCCAGCGTCTCCCGCAGCGTGATGTCGGTGATCACCCGGAACGGCTCGGTCCGCTCATCCAGAGCAGGCACCGCCGGAGCCCCGAACTCGGGGTCGGCCGGCAGGTACACCGGAGCCGACATCACCTCGTTGCCGCGGAACAGGGCGACCGAGGTCTTCCAGTTCCCCGACAGCGGGTGGGCGTTCTCCGAGAGGTAGGTCCCCGGCTCGCCGGTGGGGATCAACCGGGAGCTGACCACGGGGTCACCACCCTGGTTGGAGTTGACGCCGAACACGGTGTAGTTCTCGGCCGCGTCCGGCGGGTCGAGGGTGACCTCAACCTTGGCCATGTCTCCCTGGCGGTCCACCAGGCGCATGGTTGCGCTGACGTCGCCCGCCTGCCGGGGCAGCGGGATGGCCAGTGTGACGATTATCGCCAGCGTCGCCGCTGCGATGACGCCCCTCGGCATGCGGGCCTTCTCCGGGTTGTCGGTCGGCTCGAACACCCTGCCGAAGCGGGCGCCGATGAACGATGCGGCGATGGCAGCCACGAAGGCGAGCGGAACCGCCTTGGGCAGCAGCGCCGGGGTGACCTCCATCCAGCCGCTGAGAGGCATCCAGGCCAGCTCGGCCGCCAGGCCGACGGTACCCAAAAGCACGCCTGCGGTAAGCGCGAACCTCACTCGGTTCTCCGGCTTGGCAAGCCAGGCTGCCGCCTCGACACACAGGGCCGGCACCAGGTAGGTCGCGAAGTGCACCACGGTGTGGTTGAGAGCACCGGAGACGATCAAGACCAGGAACCCGCGGACTCCGAGGTAGAACAGGGTGGTCTTGATGGCGCCCCACGGACCCAGGGCAATGCGAGCCGCCACGAGCACGAATCCGGCGGCGATCATGACCAGCACAGGGTAGTACGCCATCTGGAACTGAAGCACCAGGAACTCGAACTCGCCCTGGAAGATCGTGAGGCCCATCAAGCATGCGCCGGCGGCCATGATGTGAATGAAGCGGCCCGTCTTGGTGGGGTTGGCCTCCCGGGCTCCCTCGGCGATCATCATCCACGTGGCGATGGTGGCAAAGCCTCCGCCGCCGAGAAGCTGCAGGTGGGTGGGGCTCCACAAGGTGACGTCGATGCCGTAGGCGCGGTGCCATAGCTCGTCGAACGGGAAGGACGCAACGCCGCCCAGTCCCAAAGCGAAAAGGGCAAGCGCGGACCACGGGATGGTCAGCTTGCGCCATTTGAATCCGACCGGAGCTTTGTCGAGGGTGGCGAACGTAACGGCAATTGCCGCCGCGTACATCAGGCCGCCCAGTCCGAGAAGAATCATCGTGTGTGACGGGTTCAACAGCAACTCGTCACGCCCCAGGTCAACGTGCCAGGCAACGTCCCAGTAAAGGCCCATTGCCGCTACCAGCAGTACCAGCAGGCCGCTCAAGGCGCCGGCCATGGCCCAACCGGGATACCCGGTGGCGCGACGGAGGCTGTCCGAGATTCGCCCGAAGAACTGAGGCAGGATGTTCACCCTGTCGCTACGCCCCATTGCCACCAGGACGTAGACCACAGCGAGGTAGAACAGAAATGGAGCTGCTACGTAGAACCAGTCGTCCCAAACACCCATGCTATTCCTCCCCTAAACCGATGCGATCCGATTTCGCATTTACATCCAGGAATGATACATTGCTCGATGACACGTTGCAAACCGTCACGAGAGGTATTCTGGAGGCACTATGTCCGGCAAAATGACTATCGACGAGCTGGCTAGAGAAGCCGGCACCACCACTCGCAACGTTCGCGCCTACCAGACCCGTGGCGTCCTCAGTCCTCCTGAAATCGTCGGCCGAATTGGGTACTACAACGACGATCACCTTACCCGGCTGCGCCTCATATCACGCCTGCAACAGCGCGGATTCGGCCTCCAGGCAATCAACGACCTTTTGTCGGCCTGGGACACCGGATCATCGCTCAGCGACGTACTCGGGTTCAGCGACGCCCTGCTGGCTCCGTGGAGCGACGAGGTGCCACAGTCGGTGACTCGTACCGAGCTGGAGGAGATGTTCCCGGAGATCCGCAACGACCCAACGCTGATCTCCAACGCCGTGGAACTGGACCTTCTGGCTCCCGAGGGAGAGGGGTGGCGGATCCCCAGCCCCCGCTTGATGAAGGTGGGGGCGCAGTTGGTTTCGGTAGGGATACCGCTCGGCGTGGTCTTGAAGCAGGCCGAGTTGATGAAGGCCGACATCGAGGGCATCGCCTGGCGTCTCGTCGCCATGTTCAACATGTTCATCTGGGAGCCGTTCGTCAGCGGCCAGACCCCGGACCGCTCGCTCACCGACATCACTACGATCCTTCAGGAGCTACGGCCCCTCGCCGCGGAGGCGGTCAGCGTGTTCCTCGCCCGGTCCATGCAGGGAGCCACCGAGGCGGTCGCCCTGGTGGACCTTCAGCAACAGCTGGGCAAGAGCGGCTGAGCCGCTCCCTTCGGCAGTGAACCGCCTATGATCAGGCGGTTATGACCGAACGCGACACCGGCACCGGCTACGAGCCTGTTCGGTATCACGAGCTGACCAAGCACTCCCCCGCCTCCGTCAGATCGGGCACCCACCGCATCGACTGGATGGACCAGCCCCAACAGTTCAAGAGCTACCTGACCCTTCGGCCCCTACCGCTTCCGACGCGCTCCGCGGATACCGGATTCCCCGCCATGCGGGCAGTGGCCGGCGGTCTGGGGGAACCGAGGCCTTTGGACCTGGCCGAGCTGACCCGGATCCTGGTACTTTCCGCCGGGGTTCGCCGGACACGCACCGAGCCCGGCGGGCGGACGGTCCATCTGCGTACCTACGCCTGCGCAGGAGCGCTGTATCCCATTGAGGTATACCTGGCGTGCGGCAAGATCGAGGGTTTGGAGGCCGGGCTCTACCACTACAGCCCCCTGGACGACACCCTCCGGCTGCTGCGGCCCGGAGACCCGCGCCCCTACCTGATGCGGGCCGGCGGAGACCGTCCTTCACTCGGCGCCGCCCCCGCCACGGTGATCCTCACCGGCATCCCGTGGCGCACCAACTGGAAGTACCGGGCGCGAGGCTACCGGCACCTGTACTGGGACTCCGGGATGATCCTGGCCAACCTGCTTGCGCTGGCCGCCTCGGGAGGGCATTCGTCCGAAGTCGTCCTCGGGTTCGTCGACGACGAACTGGATACCCTGCTGGGGATCGACGGGCGCAACGAGATGTCGATTTGTATGGTGCCGCTCGGGTACGGGGCGGGAACCACCGCCCAAGTCGTCCCGGCCCCCTCCCCCGCTCCCCCTGTCAGCCACCCGATCGCCAAAATCTCCTTCCGCCAGCGGGAGTACGACGAGGTGATAGAAGCCCACTTGCAGACGGGAATCCGCAGCCCGGCCGAAGCCCGGTTCTGGCAGCAGGACCCCTATCCCAATGCGGTCCCCTTCCCCGCCGGCGTGGCCTTCACCGGCATCGAGAAGACCATCCGCCGCCGCGGCTCCAAGCGGCGCTTCACCCACGAACCGATACTCAAGGAAGAGCTCGAGGGCCTCATAGCACATTCCACCTACGACCTCGCCTGCGACTGGGGTCTCGGCCTCACCCAGGTGGGCTTCATCGCGAACGCAGTCGAGGACCTGGAGCCGGGAGCCTACGCGGCGGTGTGGAACCTGGAACAGATCGCTCTCGGCAACCTGCGGGACAAGGCGGCCTTCCTGTGCCTGGAGCAGGACCTGGGAGGGGACTCCGCAGCGACTCTGTTCCTGCTGAGCGACCTGCAGGACGCCGCGTTCAACCTCGGTCCCCGCAGTTACCGGGCAGCCCAGCTGAACGCCGGCATCGTGGCCGGACGGATGTACCTTTGTGCTTACGCCTGCGGGTTCGGAGCCACCGGCCTCACGTTCTACGACGACGAGGTGAAAAAGTTCTTCCAAACCGAGGCGGAGCCTATGCTGGTGGTTGCGGTCGGCCACTGAGCTCGCAGCAGGCTAACCGCGTGTGGGGTCTCGAGTAGATGCGAGTGCGGTCAGGGCCAGCAGGGCTGAGATCAACTGCCCGATTGCGACCGCCCGGTTGGCGTTGATCACGTTCATCTCCGGCCGGACCGGGAACACGAGCAGGCCCGTCATTCCCAGGGCGAGCAGGATTGCCGCGGACGCCATGGATGCCCTTCTTCCGGTGGCCTCACCGGCGGCGCCGGCGTTGACCAGCCACCAGCCCAGGGCCAGGTGAATGAGGTTCTGCAGCGGGTTGACCTCGAAGATGATCAGGCGATCGCCCCGGGTGGCAGCGAAGCCGTCGAGGCCGGACACGGCGAAGCCGACCGTCCCCCCCACGGCATAGACCAGGCCCAGGACTACCGCCACCTGCCGCCCCCTGCTCAAGGGCGCGAAGCCGCTAAGCACGAGGCACCCCCGCCGGGACCGGACGGGACCGGGGCTTGACTCCCCGCTCGAAGCGGCCGAAAACCAGCACCAGCAGCGCCAGTACCATGGTTAGGGATGCCACCCAAAGGGGACGGACCAGCCACCATTGAGCGGTGCCCGCCTCGGGCTGCGGGAACCCCAGCGGGTAGAGCAGACCAACGGTTATCAGGACCGCCGTCTGGTGCCACAGGAACATGGTCATGATCATCGCGTTGAGGGCAATGACTTTGGCCCAGGTCTTCGTTCGCGCCAGCATCCGGTTGAAACGGTCCCGGAGCAGCATCGCCAGGCCGACCTGCCAGATGGTCAACACGAGGATACAGATGGTGGGAGGGTTGGTGTTGGAGCGCTCCCTGACCAGCCCGACCATGCTCGACGAGTAGGGGCCCAACGTGGTGAGAAGGACCAACGCCGCAAGGCCGCCCAGCGCCATCGCTGCGAAATACCTGCGGCCCAGTTTCAGCAGGGTGCCGTCGGCGTAAAAGAATCCCAGCTGGTGGGCAAACAGCCATACGAAGAAGTAGTTGAGCGCCCCGACGATCGGCATCTCGAGCGAGAGCTGCACCACGTCGACTATCACCGCCCCCGCCGCCAGGGCCGCCGGCGCCGCGAAGCCATGCCGGCGATGCAGCTTCAGCATGAACGGAGCCAGCCCGATCATGATCATGTACACCCCGAGGAACCACAGGGGGCGGGTCAGCAGCTCGAAGGCCATCTCCTGCACCTCGTCGCTGAATCCGGTGAACAGGTCGATTCCGATGGCGATGGGAATCCACAGCCCAAGGTAGACGGCGGTCGGGCGCAGCAACCGGTCGACGCGCGAACGGATGAACTGAGCGTAGTCACCGCCCCGCCGGCCGATCGAGTCCAGGCTGACCAGGTTGGCGAACCCGCCCACGAAGAAGAACAGCGGCATGACCTGCAACAGCCAGGTGGCAATCCACAGGCCCGGGATCACGTGGAGGGCGTTCACGCCGGAGATCTCCCCGTCCCGGACATAGACCACCGCTATCAGCCAGTGGCCCAGAACCACCACGCAGATGCTGAATGCCCTCAGAAAGTCCACATAGCGGTCACGGCCGGGGGGCGTCTTTTCGGCAAGCGACATGAACGGCCGCCGGCGTTTTCGGGAGCTGGGGGAATCCGGTAAGGAAGGCACGCGACGTATCATAGGAGTCCCCGGTTGCGATGCTTACGCCCAGCCGGACGTTACGGACTACCACGGGAGGCACTTTGGACGTTACCGAGATGATGGGGCAGATGGAAGAGCTCCTGCGCAAGCACGCGCCCGAAGAGATGGAGAGGCCCGGCAACATCGTCACCGCCGGGATCATCGCCGCCGAGGACGCGGCCAAGCGCGAGCTGGTCAGCGGCCCCTTCTGGGACGAGTGCGGCGGCCACCTCCTCGCGGCCCACTACGCCTACTTCAAGAACATCCCGATCGGAACCTTCACCGCCCCGTTCATCGGCATGAAGTTCCGCGAGATGCAAAAGGCCAAGGGCGAGACGCCGCTGAGCCCGCCCTGCCAGCTCTAAGCCGCTAAGCCGGACCTGCGGGCCCCGGGCCTCACAGCCCGCGCCCGGAGGCGACCACCCTGCCGGTCTCGGCCAGCAGCTCCGCCGCCTTCCGGCGGGTGGCAGGAGTGTCCGACCCCAGCATCTGGGTGAGCTCGTCAACCCGGGTGCCGTCCTCCACCTCAACCACCCCGGTGGTGGTGCGGCCTTCGGAGACCTTCTTGCGGACGGACAGATGACGGTCCCCGTAGGCGGCAATCTGCGGCAGATGGGTCACCGCTATCACCTGGTGGTGGCGGCCCAGCGACCACAGCCGGCGGCCGACCGCCTCGCCCACACTGCCGCCGATCCCGGCGTCGATCTCGTCGAATACCAGGATGGGGATGGCGTCCGCCCGGGAGAGCACCCCTTTGATCGCGAGCATCAACCGGGAGGTCTCACCGCCGGAGGCTACGGTAGCCAGCGGCCGCAGGGGCTCACCGGGATTGGGAGCGATCAAGAACTCCACGCGATCCACCCCGGACGGATCGAACCTGAAGGGTTCCCCCACGGTCTGCAACGGCAGATCCGACTTGCCCGAGGCCACGACACAGGGGGCCGGCGGGTTGCCGGCCGGGAACACCAGCCCGCCCGGGTCCGTGGCCAGGCCGAAACCCACCCCCAGCCGGGCGCCGCTCATGCCCAGTCCCTGCAGCTGCTCCTCCACCGCTGCGGTCAGGTCCAGCGCCGCAGCGCGCCGGGCGGCCGAAAGCTCTGCTGCCAGAGCCGCCGCCTTCCGCCGGAGATCCCCGACCTGCTCGAACAGCTTCGTGGCCGAGCCCCCGCGGCCCTCCAGCCGGGCCAGCTCCTGGGTGGCCCGGGCCTCGAACTCGAGAATCTCGGCAATTCCGGCCCCGTACTTGCGTTTCAGCGACGAAATCAGGTCCAGGCGGTCCTCGATCTCGGTCAGCCGCTGCTGATCGAACTCCACACCCTCGGCGTAGCCGCGCAGGTCCCTGACCAGCTCCTCGAGCTGCAGCGCCGCGGTTCGGGCCGTCTCGTGGGCGGCGGCCATTGCAGGGTCGATCTTTTCCAGCATCGCCAGGGCGCTAACCGCCCGGCCGGCCAGCTCGATCGCTCCCGGCTCGGCGGCCGACTCGCTGTCCAGGGCCGCCTGCGCCTGGCCCACCAGCTCGTGGATTCTCAGCGCATTCACCCTCACGGTGCGCTCGCCGACCAGCGCTTCCTCCTCGCCGACCGTCAGGGCGGCGGCAGAGATCTCCTGCGCCTGGAAGGCAAGCAGCTCTTTACGCTCCGAGGCGCCGGCGGCCTCCTGCTCCAGCGCCTGCAACTCCTTGCGGGTGCGGTTCAGGTCCCGAACGACCGCGGCATACCGCGAGCGCTCCGCCGTCAGGCCGGCGTACCGGTCCAGCAGGTCCAGGTGTTCGCCCGGCCGAAGCAACGACAAATGCTCGCTTTGCCCGTGCACGTCCACCAGGGCCTGGCCGACCTCGGCAAGCAGCCGCTGGGGGAACGCCCGGCCGTTGATACGGCAGACGCTGCGCCCCGAGGCGTTCAACTCCCGGGCCAGGATCAGGCCGTCGGTGACGACGTCAAGCTCCAGCTTTTCGGCCAACAGGCCGGCAGTTGCCCCGTCGACCTCGAAGATGCCCTCGACATACGCCCGTCCGGCACCCGCCCGAATTGCTCCCGGGCCCGCCCGGTCACCGAGCAACAGACCCAGCGCATCGAGGATTATGGACTTGCCGGCGCCGGTCTCGCCGGTCAGCACGTTGAAGCCCGGTCCCAGCGCGATCGTCAGCCGGTCGATGACCGCATAGTTGGTTATGCTCAGCTCAACCAGCATGGTGACTCCCAACCTCTGCGGGCCGCCGGGCGCCCCGCACCTGCCTATCGCCGGCCCCTATCGTAAGGGTAAGTAGTGACAGTCCCTGTGCTACGTTGGACCAAAGACACATAGAGGCAAACAAAGGAGATTTGATGGCCAGGCCGTGTGGCGAGTTCAAAGCCAAGTGGGAGAAGCGTCCGGACAAGCCCGGCATACTGACGGTGGCCGGTGAGTGCTCGCTCGCCGCGGTGTACCGGGTTGACCTGGTTCGTCACGACCCGCCCGGCGAAAACCCCGAGCAACTGGTCCTCGACCTCGTGATCAACCTTCCCTCGGGATTGCCCCCGACTGCGGTCGAGGGACGGGCAACCCTGAACTTCAGCTACAAAGAACAGACCGACGAGCCGTACACGTCCGTCCTCATCATCGACGCCAACTCGGAGGAAGAGCCCAAGGACCAGTGGGAGGTTCCGGTGCGCATCCTGACCCAAGGGCTGGCTCACATCACGCCGGACGGAACAAAATGGACGAAGATGGAGCGGCCCGACCGGGTCTGAGCCCATGGCGGGAATAGCCGGGCCGGCGCCGCAGTTGTTCTGCTGCACCGGTCAGCACTCAACAACCACAGGAGTCGGTCATGCCCCAGTTCAAGTGCGTAGACGTCGGGGCTTCCTGCAAAGGTCACTTCGCGGCCGAGAACACTGAGGAGCTCCTCAAGGTGGTTTCGGAGCATCTGAAGACGGTTCACAAGATCTCGCTTCCAAGCCGCACGATCATGAGCTACATCAGCAAAAACACCAAGTAGGAGCCATCGGCCCGGTCGAAGGGCGCCTGCAACAACCCGAGCACCGGTGGTGATGATGGGCGCTAAACGCATCTCGGAAGGTCTGCTGAGCTGGGCTTCGCAGCTCGACGATGAAACGGTCCGCCAGGCCCTGCGTTCTTCCCGTCTGCCAATCGTCAGCGGGCCCGTCGCCCTGATGGCCGACGCCCATTACGGGCTGGGGGCGACGGTCGGCAGCGTCATCCCTACCGAGCAGGCGCTCATTCCGGCGGCCGTCGGAGTGGACATCGGCTGCGGGATGATAGCCGCCCGGACCGACCTTGAAGCCGGCCATCTGCCCGACGACCTGGGCCCCCTTCTGCCCGTCCTCGAGAGCCGGATACCTGCCGGCGTCGGCCGGGGGCACAAGATCGTCAGCCGCCGGGCCGAGCGATGGCTGGCATCCCACCGTCCCCACACCAGGCTGAGCGACAAGCAGGTGAACAAGACCTTGAGCCAATTTGGGACCCTGGGCAGCGGCAACCACTTCTTCGAGATCTGCCTGGACGAGGCGGACGGCGTGTGGGTCGTACTGCACTCGGGCTCCCGCGGCATCGGCAACGAGCTGGCCCAGGGGTACGTCAAGACCGCGCGCCGGGTGATGCAGGCCCTGCAGGTCAGCCTGGAGGACCGCGACCTGGCCTACTTGCCCGAGGGGACCCCGGAGTTCAATGCCTACCTGGCCGATCTCAATTGGGCCCAGGACTACGCCCGGGCCAACCGGGAGGCGATGATGGATGCCGGGCTGCAGGCGCTGTTCGAGTTCGCCGGCCGGGGCCGGCCCCTCTCCCGCATCAACTGCCACCACAACTACACCGCCCGGGAGGAGCACTTCGGCAAGACGATGTGGATCACCCGCAAAGGCGCGATCAGGGCCCGCCCGGACGACCTCGGGGTCATCCCCGGGAGCATGGGCACCCGGTCCTACATCGTCCAGGGCAAGGGGAACCCTCTCAGCTACCACTCATGCAGCCACGGAGCCGGACGGGCCCTTTCCCGCAGCGCCGCCCGCCGCCAGTTCCGGGGGGAGGACCTGGTGAAGGCGATGCGGGGCAAGACATGGCAGGCCAGGGACGCATCTGCGCTGGTGGACGAGATTCCCCAGGCCTACAAGGACATCGACCAGGTGATGGCCGATCAGGAGGACCTCGTGACGGTGAGGCACACCCTGCGCCAGATCCTCAACTACAAGGGGGTCCGGTGACCGGCCTCAACCCCGGTTCCTCCACCTCTCCGCCAGCGTCAGAACCGGTTCTACCAGCAGCTCGGGCATGGAGAGCTCTGCAAGCAGGTCCTCGGAGAAAGTCTCCTCGGTCTCGGTTACCGCGGCGACCAGGCCTTCGTAGCGGGCCGGGCGGTACCCCAGCAAAACGTCCCGCGCGACCTGGGCCGGCAGCCGGTCCCGGAACTTCACATGCAGCAAGGTCAGACCCTCCGGAATGTCGCCCTGGCGCTCGGGCACCAGGATGACGGGTCGTCCGTCGCTTCGGCCGACGGTTACCTCCACCTCGGCTCTCTCGAGAGCCGCCCGCTTGGTTCCCCTTAGCCGGGGATCGGTCTCGGTGCGTGACCTCAATTCCGCCCCGAGGCCGCCGCGGTCCCGGACGTGGATGGTGGCCGCCCGCGATCTGATGTCGCCCGCCACGACGTAGCGGGTGTAACCGAGTATCTCCTCAACTGCCGGATCCAACGCGGCCAGCGTACGCAGGCTGCGGTAGCCGAGGAGCTCGGTTCCTGCTCCGACCCGCAGCACCTCCTTGACCAGGGGAACCCCGAAAAGACCCTCCTCGGAGCGGGAAATGCCCACGGTGACGGTCTTCGCCTGGTGCTTGACCGCGTCGATCGACCTGGTGAGGTCGTCTATGGCTTCGGTGAGCACGCTGACCAGCTCGTCGAGAAACGCCCCGGGGCCCGCCCCCGAGCCGCGCTCCAGCTCGTAGGTCTCGTACGGCAGGTCCCCAATCGCGCACCGCAGAAGAATCCCGAGCCTCATCGCGGGCCCCAGGTTCATCACCCCGTCACAGCTCCCGGCGGCTGCCGCCTCGAGAAACCGGCGCGAGGGCTCTTTGATCCGGGGTCCCAGGTGAAGCAGCACCTCGTCGGCGGTCAGCCCGCCGCTCGCCAGGTCCTGAACCGCCGCCCGAACCTCCCGCAGGGGCAGCGCCCAGCTGTCGATGGCCAGCGCCGCCTCGTAGCCGAACAGGTGGCCGGCCATGGCCGATAGCACGAAATCGACGCGGGGATCCACCCTGGGCACGGCAATGGTGTCCGCCGACTCGAAGACCGTCTGGTCCCGGCTGGCAATCACCACCGGCGCCGCCTTGTGGGCCCGGTAAATCGCGATCTCCTTCTGGACGTCGGTGAGGTTGGACCCCTGGAGGCCGGCCGCGCACACCAGGATCAACGGCTCCGCCGACAGATCGATGTGCTTTTTGTCCTCGATCGAGTCGCAGGCGACGGACTTGTAGCACAGCTCGGAAAGCTTGATGCGGACCTCGGCGGCGGCGACCCGGTTGGGACCGCTGCCCACCACCGCCCAGTAGCGGCGCCGGGCGGCGTGACGCCGGGCGATCTCGCCGATCTGCTCCCGTGCCTCCAGCACCTCCCCCATGGCATCGGGAAGCGCCAGGAGTGAGGTCAAAAGGCCGGACTCCTTTGCCCGGTCTGCGCATCCCGCGGCATCCGCCATCGCCAGGCTGAGCACGAAGCCAGCGGCCACCTGAGCGTAGAAAGCCTTGGTGGACGCCACGCTCATCTCGAGGTCCCGGCCGTCGGAGGTGTGGACGACGCCGTGCGCCTTCTCACCGAGCTCGGTGTTGCGCCGGTTGACTATCGCCACCACCGCGGCCCCCCGTGCGGTGGCCATGTCTACCGTGCGGTTGGTATCGGTGGTGGTGCCGGACTGGCTGATGGCCACCACCACCGTGTCCCGCATGTCGTCCTCCAGCCCGAATCCCGACAGCTCGGAGGCAGTCATGGCCACCACCGCAATGTCGAGCGGCGCCAGTGCCTGCTCGATAGCCGCAGCCACCGACTGTCCGGCCACCGCCGCCGTCCCCTGGCCGATGACCACCACCCGGCGGAACCGGCCCTCCCGAAGACCGGCGCGCAGCAGGTCCGGCATCGCCTTGCCGTCGAGGCGTACTGCCAGCCCGCCCTCCCCGGGCACCACCCTGCCCCGCAGCGTCTTCCGGAACGAATCCGGTGCCTCGGTGATCTCCTTCAACAAGAAGTGGCGGAACCCCCGCCGGTCGATGTCCCGGGTGGTGATCTCGGGATACTGGAGGTCGCCGGTTGCCACCGGCATCCCGCGGCCGTCGTAGCCCCGGCGGTCGATGCCCTCGAGCGTTCCCGCGGCGTCGGCATTGAGAAAGACCAGACGCCCTGAGGTGCTGTCCCCGTCGATCCTGATATAGGACCCGGCTTCCTCGACGACTCCGTACGGCTCACTGGCCACGACGTAGGAGTCCTCGGCGAGCCCGACGTAAAGCGCCTGCCCGCTGCCCCGGACCGCAAGCTGCAACGTCGCCGGCTGCACCGCCGAGCTGGCGACGATCGCCATCGAGCCCTCCAGCTCGGCGACGGTGTGGGCGAATGCCTCGTCCAAAGCCTCGCCGGCCGCAACCCGGCGCGCGGCCAGAACCGGAATCACCTTGGCATCGGTGGTTATGACCCCGGCAACCTCCAGCGACTGCTGGGCTACCAGCGACGAATAATTGTCGATGTCGCCGTTCAGGACGGCAACCAGATGGGGCACCTCGCCGGCCCGGGGTTTCGCCTCCCAACCGTCCAGCGGGTGGGCATTGGCCTCTGAGATCGTACCGACGCTCGCCCACCGGGTATGTCCGAGCACCGTGGCCCGGGCGGAGGCACCCTCCAGCGCCCGCCGCAGCAGTCCGTCGTTGAGTATCCCGCGCCGGATGGCCGCCACGTTGTCGCCCAGCTCACCGATCTCCGCCGCTGCCTTGTACACAAACCCGAGGGCCCCCGAAGCGGTGCGCACCACGCCGGAGGTGAACAGGGGGTCGTTGCGCGAGCCCATCAGGCGGGCAACCTGCGGGTCGTCCAGGTCCAGCCCGTGGTCCCAGACCAGGATGTGCAGGCCGGCAGAATCCCGCCCCCGCACCTCCAGCCGGTCAATTGCCGCCAGGGCGGTCTGAATGGAACCGTAGGACTCGACGGCAGACACCGACGGGCCGGACCCGGCCAGCGCAGCCACCTCGCGTGCGGTGCCCAGCCGGTCGTGCTCGATTGCCCACAGGCGGTCCTTGACGGCTATCAGGGCGGCATTCACCTGCTCGACCTCTTCCGGGGACACCGTGCCGGCCTCGGAGTCGATCCGGCTGTCCAGCGCCTGGATCACCCGGCTGATCTCCTGCGTCCCCGACTCCAGCTTTGGTCCGAGCGCAGGATCGGAGATCAAAGCGGTGAGGCCGGGTGTCCCTTTCAGCTGCCGGTCCACCCAACCAAGCTGTTCCCCGGCCGCCGCCAGCCCGGCCACCAGGTCCTCCGAAGGGCCCGTCAGATGCTCCAGCGCGCTCTGCATCCGGTCCACCAGCGTGGCGGCCTGCGGCGGCTGCCTGGCGGACCTGCGCTTTAGAACTGCGACTATGCCGCACATAACTCAGGCCGGCCCAACGACGGGCGGTCCCGCATTCCGATTCTCGAGCATCTGCACAGCGTACCAATGCTGGGCGCGGGGAGTCCGGCCGCCCGGCCGGAAACAACAACCGACCGTGCTGCTGCTAATCGTCGTCCTTTTTGCGATCGCTCTTGCGTTCCCGGCCCTTGTCTCCGTCCTGACCCGAATCGCCGCCCGCCGAGGCGTTGCGGCCGCTTCCGGAAGCGCCCTCTCCGTCGGAGCCCTGATCGGGATCGTCCCCGTGCTGCCCGGCGCCGCCGGTGACACTGGAGTTAGCCGGTCCCGGCAGGTTGCCTACCGCCGGGAGATCCCAGGCCTGGTCGGTGGACTCTGCCTCGACCGATCCCCCAGCCGCCGCACTGCGGGAGGAGGGGCCGCTGGTGATCGACCCACCCGCCGAGGAGCGCGCCTTAGGCGCCGCACCTTCCGGCGCCGGGGCCGGGTCTGCGAGCTCGACGAACGGCGAGACCTCCACGCCAGGGCCTTCCGGCATCGCAGGCAAGGGCCCGGCCGGGGTGGTGAGCCGGGGGGCGGGGACCTCGATCGATGCCGGACGGGCCAGGGCGAGAGCCGCTACCGCAACGACCACCGAGACGGCTACAACGGTCGCCATTATCTTGACAACATTGCGCATCGGAGTTTCCTTCAACGGGGCAGGAGGACAGCAATCTTCCTCTGCTCGTCCCGGTGATGCAAATCCGGATTTCCACCCTCAGGGCCGGGGGCCCACCACCTGGCCGGAACGCCGGTCGAGAGTGCCCGCCGGGCTCTCACCCTGGGCGGTGAGGGTCAGTATCTCGACCCCCGTGTCGGTGACGATCACGGTGTGTTCGAACTGAGCGGTGGGCAGCAGGTCGTTGGCCGCCACGGTCCAGCCGTCGCTCCACATGTGGTGGTTGGGCGAGCCGGCGGTGATCATCGGCTCGACTGTGAACGTCATGCCCGGCTGCAGCTCCAGGGTGTCCCATTCATGGACGGTGTGGTTGACATGCGGGGAAGCATGAAAGACCGACCCGATGCCGTGGCCTCCGTAATCCACCACCACGCCGAAGCCATGGGCGAAGGCGTACGGCTGGATCGCGTTCCCGATGACGTTCAGCGGGCGGCCCGGGGCCACCGCGGCGATCCCCCGCAACGTCGCCTCCCGGGTGACGTCGATCAGTGCCTGCAGCGTGTGGTCGACGCTGCCCACCGGGAAGGTGGCGGATGTGTCACCGTGCATCCCCCCGATGAATGCCGTGACGTCTACGTTGACGATGTCGCCCTCCTGCAGCGGGCGGTCGTCGGGGATGCCGTGGCAGATCACCTCGTTTACCGAGGTGCAGATGGACTTGGGGTATCCCTTGTAGGACAGTGTCGACGGGTAGGCACCCCGGCTGACGTAGGCCTCGTGCGCGATACGGTCCAGCTCGTCGGTGGTGACCCCGGGCCGGACCTGCATGCCGACCGTCTCCAGGACCTCGGCAGCCACCCTGCAGGCAACTCGCAGCCGCTCCAGCGTCTCCCCACGATGAATCTGGATCGAGGTGGAGGTGACCGGGATGCTTCCCCGCACGTAGTCGGGCAGGACGACCTCGGGGGGAACCGGAAGCATCGGGCTCACCACGCCCGGCTGCACCGGACTGAGGCGCATGGCCCTCTGGTCACCGTGACATCGTTTGAACTTCTTGCCGGATCCGCACCAGCAGGGGGCACTGCCTCTCAGACGGACGATCGGCGGCCTCCAAGCGACCTCGCCTGCCGGCCCCAGCATGCGGTGTGGTAGTGCCGGCGCTCCCCCGGCCTGCCCGACGGGAACGCCACCGTATGGGCAGAGCGGGGCTGAATCGTTCCTTCGCAGTACGGGCAGCGGTAGGCCTTGTCCTGGTTCGAGGTCTTGCGCACTTCGAACCCCTCGACCCGTCCGGCTGCCGGACCCAGCAGGGCCTCCTCCAGGCTGCGGACGTCGAACTCTGCGCCCCCTTTGTTCTTCCAGGGACCGGAGCCTCCCCGGCGCGTCCGGCTGGCCACTAGCGCTTCCATCCAGTTGACGGCAACTAGAACCCACCTCGGGTTTGCCCCGCGACGTACTCACTGACCGCATCGACCCAGGGAAGAAGGGTGCCGCACGAGGGACAGGCCGAGGCGTCCTTTTCGACATCGATGAATGCCACCTGACGGGGAGCCAACTGGTGGCGCAGGTGCTCCACCAGGTTGTCTGGCCGGTCGTCGTCGGCGAGCATGCCCTGGTCCTCCATCCACGCCGCAAGTCCCTCAACCTCATGATCATGCAGGTCCCCGATGATGGGCGCGACCAGATATGCGGGAATCCAGAACTGGATCTCCTGGCCGCAACGGTGGCGGATCCCGAGCATCATCGCCCGATCGGTCGTCGACATAACAACATTGTCCCGCAGTTAGCCGATCTATGGCGGTGTACCCTCATGGCTAGGCACGCGCCGTTTGGCAGCGGCGCCCCGGGGAAGACTTAGATGTTAATGGTCAAGGAGGACTTATGGTTTCTGTGAACTCGACGATGCTGCCCCTGGGGAGCGAGTTGCCCCGATTCGAGCTTCCCGACCCTTCCGGTCAAACCCACTCCAGCTCGGATTTTTCGGAGGCTCCCGGCCTGCTGGTGATGTTTATCTGCAACCACTGTCCCTACGTGAAGCACATCCGGTCCCGCCTGGCCGAGGTGACCAAGGACCTGGTCGGCCAGGGTCTGGCAATCGTCGGCATCAACAGCAACGACGCCGAGCTGTATCCGGACGACTCGCCGGAGGCGATGACGGCGGAGGCTGAGGAGTTCGGCTACACCTTCCCCTACCTGGTGGACGAGGACCAGTCGGTGGCCCGGGCGTTTCGTGCGGCATGCACTCCGGACTTCTTCCTGTTCGACGACAGCGGCCGGCTTGCCTACCGGGGCCAGTTCGACGCCAGCCGTCCAAAAAACGACCTGCCGGTAACGGGCGAGGACCTGATGAGGGCCGCCGAGGCGGTGCTGGAAGGAAGACCGGTACCCGGGGAACAGCGACCGAGCATCGGGTGCAACATCAAGTGGAAGCCGGGCAACGAACCGGATTACTTCGGCTAGCCGAATCACATGCGTAAGGCCGGGCCTCGAATGCGAAAGCGGCTCGGCGTTGTCGCACTCACCGGCGTTCTGGCGTTTGCCGCCATCCAGCTGGTGCCGTACGGCCGGGACCACACCAACCCCCCGGTAGTCCTGGAGCCCGAGTGGGACAGCCCGCTGACCGCCCAGCTGGTCGACAACGCGTGCTACGACTGCCACAGCAACGAAACCCGGTGGCCCTGGTACTCCCACGTCGCTCCGGTTTCCTGGTTCGTCTACCGAGACGTGATCGAGGGCCGCGAGGACCTGAACTTCTCCGAGATGGGCCGGGAGGACAATGAGACCGCCAAGGCGGCCGAGACCGTGGAGGACGGCGAGATGCCACCCCTCAGGTATGTCGTCAACCACCCCGAAGCCCGGCTGGACGACCGGGAGAGGGAGGCGCTGATCCGGGGACTGAACCAGAGCCTCGGCCGGGGCGCCGGCTAGTTGGAGGACGGCGCACCGGGTGGTACATTCCAACCATGTGCCGGAGCATCAAAAAACTGCGCAACCCACAAGAGCCCGCCACCAGCGAAGAGATCCAGGCGGCCGCCCTGCAGTTCGTGAGGAAGATCAGCGGCTTCTCCAAACCCTCGACGGTCAACCGTCAGGTCTTCGATGCAGCAGTTCAGGAGATCACCGACTCGGCTGAGCGGCTTCTGGAGGGTCTGGTAACCCGGGGAGCCCCCGCTGCCTCCTCCCGGTCATCCCAGACCTGACGTCCGGCCGGCCGCTCTACGGCGGCATAGAGCTGGGAGGAACCAAGGTCATCTGCGTGGCCGGTCACTCCGACGGCGAGATCGTGGCCTCGGCCCGGGTCCCCACCACCGCGCCCGACGACACCATGGCCCGGGCCGTGGAGCGCCTGAAGGCGTTCCAGACCGAACACGGGCGGCTGGAAGCCCTGGGTATCGCCGCCTTCGGACCCATCGACCTGCGGCCCTCCTCGCCGGCCTACGGCTGCCTGCTCAACACCCCCAAGCCTCAGTGGTCCCATGCGCGCATCCTGGACCGGGTCGACAGGGAGTTCAGCGTGCCGGTTGCCCTCGCCTCTGATGTGGAGGGCGCGGCTCTGGCAGAAGGTCTTCTGGGGGCAGCGAAAGATGCCGATCCCTTTGTCTACCTGACCGTCGGCACCGGGATCGGAGCCGGCGTGATCGCAGGGGGCCGGCCGGTCAGGGGCCTGCTGCACCCCGAGATCGGCCACATCGGCGTGGCCCGGCGGCCCGGGGACCGGTTTCCGGGGAGCTGCCCGTTTCACGGAGACTGCCTGGAGGGCATGGCGAGCGGCCCCGCGATGAGCCGGCGGTGGGGCATGCCGGCGGAGGAGCTCACCGGCGACCTGCGCACCGAGGCGCTGACCCTGGAGGCCGGTTACCTGGCCGACGGCCTGCGGTCGATCGTCTTCTCCTTCGCCCCCCGAAGGATCGTGGTCGGAGGAGGGGTGGGCCTGACTCCGGGTCTTCTTCCGATGGTCCGGGAGGCGCTTAAGGCGTCGTTGGGCGGCTACCCGGGAATCGACGAGTTTACCGAGCCGAGTTACGTCCGGGCCGCCGAGCTCGGCGGGATGGCGGGGGCGGCGGGAGCCCTGGTCCTGGCCGGCAGCGCGTCGACAACCCGTTCGTTGACCGACGGACCTAATCCGACCTGACGAGCTAAGGGCGAACGATAATCCCCCGGTTGCCCTTTTTTTGCATCCGCAGGACGAAAGGAAGAGTATTTGCCCATGGACAATGCGAACAAGACCGAAGACCAGCTCTTCCAGGAATGGCTGCTCAGCAAGGGTCCCGACGGCCGTCCGGTGTGGGCGCCCGAAGGACCATCGCAGGCGACCTGGCGTGATGCTCCGCTGGCCCAGTTCCTCAAGGGCTTTTTGCGCGGCAAAGGCGGTTTTAGCGCCAGGTAGCTACACGAACTGCTCTGTCATCCATAGCGTCAAACCCAAGGCCCCCTCGGCTTTGAACACCTCACGCTGTCGCTCGGCTCCGTTGTGCTCGACCAGCCGGCGCGCCCGGGCCAGCTGCGCCGACCCGCCCAGGGACCCGATCACCGGCTCGATCGCCTCCAGCAGGCCCCCGATGCGCTCCCGCGCCGGCTGGAGGACCCCGTTCTCCAGGTCGATCAGATTGCCGTCCAGCCCATGGCGCAGGGCCGACCACCGATTCTCGGTGATCCGCCAGCTCTCCACCGGGGACGGAAGGTCGCCGGCGTCGTAGCGCCGGGCCAGCCAGGCGGCGGTCCCCACCGCCACCGCGGCAACCGCCAGCGCGTCTTCGAGCGAGCTCTGCGCGTCGGGTACCCGGATCTCCAGCGTCCCCAGCCCGGCATGAGGCCGAAGCTCCCACCACCACTC
>Ga0247713_1000242_pt1 | contig 38457 bp, 46 predicted proteins | sample 21E_NmetaG_FD_189936 | JGI IMG/M metagenome (GOLD analysis project Ga0247713, IMG submission 189936) | Soil microbial communities from hillslope of Landscape Evolution Observatory, University of Arizona, Oracle, AZ, United States - 2-1-E_N | ecosystem: Engineered > Artificial ecosystem >...
AAGACCTGGCCCCGGTCCGCCGGAATGAGGTTGTAAGCCATCGCCGCCTCCTTGATCGCCTCTGCTTAGTCTGGCGATGGCGCGACCGAAACGCGAGCCTTTCCGGAAGGTTTTCGCGACAGCCTCGATAGCGCCCCTCTCGGTCGGAAGAACGGGGGGCGTCAGGCGGTCTGGCCGCCGTCGACCACGATCGTTGCTCCGGTCACGAACGACGCTGCATCGGAGGCGAGGAAGAGCGCGGCACCGACGACCTCGTCGACCCGCCCCCACCGCCCCATCGGAATCATCCCGGTGACGAAGCGATCGGTTTCGTCGTCCTCGCGCATGTTCGCGTTGAGCTCGGTCGCGATCCAGCCCGGCGCGACGCTGTTGACGCGCACGCCCGAGGCGGCAAGTTCCTTTGCGACGGCCTGTGTCATCAAACGCACGCCGCCCTTCGCCGCGGAGTAGAACGACAGGCCCTGCGCTCCCTCTATCGCGGCAATTGACGTGATCTGAATGATCGACCCGCCACCGGAGTCGACCATGCGCTGCGCCGCGAGCTGCGTCGCATGGAACACCGAGTCCAGGTTGAGGCGGATCGCCTTTTCCCACCCCTCCGGTCGGAGCGCGATGATCGGCGCCATGAACCGGGTGCCCCCCGCATTGTTCACCAAGATGTCCAAGCCTCCGAGCTCTGACGCGGCGCGATCGATCAGCTTTTCGATCTGATCCCGGTGCGTGACGTCGGTCGGAATGACGACCGCCCTGCGACCGGTTTGCTCGATCTCCACCGCCAACGTTGCGAGCTCGGATTCGCCGCGGGCCGCGATCGCGACATCCGCGCCCGCTTCTGCGACCGCAACCGCGATCGCACGTCCGATCCCTCTCGAGGCTCCGGTGATTACCGCGTTTCTTCCTTCGAGCGAAAAGCGCTCCAAGCTCATATGTGGAACCTCCCTCGTTTCGTGGCGCGTAGGATCGTCGCATGTCCCACGAATCCACGCCCGACGAAGTCGTTGCCCGCGCCCGAGAACAGCTTGTGGCGGCAGGCATAACCGGTCCGCACCAGTCCCACACGAAGTCAAACGTCGTATCGAAGATCAACGACATCATCGAGGGCACAACCGACGACACCTTCGGACTGACCGGGCTCGACAAATATTCGACCCACGAGGTGCTGGGCTTCGTCTCCCGATTCACCGCCTGCTGGACCGACGTTGAAGATCTCGACGGCTACGACGCGATAGATCCCGATTTGACGATTGCAGGAATCGTCGAAGCGGGACGACGACTGGGCGATTTCGGGCGCGCCGGGGCGTTGCTCACCATAGCTACCGGTCATCCCACCGGGATGCTCGAGCACCACATTCGAATTGCGGACGTGTACCGTGACCTCGGCGGGAAGATTCTCCGCCTGCGAGAGGACGAAACGCTTCGCCTCGGGCGAGTCCACCGCGAGGTCCGTTACATCGGCGGCGTCGCGTGTGTTGCGGATTGGGGTGCGCTTCTTCACACCCATTCCGCGGCCGCGATGGAGGCGCTTTTCGAAGCGGATCCGTGGCCCGACGTGGTCGTCGGGGACCACGGCTTTGCGGGTGCCGCGATCGAACGCTCCATTCCCACGATCGCAATCATGGACATCAACGACCCGGCGCTTGCCGTGGCGGCTGCCGACGGCCGGGACGTCACGATCGTTCCGCTCGACGACAATCGACTGCCGCGCCTATACGAACCGGCTTGGCGGTTGTTTTCCATGGCGATGAGGGGCGAGTTGTGAGTTCGATGCAGAAGGCGATTCAGACGGTTCTCGTGGATTGCTTGGCGGTACGGCCGGGCGAAAACGTGGTCGTCCTCACCGATCCGAAGCGACGGGCGATCGGCGACGCTCTGATCGCCGCCGCCCGGGAACTCGAAGCCGAAGCCGTACTTATCGAGATGGCGGAACGCATCACGCACGGCACGGAGCCGCCCGATCTGGTCGCGGCCGCGATGCTGGAGTGCGATGTTTTCATCGCGCCTACCTCGAAAAGCGTTTCTCACACGGCAGCACGGCGCGCCGCTAACGACAACGGGGCGCGGGCGGCCACCATGCCGGAGGTGACCGAGGACATGCTCGTGCGCACCATGAGCGCGGATTACGGGGCAGTGAAGCGGCGCTCGCAGGCGGTCGCCGCGCTCCTCGACTCCGGAAGAGAGGTACGGATCACGTCCGCCGCGGGTACCGACTTGACCCTGGCGATCGAGGGGCGAGAAGGCATCGCCGACGACGGAGATCTCGGCGCGCCGGGTGCTTTCGGGAACCTGCCGGCGGGCGAGGGTTTCATCGCGCCGCTCGAGGGCCGGTCGCACGGACGGCTCGTGGTCGATGGGACCATATGGCCGATCGGGCGCCTCGACGAGCCGCTCGCGATCACGATCGAGGATGGCTACGCGGTCGACTTCGACGGTCCTGCGGCGGGCCGGTTTCGCGCCGTCGTCGAGCCGCACGGCAAGGAGGCATTCGCCGTCGCCGAGCTCGGGATCGGCACCAACGAAGCCGCCACCCTGACCGGCAACGTGCTCGAGGACGAAAAGATCCTCGGCACGATTCACGTCGCCTTCGGCGACAACCACTCGTTCGGCGGCACCATCCGAGTGTCCTCGCACCAAGACGGCATCGTCGTCTCTCCGACGCTTCGCATCGACGGGACGACGGTGGTCGAGGACGGCTCGTTCCTCCTGTAGCCCGTCGGCGCGCCGGCCTGCTCGCTAGAGAGGTGTGACCCACTTCACACTTCGGCGATCTGATCTGCATCGTGCCCTTCGCGCCGCCGTCGGCTGCAGATTAGATCGCCCTAAAGTGACGTAGGTCACATTGCTCGGACGGCGCGCCGGAGGGTGATCGAGGGGGCCTTGCTATACTGCCCGCCGATATGACCCAACCACCTTCGGATGCCGTCGAGCTGTCGGAACCGCTGGGCCGCTTTATGACGGTGGCCGAGGTTGCGCGACAGGTCAGGGTTTCGAATATGACCGTCTACCGGCTGATCAAGGCGGGTGAGCTGCGGGCGGTCAGGGTCGGTCGCGGCTACCGGTTGAAGGAGGATGACGTCCGGCGCTACCTCGAACAGCGGTACATGGACGCGGGCTAACTCAGTCCGCCCCGCCGGTCGTCCGGGCCGCCCCCGCGGGCGGTCCCTTTTTGTGTGGAGTGACATCGGATGAAGAGCGAAATCGAGCACACTTACGACCGTCTCCTGGAAAGCCCGGGCGTCGTCTTCCTGATGGGGGGGCTCGACACCGGGAAGACCACGTTCGGGATCGAGCTGGCGCGCCGTGGTGTCGCGGCCGGCATTCCGACCGCGATCGTGGACGGCGACGTGGTCCAAACAACCATCGGGCCCCCCACCACTGCGGGGCTGAAGATCTGTTCGGCGACGACGGATTTCTCGCCCGATGCTCTGGCCGTGGCGGACGGGCTCGGCTTCGTCGGATCCTTGATGCCGAAGGGCCACCTTCTGCCTATGGCGGTCGCCACTCACAAGCTCGTTCAGGCGGCCCGCGACGCACGGGCGCGGCTCATCGTGGTCGATACGTCGAGCCTTGTCTCCGGCCTCTACGGCCAGACCCTCAAATACTTCAAGCTCGATCTCGTGAAGCCCGACTTCGTGGTGGCCTTCGAACGGGGCGGAGAGCTGGAGCCGCTCGTGGGAATGGCCCAACGCTTCACCCAAGCGGAGGTCATCGAGCTAGACGTCTCCGCGGATGTGCGGATTCGTCCGGTCGACGAGCGCATGAGCCTCAGGGAAAGCCGCTTTGCGTCCTACTTTGCCCGCGGTGCGTCTCGTTGGAGGGTCAAGCCGACCGTGTTTATGCCGACCTTGCCCCCGGAGTTCGACCTTGCGCTCCTCGACGCTCTGGTCGTCGGCATGGAGGACGGATTCGGCGGCTGCGTCGGTATCGGCATTCTCGAATACGACGCAGGGGAGGACATTTTGAGAATGGTGTCGCCGGTGTCGGAAGGGGTGCGCGGGCTTCGGTTGGGCTCGATCAAAATGGATCTTTCCGGGCGCTCCAAGGGTCCGGTCGACCTTCGCCAGCTGTTTGGAACCGAGTAGCGCCTTGTCACAACGCATGATGAGAGAGGAGACCGGATGCCGTCGTTGATCAAGAAGCGCCGCAAAAAGATGCGCAAGAAGAAGCACCGCAAGATGCTGAAGAAGACCCGCTGGCAGCGGCGTCAGCAGGGCAAATAGGTCACGCGCGCGCCGGCTGCCCCTCGTCCAAGAGGGGGCGGGCCGCGGCGCTGCGATTGCGCCGCCGGGCGACGAGAGATCGCCGCTCGGCGGGGGTCAGCCCGCCCCACACGCCGAACCGCTCGTCGGCGGCGAGTGCCCGCTCGAGGCACAGCTCGGTGACGGGGCACCCCCTGCACACGATCTTCGCCGGTTCCGCTTCGGCGTCGGTGGGCGGGTAGAAGAAGTCGACCGGAATGTGACGGCACGCGGCCAGCTCCCGCCAAGCCGCCTGCTCTGCCGCCGGTATGTCCATCTGGCTCCGGTCTCTGATGCTCGAAGTCTTCAAGCAAATCGGAGCAGCAGTCTACGTAGCGGACCGAGCGGGCGTGACTAGGTTTTCGCGTTCTCGCTATGCCCCACGCCCGGCGGCGGGTGGCCGGTCGTTAGGATGCGGCGGTGAAGAGGCACGGCATCGTTACTTTCTTGTCGGACTACGGACTGGAAGACGAGTTCGTCGGCGTTTGTCACGCGGTGATGCTTCGCATCGCCCCCGACCTGCGAGTGGTCGACGTCCATCACAACATCCTTCGTCAAAGCGTGCGGCACGGCGCAATCGTGCTGAAACAGACTCTTTCTTACATGCCGGATTCAGTTCATCTGGCGGTCGTGGACCCGACCGTGGGTTCGGATCGGCGCGCCGTGGTTTTGGAGACCGGTTGGGGTGAGATCTTCGTCGGCCCCGACAACGGACTCCTTATGCCGGCCGCTCGTGGTGCCGGAGGAATCAAGCGCGCGTTTGTAATCGAGGATGAATCTTTCTTGCTCCGGCCCGTGTCGCGAACATTCCAGGGGCGTGATGTGTTCGCTCCGACGGCCGCTCATGCCGCCACCGGGGTTGATCCGCAGGAGTTCGGGCCGCCGGTGCCGGTCGAGGATCTCGTCGATCTCGAGATTCCAACCGCGCGAATTCACGACGATCACCTCCATACCGAAGTCCTCCAGGTGGACCGTTTTGGCAACCTCCAGCTGAATTGCGGGAGCGATCTTCTCGAGAAGATAGGGCTGACCGACGGAAGCCACCTAGAGGTTCGAATGGAAGGGCACCGGCTCAACGTCCCACTTCGCGGGACTTTTGCCGAAGTCGGCGGAGGCGATTTCGTTTTGGTCGAGGACTCTTATCGGCATCTCAGCCTCGCCGTGAACAAAGGTGACGCGCGCGCCCGTCTGAGGGCGCGCGCCGGCTCGACGGCGATCATCGGCCCGTCGAATACAACATGACGAGGAGGTGGATGTCGTTAAACGGCGTGTGCTGATCACCGGCGTCTCGAGATTTTTGGGGTTGCGTCTCGCCAAGCGCCTCGAGCATGACGATGAGATCGAGCAGGTCATTGGGGTTGACCTCGACGACCCGCCGGTCCCGATCGAGAAGCTCGAGTTCGTTCGCGCCGATATTCGCAACCCAATCATCGCGCGCGTCATCGAGGCCACGAGGGCGGACACGATCGTTCACACGAACATCGCATCAGATCCGGCGCGCCTCGGGGGACGTTCGGCGATGAAAGAGAACAACGTCATCGGAACGATGCAACTTCTTGCCGCGGCCCAGCGTGCCGACAGGGTCAAGAAGGTGGTGGTGAAATCATCGACCGCGGTCTACGGGCACCAACCGGGGGAGCCGTCGATCATTCCGGAGGATCACGCCGCGCGGCAGGTGACTCTGCACGGATACGGCAAAGATTGTGCCGAGGCCGAGACCTATGCCCGCGACTTCGGCCGACGCCGGGAGGATGTCGATCTCGTCATTCTCCGGACACAGAATGTGATCGGGCCCACGGTCGCGACGAGCCTGGCCGGGTATCTGTCGTTGCCGATCGTCCCCACCGCGCTCGGCTACGACCCGCGCCTTCAGTTGCTGCACGAAGAAGACGCAGTCGAGGCGTTCTACCGCGCGCTCGCCCATGACCGCAGGGGCATCTTCAACATCGCCGGTGAGGGCGTGGTTTACCTCTCGCAGGCGCTTCGCTTGCTCGGCCGCCGGCAACTCCCCTTGGTGTTGGCCGCTGCATCGATGACCGCAGGCGCATTGAAGCGCGCCGGCATTGTGGACTTTCCGCTCGATCAGTTGAAGGTGATCGTGCATGGACGTGTCGTCGACGGCCGTCGCGCCCGAGACGTTCTCGGATTCGTGCCGCGCTACACGACCAGGGGCGCTCTGGAGGACTTCAGGGATCATCGAGTTGCGGATTACGTTCCGAAAGTCCGTGCTCATCCGAGCTGGGAACACGAGCTGTTCGAGTATCTCAAGAACAAGACGATCGAACACCGGGAGATGTTGTGATGGCAGACGCCGACATCATTCCTATCGACCCACGGGCGCGCAGCATCGGCCGCGCCGTCGTGAAGGTCCGGTGTCGAGCGTCGACCTCGTCGGGTAGGCCCTGCCGGAACTACGCAGTCGCAGGCGACGACTTCTGCCGCGTCCACGGAGGCGTCGAAGTGGTTGCCGAAGAGCATCGGTCGCCGGACGGCGTCGACCCGTTCTCATCTCTCGAGCCGGATTGGCGTCGGTTCATCTCTCGCAGGATGTCGGGTGACTACCCGATTGACGACTTTGGTTTCGACGAGCATCTCTTTCGCGCGGTTCTTCTTCCCCTCATGCAGCCGCTCTACGAGCGGTGGTTCCGGGTCGGTGCGGTTGGGCTCGAGCACTTGCCGTCCGCGGGACCGGTCCTGCTGGTGGCGAACCACTCAGGCACGATCCCGCTCGATGCGTTGATGATGCAGTACGCGGTGGCGACGGAGCATCCGGCGCGCCGCGTGATTCGTAACATCGGCGCCGACCTTGTGTGGGCGCTTCCGTTCCTGGGCGCGCTCGCACGCAAGTCGGGGACGGCGGTGGCATGCGACGGGGATGCGATCGAGTTGTTGCGACGAGGCGAATGTGTCGGCGTCTTTCCCGAAGGCTTCAAAGGCGTCGGCAAAGGTTGGCGTGAACGCTATCGTCTTCAACGCTTCGGCAGGGGTGGCTTTATCGAGATTGCGCTCCGGACGCAGACGCCGGTCGTTCCCGTTGCGATCATCGGCGCCGAGGAGGCTTATCCGATGATCGGCGACATCAAGCCGCTCGCGCGGGCACTGGGCTTTCCGTATTTCCCGGTTACGCCTACGTGGCCGCTGTTGGGACCGGTGGGGGCCGTGCCCTTCCCGTCCAAGTGGAACATCGAGTTCGGACCACCCATTGCGATGGACGACTACCCGGAGGACGCGGCGGAAGATGCGATGCTGGTCTTTGATCTGACCGATGCCGTGCGCGACACGATCCAGCAGATGCTGTTCCGGAACCTCAGCTCGCGCCGCAGCGCGTTCTTCTAACCACCGGCGCCGTAGATCCGTAGGACGCCCAGTGTGCCGGCGATGGCGATAGCGGCGAGCAGGAGAATGAGCGCGTAGAGCGTGTTGGGTCTCACGAACTCGAGGATACGTCTCCGGTAGCGAGTAGGGCGACCGAAAATACCCGCGCGCACGTGTCGCAGCGCCACCCCTTTTCGCCTTCGGGTTCGATCGTCTCCTCTCCGCAATACGGGCAGTAGAACGGAGCGGCCCGCGGCGAGGTCATTGCTCGGCCTCGTTTTGCGTCCGTCCGAATGTATGGATGCCGCACTCGGTTTTCGCGGCTCCTTCCCATCGCCCCGCCCGGTCGCCTTCGCTCGCAGTGACCGGCCGCGTGCACGGATGGCATCCGATGGATGCAAACCCCTGTTCCAGCAGTGGGTGCACCGGAATGTCGTGCTCTTCGAGGTAGGCGTCCACCTGGTTCTTCGACCACGTCGCAAGCGGGTGGATCTTGAGGATCTCATCTCCGCGCGGAAGCATCTGCGCCTCGACCAGGGGCGTGGACGCCCGCAGCGGGCTCTGGTCTCTGCGAAGACCGGAGATCCAGCCGTCGTACTCGTCCAGGGCTTCCTGAAGGGGCTGCACCTTGTTTATGAAGCAACAGCGATCGGGATCCCGCTCGTAGAGGCGCGGTCCGAAGAGATCGTCTTGTGCCGCTGCCGACCCGTGGCGGCCCCTGATTTCGACCACCTTGAGGTCCCACATCTCTGCTATGCGGTCCTTGAACGACAACGTCTCTGCGAAATGGAAGCCGGTGTCGAGAAACAACACAGGGAGATCAGGACGAATGTCGCGGAGCATGTGAAGGAGCACGAGACCCGAGGATTGAAAGGATGTGGCGATCGCGAGCCGGTCGATCGTCGAACAGGCCCATGTCAACACGTGGTGGGGACCGGCGCCGGCGACGTCGGCGAGGTGGAGATCGGGAGATGCGAAGTCGCGTGTGCTCGTCACGACGCGCGCGGTTCGGCGATGATCGAGGGAGCCGGCGGCGCAAGCGGGAAGTCGGGCTTCGCGCCAAACGATTTGAGCTCGGCGTCGGATAGGCGCTTGACGAACGAGGCGAAGGTGTCGTCGTCGTTGCGTGCCCGGCGGTACCTATTCACCAACGTCGTGATGTAGGGACCGAGTTCACCTGCCGGGACCTTGACGCCGCGCGCCTTGCGGCCGAATGCCCGCCCCTCGCCCAGGTGGCCGCCGAGGTGCACGAGGAACGCTTCGATCTTCCGACGTTCCGGAACCTGGTTTCCGTCGTGATCCACAACGTGCACGGTCTCGGTCATGACGCAGCCCATCAGCCCGATGTCCGCCGTCTGATAACGGGCGCATGAGTTCGGGCACCCATTCACGTTGATGCGGATATCTTCTTGAAAGTCCGGAACATGCTCCTCGAGATAACGGTAGAGCTCCGCCGCGCGACCCTTTGTCTCGACGATCGCAAGTTTGCAGAACTCGATCCCCGTGCATGCCATCGCTCCGCGCCGCCATGCGCCCGCATCTACCGGAAGGTCGAGCGCGGCAAGATCGTCTTTGAGCCCGGCCACCCGATCGGCGGGGACGTCGAGGATCACCATTTTTTGCTGCGTGGTGGTGCGTATGCTGTCGCTTCCCGACCGCATAGCGGCGCGGGCGACCGCGCGCAGCTGGTGCCCCGAGATTCGCCCTGCCTTGGGCGAGAAACCGACGTAGTTCCGACCGTTCTTTTGAATGCCGACGCCGATGTGTTCACGATGTGGACCGGGGGGTGACGCCGGCGGATCGAGGTCGGCGAGCGCGTATCCCAGGTACTCCTTCTCGAGCACCTCTCGAAACTTGCCCGGGCCCCAATCCTGGACGAGGAACTTCATTCGCGCCCGGTTGCGGGCGCGCCGGTATCCGTAGTCGCGGAACAATCCGGTGATGCCGAGAACCGAATCGACCACCTGATCCGGTCGTACGAAAGTTCCCAGGCGTTTCGCAAACATCGGGTTGGTCGACAGACCGCCGCCGACCCACAGGTCGAAGCCTCGCTCGCCCCCCGGACCGATCGCCCCCACCAAACCGATGTCGTTGATCTCATGCTGTGCACAGCCATGCGCGCAACCAGAAATCGAGATCTTGAACTTGCGGGGGAGATTCGAGAACTCGGGATTGCCGGCAAGCTTGGCATTCGCATCGTGGATGGCGGCGGACGCGTCCACCACCTCGCTTGCGTCTATGCCCGCCAGCGGGCAGCCGAGGATGTTGCGCGGCGTGTCTCCACACGCTTCGGTGGTTCCCAGCCCCACCTCCTCGAGGCGGCTCCAGATCTCGGGAACGTCTTCGATCCTGATCCAGTGGAGCTGAACGTTTTGGCGATCGGTGACGTCGGCGACGTCACGTCCGAATCGCTCGCTGATGGTTCCGATCGCGTCCAGCTGAGCGACGTTGAGGATGCCGCCGGGGATGCGAATCCGCATCATGAAGTAGCCGTCGGTTTCGGGTCGTTGGGTGTAGAGGCCGTACCACCGGAACCGGTTTCTGAGGTCGCTCGGCCAGATCGATGCAAAGCCTTTGACGGCATAGCCGGTCTCGATGCGCGTTCTTACGTTCAGCCCGTCGTCTTCGCGCTTTGCCGCCTCGGCCGGGTTCAGAGGCTCCCGGTAGCCGAGCGCCCACTGGCCCTCGCCCCGTTGCGGGCGAGCGGCGGGGGAGGGGGTGTAGCAACCGCAGGTGTCGCACATCGAACGGCCTTCCGGGTGATCTCGACAAGACCCTGTATCTACAGTGTTAATAGGGAAAAGTCAAACTACCGGCCGCTGCGGGGAAGGCCCTTCTGGGCGCGACGGCGCCCTGAAAGATGCTGCTCCACGAACTTCCGGCTGCGGGTGAGCATCTCCACGAGCTCGTCGGGACGCTCGAGATACTTCCGCACCGACAACTCGAGCGAAATCACGCCCCGGTAGCGCGCCCTGCGGACCGCTTCGAGGAACCGCTCGAGGGGCAAGATCCCGCGATCGAGCTCGAGGTGGCCGTCGCGGCCGTCTCCGTTGTTGTTCGAGAGATGGATGTGCTCGAGGCGCGGGGCCAGCACCTCCAGCGCATCCAAGATGTCGAAACGAGCGACGCTGACGTGGCTCGTGTCGAGGGCCACGTAAGGGGCGGCGCGCACGAGTGCGGTGGGGTCGAGCCACCGGTATGCGCGCAGCCGTCGTCCGGCGACCCACTTGGGGTACATCGTCTCGACCACGACCTTCACGCCATGCTCGTGTGAGAAGCCCTCGCATTCCTCCCGTACCCATGCGGCGTATTCGCCTTCCCACAGATAAGGCGGGTGAACGATGAGCGAGGTTGCTCCGACCTCTTTGCAGAAGGCGACTCCCCGCTCGATCTTCCCGAGCGGATCCATGCCCCAGACGCTCTTGGTGATGACCAGAAAGGGGCCGTGCACGGAGCGGATGTGAAGCCCTCTTTCCCGCGCCAGGGCCAGCGGAATCGAAGGATCCTGGGTGACGGGGTCGCGGGTCACCATGACCTCGATGTCGCCGAACCCCGCATCGGCGAGGAGATCCATCGTGCGCCCCAGAGACATCGTCCAGAAGGGACCGGTAGAGCATTGGATCGCGGGGAGAGAGGTCATGGCCGCCTATCGTCGCGCCGGGTCTGCCGGCCCTGGAACGTACGCCTGTTGCAAGCATATGCTTGCAACAGTTGAACGAGTGCCGGATGCGGGAGATAATGACCGGGTGAACGTCGCCGACTTACTAGGGGCAGCCGCAAAGAGGCTTCCGGACAAGGCCGTTCTCGCGCACGGAACCGGCAACACCTCCTACCGGGAACTAGACCTCGCTGCCGACGGGGTCGCGGCACGACTCGCCGAGCTGGCGGTTGGCGCCGGCGACCGGATCGCCGTGGCGATGCCGAACGTCCCGCGGTTCGCGGCCGCGTACTTTGGCGCCCTGCGCGCGGGCGGCGTCGTGGTTCCCTTGAACACGAGCCTCACCGAGCCCGAGATCCGCGCGATCATCGGCGATTCGGGAGCGTCCGTTCTGGTGGGCTCGGATGACTTCGGTTCCCTCGCTGCCGGCGCGGTGAGCGACTTCGTCCCCCACGTCATTCTCGACGAGGACCGCACCTCAGACGCTGCCCCGTCGCCGATAACGATCGAAGAAGACGATCTCGCGCTCCTCGCCTATACCTCCGGGACTACCGGCGAGCCGAAGGGAGTCATGCTCACCCACGGAAACCTGCTCGCGAACCTGAACCAGCAGATGGAAGTGCCACTCGACCGCGTGCGCGAAGAGGACGTGGTGCTCCTCGCGCTGCCGCTGTTTCACATCTTCGGCCTGAACGTCGTTCTCGGTCTCACGGTCATGAGCGGCGCAACTGCGGTCCTGCTCGATCGCTTCGAACCGGCGGCGGCGCTACGTGCGGTGGAGGATCACGGGGTGACGGTCTTGTTCGGCGCGCCGCCGATGTTCATCGCGTGGGCGAATCTACCGGGGGTAGAGAACTACGACCTTTCGAAAGTGCGGCTCGCGGTGTCGGGCGCCGCACCTTTGGCGCCCGAAGCGCTCATGTCGTTCCATGCCGCCACCGGCGTCGAGATCTTCGAGGGATACGGTCTGACCGAGACCGCGCCCACGTTGACTTCAAATCGCATGGCCGAGCACGCTCGGCCGGGATCGGTCGGCAAGCCGCTTCCCGGCGTCGAGATCCGCCTCGTGGACGACGCCATGAACGATGTCGAGTTGGGAGATCCCGGCGAGATCGTCGTCCGCGGCCCCAACGTCTTCAAGGGCTATTGGAACCGGCAAGAGGAGACGGAGAGGGCGTTCGCCGGGGGCTGGTTTCACACCGGCGACGTCGGCGTCTTCGACGAAGACGGGTATCTGTACGTGGTCGACCGCAAGCGGGACCTCATCATCGTTTCCGGATTCAACGTTTTTCCCGCGGAGGTAGAGAACGCGCTGGTTGCGAACCCTGCCGTTGCCGAGGCGGCGGCGATCGGCGTTCCACACCCCTACACCGGAGAGGCAGTAAGGGCGTACGTCACCCTCGCACCCGGCGCGGCCACATCCGAGGAGGCGCTTCAGGCGGACGTGCGGTCGCGGCTCGCCCGCTTCAAATGTCCCGAATCGATCGAGATCGTCGAGCAACTCCCGCACTTGCTGACCGGGAAAGTCCTCCGCCGGGCGCTGCGGGAAGTCTGAGCTCTCCGCATCGAAGCCGCTCGAGGAGGTCGGGGCGGAGGATCCTCAAGGTTCGCCCGCGGTAGGCCACCGCTCCCGCCGCGCGCAGGCGTTTCAACTCCTTGCAAACGGTCTCGCGGCTGGCGCCGGCGAGACGACCGAGATCTTCTTGAGGAAGCGGGATGCGTAGCTGACCGCGGTCGGCAAGGTCGAGCAGACAGGCGGCGACCCGGGCGCCGGCATTTGCCGCAGATCGCTCGTGGACCATCGCCGCCAGCCTCCTTGCCCGCCGGGCGAGGGATGCGGCAACGAGCGACGTACCCGCAGAAGGGTCAAGTACGGCGACCGTGCTCGGCAGCACCGCCACGGCATCAAATGGTTGAGGTCCGCCGTCGGTTGCGGCGACATCACCGGCACAGTCGCCTGGAAGCGCGATGCCGACGATCGTCTCCCTGCCGTCTTCGTCCCGATCCACGAACTTGAGTGCGCCCCGCTCGACCAGGTGGACCGCGCCCGCGGGTTCGCCCGCCCGATGCAGCACCGAGCCCGGCGACAGAGAACGCCGCCCCCGGATCGGAACTGACTCATTTACCTCCGTTAAAGGCATGTTGCTTCTTATACACCCTTGTAGCCTGTGGTGCAAGCGGGACGAATTCGCCACCGTAGGCGCGAAGATGGCCGGGATGGAAGACCCGGTCACCGGCGCTCCCCGCAGGAGCCGAAGCATTCGCATCGCGTTGCTGCTCGTGCCGGCGGCGCTGTTCGTCGGCTTGCTCGGTTTTGGGTTGGGCGCCTCAGGAAGCGCCCCCGTACCGGGCGACCCGGCGCCGGCCTTCACCGCGCCGCTCCTCGACGACCGGGGCCGGCTGGCTCTCGACGACTTCGACGGCAGGCCGGTGGTGGTCAACTTTTGGGCTTCGTGGTGCGTCCCGTGCATCGATGAGGCGCCGATGTTCGGCGCCGCTTACGAACGCTACGGCGAGCGCGTCGCGTTCGTCGGAATCAATATCCGCGACGCTCGTTCGGATGCGCGGGCGTTCGTCGCGAAGCACGATCTCGACTATCCGAACGTCCGCGATGAGCGCCTCGAGATCTATCGCGACTACGGCCTGACGGGTCAGCCGGAGACGTTCGTCATCGACGGCGACGGGACGATCGTTGCGCACGTTCCGGGAGCGCTGCCCAGCGAGGGCCGCCTCTTCGACCTGATCGAGACGGCCCTTTCCCATGGCTGATCCCACCATTCCGATCGCGTTCCTCGCCGGGCTGGTGTCGTTTCTTTCTCCGTGTGTGTTGCCGCTCGTCCCGGGCTACCTCTCATACATGTCGGGATTGGGGGCAGCCGATGAATCCCAGCTCCACCGGTCCCTGCGCACGGGCATGGTGGCGCTCGCGTTCGTCGTGGGTTTCACGCTGGTGTTCGTGCCTCTCGGCGCAACCGCCACGTTGCTCGGTTCGTTTTTGCGGGAGAACCAGGACACCATCACCCGGATCGCGGGAGTCCTGATCATCGTGCTGGGCCTCGTTTTCATGGGCGTCCTCAAGGTCCCGTTCTTTTATCGGGAGGCGCGATTTCACCCCACTCCGAAGGCCGGAATGTGGGGCAGCGTCTTGCTCGGTGCGGCGTTTGCATTCGGGTGGACGCCGTGCATCGGGGCAACGATGGGAGCCGTTCTGGCCATGGCGGCCGGGCGGGGCGGCGCCGCCGGAGGCGCCGGTGAGGGAGCGCTTCTGCTCGGCGTCTATTCGCTCGGCCTCGGCCTCCCGTTCGTCCTGGCGGGGCTGGGAGTGTCTCGGTTGACCGGCGCGCTGCGGTGGCTTCGAGAGCACACCCGCACGGTCAACGTGGCAAGCGGATTGTTGCTGGTCGCGGTCGGCGTCCTCTTTATCACCGGGCAAATGTTCCAACTATCGATCTGGATGCAGCGGGCGATGATCGATCTCAACCTCGATTTGTGGAGCAATCTGTAGCCGCCGGTAGTGCAGCGCGGACAAAGACACGAGGTTGCGGTTGTGCGCCGGGCAAAGCACGCGAAATCGCAGGTCACGCCGGTGTTATCTGTTTGTGAGAAAGATCACAAGCGTCGTAGGATGTCGGTCCGATGCCGAACCGACCCATTCCCGAAGCGACCGTGGCGCGGCTCCCCATCTACCTCCGGGCGTTGCTGGATCTCGCCGAGCAGGGGCGCACGGGCGTGTCGAGCGACGATCTCGCCCGCATGGCGGGGGTCAATGCGGCGAAGGTCCGCAAGGACCTCTCTTATCTCGGCTCGTACGGGACCCGCGGGGTGGGCTACGACGTCGAGTACCTCCTGTACCAGATCACGCGCGAGCTGGGTCTCACCCAGGACTGGCCGGCGGCGCTGATCGGGGCGGGGAATCTCGGGAGGGCGCTTGCCTCCTATAAGGGGTTCTCGGAGCGGGGTTTCCGCATCGCGGCGCTGCTCGACATCGACGATGCGGTCGTCGGTGACGTAGTAGGCGGCCTGACCGTGCGACATCTGGACGACTTGAAGGAAGCCGTCGTCGACGAAAACATCTCCATCGGGATCATCACGACCCCGCCTGCGGCCGCTCAAGAGGTCGCCGACCGGTTGGTAGACGCCGGCATCAAGTCGATCCTGAACTTTGCTCCCGCGGTGGTGAACGTGCCCCCCGACGTGCAGGTCCGGAAGGTCGACCTCGCCATCGAACTGCAGATCTTGTCGTTCCACATGCAGCGGATGCAGGCGATCGCAACCGCACGTGAGGCGAATCGCCGCCTCGGCGGACGCTAGGCGGCGTTCGTGGCTCCCTTGGCGGTAGTAGTCGTCGGTCTCAACCACAAGACTGCTCCCATAGCAGTGCTCGAGCGTCTGGCGATCGGCGACGAGCGGCTTCCCAAGGCGCTGCACCAACTCGGCACCTACGAACACGTGCTCGAGGGGGCCGTCCTCTCCACATGCAACCGTATCGAGGTCTATGCCGCGGTCACGAAGTTCCACGGCGGAGCCCAGGACCTGCGAAACTTCCTCGCCGAGTTCTGCCACGTAGCACCCGAGGATTTCGTCGATCACCTGTACACGTATCACGATGACTCTGCGGTGCGACATCTGTTTCGCGTGGCGTCGGGCATCGACTCCCTCGTAGTGGGCGAGGGGGAGATCCTCGGCCAAGTGCGGCGCTCGTACCAAATTGCAAGCGCCGAGGGGATGACAGGACGTCTCCTCGGAACCGCGTTCCGGCGCGCCCTACGAGTCGGGAAGCGGGCACGCACCGAGACGTCGATTGCTCGAAATCCCGTAAGTGTCTCGTCGGCCGCAGTCGAACTCGCGCGGCGCGCGTTCGAAGGAAGCCTCGAAGGGCGGCGTATCGCGATCATCGGTGCCGGCAAGATGGGAAGGCTCGCGGCCCGCGCGCTGGCCTCCGCGGGCGCGTCATCGGTCGTGCTCGTCAACAGGGGCGAGGAACGAGCGCGCGCGTTCTCACACGAGTTCGAAATGGAGAGTTATTCGTTCGACGAGCTCGAAACGGTTATGTCGAACGTAGACATCGTGATCTCTTCGACTTCCGCGGCCGGCACGGTCATCGAGGCGGCCCGCGTGCGGGAAGCCGCGGCGCGCCGGAGGAGTGATACACCGCTGTTCATTGTCGATATCGCGGTTCCGCGCGACGTGGAGGTCGAGGTGGGGACGATCCCCCGAGTCGTCTTGCGCGACATCGAGGATTTGCGCAGTGTCGTGGAGACCAATCTCGGAAGTCGCCTCGGTGAGGTCTCGAAGGTCGAGGACATCATCGGGAGCGAACTCGACCGGTTCCTCGAATGGGAGCGGTCGAGCGAGAGCGCGCCGATCGCGGCCGCGCTCGTCGCCGCCGCCGAGGAGATCCGGCGCGCCGAGGTAGAGCGGCTGCGCGGCGACTTGAGCGTCGAGCAACGGGAGGCAGTCGATCAACTAACGAGGCGGATCGTGTCGAAGATGCTGCACGCACCGCTAAAGAATTTGCGCGAAGTGGCGGGATCGAAACAGGGCTACGTTCACCTCACCGTGCTGCGAGATCTCTTCGAGCTAGACGACGACCTCTAGACATGCGTGCGCGGTTCGTGATTGCCAGTCGCGGATCGAAGTTGGCGCTGGCACAGTCGGAACAGGTGGCCGCGTTTGTGCGCACCGCGCGCCCCGGACTCGAAGTGACCATCCGAACTGTGACCACCAAGGGCGATATCGATCGTCGCCCGTTCACGGAAATCGCGGGAAAGAACTTGTTCACGTCCGAGGTGGAACGTGAGGTGGTGGAGAATCGCGCCGATGTCGCGGTGCATTCCGCCAAGGACCTCACGGCACAACTGCACCCCGACTGCCTGATCGTTTGCGTCCCCCGGCGCGCCGCCAGGCACGACGTAGTCGTCGGGGGCACCGGAACGTCGGCGGAGGAAAGGTTGGGGCGTCTCCCCGACGGCGCGCGGGTGGGAACGTCGAGCATTCGCCGCCGGGCGCTGCTGGCGGAGGCTCGCCCGGACCTCGAGGCGGTCGAGTTCAGAGGAAACCTCGACACCCGTCTGCGGAAGCTGCGCGCAGGGGAGGCGGCGGCAGCCCTGTTGGCCGCGGCCGGTATCGAGCGTCTCGGCATCACAGAGGAGGTGAATCCAGTGCCGCTCGATCCGACATGGTGGGTCCCGGCCCCCGCGCAGGGGGCGCTTGCGGTCGAGGCCCGCCGCGACCGCCCCGACCTCGCCGAACTGTTCTCCTCCCTCGAAGATGAACGTACGCGCGCCGAAATCGAGTGCGAGCGCGCCTTCGGGCTTCGGCTCGAAGGGGGATGCGCGCTTCCGCTCGGATGCTGTGCCGACTCGGACGACCGGGCATTGGTGGTGACCGGATATGTCGGGCGCCCCGACGGCTCACAAGCCATCCGCGACCGCGTTTCGGGACCTTTTTCGGACGCCTCCGCGCTCGGGCGCGAGCTGGCGGACGCGCTCCTGTCCGGCGGCGGCGACGACATCCTCGACGATGTCCGCGCCGAAGCCGCGGAGCGATGAGCGGAATCGTGTATCTGGTGGGCGCCGGTCCGGGGGATCCGGGGCTCATCACCGCGCGCGGGCTCGAGCTGTTGCGCACGTGCGACGTCGTCCTCTACGACCGCCTCGTGCCCGAGGAACTCCTCGACGAGGCGCGCCCGGACGCCGAGCGAATATTCGTCGGGAAGCGTCCCGGCGAAATGCACAGCCGTCAGGTGGTCGCGGACGCACTCATGGTGTCGCGCGCGCGCGACGGCGCCCGGGTCGTTCGACTGAAGGGCGGTGATCCCTTCGTCTTCGGGCGCGGCGGCGAAGAAGGCAAGCTGCTGGCCGACGCCGGAGTCCCGTTCGAAGTCGTGCCGGGGGTGTCGAGCGCCGTCGCCGTGCCTGCATACGCCGGCATTCCCGTGACGCACCGCGGCGTGGCGGGCTCGTTTGCAGTTGTGACCGCGCGCGAAGAAGAAGGCCGGCTCCTTCCGCCACAACGGTGGGGGGAGCTGGCGCGTGGTCCCGACACGCTGGTCCTTCTGATGGGCGTCTCCTCGCTTCCGGAGGTCGCTCGCAAGTTGATCGAGGGCGGCCGCAACCGAGCTACGCCCGCGGCCGTAGTCGAATGGGGCACGACGTCGCGTCAGCGGACGGTCGTCGGCACTCTCGACGACATCGCCGACGTTGCGGCCTCAGCCGCCATTCGGGCGCCGGCCACGACCGTCGTCGGCGACGTCGTGGCCGAACGCAGTGTCCTCAACTGGTTCGAGTCGCGCCCGTTGTTCGGGCGACGCATCGTGGTGACGAGACCTTCCGGGCGCGCGGGAGCGCTGACGGGGCGCCTCACTGCCTTGGGTGCGAACGTCGTCGCGTTGCCGGCGATCGCAATCGAGGATCCGGAGTCGTGGGACGCGCTGGACTCCGGGCTCGGAAAGCTAGGCGAGGGAGGCTACGACTGGGTTGCGTTCGCGAGCGCAGCGGGAGTTGAAAGGTTCTTCAGGCGCCTGCTCGAACAGGGCCGCGACGCGAGGGCGTTCGGCTCGACAAAGGTGGCCGCGGTCGGAGATGCGACTGCGGCGGCGCTCGCCGCCCGCGGGATTCGCGCCGACCTCGTTCCCGAACGATTCACGGGGGCGGCCCTCGCCGCTGCGCTTGGTGATGGACCCGGGGAGGTGTTGCTGCCCCGCGTCTCAGACGGACCCCGCGACCTCGTCGACGAGGTCGAACGCCGCGGATGGCGCGTCGACGAGGTCGCCGCCTACCGGAACGTCCCGGGCGAGGTCGATCATCCCGGCGACTTCGATGCCGCGTCTTTTACGAGCGCGTCGACGGTGCGTGCGTTTGCGGCCGCGATCCCCACCCTGCCCGAGGGTGCGAAGGTCGTGTGCATCGGTCCGGCCACCGCAGCCGCGGCCGAGGAGGCCGGTTACCGTGTCGATGCGGTTGCCGATCCCCACACGCTCGACGGCCTCGCCGCGGCAGTCGTCGGCATCCTGCACCGGTGACCGCTTCTCGGAGGCCGAGGTGGGAACATGGAGCGATGACATCGTTTCCGCACACCAGGATGCGGCGCCTGCGCGGATCAGAGGCGCTTCGCCGGGCGTTTTCCGAGGTCTCGCTGCAGCCGTCGGATCTGATCGCGCCGCTGTTCCTCAAGGAGGGGATCGCGGAGCCCGCGCCGATTGCGTCGATGCCGGGGCAGTTCCAACTCACCCTCGACGAACTCGTGAAGCAGGGCCGCGAGCTGGCGGAACTGGGAGTCGCGGGGATCTTGCTGTTTGGCGTCCCGACGGTGAAGGATGCCCTGGGAAGCGAGGCATGGAACGCGGACGGCATCGTGCAACAGGGGCTGCACGCGTTGAAGGATGAAGTCGGCGACGATTTGCTCGTAGTCGCCGATTTGTGCCTATGCGAGTACACCGACCACGGCCACTGCGGAGTCTTGCGAGGCGAGGTGGTTGACAACGATCCGACACTCGAGGCTTATGCACGAATCGCCGTCTCCCAGGCAGAAGCGGGCGCCGACGTGATTGCTCCATCCGGCATGATGGACGGGCAGGTGGCCGCAATTCGAGCCGCGCTCGACGACAACGGTCATGCCGCGACGCCGATCCTTGCTTATGCCGTCAAGTTCGCATCGAGCTTCTACGGCCCCTTTCGCGACGCCGCGGAGGGCGCGCCCAAATTCGGTGATCGCCGCACACATCAGATGAATCCGTCGAACGTGAACGAGGCGCTCCGGGAGGCGGAGCTTGATGTCGCCGAAGGTGCCGACGCGCTCATGGTCAAGCCGGCCTTGCCGTACCTCGACGTTGTTCGCGCGGTAAAGGAGCACACGGGATTCCCGCTCGCTGCGTACAACGTCTCCGGCGAGTACTCGATGCTGCTCGCGGCTGCCGAGCGAGGTTGGATAGACGAGCGCACTGCGGTACTCGAGGCGCTCACGGGGATTCGGCGCGCCGGCGCGGACCTCGTGATCACCTATCACGCCAAGAAAGCGGCCGAATGGTTGATCTAGGCGAGCAGTCGAACAAGCTGTTCGCGGAGGCGAGACAGATCATGGTCGGCGGCGTCAACTCTCCCGTGCGCGCGTTCGATGCGGTAGGAGCCGATCCTTTTTTCGTCCGGAGTGCCGCCGGCGCCGAGATCACCGATGTCGACGGCAACACACTCATCGACTTCGTCCAGTCGTGGGGGGCGCTGTTGTTCGGCCATGCCCATCCGGTGGTCGTCGACGCCGTGCGCGATGCCGCGGGCCGTGGAACCTCGTTCGGAACCCCGAGTGAGCTCGAAGTAGAACTCGCGCGCCTCGTCGTGTCGCTCGTACCCAACGTCGACAAGGTCCGTTTCGTTTCCTCGGGAACCGAGGCCGGGATGACCGCGGTTCGCCTCGCGCGCGGCGCGACCGGCCGTCGCAAGATCGTCAAATTCGCCGGCTGCTATCACGGTCATTCCGATGCGCTGTTGGTCGAGGCGGGTTCGGGCGTCGCGACCCTCGGCATTCCCGGGACTCCGGGAGTCACGCCCGGCGCGACCGAAGACACGATCGTCGTCCCCTACAACGACCTCGTCGCTGTGAGGAGTGCCGTCGAGGCGTACAGACAAGATCTCGCCGCCATCTTGGTCGAACCGGTCGCCGCCAACATGGGGCTGGTGTTGCCGCACGACGGATATCTCGAGGGTTTGCGTGCTCTTGCAGACGAGTTCGGAGCGCTGCTCGTCTTCGACGAAGTCATCACCGGCTTCCGGCTCGGGCCCGGCGGTGCGCAGGAACGGTTCGGCGTGCGCGCCGATCTCGTGATGCTCGGCAAGGTGATCGGAGGCGGCCTTCCCGCGGCGGCGGTCGCGGGGCCCGCCGAGTTGCTCGACCGCCTCGCCCCCGAGGGCCCCGTCTACCAAGCGGGGACGCTGTCGGGTAACCCGCTTGCGATGGCGGCCGGTATCGCGACGCTGTCGCTGGTGCAATCCGATCCGACCCTGTACGGGCGGCTGCAGGAGCTGGCGCGCGACCTCGTTCGAGGTCTGGTGGACGCCGCCGACTACGCCGAGGTCCCGATGGTGGCGGCGGCGATCGGCGGGCTTGCGGGGTTCTTTTTTTCGGGCGACGAGGTCGACGACCTCGCGGCCGCGCAAGCGACCGACCCCGATGTCTACGGACGGTTCTTTCGCGGGATGCTCGCGCACGGCATCTATCTCCCGCCGAGCCGCTTCGAGGCCCTGTTTCTTTCGGCCGCGCACACCGAGGAGCACATCGACGCATTCGTAGCGGCGGCAAAGAACGTCTTCGCGACGCCCTAGGTCCGGCGCGCCGTCATTTCGATGTGACCCAGCTCACACTTCGGCGATCTAATCTGCACGCTAGGGCGCAGCAAGGGACTGTATGCAGATTAGATCGCCTTTTCTTGCCGATCGAGGGTCGCGCGGAGCGTCCTCAAGAAGTGCAACGGGCGCTCGGCGTCCGCGTACAGAAAGAACATCACGGTGTAGTTGCTCGCGGTCATCGCATTCCATCTGCGGTGGTCGCGCTCGAAGTCGGGTCGTGCGCTATGGAACTCGTAGCCGAGCGCTTCGACGAGCACTCTGCGCCGGCGAAAGAGCAAGTCCGGGTGGACGAAGGAGTTGTCGAACAGTGTTATCCGAGGCTGCCATACGTACTGCTCGCCGATCGGCGTCTCTCGAAGGAGTGTCTTGAGGCGCGCCTCGAGCTCGCTGTGGAGGATCGTCTCCTCGGAACCGAGAGTCGCCAGAACCGCGCGCAGCGAAGTCGTTCCCCCCTTCCCGCGCGTGCCGCAGCGGGCAAGGACCTCCTGTAGTTGAGGAACCGTGATGAGGTGTTTTCGTAGCGCATCTCGTGCGGCGCGCCGTACCACGCTTTCGTCGACCACCGCACCGAGCTCGAGCAACGTTCTTGCCGGTGACGTCATAGGGATGCCTCGCCACAGCAGGACGTCGTCGTCGGGCATGGAAACCGGACGGTGAAGGATGACGTCGCTGCCGGGCGGCAGCCGCCGGGTCACGGTCGAGGACAGTTCGATGATGCCGGGCGCAATTCCCCCGATCCCGTACAGCGCGGCGGCAGTGCGGTGTGAGGCAACGGCACTGAGGCGTATGGCTTTGTCGGCGACCGTTTCGCTGAATGTCGTTATGACATCGGGGCGCTCGATTTTGGCCTCTGCGTTTGCGTGATTCATGGCCCGAGCCTGAACGTCGCGCGCCGATTTAGCTGTGAGCCAGTTCACACTTCGGCGATCTAATCTGCATAGGCACCTTCGCTGCGCCCTGCGTTGCAGATTAGATCGCCGATTTCGCCATCAACGAGCGGTCACGGCGCGCCGACTGGGCGGTTATTCGCCGCGGCCCAGGGCTATGTAGAGCACCACGCAGCCGAACACGAGGAAGATCGTCAGCACCACGAACGCGACCCCGCCGTTCGTGCCGGCGTCGATCCCACCGCCGCATGCACTCATCGTGAGCGCGAGCAGCGCCGCTGCGAGCGACGAGAACGTTCGCTTGTTCACGGTGTCCTTCCTCTAGGCATACTGAGCACGCACGCGCTTTGCATTCCGTTCCGCACGGCTCAGCAAGAACAAATGCAGAACTAGCAACACGAGAGTCCCGAGCGTGATGGTGCGTGCCATCCCGAGCGGGTTGCCGGGGTCGTATCTCATGACAACCAGCACGGTGTTGGGGTCGCCCACGTTCGCCTCCGGCGCGTCCTGGCCCTCCTCCGGCGCCTCCTGCATCAATACCGCGCCGTACTCCTGATCTCCGGCGGTGAGGAGACGCGCCGACTCGGCTACGACCGATGCGTCGGTGGCGCTCTTGAACGTGTCGATGTCGCCCTCCTCGATCGCCTGCTCGAGGTAGTCACCGGCGGCGCCTTCGAGATCGGTCTGCTTCTGCAGCTGCTCCTCGTCCTCGGGAGAGGCCGCGACCCAGTCGCCCTCGGGATAGGAGCTCGCCTGCGCGAACTCGACCTCGTCGGCCGAGGTGCCGATTGCTTCCGGCTCGAAAGACGGGAGCTTTCCCAGGGGGCCGAGCGGCGTGAACGACCACACGATGCCCATCAAGAACGTGAACGCCAGCGTGACCGATGCGGTGATGAAGTATGCGAGCCGCGACCCGAGCACCACCGCGAGCAGGAGCCACACGCTTCCACAGAAGACGATGAGGGAGGAGACGAAGACCGCGATGCCGGTGAGGAATGTGGTGTCCAACTACAGGCTCCGCTCGTACTCGACGACGGCGCGAATCTGTGCGTTAGAAAGCGGATACGGCGGAACGGGAATGCCCTGCGCCGGCGAGTCGCTGAACTGTGGCATGAATGCGAACCGGCGCCCGTTCTGCACGGTGAACAGGTGCTGGCCCATCGTCAGGTGCTTCACCTTGCCCTTCCACAAGGCCATGCCCTGGTAATAGGTATCCCCATCCTTTCCCTGGGCTTCGGGTCCGTGGCACACCGCGCACCGGGCCTGGAAGATGCCTTCCCCACAACGCATAACGTCCTCGCCCTGCGGATCGTCGCAGCCCTCGGGCATTTCCGGCGGCTCCTGGTTCTCGGGCAAGGATTTCAGCCAGTTGATGACGTCGCTCACCATCATCTCGGTCATCGGGCCGCCGTATTCGACTCCCCACGCCGGCATCGGGGTGCCGGGACGTCCACGCTCGATCGTGAACCTCACGACCTCTTCGTCCCACCGGGTGAAAACGTTGTTGAGCGGCGGTGCGACGTACTCGACCTCTCTTCCGAGAACGGGGTCGATGTACTTGGGGTTGGCAAAGCCGCCGGTTCCTTCGGGCCCGTGACAGTTGATGCAGCTCTGCCCCAGCGCGATCGCCTCTTCGGCCTCCTTGAACGCGGCGGGCCCCGCACCCTCCGCCTCCTCGAGCGGGGGCGGGACGTTGTAGATGATCTCGCCCCGGTGAATCGACTTTTCCGACTGCTGTTCGGCGAACGCCTCCTGCCGTTGCGCCTCGGGGATCCAGTACGCGGGGATGAACAACGCGGTCGCCAGCGTGGCGATCACGCCTACGGCTTGGATCCGTTGGAGGCGGGACCCCTCGAGGACGTCGTCGGGCTGTCCCGGCCTCAGCGCCTTCGGGATGCCCAACGCCGCGGCGGGGCTCTTCGGGCGGTTGCGCGACACGAAGATGAGCCACAACGCCGCCGCGGGAGCGAGGATGACGAGCGCGATCAGAAGTATTTCGCCGGTATCCACCTATGTGGTCCCCTCGCTAGTCCGGCACACAAAGAGGCCCGACCGGCTCCGAAAACTTGTCCCACGTGCTGATCCCGCGCGGCGGACCCGTCTGCAGATCACCGGTGTCGACGACGACCTTGCCGCCCTGGATCGTGATCGGGAAGCGGTCGAGGCCGCGGGGCGCGGGACCGCTGTAGAACTCGCCGCTGAGGCGGTACTTCGAGCCGTGGCACGGGCATTCGAACAGCGACGACGTCTCGCAGTGCGGGACCGAGCACCCGAGGTGTACGCACTTGCGGTACAGCGCCTGAAGTTTGGTCTCCTTGGCCCCGACGAGGTCGTAAATAGGGGCATCCCCGGTGCCCTCGTAGTAGGTGAGCCAAAAGCGGCCCTCGGCGACGAAGCGGGGGGTGAAGTTGTTGTCCGGGCCGACCTCGGCGAGAAGGTCCTCGTGATCTCCGACCGTGATCGCGGTGCCGAACCCGCCGGTCAGCTTGGGCCACAGAAACGACAGCGTGCTCATCCCGAAGACGCCGAGGAAGGTCATGAAAGAGGCGCTCCATGCCCGGTTCAAAAACTGGCGGCGCGACACCGCGAGCTGGTCCGGGGTGAGCGGCTTCCGCTTCTTCTCGGGGACCTTCTGGACGGTGACCTCGGGCTTTTCTTCCTTCTGCGGCGCCGGCTCGGGCGCATCCTCCGCCTTGCTCGTGCCGAACTGCGCCTCGAGCTTCCGCCCGCGGCGAATCGTGATGTTGGCCATGAACAGCGCCCATATGGCGACGCTGGCCGCTATGACGATGAGGGCGATCGTTCCCGGACTCACACTGCTCCTATAGCTCGAAGAAGATTCCGTCGTTCCAGGGGAACGTGAAGTTGAAGCCGGGCCCCCTGAAGAACATACCGATGATGGTCAGGACCGCGAACGTGAGCAGGAAAAACGAGAACAAGACGATCGCGAGCTTCCGGTCGTCGGGACGGGTGGACGGGTTCCGGTCGATGAACGGCGCCGCCATGAGGCCGACGATCACCACCGTCGGGATGGTCACGCCCGCCACCTGTGGGTGGAGGTAACGCAGCAGCTCCTGCAGCCCGAGGAAGTACCACGGCGCCTTCGACGGGTTCGGCGTCTGGTTGAAGTTCGCCAGCTCCCGCAGCGGCGCGTTGACCATGGTCGAAAAGATCGTCAGAAGCGCCATGACGACGAGGAGCGACACGAACTCGGCGGCCATGAGGTGCGGCCACACGTTCACCCGGTCCATCGGCTGCCGCTCCACCCTTTGGATCGCCTCGGGCTTGACGACGGCAAGAAGACGCTGGACCCGCTCGGGCACCGCACCGTTGCCGCCGGCCGCCTTCTTCGCCGGCGCGCCGGTCGGTTTCTTGGGAGCGGGCTTGGTCGCGGTGGCCGCGGCGGCCGGCTTTCCCGATGCCGCCGGCTGCTCGCTCGCGGCATCGGCAGGCTTCTCGGCGGCGCCGTCACCGCCGCTCGCCTTCTTTGACGCGGTCGACGGATCCGGCTTGCTCGGGTTCTTCGAACCTCGCTCGGCGCGCACCCGCGCCGCTTTGGCCCGCGCCTGCGCGACCGCCGGGGAGGAGCCCTTGTCGGTCTCCTCCTTCAGCACCTGCTCGTAGACCTCGTCTGGGGTCGGCACTTTTCTTCTCCTCGCCCTACATCGGGCCCGAGATGCCGCCGTCCTTGCGGACGCGCCAGAAATGGATGGAGATGAAGATCACGATGATGAACGGTAAGAACAGCACGTGCAGCGTGTACCACCTAAGAAGGGTTTCCGGCCCGATGATCGGGCCCCCCAGGAGGGCGAACTGAACCTGGTCTCCGACCACGGGCGACTGTTTCATCATCTCGGTTCCCACCGTGACCGCCCACACCGCCAGCTGGTCCCACGGCAGGAGGTAGCCGGTGAACGCCAGCAGCAGCGTGAGGAGGAGCAGGATGACCCCGACGATCCAGTTGAACTCCCGCGGCGGTTTGTAGGCGCCGGTGTAGAAGACCCGCGCCATGTGGAGGAACACCGTGATGACCATCAGGTGTGCGCCCCACCGGTGCAGGTTCCGCACCAGCAGTCCGAACGAAACCTGGGTTTGCAGGCGCAGCATGTCGTTGTAGACGGCTTCGACGCTCGGCCGGTAGAAGAACATCAAATAGATGCCGGTGATCGTCAGCAGGATGAACAAAAAGAACGACATCCCCCCGAGGCAGAGCGTGTAAGAGAGCTTGATCCCGTGTCGCTTCACCTTCACCGGATGGAGGTGGTACAGGAGTGAGTTCATGACCACGTAGGCGCGGTTGCGCGGCGAGTCCGCGTAGCCCCGCCGGAAGATCGACCCCGGACGGAAGATCGCGCGCCACAGCTGGCTCGAGTGGAGCTCGTCCATCCGTTCCGCGAGTTTCTCTTTCGGGTTCCAGCGCTCCGATTTAGCCACCGTCGTATCTCCTCAAGACGCCTTCTGTTTCTCCGGCACCGCTCCCAGTGCCCGTGCGCCCGTCTTTTTCTTCCCGCCGGTCACCTGGCTCTGCACGATCGCCCCCGTGGGGCACCGCTCGACGCACAGGTTGCAGCGGGTGCAGGCGTTGTCGTCGATGAGGAACAAGATGTCGGTCGCTCCCATCATGCGAGCGAGCTCGACGTTGCCCGACTCCTCGACCGCCTCCGGATCGACCATGTGGATGCAGTACCACGGACAGATGTCGACGCAGCCCTCGCACAAGATGCACTGTTCGGGGATGAAGTCGATGAAGTTCTTGGGCTTGACGGCACCTTTGAGCCAGTCGGAGTCGACCAGCTGCATCTCGTAATCGGTTCGGAAAATGGGTTTCTCGATGATCTCCATCTTCCGTGGATCGGGTGCCTTCGGCATGTGTCCTCTGCTCTATTCCGCTACTTGCCCGACATGTAGCCCTTGACCGGATCCTGCAGGCCCTTCTCGCCGAGCCGCTTCTGCTTGTGCTTCTGCCAGAAGTAAGCGATCGCCAACAGCACTGTGAGAAAGCCCATCTGGACCGTGTTGGCGATGATGTCGCGCACGATCAGGATCTGTTTCGGATTGAGGCCTTCGGGGTTCACCCGCGGGATTCTCTTCGTGAAGTCGATGATCGAAGCAACGTTCTGGTCCATCCAATAGATGATGTACGACGGCACCTGGCCGGTCCCGATGATCAACAGGATCCAGATAAAGGTTCCGAGCAAGATGGCCCTGGTCCAGCTCATCTCTTTGTCGGTGATCCGGTAGACCCGCTCTTTCATCGACATCGCGGGCGCCATATTACGGGCGCGGTGCGGGGTCGGCAAACACCCCGAGCTTGTGAATTTGCGTCGCTACCTGCGACTTCGCGCGCTCGTGCGGAGTCGTCATTGTCGCGACCGTTCTCGAAGATCCTCGAGGCGTCGTTCGAGTCGTCGCTGCCGCGCCCCGAGCGTGAGGAGATAGCCGCCGATGCCGGCCCACACGGCGACGAACGCGACGAACAACCAGGCGATGTCGCTCATGCAGGTGCGTGCGCCCGATTGCGGTCGCGCGCCTCGCTCATCTCCAGCTCGTCTACGTGATCGCCGAGCCGGCCGAGCCGGACCCGCACCGCAAGCAGATACGAGAACAGAAGCGTGAACGCTACGAGGGCGGTGAAGAAGGCAAGCATCTCCGGCGCGCCGAGACCCGAGCCGGTGGTCGGATCCGCGGGGGTGGGCCCCTGCGGGTGGAGGGTGCGCCACCACCTGACGGAGAAATGCACGATCGGGACGTTGACGAAGCCGACGATCCCCACAACCGCCGCCGCCCTCCCCACCCGCGCGGGGTCGTTCGCAAGCGACCTGAGGAAGAGATAGCCGATGTAGGTGAGCCACAGCACGAGGGCGGAGGTGAGGCGGGCGTCCCATTCCCACCACGTTCCCCACACCGGACGCGCCCAGATCGGCCCGGTGATGAGCACCAGCGAGCAGAAAACCACACCGATTTCGGCCGCCCCGTGTGCGAGAAGGTCCCACCGGCGGGCGCCCGTGCGTAGGTACGCGACCGACGCAATGAAGACGATGGCAAAACCGAGGTAGGCGACCCACGCCGACGGGACGTGGACGTAGAAGATGCGCTGGAGCTGTCCGCCCATCACCGCGTCTGCCTCACGAGCGACGAGGAAAATCAGCGCCAGGGCCAGCCCGACCGCGGCCCACGCAGCCGCGCCCAACAGGCGGAGCCGGGAATCGGTGCGGCTGGCATTCATTGGGCGAAGCCTACTTCCCCCCAAGAGCTAGAAACCGTGCCGAACGGGGCCGGGGCAAGGTTTTAGCCTTCGCAGCGGGCGGTCGTTTCGGCAGTGCACGAGTCCTCTCCCTTTCCACCGTCTGCCGCGTCGCTCCCACCGCCGCCTCGCAGCTCGTCGTCGCCGGAGCGACCGAAGAGCTCGTCGCCGCCACCGAATCCCAACAGGACTTGGCGCCCCGGGGCACCGATGATCGTGTCGCCTGCATTGGAGCCGTCGACCCACGTTATGACACCGAACAGGAGATCGCGGCCCTGCCCGCGGGCGATCCCCCTTCTCAGGTTGACGAAGATGGGGCGCGTCGCCGATCTGTAAGAGAGGCGACCGGTCCACGTCCGGCGTTCGGCTCCCATGCGGACGACGTCCCGGCCGCGGCCGGGGGCGATGAAGTTCAAGAGCCCACCCCCGCGGAGGAGGTCGTCGCCGCTTCCCCCGTGCAGCACGTCGCCTCCGTCATGCGGCGACGCCTCGCCGCCCACGAGAACGTCGTCCCCGGCGCCTCCGTGGAACTCGGCGCGCACATCGTCGGCCACGATGCGGTCGTTGCCGGGTCCCCCCCGTACGTGGGAAACGCCGGAGGCGCGGTCGTGGCCACGGCCGAGGATCGCCGATCCGCCGCTGTCGACGACGTCGCGACCCCGGCCGGCCCGGACTCGGTCCGATCCGGACGCCGCGGAGAAACGATCGGACCCCGCTCCGCCGCACAAAAGGTCGAGGTTCGCTCGGCCGTCGAGGAAGTCGTCCCCTCCGAGACCGACGATGACATCTTGGGCGTCGGTCCCGACCAGGTGGTCGTCGCCCGCCGTGCCGACGATCGTCGCCTCCCGCCCTTCGCATCGGGGCGCACCTCCGCCCGCAGCCGGCGACGGCGGCAGCAGCGCGGCCACCATCAGCAGTGCGGCGCCGCCCCGGAACCCAAACCGCATGACGCTCTCCTTTCAGGTCGCAAGCACGTGTGCCTGCCGGGTTCGGGGGCTAGGGCGAAAGCAGGCGGTCGAGCTCGAAGTGCATCGGATCCGGCCGGCTCCACCGGCCGCCCCATTCGAAGCCCCACTTCTCGAACACGGCGACGATGCGGGGGTCGAGGTCGCCCGTCGTTCCGAGTCCGTTCGTCGAGACGTTGAAATCGACCGCGAGCCCGAACGCGTGCATCGACAACGGCTTCGACGGGTCGCGGTCGATGAACCGCGGAACGAAGCAGCCTCCGTAATCGCCGGGACGAATGAGGCGGTCGAGACCGCGCGTCTGGATCTCCGTGAGGGCGCCGCGGAGCTGCGGGAACATGAGGCGATGACAGGTGATCGCACCGATCACCGGCACTTCGCCGGCGGAGATATTGGCGCGCACCCACCCGGGGTCGGGGCGGATGAAGCCGTCCTTCAGAATCTCGAACGACATAGTGCCGATGACCCCGCCGCTGGCGGCACCACGGGGTGCGGCGGCCGGCGGGGCGGGCGCCGCGGAGGAAGACTCATCCTCCTCGGTCAGCCTGGTGAGGCGCGCTCTGGGAATTCGCCGCTCGAGCATTCGGCCGAGGCGATCGAGAACCGTCCCGGTTTCGGCGCCGACGACGAGCGTGTGAACCTTGTCGGCGATTCGTCCGGCGCGGGCGTCGGCCGAAACGAGGACGTCGGCGACGTTTTCCGGCGCGCCGTTCTCGGCGAACGCACCGATTTCGACCTCACCGACTCCGGGCAGATCCACCACGCCCGCATCCCGCACGCCGAGGCGCTCCGCGGCATCGAAAGTGACCACGGCATTCCCCGACAACAACGAGAGCCACACGAAGTCGGCGTCACGGGCCGCCGCCGGCGCAACAGCTCGATACTGAAGCGGCCGAACCGTGCCGACGGTGATCGAAACGTCTCCCTGCGCCCCCGGCACCTTCACCTTGTTGCGCGCGACCGGCGCGACCACCGCAACGCCGGGAGTATTTGCTACCCGCGCAAGCGCGCGGGCGGCGAGCGGCTTGCGGACGGTGAGCAGGTACGCGGGCGCGGCCGGAACCGAGGGGGGGAGTGTCAAGTCGCTCGCGCCGGCAAATCGCGCCGGGCTCCGCTCGTAGACCTGTTGCCGGCCGCCGCATGCGGCCGCGGCGAGCGCGACGAGTACGAGCGCGCCGGCGCGCCTCATCCGCGTGATCCCGCCAGTTCGAAATGCCATGGTTCCCACGACATCGGTCGCCAGAGCGGGAGCTTGAGGCGGGCGGCGAGGGCGGCGGCGTACTCGACGTCGCCACCGAGATCGACCGCAAGCCCTTTCTCGTGATACGAGAACCCCGGCGGGGCGACCCAGTTGTCGGCGACCTCGGGGTCCCGGTAGCGCTCGAGCGCGGCTTGCCACAAGATCTGTTGGTGCGCGGTCGACCGGTAGCCGGAGACGAGCCACACGCGGCCCTCGGAGGCGGCGATCAACCGGCCGACGGCGTCGACGAGGGCGGGATGCAACCCGGTGATCGCGGTGCTCGAGGTGCTCGAGGTGGTCACGACTTGCGGCGCCGGTGCCTGCCCCGGGGGTGCCGACGACGGAACGAGGCGGCGGACGCGCGCCCCGGGCAACACTTTCTTGAGGTCCTTGCGTAGCGTCTCTAGAGTCACGCCCGTTTTCGCTCCGACGAGGACGCTTCTCGGCGCGCCGATCCCGAGCTTGTCCGCATGTTGCTCGTCGACGAGCAGATCGGCGACGTTCGGCTTTCCGTTGTCGGCCCACGCTCCGACCGGCAGGACGCCGGCGCCGGCGATGGTCACGCCGTCCCCCGGCTTGATCCCCAACCGATCGACGGCGGCAAACGTCGGAACCACGTCGCCGCTCACGAGCGACAGCCAGACGAAATCGGCATCGCGCATCGTGGGCGGCGCGACCGCCCGAAAGCGAAGCGACTCGATCATGCCGACCTCGAGCGTCTTGACACCCTTCGGACCCTTTACGCGCATCCTTTTTGATTTGACCGGCGCAACCACCGCAACGCCGTCGACGTTCTCCAGCCGTTCGAGTCGTGCTTCGGGAATGGCGCGGCCCGCTTCGAGCGAAAACGCCGGGGCCGCGGGGATCGGCGCGGGCAGGATGAGGTCTCCGTCGGCGCCACGTCCTGCTGCGGCCGCGTCGCCGGGCAGCGCCTCGTAAACCTCGGGCGTTCCGCCGCACGAGGCAAACAAAAGAACAACCACGATCGCAAAAGAGACTTTTCGCATCATTCCACCGCAAACTCGAACGCCAGCGCGCCGACGACAAAGAACACGATGTCGTATACGACGAGAATCACGAACCATCCTGCATTCGTGAGCTCACCGAAAGACGCTCCCGTGATGAGGTTGCTCATCAATTCGACGCCTGCGATGAACGGCGGCACCAGTACGGGAAGCGCCAGGATCGGCAGCATCAATTCACGACTACGCGTTTCGGCCGCGAGCGATGCGAACAACGTGCCCACAGCTACGAAGCCCACATCGACGAGCGCGGTGACCAATAACAGCGCTCCCAAACCGGGGCCGACTCGGAGTGAGAACAGGATGGTGAAGGCGGGCAGCAATAGAACCTGTACGAGAGCGATGTAGAAAAGGTTGGCGGCTGCTTTGGCGAGAAAGATCGCGGAACGATCGATAGGGGTGAGGAGCAGAGCATCGAGGGCACCGTCCTGCCGCTCGACCTCGAATGTGCGCGCGAAGCCGATCAGTCCGGCAAACAAAACGGTGATCCAGAAGAAGCCCGCAAGCACAGTCGCCGGCTGCGGGTCGGCGTCAGGAAGCGTGAACGCCAGGAGGAGCGTGACGCCAAGGGCGAACGCGACCATGGGGGGGAGCGTGTCGCGGGCACGCGCTTCGATCCGCAGATCCTTGCGCCCCAGCGCCATCGTCTTCGCGACGAACCCGGCATCGGAGGCTGCGCTCGTCACGGGGCAGGCACGTTCTCGGCGCGCCCGTAGGCTCCGGCAGTCTGGACGCGCCCGCGTTGCAGGATGATCCCGGCGTCCGCGTAAGCCTTCACCTTTTTCGCACCATGCGTAGCGATGAGGCACACTCGATCCTCCCGTCGCCACGAAACGATCGCATCGGAAAGTAGTGCCGCCGCGTCGTCGTCGAGGTTTGCGTACGGCTCATCGAGCAGAAGCACCGCAGGATCGTGCACGAGTGCCCGCGCGACTGCAGCCCGCCGGCGCATTCCCGCCGACAGCTCTCTCGACGGCGTGCGGGCCCAGCCACCGAGTCCCAGCGCGTCGAGCACCCGGCGGCATCTCGTTACCGGGGTGCCGTAGAGGCGAGCGAACAGCTCGAGGTTCTCTTCGATCGAAAGCATCGGGTAGAGCCCCGAGTCGTGTCCCGCGTAGCCGATGAACCGTTTGAGATCTTCGTCTCGCGCCGAGGCGCGCCGTCCCAGGATCTCGACGGTTCCGCTCGTCGGGCGCAGGAGACCGCACAACACGCGCAGGAGCGTCGATTTGCCGGAGCCGTTCTGACCAAAGAGGCCGGTGATCCCCTCTTTCACATCGAGCGTGACGTCGTCGAGGGCGATCGTTCGCCCGTAGGCAACGGTCACCGAGACCAGCGAAATCATCGGGAGGATCCCGCGGGAAGTCTCGCAAGCAGCGCTTTCAACTCGGCGCGCCGGGCGTCCCACTCTTCCTCGTCGATGTCACCCGCGTTGCGGCGGATGTCGAGCGCCGCGATCGCGCTCATCAGATCGCGGCGTTCATCCACCGCAGGTGCCGGGTTGCGCCGGCGCCGGTTGCGCCACACCGTTCCCGCGAACAGCATCCCGGCGACGGCGATGGCCGCGGCAATGCCGGCCGCCAACATCGTGTTGCTTGCGTCTGCCGAGGCGGTCGCCGAGATCTGAATTTGATCGCCCTCCTCGATTGCCTCCGTCGCCGACCAACGCGCGTATTCGGTTCCGCCGATCGTCACGTTGCCGTTCGGGACGAGGCGGTTCGAGGTGACGTCCACGTCTTCTGGTGCGTGCACGCTCGTCTGCACAACGGGATACAACGCCGTCCGTGACAAATCGTAGTTGCCGGCGACCCCGCCCACCCGGTAGACGTAGGTGAACTTCCACTGACCCGGCGGAATGGCAATCGTGAGCCCGGCGCCGAAATCCGTACGGAGCAGCTCGGGGACGTCGAGGTCGGAATCGATTATCTCGATCCCGCCCGCGCGCCCCTCGACCGGAACGGCTAGTCCGAGCGTCGGCGCCCCCGGGCCCCCCCGGCCGATGTAGGCGAGGTCGGTCATGTTGGCAACCGTCACCGATTCGACGACGTCCATGCCGCCTCGCCCGGGGGTGACGAACATGTTGTCGCGCGCGAGCAGCACCGTCTGCGGGTTCGTCGTCGTATCCCATACTCTGATGCGCGTCTCGATGACCGGCGTTTCCTTCGTATCCGCCGGAATCGATAGCGGCGAGCCGGGAAAGAGCCCCCCATCGTGACGCACGTCGACTACGTAAAGACGATCGTCGCCGGCCGGAATGTCCGTGAAGCGGTAGCGGCCGCGGGCGTCGGTGACCGCGCGCCGGCTGATGCGTCCGCTCCCGTCTTCACGTGCCCCGCCGAGTCTCACCGAGGCGCCGGGCTGGGGGGCACCGGTGGTCTCGTTCACGACGACGCCTTGGATGACTCCGGTCCCGGCCGCAACGGCCGGTGCCGCGCCCCACAAGGCCACCGCCGCGGCGCCGATCACTACGCGGCGAACCTTCACGCCGGAGCGCCGCACTCGGTGCATGCCTCGCCCGGGGTCCGAAGAGCACCACACGACGGGCACTCCATCCGTGTCCGAAGCTCGGCGATCTCGGCTTCGAGATCCGCATCATCGTGGCCGAGGGCATCTAGTTCCTTGAGCGCCGCCAGCGCCTCGGCTTCGTATTCCGCACGGAGCGCCTCGAAGTCCGCTTGCGACAGCTTCCCGATGGCGCGGTCGCTTTCGATGTCCACGAGCCCGCCGAATGCGGCGCGGCGCCGAGCGTCCGCCTCCTCGACGGGCGCGTTCCGCTCGCGTTCGTCCGGCTCCGGGCGGCGCAGCGGCGCCACCACGTAGATGAGAGCTGCCAGCGCCAGCAGCGCGATCACCAGCGCCTCGGTCACGCGTCGCTCCCGAATTCGTTTCTCTTGAACGTCTCGAATTCCGCGTCGAGGCGGGTCCGGTCGCCCGCCGAGATCGCGCCCGGTTGCGCGCTCGCGGCACGTCCCCGTGTCGTGAAGCGAGAAATCAACGCCCACCCCACCACCAGTCCGCCGAGCGCGAGCACCCACGGCAGAGCGCGTGCGAGGGGGCCGTCGGGAGCGGCCGCAATCCCCGGCCCGTACTCCGCCTCGAGCTCGGCGATGATCTCCTCTTCGTTCATGCCGGCCTCGGCCATCGCGGTGATGTCGCGGCGCAGCTCATCGGCTTCGCCGGACGGGCAGTCGTGGAGCGTGACCCCGGGACAGAACGGCGACATGATGTCGCGCGCCACGCGGTTGGCGACGTCCTGAGGGGCGGCGGCAACCAGCACGAGGGCAACTGCGGCGAGAGCGCGCCCGAACCTCATCGGGCGGCGACCGCCGGCTCGGGGAGCGGGGCCGGCACCGTCGCACCGACGCCGGCGCGCGCCGATGCTCCCGTCAACAGGACGGTCATGCCTGCGGCCATGACCACGGCCCCCGCCCAAATCCACCACGTGAGCGGGTTGACGAAGGCGCGCACGGCGGCCGTGCCGTCCGCGTCGATCGAGGTGATCACGACGTACAGGTCGTCCACCGGGGTCGTACGGATCGCGACCTCGGACTGAGCCTGCCGCTGGGCCCGGTGAAAGTTTCGCTGCGGGCGAAGAACCGCCAGTGGATCACCCCCCCGCTCGGCGACAAGGTTTGCCTGGAGAATGTTCTTCTCTGCGGTCTGTTCGCTTTCGAACCCCTGCAGCCGGAGCGTGTATCCGCCGACCTCGAGTGCATCTCCTTGTTGGAGAAGCGCGTGACGTTCGCTCCGGAAGGCGGCGCCGGCGAAACCAATGACGATGAGCACCACGCCGAGATGCACTATGTAGCCGCCGTAGCGGCGCCGGTTGCGAACGAGGGTCTGGATCAATGCGCTCGCCCACGGCGCGCCGCGGCTTCGGTGGACGCTGCTCCCGCGCGCGAATTCCGCTGCGATTGCGGTGAAGGTGAACGCGCACAGGGCGAAGGCAAGGAGTGCTCCGGAACTGCGGACTCCGGCGACTCCCAACGCAACGGCGACGAGTGCCCCGGCGGCAAGCGGAATGCGGATGATGTTGCCGAACGATCCCTTGCTCATCCGTCGCCACGAGATCAGCGGCCCGATACCGGTGAGCAAGATGAGCGCGAGCCCGATCGGCACGAACACGGAATTGAAGAACGGGGGTCCGACCGATACCCTCACGCCCGTGGCGACTTCGTTGATTATCGGATAGATCGTTCCCCACAACACCGTGAACGCCGCTGCGACGAACAGAACGTTGTTGAGCAGGAACGCGCTCTCGCGCGACAGCAGCGAATCAAAACGATTCTCGCTACGAAGTTTGTCGAGACGGGCGGCAACGACCCCCAGTCCGCCGAGGAGCATCACCGCGAGAAACGGCAGGAACCACTTGCCCGTATCGCCCTCGGTGAACGTGTGGATCGACGACAGGATTCCCGAGCGCGTGAGGAACGTGCCGAACACCGCGAGCACGTAGGTGAGGAGGATCAGCACGACGTTCCACACCTTGAACATTTGCCGCTTCTCCTGGATAACCACCGAGTGCAGGAACGCGGTGGCCGTGAGCCACGGCATGAACGAGGCGTTCTCCACCGGATCCCACGCCCAATATCCACCCCATCCGAGCTCGGTATAGGCCCATGCGCCGCCGAGGACGATGCCGATCGACAGCGCGCTCCACGCGAACAGCGTCCATCGTCGGGTCGCGGTGAACCAACTCGGATCGAGGCGTCCGGTCATCAGCGCGGCCATCGCGAACGCAAAGGGGATCGAGAACCCGACGAACCCCGTATAGAGGAGCGGCGGGTGGATGAGCATGCCGGGTGACTGGAGGAGCGGATTGAGGCCGGTTCCGTCGGCCGGTACGGTCGCGAGGCGCGTGAACGGATCGGCCGGCCCCGCCAGCAACGCCAGGAAGAACACCTGGATCACGGCAAGCGTCGCGCCGGCCCAGCCCACGAGACGAGCGGTCCGCGCGCGGGCGCGACGGAGCGCGACGGCGCTGAATGACGTCAGCAGCAGCGTCCAGAACAGAAGCGAGCCCTCCATCCCGCCCCACAGCGCGGCGAACGTGTAGGGCACCGACAACGACCGGCTCGTGTAGTTCGCGGCGTACTCGAGCGAGAAGTCGTGGACGAGGAGGGCGTTCATGAGCGACAGCGCACCGATCCCGGTGAACACCGCCGCGGCCGTCAACGCTCTTACTCCGGCATGGGTGCGCTCGGCGCGATGTGTCGTCGCGCCGAGCGCGCACAAGACGAGACCCGACAGCGCGAATCCGAGCGCCGCAACGAGCGACGGTTTACCGAGCGAAGCGAGCGACATCATGAGCGCGTGTCAGGTCTTGGCTTTGAACTTCGACGGGCACTTGGCGAGCACGTCGGAAGCGGTAAACCTGCTTCCGTCGTAGGCGCCGGTGGCGATCACCTCGACGTCGTTCGAATCCTCGGCCATGGCGCTCCAGAAGGCGTCGGGAAGCGCAGCGTGGGTAGTCACGACGACGTCGGCGCGCCCGTCGGTGATCGTGAAGCTCGTCCTAAGGCCGTTTCGCTCGACCGAGTCCGGGATCACGTTCCCGTTTACCTTGACCTGCTCGTCGGCGGCGGTGGGACCGCGGGCGGCGAGCTCGGATGCTTTCAGGAAGTATGCGGTCGAGCCCGCGCGTCCCATCGCCCATCCCACCAGACCGGCAAGGGCGAGAACCACGACGACGCCACCGATCAGGAATTTGGGCTTGGTGCCGCTACCCGGAGGGGCGGAAGAGGGCTCGTTCATCCACCCTCCAGCGTAAATGATGGCCGCGGCTACCCTCTTCGGCCCCATCCGGGCTCGCCGCGCCCCCCGGGGCGTTGAGGGCTACCGGATGATGTAGACGGTGGCGAACAGGAACACCCACACGACGTCGACGAAGTGCCAGTAGTAGGACACCGCTTCCACGCCGCCGTGTCGCTCCGCCGAAAAATCGTTCCGGCGCGCCTTACCGAGCGCGATCGCCAGTGCGCACAACCCCGCGAACACGTGGAGGCCGTGGAAGCCGGTCATGGTGAAGAACAACGAGGCGAAAGCATTCGTGCCGATGACGAACCCGTCGCCGGCGAGCTCCGAGTACTCGTAGCCCTGGCCGGCGAGGAAGATCGCGCCGAGTCCGAGCGTGATCGCGAGCCACCTGACCAGGCCGTTTCGATCCCCCCGCCGGATCGCATGCAATGCCAGGTGCTGCGTCGCGGAGGACGCAAGCAAGAAGAGCGTGAACGCCCCCGGGAGGAGCAGGTCTGCCTCCGGGGTGCCGGATGGAGGCCACGTGTCGGCGCGCCCGCGGAGGCTGAAGTAGGCACCGAACAGGGCGCCGAAGAACATCACCTCGCTAGAGATGAACAGCAGCATCCCGAGAAGCGGCGCCTCGATTCGGCGGGCCTCGAGCGTCGTCATCGGCTGCGTTCTCCGGCGGCGATCAACGCCTCGATGTTCGTCTCGAGCTCCTCCCGGGTGATGCCGCCGAGATAGACGTTGCCGCCCCCGCCTTCGGCCCCGCTTCGGACGACGCTCAAAAAGCGCCATCTGTGGTCGATGAA
>Ga0247713_1000243_pt1 | contig 38409 bp, 18 predicted proteins | sample 21E_NmetaG_FD_189936 | JGI IMG/M metagenome (GOLD analysis project Ga0247713, IMG submission 189936) | Soil microbial communities from hillslope of Landscape Evolution Observatory, University of Arizona, Oracle, AZ, United States - 2-1-E_N | ecosystem: Engineered > Artificial ecosystem >...
CGGCGGGGCCGGCGGGGCCGGCGGCGTGGGCGGCACCGGCATCGGCGGCGCCGGCGGAACGGGCGGGGCCGGCGGTGTCGGCACCGGCGGGCCCGGCGGCATGGGAGGGGTCGGCGGCAACGCCACCGGCAACCCCGTGGGCACCGGCGGCCACAGCGTCGCCACCGGCCAGGCCGACGGCGGCGCGGGCGGCGCAGCCTCGATCACCACCGACCCTGAGGCATGGTCGGGCGACTCCGGCCACGCCACCACCCAGGCCAGCGCCACCAACACGGGGCGCACCGGGGCGGCCACGTCGAGCGCGAACGCGTCGCCCGTCGCCACCTCCGGGCAGTCCGGCGACACGGGCGACACCGGCGACGCCTTCACCACCGAGGGCAGCGCCACCTCCGGCGACACCGGCGACTCGGGCGACACCGGCGCGGCCCTGGCCGCCGGCAATGCCACCAGCTTCGCCAACTCGGGCGCCAACGTCGTCGCCGACTCCCTGTCCGGCGACACCGGCGCGGCGGCCAACGCCGTCGACACCGTGGTCCTCGGCGGCGCCGGCGGCGCCGGCGGCGTGACTGCGCCGGTCTCGGCGGGCGGCGGCTCCGTGGTCAACCTGGTGGCCGCCGGAGCGGGCGGCACCGGTGGCGTGGGCGGCACCGGCATCGGCGGCACGGGCGGCACGGGCGGCATCGGCGGCACCGGCTTCGGTGGGCCCGGCGGCACCGGCGGTGCCGGTGGCGCCGGCACCTTCACGATCAACGGCGCCGGCGGTGCCACCATCACGATCACCGGCGGCGCCGGCATCGGCGGGCCGGGCGGCACCGGCGGCACCGGCGGCACCGGCATCGGCGGGGTCGGCGGCACGGGCGGCGTCGGCGGCGCCGGCGTGGGGGGCACGGGTGGCGCCGGCGGCCGGGGCGGCAACGCCACCGGCAACCCCGTCGGCACCGGCGGCTCCGCGGTGGCCACCGGCCAGGCCAACGGCGGCGCCGGCGGCGCGGCCGGCATCTCCACCAACCCCTCGGCCCTCTCGGGCTACTCCGGCGACGCCACCACCCAGGCCAGCGCCACCAACACCGGCAACACCGGTCCGGCCACCTCCAGCGCCACCTCCGCGCCCCGGGCCACCTCCGGTGACTCGGGCGCCACCGGTGACTCCGGCGACGCCTTCGCCGAGGCCACCGCCACCACCGCCGACCTGCCCCTCGGCGTCCTCGAGACGGCGACGGCCATCGCCGGCCCGGCCGTCTCCGGTGACACCGGCGACAGCGGCACCACCGGCCCCGCGGCCGCCGTCGGCTCGGCCGACAGCTTCTCCAACTCGGGTGCCAACGTCGAGGCGTTCTCCACCTCGGGCGACAGCGGCGCCGTCCTCAACACCGTCACCGGCCTGGCCGTGGGCGGCGTGGGCGGCGCCGGCGGCGTGGCCGCCCCGGTGGCCGGCGCCGGCGGCAGCGTGTTCAACGGCGTCCTGGCCGGCGCCGGCGGCACCGGCGGCGTGGGCGGCACGGGCACCGGCGGCACCGGCGGTACGGGCGGCACCGGCGGCACGGGCATCGGCGGTCCCGGCGGCACCGGCGGCGTCGGCGGGGCGGGCGAGCTCACCATCAACGGCGCCGGCGGCGCCACGATCACCATCGCCGGCGGCGCCGGCATCGGCGGTCCGGGCGGCGCCGGGGGCACCGGCGGCACGGGCGTCGGCGGCGTGGGCGGCACCGGCGGCGTGGGCGGCACCGGCGTGGGCGGCACCGGCGGCGTGGGCGGGGTCGGCGGCAACGCCACCGGCAACCCGGTCGCCACCGGCGGCCAGAGCGTCGCCACCGGCCAGGCCAATGGCGGGGCCGGCGCGGCGGCGAACATCACCACCAACCCCGAGGCCATCTCCGGCGACTCCGGCCGGGCAGAGACCCAGGCCAGCGCCACCAACACGGGCGACACCGGCGCCGCCACCTCCACCGCTCTCAGTGCACCCATCGCCACTTCCGGTGACTCCGGCGACACGGGCGACACCGGCGACGCCTCGTCCACTCCTTCGGCCACCAACATCGCCATCCTGGGCACGTCCATCGCCGTCGCCGGCCTGGCGACCTCGGGCGACTCGGGTGACTCGGGCGACACCGGCGGCGCCCTCGCCGCCGGCAACAGCGACAGCTTCTCCAACTCCGGCGCCCACGTGGTCGCCGACTCCCTCTCGGGCGACACCGGTGGTGCGGCCAACGCCGTGGGCGCCATCGCCCTCGGCGGCAACGGCGGCGCCGGCGGCGTGGCCGCCCCCGTCTCGACCGGCGGCGGCGTGGCGGTCAACCTGCTGGCCGCCGGCGCAGGCGGCACCGGCGGCGCCGGCGGGGCTGCCGTCGGCGGCACCGGCGGCACCGGCGGCACCGGCGGCGTCGGCATCGGCGGGGCCGGCGGCACGGGCGGCGCCGGCGGCGCCGGCGCCCTGGTCATCAACGGTCTCGGCGGGGCGGTCCTCGTCATCGACGCCGGGGCGGCGGTCGGCGGTCCCGGTGGTCCCGGCGGCACCGGCGGCACCGGCACCGGCGGGGCCGGCGGCACGGGCGGCGCCGGCGGCGCCGCCCTGGGCGGGACCGGCGGCGCCGGGGGCGTCGGCGGGAGCGTCTCCGGCAACCCGGTCGCCACCGGCGGCTCCAGCGTGGCCGTGGGCACAGCCAACGGCGGCGCACCGGGCGCGGCCGACATCACCACCAACCCCAGGGCCCTCTCCGGCTTCTCCGGCGACGCCAGGACCCAGGCCAGCGCCACCAACACCGGCAACACCGGGGCGGCCACCTCCACCGCGGTCTCGGCCCCTCGGGCCACCTCCGGGGACTCGGGCGACACCGGCGACACCGGCGACGCCGACACCAGCCCCACCGCGGTCAACAACGCCATCCTGGGCACGGCCGTGGCCGACCCGCCGGCGGCGACGTCGGGCGACAGCGGCGACAGCGGCGACACCGGCCCGGCCGCGGCCCTGGCCTCCGCCGGCAGCGAGGCCAACTCCGGCGCCGGCGTCCACGCCGTCTCCACCTCCGGCGACACCGGCGTGGTCCTCAACGGCGTCGTCGGCGTGGCCGTCGGCGGCGAGCCCGGCGCGGTCGGCGTGGCCGCCCCCGTGGCCGGCGCCGGCGGAGCGGCCGTCAACCTGATCATCGCCACCGGCGGCGGCGCCGGCGGCGCGGGCGGCGCCGCAGTCGGCGGCGCCGGCGGTGCGGGCGGCGCCGGCGGGCCCGGGGGCATCCCGGGCGCCGGTGGTGCCGGCGGTGCCGGCGGCGCGGGCGTCGTCGACCTCGGGGCGGGCCCGATCATCGTCACCCCCGGCCCGGCGGGCGGCGCCGGCGGGCCCGGCGGAGCGGGCGCCCCCGGCGCAGCCGGCGCGGCCGGCGCGGCCGGCGCTCCTGCGATCCCCGGCGGGCCCGGCGCAGCCGGCGGCGCCGGCGCCGGCGCTTCCGGGAGCCCGGTCGCCACCGGCGGCGCCAGCGTGGCCGTCGGCCAGTCGGTCGCCGGCAACGGCGCCCCCGCCACCTTCACCTCCAACCCGGTCGCCACCTCGGGCGACACCGGGTCCTCCACCAGCCAGGCCAGCGCCACCAACACCGGCAACACCGGTTGGGCCACCGCCACCGCCACCGCAGCACCCGTCGCCACCTCCGGCGACTCCGGCGACACCGGTGACTCCGGCGACGCCCTTTCCTCGCCCTCCGCCGTCAACAGCGGCATCCTGGGCCGGGCCACCGCGGTCGGCGGCGACGCCACCTCGGGCGCCACCGGCGACTCGGGCGACACCGGCGCAGCCGTGGCCGCCGGCGGCGCCGTCAGCTACGCCGGCTCCGGCGCCCACGCCCGCGCCGACTCCCTCTCGGGCGACAGCGGCCCGGCCGCCAACGTGGTCTCCGGCCTCGTCGTCGGCGGCAACGGCGGTGACGCCGGCATCGGCTCCGGCGCCGTGGTCGCCGGCGCCCCGGCCATCAACATCATCGTCGGCGGCGCCGGCGGCGCCGCCATCTCGGTCCGCCCCGGGGCCAGCGTGGCCACCGGCTCGGCCAACGGCGGCAACGGCGCCCCCGCCACCCTGACCACCAACCCGGTCGCCACCTCCGGCGACACCGGCGCCTCCACCGCCCAGTCCAGCGCCACCAACACCGGCAACACCGGCGCCGCCACCTCCACGGCCACGGCCAGCCCCGTCGCCCGCTCGGGCAACTCGGGCGACACCGGCGACAGCGGCGATGCCGAGGCCAGCCCCAGCGCGGTCAACACCGCCATCCTGGGCTCGGCCACCGCTGCTGGCGGCAACGCCACTTCCGGCCGCTCCGGCGACTCCGGCGACACCGGCCCGGCCCTGGCGTCCGGCGACGCCGTCAGCGAGGCCACCTCGGGGGCCGACGCCGACTCCGTCTCCACCTCCGGCGACTCCGGCGGGGCCTCCAACACGGTCCTCGGCGTGGCCCTCGGCGGCCTCGGCGGCGCCGGCGGCGTCGTCGCCCCGGTCGCCGCTCCCCCCGTCCCGGGCATCAGCATCGGCGGGGGCACTGCGGTCGGCGGCTCCAGCGTGGCCACCGGCAATGCCAACGGCGGCGCCGGCGCTCCGGCCACCCTGACCACCGACCCCCGGGCGACCTCCGGTGACTCCGGTGAGTCCACCGCCCAGTCCAGCGCCACCAACACCGGCAACACCGGCTCGGCCACCTCGGCGGCCACCGCCAGCGGCTCGGCCATCTCGGGCAACTCGGGCCGCACCGGCGACACCGGCACCGCCTCCGCCGACCCCTCGGCCGTGAACACCGCCATCCTCGGCACCGCCGTCGCCACCGGCGGCAACGCCGTCTCCGGCCCCTCCGGCAACTCCGGGGTCACCGGCGGTGCGGTCGCCGCCGGCAACGCCACCAGCTCGGCGGGCACGGGCGCCGACGCCGACTCGGACTCCACCTCCGGCGGCACCGGCCCGGCGGCCAACGCCGTCACCGCCCTGGTCCTGCCCGGCGACGGTGGCGACGGCGGCGTGGCCGCCCCCCTGGCCGGCGCCGGCGGGGCGGCAGCCAACATCGTCCTCGCCGCCCTCGGCTCCACCGTCGTGGCCGCAGTGGGGGGCCACAGCGTGGCCACCGCCCAGGCCAACGGCGGGGCCGGCGGATCCGCCACCCTGACCACCAACCCGGTCGCCACCTCCGGCAACTCGGGCGCCTCCACCAGCCAGTCCAGCGCCACCAACACCGGCGCCACCGGCAACGCCACCTCCACCGCGGTGGGCAACTCCACCGCCCGCTCCGGCAGCTCCGGCGCCACCGGCGCCACCGGGGCGGCCAGCGCCGGGCCCAGCGCGGTCAACTCCGGCATCCTGGGCCGGGCCACCGCCACTGCCAGTGGCGCTGGCGGCGCAGGGACCGGCGGCACCGCCGTGTCCGGAGCCTCCGGCAACTCCGGCGCCACCGGCGACGCCCTCTCGGTCGGCGGCGGCGCCGCCGCCTCCGGCAACTCGGGCAACACCGGCCGCACCGGCGACGCCTCCGTGGCGCCGTCCGCCGTCAACAACTCCATCCTCGGCACCAGCACGGCCACCGCCGCCGCCGGCGCCATCTCCGGCAACTCGGGCGCCTCCGGCGCCACCGGGGCGGCCGCCAGTATCGGCGGCGCCACCACCAGCCGGGCCGGCTCGGGCGCCTCGTCGTCCTCCGACTCCGACTCCGGCGACACCGGCACCGCCGTCAACGTCGTCGACGTCGTCGCCGTCGGGGGCGAGGGCGGCGACGGTGGGCTCGCCGTGCCCGTCACCGGCGGCGGCGGCGCCGCCTTCAACCTCGTCCTGGCCGCCGGCATCACCGGCGCCGTCACCGCCACCGGCGGGTCCTCCGTCGCCACCGCCCAGGCCAACGGGGCCGGCGCCGGCAACGCCGCGGTGACCACCGACCCGGTCGCCACCTCCGGCGACACCGGTGAGGCCACCGCCCAGTCCTCCACCACCAACACCGGCCGCACCGGCAACGCCACCTCGGTGGCCGTCGGCAGCGGCTCGGCCACCTCCGGCAACTCGGGCACCACCGGCGCCACCGGCAACGCCGAGGCCAACCCCACCGCCACCAACAACGGCATCCTGGGCACGGCCACGGCCACCGCCGGGCTGGCCCGCTCCGGCAACTCCGGCGACACCGGGCCCACGGGCTCGGCCACCGCCTCCTCCTCGGCCGAGGCGTCGGCCAACACCGGCGCCGAGGCCAGGTCCACCGCCGACTCCGGCACCAGCGGCGCAGCTGCCAACCTGGTCACCGGCACCGCCCTCGGGGGCAACGGTGGCGACGGCGGCGTCGCCATCTCCATCGCCGGCCCCGGCGGCCTGGCCGCCAACGGCGTGATCGGCGTCCTCGTGGGCACCACCACCGCCGCCGGCGGCCACAGCGTCTCCACCGGCCAGGCCAACGGCGCCGCCGGCGCCAACGGCACCCTCAACGTCACTCCCACCGCCAACTCGGGCAACTCCGGGGCGGCCCACTCCCAGGTCAGCGCCACCAACACCGGAGCGACCGGCAACGCCAGCGCCACCGCGGTGGCCAACCCGACCGCCCGCAGCGGCAACTCCGGCAACAGCGGGAACACGGGCACGGCCACGTCCAACCCGACGGCCACCAACAGCTCCATCCTCGGCACCGCCACCGCCACCTCCGGCGCCGCCCGCTCGGGTGACTCCGGCCGCACCGGTGACACCGGCGACGCGGAGGCGTCCGCCGAGGCCCTCGCCACCGCCAACAGCGGGGCTGCGGCGGCCGGCGACGCCGACTCCGGCGACACCGGCATGGCCAGCAATGTCGTCCTCGGCACCGCCACCGGCGGCGCCGGCGGCTCCGGCGGCCTGGCGCTCCCCGTGTCGGCGGGTGGCGGCTTCGCCGTCAACGGCGTCCTCGCCGCCGCCGGCGCAGGCGCGACCACCGCCACCGGCGGCTCCTCGGTGGCGACGGCTCAGGCCAACGGCGGCGGCTCCGGCGAGGGGCAGCTCAGCCTGTTCCCGACCGCCGACTCCGGAGACACCGGCGACGCCACCTCGCAGTCCAGCGCCACCAACACCGGCAACACCGGCTCGGCCACGGCCAACGCCGTCGCCAGCCCCGTCGCGGTGACCGGGAACTCGGGCAACTCCGGCACCACCGGGGCGGCCACCACCAACACCTCGGCCACCAACACCGGCACCATCACCGTGGCCGGCGTCAGCGTGCCCCTCGGCGCCCTGGGCAGCGCCACCGCCCAGTCCGGTCCGGCCACCTCCGGCAGCTCCGGGCGCACCGGCGACACGGGCGACGCCTCCTCCGCCGGCCTCGCCGTGGCCGCCGCCAACTCGGGCGCGGTCAGCGACTCCGTGGCCGACTCCGGCGACAGCGGCGCCGCCGTCAACGTCACCGCCGGCCTGGCCGTCGGCGCCGCCGGCGGCGGCGGCGGGGTCGCCCTGCCGATCGCCGGCCCCGGCGGCGGCGCCCTGAACCTCGTGGCCGCCGGCGCGGCGACCGGCGCCGTCACCGCCGCCGGCGGCTCGGCGGTCGCCACCGGCCAGGCCAACGGCGGCGCCGGCGGCGCCTCCAACCTGACCATCACCGACCGGGCCATCTCCGGCCACACCGGGGCGGCCACCAGCCAGTCCAGCGCCACCAACACCGGCGCCACCGGGCCCTCGACGGCCACCGCCACCTCCAGCCCCGTGGCCATGTCCGGCAACACCGGCAACTCCGGCGCCACCGGCCGGGCCGCCTCCACCGCCAACGCCGGCGTGGCCCGCTCGGGCGACTCCGGCCGCACCGGCAACTCCGGCGACGCCACCGCGGCCGGTATCGCCGTCGCCGAGTCCAGCTCCGGCGCCTTCTCCGGCTCGATCGCCGACTCCGGCGACAGTGGCACCGCCCTCAACACCACCCTGGCCACCTCGCTGCCGGGCGCCGGCGGTGCCGGCGGGGTCACCGCCGGCGTCGCCGTCGCCGGCGGGCCGGCGGCCAACGTGATCGTCGCCGGCGTGAGCACCGGGGCCACCACGGCCGCCGGGGGCTCCTCGGTGACCACCGGCCAGGCCAACGGCGGCGCCGGCGCCGCCGCCACCGCCGACCTGCGGCCCACCGCCGACTCCGGTGACAGCGGCGAGGCCCACAGCCAGTCCAGCGCCACCAACACCGGCAACACCGGCGCCGCCACCGCCAACGCAGTGGCCAACCCGGTGGCCGTCACCGGCAACACCGGCGCCTCCGGCAACACGGGGGCGGCCACGTCGTCCCGCACCACCGCCACCTCGGGCGACTCCGGCCGCACCGGCAACTCCGGCGACGCCGCCGCCGCCGGCGCCGTCTACGCCGGCGCCAACTCGGGTGCCGCCTCCGCCTCCGGCGCCACCTCCGGCGACACCGGCGACGCTGCCAACGTCACGTCGGGCCTCGTGCTCGGCGGCGTGGGCGGGGCCGGCGGGGTCACCACCGGCGTGGCCGGCGCCGGCGGCCCGGCGCTCAACCTGAACGTCGCCCTGCTGGGCACCGGCGCCACCACCGCCACCGGCGGCTCGGCCGTCGTGACCGGGCAGGCCAACGGGGGCGCCGGCGCCGCCGGCAACCTCACCGTCACCCCCACCGCCTTCACCGGCTTCTCGGGGGCGGCCCACAGCCAGTCCAGCGCCACCAACACCGGCAACACCGGCCCGGCCACCAGCCGGGGCACGGCCAACCCGGTGGCCGCCAGTGGCAACACCGGCGCCTCGGGCAACACCGGCGCCGCCACCGCGTCCCGCTCCACCGCCACCTCGGGCGACTCCGGCCGCACCGGCGACTCGGGCGACGCCGGGGCCGTCGCCTCGGTGGAGTCCATCGCCACCTCCGGCGCCCTCAGCGACTCGGTCGCCACGTCCGGCACCACGGGCGACGCCGACAACGCCACCCTCGCTCTGGTCGTCGGCGGCACGGGCGGCACCGGTGGCGTCGTCACCGGCGTGGCCGGCCCCGGCGGGCCGGCGGCCAACATCGGCATCACCGTCGCCTCGACGGGCGCCGCCACCGCCGCCGGCGGCAGCAGCGTGGTGACCGGCGAGGCCAACGGCGGCGCCGGCGCGGCGTCCACCGTCACCGTCACCCCCAAGGCCGACAGCGGCGACAGCGGCGAGGCCCACAGCCAGTCCAGCGCCACCAACACCGGGGCCACCGGGGCGGCCACGTCCACCGGCGAGTCCGGTCCCCGGGCCCTCACCGGCAACACCGGCAACTCCGGCACCACCGGGGCGGCCACCTCGAGCTCCACGGCGACCAACACCGCCATCCTGGGCACGTCCACGGTGGTCGGCGGGGCGGCCAACTCCGGCGACTCCGGCCGCACCGGCGACACCGGCAACGCACTGGCCGGCGCCGCGGTCACCAGCCTGGCCAACTCCGGGGCTCGCTCGTCCTCCGACGCCGACTCCGGCGACACCGGCGACGTCGGCAACGACACCCAGGTCGCCGCCCTCGGCGGCGCCGGCGCCACCGGCGGCGTCGTCGCCGGCACCGCCGGCGCCGGCGGTGGGGCGCTGAACGTCGTCCTCGGCGTGGGGTCCGGGGCGGTGACGGCACGGGGCGGATCGGCCGTGACCACCGGCCAGGCCAACGGCGGCGCCGGCGCGGCGTCGACCACCACCGTGACCCCCACGGCGACCAGCGGCGACACCGGCTCGGCCCACAGCCAGTCCAGCGCCACCAACACCGGCCGCACCGGGCCCGCCACCTCGACCGCCCGGGCCAACCCGGTGGCCACCAGTGGCCAGTCGGGCAACTCCGGCGCCACCGGGGCGGCCACCTCCAGCCCCACGGCCAACAACTCGGGCATCCTGGGCACCGCCAGCGCCACCTCCGGCGCCGCCACCTCCGGGGACTCCGGCCGCACCGGCGACACCGGCGACGCCGCTGCCCTGGCCACCGCCGACAGCGAGGCCAGCTCCGGCGCCACGTCCCTCTCAGACGCCACCACGGGCGACAGCGGGTCGGCCGGCAACGACACCACAGCCCTCACCCTCGGCGGCACGGCCGGCGCCGGCGGCATCGTCCTGGGCGCAGCCGGCGCCGGCGGGCCGGCGGCCAACATCGTCGTCCTGGGCGGTGCGGCCACCGCGGCCGGCGGCTCCAGCGTCGCCACCGGCCAGGCCAACGGCGGCGCCGGCGCGGCGTCCACCACCACGGTGACGCCCACGGCCACCTCCGGCCGCTCGGGCGACGCCGACAGCCAGTCCTCGGCCACCAACACCGGCAACACGGGCGCCGCCACCTCCGTCGCCGACGCCAGCCCGGCGGCGGCCACCGGCAGGTCGGGCAACTCCGGAGCCACCGGGGCGGCCACGTCGAACGCCACGGCCACCAACACCGCCATCCTGGGCGCCGCCACCGCCATCGGCGGGGCGGTCCGCTCCGGGGACTCGGGCCGCAGCGGCGACACCGGCGACGCTCTCGCCGCCGGCGCCGCCACCAGCCTGGCCACCTCCGGCGCCCACTCCGCAGCCGGGGCAACCAGCGGCGGCACCGGCCCCGCGTCCAACGACTCCCTCGTCACCGACATCGGCGGTGTCGGAGCGGGCGGCGGGGTCGTCGTTCCCGTGGCGGGAGCCGGCGGCGGCGCCCTGAACCTGGGCCTGGCCGCCACCTCCCTGACCGCCGCAGGCGGCTCCTCGGTTGCCACCGGGGCCGCCGGCGGCGGCGCAGGCGGGGCGTCGACCACCACCTTCACCCCCACCGCCACCTCGGGCGACTCCGGGTCGGCACGAGGCGCGTCCTCGGCCACCAACACCGGCAACACCGGCTCGGCGACCTCGGGCGCCCGCTCGGCGCCGGCGGCGACCTCCGGGCCCTCGGGCACCACGGGCGCCACCGGCACGGTGACGTCCAACCCCACCGCCACCAACAACGCCATTCTGGGGAGTGCGGCCACGGTGGCCGGCGCAGTGACGGCGGGCGAGTCCGGCTCCTCCGGTGACACCGGCGGCGCCGCCGCCTCGGGAGCGGCCGACTCCATGGCCAACTCCGGCGCCCAGTCCGCCGCCGACGCCCTTTCCGGTCCCACCGGCGTGGCCGTCAACGACTCCACCGCCCTGAACCTGGGTGGCCTGGGCGGTCCCGGCGGGGTCGCCCTGCCGGTCGCCGCTCCCGGCGGCCCGGCCGTCAACCTCGGCATCGCCGCCGTGGCGGCCGCCGCCGGCGGGTCTTCGGTGGCCACCAGCCAGACGGCGGGCGGGGCCGGCGCCGCCACCACGGTGACCGCCGCTCCCACAGCCACCGGGGGCAACTCCGGCGAGGCCGACAGCGGCTCCACGTCCACCAACACCGGCAACACCGGCCCGAGCACGTCGACCTCCGACACCAGCCCGGTCTCCGGCTCCGGTCCCTCCGCCGCCACTGGCGGCACCGGCACCGCCGCCGGCGCCCTCACCCCCGCGACCGCGGCCCAGAGCGGCATCGGCGGGGCGGCGACCAACGTGACCGCCGCCCTGGCGGCTGCGGCCGCCCTGACGCCGGCGGCCACTGCTGCCGGAAGCGGCGGAAGCGGCGCCGGCGCCGGCACGGCGGGCGTCGGTGGGGGCTCGGCCGCCTCGGCCCCGCTGCCGCCGGTGTCCTTCACCGCCTCCGGGGCGGCCCGGGCCGACGACACCTCGGTGGCGTCGGGGACGGCCGTGGCCACCGACCACTCGGTCGCCTCCGGTTCCAGCCGGGCCGACGACCACTCCGTGGCCTCGGGCAGCGCCCTGGCGCTGCGGGGCTCGGTGGCATCCGGCTGCTCGACCGCTGTCGACGACTCCACCGCCTCGGGCGCCTGCGTCCCGGCGGCGGCGCCGCTGCTCCTCTCGGTGGTCTCCGCCGGCGGCGGCGCCGGCACCGGCGGCGGCACTGCAGCCGCCCGGGCGGCGTCCGGCCAGCTGGCCCGTACCGGCACCGACCTCGACGGCCTCGCCGCCGCCGCCTTCGCCGCCACCGCTCTGGGCGGGGTGTTCCTGGCCCTGGGCCGGCGCCGCTCGCCAACAACCGTGAACGCCTGATCCGAAGGGACATGACGATGACCAACCCCACGACCTCCACATTGAGAGGCGCAGTCCTGGCCGCATTCGCCGGGGTCGCCGCCGTGCTCAGCCTGCTCGCCGGCCCCGCCGGTGCCCAGACCGCGGGGCCAGGCACCAGCGGCGGCGCCCTGGCCACCAGCGACTCCGTCGCCTCCGGGACCTGCGTCGCCATCGACGACTCGGTCTGTTCGGGCAGCGGCCTGGCCGTCGACGACTCGACCAGCTCGGGCAGCGCCACCGCCCGTGACGGCTCGACCAGCTCCGGCTGCGCCACCGCCATCGACGACTCCACGGCCTCCGGTTTCCCGTGCCCGCCGGCCACCACCGCCACCACGGCCACCACCCGCCCGGCCGCCGGCGGCCCCGGCGGCGGCACGACGGCCACGACCGCACGCGCCGGCACCGCCACCGCCACCGCGGCGCGCACCCTGGCCCTCACCGGGTCCTCCAACGCCGACCTGGCCGGTGCGGCGGCCATCGCCATGACCGCCGGCGGCGCCCTGGTGCTGATCTCCCGCCGGCGGCCGGCGGAGTCCTAGCGCCCGGAGGCGCCGTCACACGCCGGGGAAACGACCGTTCATGTGCCGAAGCCCGTTTGACGGTGCCGTTCGGTAACCACCTAGCCCACGACTCGCACACCTGCCGCCGGCGCGACGGGAGCGAAGCGCCGGCCGAAGGACACCGCCGGGCACCCCCTCCTGGGACCGGCCCCGGCAGCGCCCGCTCCGGACCGCCATCCCCTGAAGCAACTCCTCCCCGGGGCGTCCGCCACCCTCGGCGCGGCGCGCCCCGCCGTCGGGCCAGACGGCCCCGCGATCCGCGCGCCGGCCGCCATCTCCGGCCCGGTGGCGGCCACCGGCAGGGTGTTTACGGGCTGAACGTCGCCGGGTAGTACGGCGGCGAAATAGATACCGCTGTTCCTTCGTCGCGAGCGCGGCGGCGCGACGGTCCCGGCTGAGAGGAATCCGCGATGCCGACGATCACCGGTTTCCACCACGCCAGCTTCACCGTCAGCGACCGGGAGAAGAGCGTCGCCTGGTACCGGGACGTGCTGGGCTTCGAACGCCACTCCGAGGTCGAGGGCGAGACGTTCCTCCGCACCCGGATGCGCCACCCCGACTCGGGCATCACCGTCACCCTGACCGAGCACCGTCAGGGTGGTGGCGGTCGGTTCGACGAGCGCCGCATCGGGCTCGACCACCTGGCTCTGGCCGTGCGCGACCTCGACGACCTGAAGGCATGGAAGCGCCGTTTCGAGGAGCGGGGCGTCGACCACTCCGAGATCAAGGAGACGGGACCGGGTGCGTCGATGATCACCATGCGGGACCCCGACAACATCCAGCTCGAGGTGTTCTCGACCCCCAAGCCGTAAGGGGCAGGCTCTGGCGTGGCGAGAACGGCGACGGGAGGGCTGAGGTTCCACCATCCCGCGGCGTTCTGGGCGGGTACGGCGGCGGTGACTGCCGGCGTCGTCCTGCACCTGCCCATGTACGTCGGCGCCGCCGACATGGGCTACCACCTCAACGGGATGGCCGTGGACCTCCCGATGAAACTGGGCATGGCCCTCGTGACGGCGGGCTTGGCGGCGACGCTCTACGGGCTCTTCCCGTCGTTGTCGTCCACGCCGGCGGCGACGGCCCGGGTGCGGGTCCGGGCCCTCGACGACGCCAAGCTGTCGGCGGCGCACGTGGGACTGCTGCTGGTGCTGGCGGCCGCAGTGACCATCGACGTCATGAAACCGGTGACGCTGAGCTTCGTCGTCCCCGGTATGGCCCGGGAGTACGGGCTGCAGTCCGCCCTCAACCCGTCGGGCTCGGTGCCCGTCGCCTACCTGCCGCTGTTCGGCATCACCGGGACGGTGCTGGGCTCGTTCCTGTGGGGGTGGCTGGGGGACCGCATCGGCCGCCGGGCGTCGATCCTCCTCGCCGGCGTGCTGTTCATCGCCACCGCCGTGTGCGGGTCCATGCCCGACTACCGGTGGAACTTCGTCATGTGCTTCGTCATGGGCCTCGGGGTCGGCGGCATGCTGCCGATCACCTTCGCCCTGCTGGCCGAGACCGTCCCCTCCCGCCACCGGGGTTGGCTCATGGTGCTGGTCGGCGGCGACGTGGCCGGCGCCTACATCATCACCAGCTGGCTGTCCGCCGAGCTCACGCCGACCTACGGGTGGCGCATGCTGTGGCTCCTCGGGCTGCCGACGGGGCTGTTGCTGATCGTCCTGAACCGCTGGATACCCGAATCACCGCGGTTCCTCATACAGAACGGCCGCGACGCCGAGGCCCGTGCCGTCATGGAGCGCTACGGCGCGGGCATCACCGAGGAGGGCGACTCCGAGCTCGACGTGGAGGAAGGCGTCCGGGGAGGGTGGCGGCAGGTCGTCGCCGGCCCGTTCCGCGGGATCTCCGGCGTCGTCGCCCTCCTCGGCCTCGGGGTGGGCCTGGTCACCTTCGGGTTCCAGCTGTGGATCCCGTCGAACCTGCAGCGCCTGGGCTTCGACGAGGTCACGTCCTCGACGATCCTGCGGGACTCGGCGTTGCTCGGCTTCCCGGCCACGTTCCTCATCGCCTTCCTCTACGGCTTCTGGAGCAGCAAGAGGACGATGATCGTCCTCAGCCTGATCACCGCGGCGTCGCTGCTGGGCTTCGTCTTCCTGGGCGACCGGGTGGCCGACGACCGGACCCGGCTCGACCTCCTGCTGATCCTGCCCATCACCGGGATCAGCTCGATCCTGGCCGTGCTGGTGGCCTACGCGTCGGAGACGTTCCCCACCCGCATCCGGTCTCGGGGCACGGGCCTGGCCGCCGGCGCCAGCAAGGTCGGAGGCGTCGTCGTGATCGCCCTGGTGGTGGCCGGCGCCACCCCGCCCTCCATCGCCACCACCGCGCTCATCGGCGCCCTGCCGCTCGTCCTCGGAGCGCTGGCCATGGCGGTCTTCGGGGTGGAGACCCGGCGCCGGCGCCTGGAGGACATCACGGCCGAGGAGCTGCAACGTGCCTGAGTGTCCGTCGTCGCCGCCATGGGTATCCGGTGCAGTGAGGACCCCGCTGCCATGACCGACCTCGTCGTCCCGGGCCCGACCACGCCGCCCGGCCAGCGCGCCCTCAGTGTGCTGGGGCTGGTCGCCGTCGTGGCCAGTGCCCTGGTCGGGGGCAACTTTCTCGGCTTGCGGGAGACCCTGTGGGGCTCGGAGAGCCCGGAGGCCCGGCCGGCGGCGTTGAGCCGCGACGCCGCCGAACCGGCCAGCGGGCCGGCGCCGGCGCCGGCGCCGGCAGCCGACCAGACCGTCCTGCGCTCCCAGCCCTGGTGGCAGGGCCTCACCAAGCTGGAAGGACGGGGCTCGACGACGACGAGCCCGTTCACGGTCAGCCAGGACGCCCTGCAGTGGCGGGCGAAGTGGACCTGCGACACCGGCCGCCTGCTGGTCCGAGCGCCGGGCCAGGCCCGGCCGGTCGTCGACGCCGCCTGCCCCGGAGCCGACACCGGCTACTCGATCCGAAAAGGGGCGGTGTCCCTGCAGGTGAGCGCCGACGGCCCGTGGACCATGACCATCGACCAGCAGCTCGACCTCCCACTGATCGAGCCCCCGCTGCCGGCCATGACCGCCCCGGACACCAAGATGGTCTTCACCGGCTCGCTGTACCGGATGGACCAGGTCGGCACCGGGACGCTGAACATCTACCAGACCGCCGACGGTCGCCACCTCCTGCGCCTGGAGTCGTTCTTCGTCACCGCCAACATCGACCTGGAGCTCCGTTTCAGCCCCCTGGAGGCGCCTCGCACGACGCCGCAGTTCATGGCCTCGCCGTCGGTGTGGGCCGCCCCGCTGGACATCACCGCCGGCTCGCTCAACTTCACCCTTCCCCCCGACGTCGACCCCGCCCAGTTCCGGTCGGTGGTCGTGTGGTGCCCGATCATCGACAGCGCGTACGCGGCGGTGACGCTGCGCCGGCCATGACTGCGCCCACCAAGGCCCCGCCGGCGCCGTCCCGCCACCTGACCGTGCGCGGGGAGCAGATACCGGTCGTCCTCCCCAACCGGCGCGACCCCCGGTTGAAGCTGTCGACGGTGGTCATCACCATCCACGTGCTGGGCCAGACGCTGCTCGACTTCAAGGTTTCCATCGCCCAGATCCTCATCTCGATGGCGGTGTGCGGGCTGATCGAAGGGGTGATCACCTTTCGCAACACCCGGGTGCTGGCGTGGCCGGCGAGCGGCGTCCTCACCGGCAGCAGCATCGCCCTCATCCTGCGGGCTTCAGGTACACCGCACGGCGACTACTGGAGCCTGAACGGCATCGAGTTCTTCGTAATGGCCGGGGTGGTGTCGCTGCTGTCCAAGCACCTCATCCGCCCGACCGGGCGGCACCTGTTCAACCCGTCGAACATCGGCATCGTGTGGTGCCTTCTCGTCGTGGGGCCGAACCACGTGTTCGCCCAGTACCTGTGGTGGGGGCCGTCGATCCTCGGCCAGGTGCTGTCGTACCTGGTCATCCTGTTCGGCGCCCTCTGGATCCTGCGGGCGGTGAAGATGATCCCCATGGCGGTGTCGTTCATGGTGACTTTCGCCGTCCTGATCGCGCTCTTCGCCCTCGGCGGGCGGGAGTTCATCGCCATCTGGCACGACGGGCCGATCGGAGGGATGGAGTACTGGGTCAACGTCGCCCTGTCGGCGGAGGTCCTGGTCTTCGTCTTCTTCATGATCTCCGACCCCCAGACCGCGCCCAGGGCGCCCGAGGCCCGGGTGCTCTACGGCGCCGCCGTCGCCGCCGTCGCCGCCGCCCTCATCTACCCCCAGCAGACCGAGTTCGGGATCAAGGTGTCGATCCTCTCCAGCCTCACCGTGGTGTGCGCGGTGGTGCCGTTCATCGAGTCGGCGGTGCGCCGGCGGCGTGAGGGGGCTGAGGCGGCGGGACCGGTTCCCGCCGCGCCGAGGGCGCCGGGGCCCGCCGTGCGCCCGGCCGGTGTCGCCGCCCTGCGCCGGCCGGCGGTGGTCGCCGCACTGATCATCGCCGTGGCTGCGCCCATCGACACCGCCCTGCTGCATGACAACAAGCAGGTGATCCTCATCGAGCAGGGACAGGTGGGGAAGGCCAACGCCCAGTAAGGCGTCACGCCCGGCCACGGCGGCGTGTCGCAATGGTTCTAGGGTTCGGTTCTGACGTATAGGGCTTGCCAGGCCGAACGTATGTTTGTAGAATGAGGTCGTGATCGACCCCGCGAGCAAGGCGGCAAAGGCAGCGGAGCTGGAGTCGGAAATAGCCCAAGTCGCCGGCGTGATCAACGCCGGCACCGCGCGCCTCGTCCACCTCATCGCCGGCGTCCTGGAGACGGAATCCTGGCAGGGGTTCGGCATCCGATCCGCTTCGCATTGGGTGGCGTGGAAGTGCGGGGTGTCGCCGGCCCGGGCGAGACGACTGGTCCTCATGGCACGCCGGCTGGTCGAGCTCCCCGAGACCCGGGCCGCCTTCGACGAGGGTGCCTTGTGCGAGGACCAGGTCGCAGTCGTCTGCCGCCATGCCCCGCCGTCCTTCGACGCCGAGGTGGCAGAGCTGGCGAAGTCCACCACGGTCGTGCAGCTCCGGCGGGTGCTGGGCAGCTACCCGTTCGCCGACCAGGGTGAGGCCGACCCGACCGAGCCCAAGGAGCCGGAGACGCCGGCGGAGCCCCGGAAGGTGTGCTTCGGCACCACGGAGCGGGGTACCTGGCGGTTGGCCGCCGAGCTGCCTGCGGACGAGGGTGCGCTGGTCGAGCGGGCGCTCGTCGCGGCGCGCGACGAGCTCTTCCGCGCCGGCCAGCACGATGCATCCGAGAACCCCCGTCCCGATCACGTGAGCTGGGCCGATGCGTTCGTGGCCATGGCCGACCGGTCCCTAGGTGGTGCCTCCCGTCCCCATCACGACCGGAACCTCGTCCTGCTGCACATCGGTACCGACCAGGGCGGGGAGACCAACGGCCACTTCCACCTGGGCGGCGGCTTGAGCGCCGGCATGCGGCGCTTCATCAGCTGCGATGCTCGGATCCGTCCGGTGATCGAGGCCGGCGGCAAGGCGGTCAGCGTGGGGCGGGCGTTCCGGACCGTGCCCGATCGCACCCGTGTGGTGATCGAGGAGCGAGACCGGGGATGCCGGGTACCTGGGTGTGGTCGGAGCCGCTGGCTCCATGTGCACCATATTCACCATTGGGAGGATGGTGGGGCATCCGACACCGAGAATCTCGTCGCTCTGTGCCATCGACATCATCGATTGCACCATCTCGGGAAGCTCGGGATTGAAGGTGACGCAGACGAATCCGTCGGGGTCCGATTCACTGACGAGCGGGGCCGTTCGCTCGATGCCACCGGTCGACCCATACTGCCCGGCGGTCCCTTCGACGTCGCCGCTCGTGATCTGGGGATCGCCGCCGGCTCCTGGTCGGCCCCGACCGGCGAGCGGCTGGAGCCGTGGTGGGTTCACCTCAACGAGCGCGCCTGCTGAGCAGGCTCAGCCCCAGAGCGATTCTCGCAGTCCCGACGCCCGGGTGATCGGGCGCTCCACCGCTTGGCGGACCGTCTCCTCGGTGCCGGCCAGGATCAGGCGCCGGCGGGCTCGGGTGATGGCCGTGTACAGCAGCTCCCGCGTCAGGATCGGCGAGGTCGGATCTGGGAGCAGGACGGCCACCTGGTCGAACTGGGAGCCCTGGGCCTTGTGCACGGTCATGGCGTAGACGGTGTCCACCGAGGCGAGGCGCTGGGGGCTCAGCTCCAGCAGCTCGCCCCGGCGCTCGAACATGGCGCGGACGCCGCCGGCGTCGCCGTGGGCGACGACCACGCCGCTGTCGCCGTTGTACAGGCCCAGGCCGTAGTCGTTCTCGGTGACGAGGAGTGGGCGGCCGGGGTACCAACCGGCGGAGGCGGGGCCGGCGCCGGCCAGGCCCAGCCAGCGCTCGACGTGCGCGGTCCAGGTCGACACGCCGTAGGGGCCGCGGCGGTGGGCGCACAGGAGCCGGAAGCCGCCCAGGGCAGCCAGCGCTTCCCGGCCCCGGCCGGCCCCGGCCGCCGCAGACACCCGTGTGCCGGCCTGGACGACGGCGTCGTGGACCGGCTGCAGGGCGCGACGGCCGGCGGTGGCCACGTCGACGGCCAGCCACTGCACATCGTCGTGCTCCTGGGACAGCACGGTCATCGCCGCGCCGGCGTCGCCGCGCTGGACGGCCTCCGCCAGCTCGGCGATGGCGCCGCGGAAGCGGTGGACCTTGCGCAACACCACGATGCCGTCGGCCACCGCCGCACCCGCCGGCGGGGGCGATGCCCCCACCGGCTGGCCGGCCACGTCGGACAGCGCCCGGCCGGCGGCATGGCTGAGGACCAGCCCCTTGGTGGCGGGCCCGACGATGTCGCCCAGCACGGCGCCGGCCTCGACCGATGCCAACTGGTCGGGGTCACCGACGAGCACGAGTCGAGCCGCGGGCCGGACCGCCTCCAGCAGCCGGGCCATGAGCGTGAGGGCGACCATCGACGTCTCGTCCACGACCACCACCGCGTGGGGGAGGCGGTTGCCGCGGTGGTGGCGGAAGCGGGCCCGGTTGCCGGGCTGCCAGCCGAGCAGGCGGTGCAGCGTCACCGCCGAGAGCCCCCGCAGCCACTGCTTGGTGTCGTCGGAGATTTCCAGCCCCGACGCCTCCTCGTGCACCGCCTCCTCCAGGCGGGCGGCGGCCTTTCCGGTGGGCGCGGCGAGGGCGACCAGCGGCGGCCGCCGGCCGGCGGCTGCCTCCTGCTCGTGCAGGAGCGCGAGGACCCGGGCCACGGTGGTGGTCTTGCCGGTGCCCGGCCCGCCGGCGACGACGGCGAACCGGCGGATGACCGCCGTGGCCGCGGCGAGACGCTGGTAGTCGGGCGCCGGCCCGGCGAACAGCCGGCTCAGGCCCGTGGAGAGAACCCCATGCTCGACATCGGCGGCGACGAGGCCACCGCGGGCACGGAGGTCGGCGGCGACCTCGCGCTCCTCCCGCCAGTAGCGATCCAGGTACAGGCGGCTGCCGTGGAGGCGCAGGGGCCCGCCGTCGGCGACGAGCGGGCTGCCGGCAACCTCCTCGAGCCACCGCCCGACCGCCGGCCACGGCAGGGCACCGACGTCCGACGGCAGGTCGGTGTCCACCGCCACCCGTGCACGCAGGGTCGCCAGGTCGGTGCAGACGTGCGCCAGCCGCGGGGCGCGAGCGGCGAACGCCGCCGCCAGCAGCACCGATTCGTCGGCCTCCGCGCCCAGGCGGCCGAGGCGCCGGGCCACGTGCACGTCGGCGGCGGAGAGGACGCCGGCCTCGTTGAACGTGCGCAGGACGCCGGTCGCGCCCAGCGCCAGCCCGACGTCGAACGGCTCCTCCACGGTGATCACGGCGCCCCCCGGTCGAGCAGGTCGCTCAAGGCCTCGACCAGCGAGGCCGGCGGGAGCCAGCCGAAGACACCGCACGGCACACCGCCGAGCCTGGGCGTGGCGGCGCCCACCATCCCCCGTACGAACAGGTACAGGACGCCGGCCACGTCGCGCTCGACGTCGTACCTCCGCACCCGCCACCGCAGGTACCGGTGCAGGGCCACGGTGTACAGCAGCGCCTGTAGGGGGTAGTGGGCGGCGTACATGGCGTCGAGCATGGCCGCCGGGCGGTAGTGCCAGGCGCTGAGCGGCTCGTCGTCGATGCCCAGCCAGTTGGTCTTGTAGTCGACGACGGCGTACCGGCGGTCGGGCGTTCGCAGCACCAGGTCGAGGCTGCCGGACAGGTACCCGCGCAGACCCGTCTGCAGCACCGGGTCGGACAGCCGCGAGGCATACGCCAGGAAGGGGTCGCCCGCCGGCAGGTGCTCCGAGAGCAGCGTCCCGATGGCCTCCGTGGCCAGGCTGCCCACCGGCGCGTCACCGCCGCACAACGGCAGCTCGAAGCCCAGTTCGTCGACCCGGTCGCGGCGGCGGATGTCGCGCAGCCGCACATCCTCGACGGCCGGCCCCAGCGGGGTCTCGACCGCAGCCGCCAACCCGGTGACGATCAGCGACCGGTCGCCGACGTCGACCGCCTCCCGCGCCGCCGTGTGCTGCAACGACGCCCACAGCTCGGCGTCCAGGTCGGCGGCGGTGAAGTCCGCCCGTTCCAGCACGCCGTGCACGAACGTGCCCACGTCGGCGCCCCCGGGCATGGTCGCCAGCAGCGACGGCACCGCCCGCAGCGCCGGCTCATCCGCCGGATCGTCGGCGGTCGGGGCGACGACCACCTCGTCCGGTTCCCGCCGCTCCTCCTCCTCGCTGCCCACCCGGGCCTCGTGCACGCCCGACGTGATGCCGCTGTAGGACGTCCGCCGCCAAGCGGGGTCGAGCGTGCGGTCGAAGCGCCCGACCGACAGCGCGACACCGTCGGGCTCCCGGCCCACCCACACTGCGCCCGACCCACCGTCGACGCGCTCCACGCTGACGCCCAGCTCCTCGAACCGGGCGACGGCCTGGTCGTCGGTGGGCGTGCGGTTTCCCTCGGGCGCCACGTCGCCCTCGGCATCCTTGAAGAACAACAGCCGGCACAGCGCCGAGTCCCGTACCGCATAGGTGCCCGCCCACCACAGGACGGCCTGGTGGCGGGCACGGGTGAGCGCCACGTAGGCCAGGCGCAGCTCCTCGCCCCGGCGCTCGGCGATGTGGGCCCAGCCGGTGACGGTGTTCGGCCCGCCGTCGCCGCCGACGTCGATGGTCCGCCGTCCGTCGGCGCCGTGGAACACCGGCGGCTCGTCGTCGGGGATGTAGCCCGGATCCCACAGGTACGGGCAGTAGACGATCGGGAACTCCAGGCCTTTGCTGCGGTAGATGGTCAGGACCTGCACGGCCTCGGCGTCGGACTCCAGGCGCCGGCTCCGGTCCTCGGCGTCGTCCTCCTCGCCGGCCTCGTCGATGCGCGCCCGCAGCCAGCCGGTGAGAGCGGTGACGCCGAGCTGTTCGGCGGTCGCCACCCCGTGGAGGAGCTGGCCGACGTGGCGGAGGTCGGTGAGCCGGCGCTCGCCGTCACTCCTCTCCAGCACCCGCCGGTCGAGCCGCTCGGCCCGGCTGATCGTCTCGAACAGGGCGGCCACACCCCGTAGACGCAGGACCGCGGCCCACCGGTGCAGGCGGGCGTGCAGACCTTCCCACTCGGCCTCGCCGGCCAGCGCCACCCGCTGGGCCGACCAGCCGATGAACGGGCTCAGCGCCGCCAGCCGCGCCGTGCTCGCCGACGCCGGCCGCTCGAGGGCGGCCAGCAGGCGCAGCCAGGCCTGGACCGAGGCGGTGCCGAACACGCTGCCGGCGCCGTTGACCACCGCCGGCACGCCGGCGTCGTCGAGCGCGTCGCGCACGGCCGAGGCGTCGCGGTTGCGGTGGACGAGCACGGCGATGTCGCCGGGCCGCACCGGACGACCGGCGACCTCGGACCGGGAGGTGAGCAGGCGCACGACGTCGCCGGCCAGGTCGGTGGCGATGATCGCACGGGAGTCACCGAGGCTGGCATACCCGGCGGCAGTGAGCCCGACCAGGCCGTCGTCGCGTTGCAGGACCCTTACCCGCAGCGGCGGGCCCGCCTGGCGCCGGCCGGCGTTGGCCGGCGCCGCCCGCACGTCGCGGTACACGATCCCTTCGTGGCCGAGCCGGGCGCCCGCGAACAGGCTGTCGAAGGCGTCGAGCAGGCCTTGGTCGCTGCGCCAGTTGACCTCCAGCGTCGCCTGGATGGCGGCCATCCGGGCCGCCTCCAGGTAGGCGTACACGTCGGCGCCCCGGAAGGAGTAGATCGCCTGCTTGGGGTCGCCGATGAGGACCAGCGTCGATCCGGGATCGGTGAACGCACGGCGCATGATCTCCCACTGGATCGGGTCGGTGTCCTGGAACTCGTCGACGAGCGTCACCTTGTACCGCTCCCGCAGGCGCCGGCACGCCGTGTCGCCCCGGACGGGATCGGCGAGGGTGTCGCGCAGGCGGGTCAGCAGGTCGTCGTAGGTGAGGGCGGCGGCCAGGCGCCGGCGGCGGTCCACCTCTTGACGGACCCGGGTGGCCAGCCGGAATCGCAGCTGCGGCGTGCTGTTGTGCGGGGCATCGGCGGGCATGAGGGCGGCGTCGGGGTTGCCCACCGCCAGCTCACCGATCCTCAGCGCCTGGGCCAGGGTGAACTTGGCCGGGTGGTCGGGGCGGTGGAAGAACCTCACGTAGAGGTCGGCCACCACCTCGTCGACCAGGTAGCGGGGGTCCTCGACGAAGGCCACGTCGCGCTCGACGTCGCCGGCCACGCCCAGGCCGTTGAGCACGTGCTGGCAGAAGCCGTGGGTCGTGGCGATGGTTGCCGCGTCGAAGTCGGAGAGGGCGCGGCTCAGGCGGTCGCGGCGGCGGCGGACCTCGACCTCCGGGCCGCAGGCCAGCAGGCCCAGGACGTCGTCGGCCGGGTCGGGCCCCGCGCCGAGCAGCACCCGGCTGAGCCCCTGCTCCGCCGACACCATCCGCTCCCGTACCCGGTCCCGCAGTTCGCTGGTGGCCATGCGGGTGAACGTGACGATGAGCAGGTGCTCCAAGGGCAGCCCGCCGGCGACGTAGCGGGTGGCGAGGGCGGCGATGGTGAACGTCTTCCCGGTGCCGGCGCTGGCTTCGAGGACGGTGACGCCGGAGGGCAGCGGACCGCAGGCGTCGAAGGGGGCGACGGTCACCGGTCCTCGACCACCTCGACGGCCAGCAGGCCGGTCCAGAGCCGGTAGGCGTACTCCCCGACGAGCGCTTCGTCGAGCTCGTCGAAGGGCACGACCCTGCCGAGCACCAGCTGATGCTCGGCGTCGGCGCACTCGCCCGGGTACTTGAAGCTGTCCCATGCCTTGCGGGCCGTCCTGGCGCCGCCGGCGGCGTAGGCCGCGGAGGTGGCGCAGTAGATCGGCAGCGGCTCGCACATGCCCCGGTCGTAGAGGGCGACGAGGTCGTGCAGGTGGGCCCTGGCCGCCGGCGGGTCGAGAGCGCCGGGGGCGAGTCGGGCGACGGTGACGTCCTTGTAGCGCTCGCCGTCGGAGCGCCGGCGGCCGACGGTCGCGACGTCGTAGCGGGCTTCGAGGGACAGGTAGCGGACCCAGGCCGCCAAGCGGTGCCGGGGCTTGAGCCGGCTGTAGGTCACCGTGCGGGCGATGCCTCCGACCACGCCGGCCACCGTCCCGACCAGCAGGCGGCCGTCGTCGAGGCGGACGTCGACCTCCACGCTGTCCGGCTCGCCGGCGGGCGTGGCCGCGAGGAGCTGGTCGACGACCGGGCGCATCCTGGCCAGGGCGGGCCCGGAAAGGGCGCCGGGCGGGAGAAGGCCACGGGCCCGCTCGGCGGCGACGCAGGCGTCCATGCCGGCGCCGGCCAGGCGGGCCTGGAGGATGCGGTCTCCGACCTGCCAGGACTCGAGGCCGTCGAGGTCCACCGGGAGGGCGTCGGCCAGGTCGACGGTCCAGTCGCCGAGGGAGATGCCGAGCCGCTGGCGGAGGAAGGCCCGGACCGGGTGCTCGACGAAGCGCACGACGTCGTCGAGGGCCAGGACCTCGCTGCGCTTGGGAGGGAGGGCAGCGGCCAGGAACGGCCCCGGCGGCGTGCGCTCGCCGGCGAGGGCCCCGGCGCCCTCCAGGGTCACGGGGTCGAAGCTCCACGGGCGCTCCGGGACCAGCCGGCCGGGGATGAAGTTGCGGCCGTCGAAGGGCTGGAGCGGGTGGTGGACGACGGCGCGGTCGCGGGCACGGCCGCCGTCCACGCGCACCGTCCGGTCGATCACGTCGAGCAGCTCGCCGACGGACACCGCCGGAGGGCGCTCGGCGTTGGTGCGCTCGTCGCGTCCGGCATAGGTGACCACGAGGCGCTCGGTGGCGGCCAGGAGGGCGTCGAGCAGGAGCTGCACGTCTTCACTGCGACGGTCACGGTCGCCGACGTGGGGATCGGTGAGCACGAGGTCGTCGCCGTCGCGCTCGGTCTCGCGGGGGAAGGCGCCGTCGTCGAGGCCGAGCAGGCAGACGACACGGTGGGGCACCGAGCGCATCGGCACGAGGGTGCAGACGGTGAGGTGGCCGGTGCGGAAGTTGGCCCGGGTGGGCTGGCCGCGGAGGCGGTCGGCCAAGAGCGAGCGGAACTCGGCCAGCTCCAGGAGAGCGGGGCTGCCGCCGGACTCGTCGAGGACGTCGTCGAGGATGCGCTGCAGCTGGGTGCGCTGCCAACCGTCGTCGTGGGTGGTGGCGGTGAGGGCGCCGGCGGCGCCGGCCACCGCGCCCACCCACTGGGCGATGGCCTGGGGGCCGGCGAGAGCGTCCACTGCCGTGGTCAGGCGGTCGACCAGCTCGGCAAAGCGGCCGGCGAGGTCGATGGAGCCGCTGTCGACGTCGTCGAGGGGGACGGCGCCGCCCACCAGGCGCTGGTCCTCGTCGGCCATGGCCACGCCGAGGAGCACCCGGTCGACGCCGGCGCTCCAGGTGTTCTGGGCCAGCCCGTCGAGCTGGAACGGCGCCCGGTGGGCGGCGTCGAGCCCCCAGCGGATGCCGGTGCCGGCCACCCACTCGCTGATGCGGGACAGGTCGTCGTCGTCGAGGCGGAAGCGCCGGCGGACCGGCTCGCGGCCGGCGAAGTCGACCACCTGGGAGGCGGTCATCCGGCCGTCGGCCAGGGTGAGCAGGCTCCACACCGCGCCGAGCACGGGGTTGGTCTGGCGCAGGGACCGGTCGGCGAGGCGGACCCGCAGGTCGACCGGGGCGCCGTCGTCGGTATCGGGATCGGCGCCGGCGCCGAAGGTGGCGTGGATCAGCGGGGCGAAGGCCTCGATGTCGGGGCACATGACGATGACGTCGCGGGCTTCCAGGGTCGGGTCATCGAGAAGGAGGTGGAGGATGGCGTCGCGCAGCACCTCGACCTGACGGGCCCGCCCGTGACAGGCGTGGACCTGGATGCTGCGGTCGCCGGGGTCGAGGGCCGGGCGTCCGTCGGGGTGGCCGGGGAGCGGCTCGCCGGGCGGCGGTTCGTCGTCGCGGACGGCTTCCTGGATGCGGTGGAGGAGCGTGGGCGTGCCGCCGGTTGCGACCGACCGGTGGCGGTCGTTCACCGGACGGTCCGAGAGCACGAGCTGCATCTCCCGGGCGTCGCGACCCCACGACGCCAGCAGGGGATGGTGGGCGAGGGCGGCGGTGTCGTCACCGGACCGGCGCCGGCTCGGGACGCCGGCGCCGGCCACCCGTTCCCACAGGACAGGCGAGGGGTGGAGCAGGAACATGTGGACGTCGCGGTGGGCGGCCAGGGCCCGGAGCACCTGGAGGTAGCTGGCCGGCAGGCGGGTGAGGCCGAACAGCGACACGCGCTCGGGGATGTCGGCGATCGACGGGTCGGCCTCCAGGCGGGCGCACGCGTGCTCCAGCCGCTCCGCCGGCCCCGGTGTGGCGATGCGGGCCCGGAGCCGGCGCCACAGCTCGGCCTGCCAGCGGGCGTCGGCGGGCAGCGGCGCGCCGCCGTCGTCGACGTCGTCGCCGGCGGCCCACGCCGCCAGCATGTCCGGGCGGTGGACGGCGTAGCGGTCATAGAGGTCGGTGATGTGGCGGGCGGTGCCGAAGCGTCGTGAGCGGGTGCTGCCGGCCAGGTGGCCGGCGACGGTCGCCAGCCACGGCTCCTCCGTGCCGGCGTCGATCAGGTCGAGCAGGGGCCACACCGCCCGCTCCGGCAGCCACGGGTCCTCGTCGCGGTCCACACCCGAGGCGGCTGCGACCGCCCCGCCGATGAGCCGTCCGGGGAAGGGGAACTCGACGTTGGCGCACACGCCGTCGCCCCGCCCGGGCGACGTCCCCAGCCGGCCCGACAGGCGCTGGGCCAGCCACCGCTCGACGCCCCGGGTGGGGACGGAGATGACCTCGGTGGTCAGCGGGTCGGCGAGGCCGGCGCTGAGGACGTCGCCCAGCGCCTCCACGAGCGCGTCGGCCCGTTCCGAGCGGTGGACGACGAGGCGTGGGTCCGGCAGCACCGTGACCCTCGAACCTACCGGGTCGAGGCTCGTCGACTCGCCGGGCGCCACCATCCCCGGCAGGAAGTCGGCCGGTGCCGCCCGCCGTGGGGGAGGCGCCCGACGTTGTTGAAACGGCTCCAGAAGGCGTCGCCGAGCGTCCGGTGGTCGAGCAGCATGGTCCGGGCGTTGTGGAGCTTGTCGGCCCGGGAGACGACCAGCACCTCCGCCGGCGTGTCCGGCGAGCGCAGGCGTCGGCGAACCTGGGACTCAGCACGCCCTACTCCTGGGCGGCGCCGATCAGGGCCTGGAGCTGCTCCAGTGTGAGCTGGCCGCCGGCTCGGGCGGCCACCGTCCCGTCGGCCTTCACGGCGACGAAGTACGGGTAGCCGGTGAGGCCGTAGGCGGCGCCGGCGGTGCCGTCGGTGTCGTCGGCGATCGTGGGGATGGTCCAGCCCTCGCGCTCGAGCCAGGCCGAGGGCGGGTAGTTGGGCCGGCTGGGGTCCACGCCGGTCGACACGGCCACGAAGCCGGCGCCGTGGAGCCGGCCGGCGGCCAGCCAGTCGACGATACGGGGCACCTCGGCCTGGCAGTGGGAGCACCAGTGGGCCACGAACACCACGATCTGAGGTCGGCCGCCGCCGCCGATGGTGATCGCCTCCCCGTCGAACGTGCTCCCGCGCAGCTCAGGGGCCGGCCGGCCGACCGATGGGTCCTGCTGGCCCGCGGCAAAGGGGGTCAGCGCCGCGCCCGCCACCCGCACCTCACCCGTCTGCGACGCAACGGACACCTTGTCGGTCGAGCCGACGGCCAGCCCGATGATGACGGCGACGACCGCCATGGCCCCGACCAACCCGGCGGCGGCGGGCAGCACCTTCCTCGACCTCGCCCCCCGGGAGGGGGGCCGGCCCCTGCCGGCCGGGCGGGAGCGGGTGGTTGCCTTGGACATCAGGCGGCCTCCAGTTCGTCGGGCTCGTTCTCGGCTTCCCCTGCCGCGGCGGCGGCGCGTTCGTCGGCGCCGGCGGCCAGCAGCAGCACGGTGAGAAGGGCGAAGGCGGAGAGGGCCATCGCCGGAATGGTGAGGTAGCCGAACCGGCGGACCCAGATCAGGGTGCAGGGATTGGCCACCTCGCACACCCCGCTCTCCAGGCTCGGGAACCGCTCCAGCACGACGTGGTAGGCCGAGATGGCGCCCCCGATGAGGGCGAGCGGCAGGGCGTAGAACCGCACCCCGGCGTCGCGCCGCCGGATGGCCACGGCCAGGACGGGCACCAGGGGGTACATGGCGATGCGCTGGTACCAGCACAGCCGGCACGGCGGGAAGTTGGCGACCTCGGACAGGTAGAGGCTGCCGAGCGTCGCCACCAAGGCCACGCCCAGGCCCAGCTGCAGGGCGACGGGGCCGAACAGGTCGACGAGGGAGTCCTGCCAGCCGGCCAGGCGGCCGGACCACCGGGCTCCCACGGCCACCACCACGCCGACCAGCACGGCCGCCTGGGCGACCACGGCCAGCATGGCGAAGAGCAGGGTGACGTCGCGGGTTGTCATGCGGCGTTCCTCATACGGTCATGGTCGGCATCTCGCCTGCCCGGGGCCAGGGCCCATGGTCACGGCGTTCAGCGGATTCGAATGTCCTGCCCAGGGGATGCATGACGCACACGTCAAGGGCGGAGGAACCTCTGGCGGGGCGCCCGGTCGACGCTCAGCGCCGGCTCGCCGCCGCCGCCGCCCTCAGCGCCGGCGGACCACGATGTCCTGCACCGGGGGGACCGGTTCGCATGGGTGGCACTCGAGCTCCAGCGTGGCGTGGTCGATGCCGAAGCGGTCGGCCAGCATGGCCTTGAGCTGGTCGGCCCGCTCCTGGGCGTCGTGCAGGCTCATGCCGCCCCGGAGAACGACGTGCCCGGACAGCGCCGGGGTGTCCGAGGCCAGATTCCACAGGTGGAGGTGGTGGACCAGCTCCACGTCGTCCTGGGCCGCCAGGGCCGCTTCCACTGCCGACGCGTCGAGCCCCCGGGGAGTGCCTTCGAGCAGGACCTGGGTGGCGTCGCGCAGCAGGCCCCACGCCGACCACAGCACCAGCACCCCGATCACGATGGACACGGCGGCGTCGGCCCAGGTGGCGCTCCACAGGAGCACGGCCACGCCGGCCAGCACCGCACCCACCGAGCTGCCGGCGTCGGCGGCCATGTGGGCGAACGCCCCGTGCATGTTGAGGCTGCCGCCGCGGGCCCGGTGGAGCAGCCAGGCACTCACCACGTTGACACCGAGGCCGACCAGGGCCACGACCAGCAGGCCTCCGCCGACCACGTCGACCGGATCCTGCAGCCGGCCCCACGCCTCGTAGAAGATCCAGCCGGTCACCGCCACCAGCCCGAAGCCGTTGAGCTGGGCGGCCAGGACGTCGGCCCGCTGCAGGCCGTAGCTGTGGCGGGCCGTGGCCGGCCGCTCGATCAGGCGCTGGGCCACGAGGGCGATGCCGAGGGCGGCCACGTCGGAGCCCATGTGCGCGGCGTCGGCCAGCAGGGCCAGGGAGCCGAAGGCCCGGGCGGCGACGACCTCCACCACGAGAAAGGCGGCGTTGGCCGCCAGTGCCAGCCAGAGGGCCCGCCTGCGCATGCCGGCCACGTCGTGGGAGTGGCCTAGGGGGGACGCGTGGGCGTGGGCGATGCCCCGATTCTACCGGTGGTCCATTCGTAGAAGGATGGCCCGGTGAGCGCGGATCCGATGCAGGCGGCGCCGGCCGTCCGGGACGGCATCACCCGGCTCGCGCAGTCTCTGTACCAGATCGACGCGTCGCCGGAGCTGGCCCTTGTCCGCGATCGCCACCAGCTCCGGGGCCGGTCGGCCAAGGTGGCCGAGGAGGCGGGGGGACTGGTCGACGGGCTCTGGACCCGTTACCCGCAGCTGAGCGAGACCGGGGAGCAGATCGAGGCCGCCCTGGGCCGGGGTGACCGCAACGGCGTGGCCCGGCTCCTGCGCCAGGCAACCCCTTTGCTCCGGACGCTGGAGGCCGACGCCGGGCGCGCCGGCGACCTCATCGGGGAGCTGGGGACGGCGTGGCGCAACGCGGTCCCCCGGCTCGACGCCCTGCGCGCCCGGCTGGCCAGCGCGGCGTCGATCGCCGACTCCCTCGGCATGCCGGGCGACCCTGAGCTGGCCGCGGCCCGCACGGTCGTCGACGACGCCACCGCCCAAGCGGCGGCCGATCCGCTGGGCGCCAAGATCGACGACGCCGACCGCCTCGTCGAGCGGGTCGAGCGCCGGCTCGCCGACCTGGCCCGGACCCGGGCGGGCATCGGGGCCGATCTCGACGACGCCGCCAGGCGCCTGGAGGAGATCGCCGGCCTGATCGCCGCCGGCGCCGGCGCCCGGGCCGCTTCGGAGGACCGGATCGTCGACCCCGGCGGATTGGTCCCACCGATCGACCCGTCCGAGCTCGACACCGGCGACCGGGCCCTGCGGCCCTGGCTGGCGCGGATCCGGGCCCAGGCGGGCGCCGGCGCCTGGCCGGCGGCGGCCAAGGGGCTGGAGCAGTGGCGGGAGGAGGCCGGCGCCCTCCACGCCCGGGCCACCGCCGTCGCCGCCGCCAACCGGGCACCGCTGGAGCGCCGCAACGACCTCCGCGGCCTGCTCGACGCCTACCGGGCCAAGGCCGCCGCCCAGGGGCTGGCCGAGGATCCGGCGCTCACCGAGCGGTACCGGTCAGCCAGGGAGGCCCTGTACGCCTACCGTTGCGACGTGCGTCGAGCGGAGACCGTGGTGCGTGAGTACGGGCGGGCCATCGAGCAGCCGCCCTCCGGGGGCGGTGGCCGATGACCATGCAGCGCTGCACCGAGCCCGGCTGCACCGGCCGGATCCTCTCCGACGGCTACTGCGACACCTGCGGCACCAAGGCGCCCGACCCCGTCGCCGCCCCAGCCGCCCAGGCGCCGGGCAAGGGGCTCGCGAACCCTGCCGTGACGGCCACGCCGGCGGCGCTCCTCGGCGTACCGCGGAACCTCGAGACCGGCTCCACCCGCTCCGGCGGCTCCCGGCGCACGGTCAGCGGGCGGACGCGCACCACCAGCCGGCGGTCCGCCATCGGCGCCGGCCTGGTGGAGGTGCCGCCGGCGCCGTCCATCGACCCGGCCACGATCGTGATGGCCAACCCCGAGGTCGGCGAGGAGAAGCGGTTCTGCTCGAACTGCGGGTCGCCGGTCGGCCGCAGCAAGGGCCGCCAGCCCGGCCGCCTCAAGGGCTTCTGCCCGAAGTGCCGCAACGCCTTCGACTTCGTTCCCAAGCTCAACCCCGGCGACCTGGTCGGTCGCCAGTACGAGATCGCCGGCGCCCTGGCCCACGGCGGGCTGGGCTGGATCTACCTGGCCCGGGACCAGGCGGTGAGCGGCCGCTGGTCGGTCCTCAAGGGCCTGCTGGACTCCGGCGACGAGGCGGCCATGGCCGTCGCCGTGGCCGAGCGCCGGTTCCTCGCCGAGATCGACCACCCCAACATCGTCGAGATCTTCAACTTCGTCACCCACGCCGGCGCCGGCTACATCGTCATGGAGTACGTGGGCGGACCGTCGCTCAAGCAGATCCTCAAGCAGCGGCGGGAGGCCAAGGGTGGCGAGGCCGACCCGCTCCCCGTCGACCAGGCCCTCGCCTACGTGCTGGCGATCATGCCCGCCTTCGCCTACCTGCACCGCCGGGGCCTGGTCTACTGCGACTTCAAGCCCGACAACCTCATCCAGGTGGGCGACCAGGTGAAGCTCATCGACCTCGGGGGCGTGCGCCGGCTCGACGACCCGTCGGGCGACGTCTACGGGACGATCGGCTTCCAGGCCCCGGAGATCGCCACCCTCGGCCCGTCGGTGGCGTCGGACGTCTACACCATCGGCCGCACGCTGGCCGTGATGACCATGGACTTCAGGGGCTACCAGTCCACGTTCCAGCACTCGCTGCCCGATCCCGGCGGCCACCCCGCCCTCGGCCGGCACCCGTCGTTCCACCGCCTGCTGGTGAAGTCGACGGCGCAGCACCCCGACGACCGCTTCCAGTCCATCCCCGAGCTCTCCGACCAGTTGGTGGGCGTGCTGCGGGAGGTGGTGGCCGTGGCCACGGGCACGCCCCAGCCCGGCCCCAGCGCGGTGTTCGCCGGTGCCCCCGCCGACGACGGCCTGCCGGTGCTCACCGTCGAACCCGACGACGATGCGGCCGGCTTCGTGGCCAACCTGTCCGCCGACGAGCCCGAGGCCGTGCTGCGCAGCATCGCCGACGCACTGTCGCTCCGGCAGGTCACCGAGACCGTGGAGCTCAGGCTCCGGCGGGCGCGGGCCTACATCGACCTGGGCCGGCGGGACGACGCCGCGGCCGAGCTGGGACGGATCGAGAAGGACGACCCCTGGGAGTGGCGGGTCTCATGGCTCCGGGGCGTGATGGCCCTGGAAGCAGACGACGTCCCGGGTGCGGTCAGGGCCTTCGAGCGCTGCCTGTTCGAGGTCCCCGGGGAGCTGGCGCCCAAGCTGGCCGCCGCCATCGCCGCCGAGCGGGCCGGCAACGTCGAGGCCGCCGCCGCGCTGTACGACATCGTCTCCACCGTCGACCCGTCCTACGTCGGGGCCGCCACCGGCCTGGCCCGCTGCCGGCTGAAGGCCGGCGACGTCCCTGGCGCCCTGGCCGCCTTCTCCCGGGTGCCGTCCACCCACCGGGCCCACGGCGAGGCCCAGCTGGCCGCGGTCCGTGCGCTGGTAGGCGCGGCACGATTCGCGGAGGCGTCGCAGATCCTCGAGCAGGTCCAGGCCGCGGGCCGGGAAGCAGCCCAGCTCGACGTCGAGCTCTTCGAGGCCGCGCTCACGGGTCTGACCTCTGGCTCGGTGAAGGCGCAGCCGTCGGTCAGGGTGCGGGGCCAGACCCTCGACGAGGAGGGTGTCCGCATGGGCCTGGAGCGGGCCTACCGCATGCTGGCCAAGCTGAGTCCCGACGATCCCGAGCGGTGGCGTCTGGTGGACCGGGCCAACCAGGTCCGCCCGGTGTCGCTGGTGTGACGGCGGTCCTGTGACGGTCATCGACGTCGCCTGCCCGCACTGCGGAGAGCCGGTCGCGGCGGGAGACCTGTTCTGCGAGGCGTGCGGGAACGCGCTCCCGGTGACGGAGGCGCCGGCGGTCGTGGAGCCGGAGCCGGCGGCGGCCCCCGAGCCCGCCGTCGCCACCGTCACCTGCCCGTCGTGCGGGGACGAGGGCGAGCCGGTGGAGGGCTACTGCGGCGTCTGCGGCACCAAGCTGCCCGCTCCACGCGACCACCACGAGATGGTGCTGGAGGGGGCGGCCGGCGTCTCCGACAAGGGCAAGCGCCACCACCGCAACGAGGACGCCATGGCCATCTTCGTGGGAGATGACTTCGTGGCCGGCGTGGTCTGCGACGGGGTCTCGACGAGCGTGGACCCCGATGTGGCGTCGCAGGTCGCGGTCGACGCCGCGTGCGCCGTCCTGGCCGGGACGCGGGACCACGAGGCGGCGTACGACGCCGCCCGGGGGGCGGTGCTGGCCACGGAGTTCGAGCCCCACCCCCAACTCAGCCCGCCGTCGTGCACGTACCTCGCCGCCATCGTGACCAACCAGACGGTGACGCTGGCCTCCCTCGGGGACTGCCGGGCCTACTGGTGCGCCGGTGGCACCGCCACCCAGCTCAGCGTGGACGACTCGTGGGCCGAGGTGCAGATCGAGTCGGGCATGCCGCCGGCGGACGCCTACTCCCACGCCCTGGCCCACGTCATCACCCGCTGGCTCTCCCACGACGCCGATCCCGAGTGGCGGCCCCGCATCGTCCCCTTCGACGTGCCCGGCCCCGGCCGCCTGCTGCTCGTCTCCGACGGCCTGTGGAACTACACGCTGGAACCGGCCCAACTGGTGGCGGCGATGGGTGACCAGCCCACCGAATCCGTCGACCTGGCCCGCCGGCTGGTCACCTTCGCCAACGACGCCGGCGGCTCCGACAACATCACCGTCGTGGTGGTGGACCTTCCCCTGAAAGGATCATCAGAGCAATGAGCTTCTCAGCGTCCACCTACCAGAACGAGTTCCTTCCCGCCGATGCCTCCGAGGTGCACGCGGTGGTGACGGTCACGTCGTCGGGCGGCGACGGCACGGCGGCGCCGGCGGCGGCGCCGGACAAGGCCGTCGTCCTCATCGTCGACACCAGCGGCTCCATGGGCCAGCCCAACACCAAGATCCGTGCCGCCCGCCACGCGCTGGCTGCGTCGCTGGAGGAGCTGCCCGACGGGACGTGGTTCGCGGTGATCTCCGGCAGCCACGAGGCGATGTGCGTCTACCCGCCGACCTTCGCCACCGGTGAGCCCCCGTCACTGGCCCGGGCCGACGCCCGCACCCGGGCCGAGGCGGTGGAGATCGCCAAGCAGCTCCGGCCCGAGGGCGGCACCGCCATCTCCACGTGGCTCGACCTGGCCCGCGACGTCTTCGCCGGCCACCCGGAGGCCATCAAGGTGGCGTACCTCCTGACCGACGGCCGCAACGAGAGCGAGCCGGCCGAGAACCTGCACGCCGCCCTGCGCCGGTGCGAGGGCGAGTTCCAGTGCGACGCCCGCGGTGTGGGCTCGGACTGGGAGGTGGCCGAGCTGCGCCTCATCACGTCGGCCCTCCTGGGTGAGGTGGACATCATCGCCGCCCCCGATGAGATGGACGACGACTTCCGCGCCTTCCTGGAGCGCGCTCTCGGCAAGGCGGTGGCCGACGTGCGGCTGCGGGTGTGGGCGCCGCAGGGGTCCACCATGAAGTTCCTCCGCCAGGTGGCGCCGGCCATCGACGACCTCAGCGCCAAGATGGTGCCCGTCAACCCGCTCACCGCCGACTTTCCCACCGGTGCGTGGGGCGGCGAGGAGAGCCGTGACTACCACCTGTGCGTGAACGTGCCGCCGGGGAAGGTGGGCGACGAGAAGCTGGCCGCCCGGGTCAGCCTGGTGGTCGACGGCCAGCCGGTGTCGCAGGCCTTGGTCAAGGCCATCTGGACCGACGACCACGCCCTCACCGCCCGCATCAGCCCGCAGGTCGCCCACTACACGGGGCAGGCCGAGCTGGCCTCGGCGATCCACGACGGGCTCGAGGCCCGCAAGGCCGGCGACGACGACACGGCAACGGTCAAGCTGGGCCGGGCCGTGCAGCTGGCCCATGAGTCGGGGAACGAGGGGACGGTGAAGCTGCTGCAGAAGGTCGTCGAGGTCGACGACCCCGCCACCGGCACCATCCGGCTCAAGCGGGGCGTCGCCGCGGTGGACGAGATGGCCCTGGACACCCGCTCCACCCGAACGGTGCGGGTGACGGCCAAGCCCGTCGACCCCGCGCCGCCCACCCCGCCGCCCGGAGCCTGAGATGCCGGTCACCTGCCCCAACGGCCACCCGTCCGAGAGCACCGACTACTGCGACACCTGCGGAGCGGTCATCGCCCTCCTGCCGCTCCCCCCGACCGGCGCTGATCCCACCGCCCCCGGCACCACGGTGATGCCCAGCACGCCTGTGCCGCCGGGCGCCACCTGCCCGAACTGCGGGGCGCCCCGGGAGCCGGACGAGCTCTTCTGCGAAGTGTGCGGCCTGAACTTCGCCACCGGGCAGCTGCCGTCGCCGGCGGCGGAGCTGGCCGCCGCCGACCCGGAAGCGGTGACGGCCGAGTGGGTGGCGGTCGTCTCGGCCGACCACCGGTACTTCGAGTCCAACCAGGCCGAGAGCCCCGACGACACCGTGACCTTCCCCACCGACGCCGCGGTGCGGGAGGTGCCGCTGACCTCGAACGAGATCCTGATCGGCCGGCGCAGCGACTCCAAGGGCATCTTCCCCCCCATCGACCTCAGCGAGCCGCCATCGGATCCGGGGGTGTCGCGCCGCCACGCGATCCTGCGCCTCAAGTCCGACGGCTGGGTGGTCGTCGACCAAGGGTCGACCAACGGGACCCTGGTGCGCGGCGCGCTCACACCCATCAAGCCCGGCGACGCCGTCCGCCTCCACGACGGCGACCACCTCAACGTCGGTGCCTGGACCCGCATCACCCTCCGCCGGGTCGGCGCCCCCACGTGAACCGCATCCGCGCGGCCGCGGCCACCACGCCGGGCCGCTACCGGCTGTGGTCGGTGGGCACCGCGGTCCTCCTGCTGGCGACCGCGGTGGCCGGCTGGGCCGCGGCCACCGCCATGCGCTCGGGCACCGACCGGATCCGCAACAACGCCGGTCCCGTGCTCGTCGCCACCCAGCAGCTGGTCTCCAGCCTGGCCGAGGCCGACGCCGCCGCCACCGCCGCCTTCCTGTCCGGCCGCCCGGAAGACCCGGAGTCCCGCCGGCTCTACGAGCAGGCCTTGGCCCGGGCCAGCGCCCAGATCGAGGACGTCTCCGCCCTCATCGGTGCCGACCCCGCCACCCACGACAGCCTGAAGGACCTCTCCGTGGCGGTGATCCGGTACGCCGGCCTGGTGGAGGCGGCCCGGGCCACGAACCAGCCCGGCGTGGCCGACGGCCCCCGCTACCTCGTCGACGCCCTCGACCTCCTCGCCAGCACGGTGGCCGAGGACGTGGCCCGGCTCACCGAAGCGACCCAGCGCCGCTTCGAGCGCGACGAGGATCGCCGGGACACCGGCATCCTCCCCGCCGTGGCCCTGGCCGTGGTGGCCCTGGCCGTGCTGGTGGCAGCCCAGCTGTGGGTGTTCCGGCAGAGCCGGCGCCTGCTGAACATCCCCCTCGCCCTGGCCACGCTCGTGCTGGTGGGAGCCATCGGCTGGCTGGTGCTGGCCACGTTCCGCTCCGGGAACGACATCAAGAAGGCCCGCGCCGGCGGCTACGACTCCATCACCCTGACGTCGCGCATCCAGACTGCGGCGTACCGGGCCAAGGCCGATGAGACCGTGTCTCTCATCACCAACGACGCCAACCGCCGGACCAGCGCGGTGGCGACCGCCCAGACCCTGCTGGCCGACCGGGCAACCCCGGCCGCGGTGGAGGCGGTACGCCAGGGCCGCGACCCCGCCCTCGCCGGCCTGCTCACCGACGCCGCCGCCGCAGCCGACTCCGACCGTGAGCGGGCGGCGGTCGCCGAGATGCTCGTGCGCTGGCAGCGCTACCAGGACACCGCCGCCCAGCTGCGGTCCACCGCCGATGCCAACCAGCAGCGGGCCATCGCCGTCGGTCCCGGTAGCGCCACCTTCAACGGGTTCAACTTCTCGGTGGAGTCGGTGCTGAGCGACAACCGCAGCCAGTTCCTCGACGGGCTGGCGTCGGCCGCCGACCGCATGGGGAGCCTGACCCTCGGCGCCCTGTTCCTGCCCCTCCTCGCCGCCGCCGGCGCCCTCGGCGGCTTCCAGCTCCGGATCAACGAGTACCAGTGAGCCTCCACCTCAGCCGCCGGCGGTTCCTCGCCCTCAGCGCCGCCGCCGTCGCCCTGGGCGCCTGCCGCACGGGTGGCGGCGACGTGCCCGACTTCAGCGGGACACTGCGCATCCTCAACTGGTCGGACTACATCGACCCGGAGACCGTCAGCCGCTTCGAGCAGGCCATGGGTATCCCGGTCGACTACGTCGAGGAGTACAGCGGCAACGAGGAGGCGTTCGAGACCATCTTCGAGCCGACGCTGGGCCGCGGTCGCTCCACCGGCTACGACATCATCGTGCCCACCTACTGGGCGGTGGCCCGCATGCTGGAACGGGACTGGCTCCGCCAGGTCCCGCTCGAGCGGGTGCCCAACCACGTGAACATCGAGCCGGCGTACCTCGGCATGCCGTGGGACCGGGGCGCCCGCTTCCACATGCCCTGGCAGGTCGGTATCACCGGGATCGCCTACAACCCCGCCCTCACCGGCGGCCGGGAGATACGGCGGGTGAGCCAGCTGTTCGAGCCCTCGCTGCGGGGGAGGGTGGGCATGGTGACGGAGATGCGGGAGACGGTCGGCCTGGTCATGCTGACCCAGGGCGCCGACCCGTCCCGGGCCACCAAGGCCGCAGCCGAGCAGGCGCTGGATCGTCTGCAGGCGGCGAAGAACGACGGCCAGATCCGTTTCACCGCCGACGAGTTCGTCGACGCCCTCAAGTCGGGGCAGTTCGCCGCCTGCCTGGCCTGGTCGGGCGACATCATCCAGCTGCAGCAGGAGCGGCCGGACATCCGCTTCGTGATCCCCGACGAAGGCGGGATCCGCTGGTTCGACAGCATGGTGATCCCCGCCCGCTCCGGGGGCGCAGCGGCGGCCGGCGACTTCATGAACTTCGTCTACGAGCCGGCCAACGCGGCGCGCATCACCGCCGCCGTGCAGTACATCAGCCCGGTGCTCGGCGTGCGCGAGGAGCTGCAGCGGGCGGGCGGAGCGTCGGCCCAGCTGGCCCAGAACCCGATCCTGTTCCCCGACGACGAGACCCGCCGGCGCCTCTACTTCTGGGCCGGCCTCGACACCGCCACCGAGGACGAGCTGCAGGC
>Ga0247713_1000245_pt1 | contig 37965 bp, 48 predicted proteins | sample 21E_NmetaG_FD_189936 | JGI IMG/M metagenome (GOLD analysis project Ga0247713, IMG submission 189936) | Soil microbial communities from hillslope of Landscape Evolution Observatory, University of Arizona, Oracle, AZ, United States - 2-1-E_N | ecosystem: Engineered > Artificial ecosystem >...
GGTTTTAGGTTCTAAAACCCCAGGAGTGCCGGCCTGATTGTGTGGCGCGTGCGCCATCCTTTCGGCCGTATTGTGTGGCGCGTGCGCCATGCATTCGGCGGATTGTGTGGCGCGTGCGCCATCCTTTCCGCCGCGGGCGTCGTCCGGGACGGCGGCGAGGTAGACGGCGCGGCGTGTGCGGCACGCGGTGACGTCTCGGATCAGCCAGCCGTTGGCGACGAGGTTGGACAGGGCACGTTCGACGGTGGACTGGGTCAGGTCGAGCTCGGCGGCCAGCCGTGCGGATCCGGGGCGGGCGTACCCGTCGGCGCCCATGTGCGCGGCCAGGGCGCCGGCGACCTGCTTGACGGTGCGCGCCGACACCCGCCGTGCGACACCGAGCCGTTCGGCGCCCGCGACGGCGTGTTTCCATGCCTCCCGGTCGTGCAGACGCTGGCATGGCGTCGGTGATGGCCGGTCGGGTGGTGTGACGGCTCGCAGGTGCCGAGGATCGGCTGTCAGATCGCCGTTGGGCGCGTTTGTGCTGGTCGCGTCACTGCGGCGTAGTTCCGCGGGTGTGATTCCGGGGAGATCAGGGGTCTGCCTGGGGGTGTGAGCGGCCATCGGTCAGGCCTCGCGCTTCGCCGGGGCGTACGCGGTCACGAGGTAGCCGCCGGGGTTGGCGCGCAGGAACGTCAGCAGGTCGCGGCGCTGCGGGCAGTCCTCGATGAGCTCGTGCTCGACGACCATCCGGGCGCCGGTCAGCGCCGGCCACCACCGCCACGTGACACCGCCGGCGCGGTTGTCGCCGAGGTCCGCGATGACCTGGTCGTGCAGCCGCTGACGGACGTACGCGAGGTCGTCTTTGTCGCGGGTCGCTGTCGCGCCGAACGCGAACCTCAGCAGCTCGTCGTCGCGACTCATCGCTGCGACTCCGCCCGGTCGTCGCTGCACGGTGGGCACAGGTCGACCCGGCGGCCGTCGACCCGCGGTGTGGTCCAGCCGCGGCCGGCGGCGAACCGGCGAGCTGCACGGACGTCGCGGCGGCCGACGGGCACGTCGTGGACGACGCCGGCGCGCAGCTGCTGTCGGCAGTGCGGCTGGTTGCAGACCAGCGTCAGGTCGTACAGCACGCTCACGCCGCCACCAACCTGATGTCCGCCGGCAGCCGCCACATGCGCTGGCGCCCGCGCATCGGGATCGGCGCCGGCAGCCGCTCCGGGTCGGTCAGCTTCCAGTGCCAGGCGTCGGGCTCCGCCCACGGCGAGCAGTAGACCTTGGTCGGCGCGTCGTCTTGGGGGTAACGGTGGTTGATGACGCAGTCGTCGGCGTGGTGGCTGCCGGTGACGGTGACGTGGCCGAGAAGCGCGCCCATCCGTTCGGCGGGCTGGTGGTCCAGGCGCAGGATCGCGTCGTGGACGCGTCGCGTCAGAACGGCGGCGTGGTCGTAGGTGCGGCTGGCGTGGATCGCGAGGCGGAACGGCGCCGGCCCGACGTCGACCCAGTCGAACCAGCGGCCGGCGTGCTCGTGGAGCCGGACACCGGTGACGTTGACCCGTTCGAGGTCGTCGCCGCAGCTGCTGCACACCCGCCGGCGGGCCAGCGTCGACGGGATCGGCCAGGTGCGGTTCTCGACGTCTTTGGCGCCCGCGACGATCAGCGACGCCCACGGCTGGTGGACGGTCATCGCCCACGTCATGACGGCACCAGCTCGAGCTGGCCTGCGTCGCGCATCCCGGAGCGCAACTGTGGGGTGGTCACGCCGGCGATCGGTGCCCAGTCGGCGTACTGGTCTGGGCAGACGGTGGCGATGTCACCGTGGAGGCTGTCGGGCGAGATGGCGTGCACGGCGATCGACTCGCGGCACCGCAGGCACGACGCCGGCGCCACGGTGGTGCAGCTGCACTCGGCGTCGCCGTGGTCGCCGGCGTCGCGGTGGCATGGGCACAGGCACCAGCCGGTGGTGTCGACGTGCCACGGGTCCACCGCGAGGACTGCGGCGTCGACGGCGGCGCGGTAGGCGCGAAACGTCGCGACGTCGGCGCGGTTGGCCTTCCACGCGGCGTAGGTGCGTGTGACGGCGTCGCGGACCCCGGCGGGGACCTTCGACCAATGCTGGTGGCACATCATCACGCCGACGTCGACGTCTGAGGTGCAGTCGGGTGCGGGGCAGCGGGTCACGTGTCGGCGCCCTCCCCCGGATTGAGGGCGGCGCGTTCGTCGTCGGTGGGCTTGTAGCCGAGCTCGGTGACGAGGAACTCGAGGTGCCGGCGCCGGCCGGGTGCGTCCTGGGTGTTGCCGTTGATCACCTGGTCGGCGCTGCGCCACCGCAGGTCGGTGGACAGCTCCGCCTCGGCGAACCCGAACGCCGCGGCGATCAGCGCGCGCACGGCGTCGTCGGCGGACTTGCCGGCGAGCTCGAGCAGCCCGTCGTGGTCGTCGACGCCGACGAGCTCGAACGCCAGGTCGTCGCCGAAGTAGATGCTGTCGAGCAGCTGGACCGCGGCGTGGGTCAGCAGCGTCTTCGCCTCGACGAACCCGTCCTTGGCGTCGTCGAGCGCCCGGGCGATCGCGGCGCGGCGGGCGGCGGCGGCCGCGGCGAGCTGCTCGAGGCGTTCGTCCTCGGCGCGGGTGTCCGCCCGCTGCTGCTGGGGCTTGGCGGCGACGTGGGCCGGGTCGGTGCAGTACCAGTTGGCGTAGTCGGCGCCCTTGGGGAACCGGGCGATGCAGCAGGCGTGGCCCTTGTCGTGCGTCGCGCCGCCGGCGCCGGACGGGTAGGCGCCGGCCTTGTCGGTGAACCCGATGTAGCGCGCGTCTGTGGGCGGGTTGGTGTTGTCGCCGAGCAGCGTGACGTGCTTGTGGTCGCGCAGCCACGCCCGGAGCTTGGCGGCGCGTTCGGTGCGCTGCAGCCGGTGCTTTTCCTGGCGGATCGACCATTCGAGGTTGCCGGCGTCGCCTTCGGTGAGCACCCGCTGCTGCGATTCCGCCGGCATCGCCGCGAGTTCGAGCGCGTCGTCGAGCTTGAGCTGTCCGCCGGCGACCTTCTCCTGGGCGACGTCGGGCAGCTTGAGCAGCGACAGCCGTTTGGAGATGTGCGGCTGGGTGCGTCCGACCCGCCCGGCGATCTTGCGTTGCGACAGGCCGAGCTCGGTGAGTCGCGCGTACCCGCGGGCCTCCTCGATCGGGTCGAGATCTTCGCGGTGCAGCGCGGTGACGAGCATCGCCTCGGTGCGTTCCGCCTCGGTGTAGTGGCGGACGTAGCAGGCGACGGTGGTGACGCCGGCCTGTTTGGCGGCAGCGTGGCGGCGGTGGCCGTCGACGAGCAGGTACCCGTCGCCGAAGTCGCCGCCGGCGACGGTCAGCGGCTGGTGCAGCCCGTTGGCGCGGATCGACTCGGCGAGGTCGGTCAGGTCGCCGAGGTCGCCGCGCAGGTTGTCGGGCGCCGGCATGATCTTGTCGACCGAGATCTCCTCGTAGTGGCCGAACGTCGGGGCGGCGGTGGTGGTCACAGGCGTCTCCTGGTGGCGGGTGTTGGGTCGGCGGCGGTCGACGGACCGTCCCCACGCCGTGGGGTGCGTGCGGGGGTTACCGGCGGCCGCCGCCTCGAGGTCGGTGCGCAGATCCGTCCGAGCGCGTCGAGGGCAGCGCGGTCAGTCATCGGCCGGCGGGCGAGCAGCGTCCGCAGCTGCGGGCCGGTCATGCGCGTGGCCTTGGTCGGAACGTGGCGTCGCGGACGTCGGTGGCGGGGGCGCGGTCGCCGGCGCAGCCGTGCGCGCGGATGATGTGGCGGCTGCCTTTGCCGGCGCCGAGGGGCACGCGGACCGCGACGCGGGTGCGCCGGCAGGTGGGGCAGGTCGCGACCTTCACGCCGCCGGCTCCACGTCGTCGACGTCGGGCAGCTCGGTGACGACCAGCTCCCACGACCAGCGGCGCTGGTGCACAGGCAGCCCGCCGCAGCGTGACGGGTGGATCGTCGGTGGGGAGAACGTGACGTGGTCGGGGGTGTCGTCGACGATGACGTCGGCGTCGCGCAGCCCGTCGATGCACGGCTTGAGCGTCGCGACGAGGTTGTCGGCGTCCCGTCGGCGGTTGGTGGCCGGGTAGGCGTGCAGGTCGACACGGATCCGGCGCAGTCGTGGGATCCGCTGCTGCTTGGCCAGCCATCCGACCTCGGTGCGCCACTCGGCCTTGAGCTGCCGGTGCTTGGACCAGTGGCCACGGTCGTTCAGCGACAGCGGGTCGAACCCGTCGATCTGCAGCGTCCAGGAGCGCGGCTCACTCATCGACAGCGACCTCACCCGGGTTGCGCAGACTGTCGAGGTCCTCGAGCGCCAGACCGAGTGAGTTCCAGCCTTCGATCTCGGGACTGCGCAGGTGTTGCCAGTCGCCGTTGGCGTCCTGGTAGCCGAGCCGGATCATTGCGCCATCGCCGTGGCGGATGGCGGCGAACACCACCGATTCGTCTCCGGCTGGTCGGAACCACGCGACGGATCCGGTGGGCCAGCCGCGGTGCTCGTGGTGGACGAGCTCCCAGCCTTCGAAGTTGAACCGCTGGTCCATAATCGGGGCGACGACGTCGCTGAGGAATGCCTCCCATTCCTCACGCTCGCGGCGATCCCGGTCAGCTCGCCGCTCCTGCTCGGCGCGCCGCTGGGCTTCGCGGGCCTGGTCGAGTTGGCGCCGCGCTGTTTCGGCCCACGTCATCACGCCGCTCACAGTCGCGCCCGCTGCTCGAGGTGCAAGATCGCCTCGCCCTGCTCAAAGTGGCCGCTGCACCAGGGCACCTGGTTGCGTGCGAGCTCACCGGGGTGTGGGCAGCCCGGCAGGGCACATGGCGCCCCGTCTACTACTGGCTCGGTGTCGGGCGGGATCGGCGGGACGGTGTCCCGGGCGGGGTGACCTTCGTCCGGCCGGCCCGTCAGCCCGGCGGGCAGCACGGTGGCGTTGACGCAGCCAGGCTGCGCAGGTCGCCCGTCGCCGGCCATGAGCTGCCGGCGTGCCCGGGAGATCTCGGTGCGCATCGCGCCGGCGCCCGCGCGGGCGACCTCGACGACCCACATGGGGATCGGGGGCCTCACGCCACCAGCCCGTCGGAGTAGATGCGGCTGGTGGCGCCCGGCCGGGGTGTCGGTGTCGCGCCGGCGACGTCGACCGCGGACCCGTCGACGATGGTGACCAGCAGTTCGACGGGGCAGTCGTGCAGCGCCTGGTCGACGCGGCGCAGCTGCTCGGCGACGGCGGCGCGGTCATCGGCGTGGGGGTGCTGGGCTTTGGACTGCCACGCGCACCGCGGGCACGTGACCAGCGTGTGCCACTCGATCGGTCCCGGCAGCGGGTCCGGGCCGTTGGCGGGGATGTTGTCGGCGCCGTCGCACGCCATGCAGCGGGTCGACCTGCCGGTCGGCTTGCGTCGGAACGACGTCAGCGGCAGCACCTTGGAGCACTGCGCGCAGGTCCGCTCGTCGGCCGCCGGCGCCCGGGTGGGGCGGGGTAGCGTCGCCGTGGGGGCCACTCGGGAACCCTCCTTGTCGCCGTCACGGTCACCGGCGGCGGCGGCTGCCTTCTTCCGGGCGGTGCGCTTGGTCCGGCCGCCGCACGGGATGCACCGCTTCGACAGCCGGTCGGCGGTGCGGGCGTCGCGTTCGTACTGGTCCAGCGGCCGGTCGGTGCCGCACTCGCTGCAGCGCTTGTGCTCGCCGACGCCGCCGGCGGCCCGACCCACGGGGGGAGAGTCGGACCGCCGACGGCCGGCGGGCGGCGACGCAGGCGCGGGAACGTCGCCGGCCTCGGGGGTGGAGGGCTGGTCGGGTTGGAGCAGGTCGGCGCCGGCGGCGATCGCGGCGTCGAGGCGGTCCAGAGAGTTCGGGTCGGCGGGGTCGACCTCGGTGCACGCCTCGACGAGCTCGGTCAGTGCCCGTCGTGTCGCGGCGGCTTCGCGTAGCTGCTCGATGACCGCGGTCACAGCGCGACCTCGAGCTCGTCGTGCCCGCCCAGGTGGTCCTCGAGGTCGTCGAGGATCTCGCCTTGGCCGTCGCGGTGGCCCTCGCGGTAGCCGTACAGGTAGGCGCCGGCGACCGCCGCGGCGGCGAGCAGGTGCGGGAGCAGGAAGATCGCCCAGCGCATCTAGCCGACCGCCCCGGGTGCTGATGCCGCCGGCATCGGCTTCGCGCCGACGACGCGGACGTCGCCGGGGTTGACCGCGCGCTGGCGGATCACCGCCCACCGGGCGCGCCGGCACGCGTCGGCCCGGTCATGGCCGGCGGTCTCGACGCGCACCGTCGTCTCGGGGGTTTCGAGCCACACGTGGAACGCGCGCAGCTCGCGGGTGTCCACAGGGTTACGCACATCGGTGGAGTTCCGCGGCTGTGATTCGCCGGACGGCAGACGGGTGCGTTTGTGATGTCGCATTGGTGGTCCCCTAGCTGCGGTCGATGACCGCGGTGATGGCCATGCCGAGCGCGTCGGGGAAGGCCGCGATGGCTGCGGCGAGCGCGTCGGTGCCCGAGTCGGCCGCGAACGGGCGGTACAGCGTCGCGTCGGGCAGGAACACCTCGACGCGGTACACAAGGTCAGGGCGGGTCAGTCCCGCGAGCATCAGCGCGCCCTTGTCAGCATGCGACTGTGCGCCAGGTCGATGATCCGGAACGCTTCCCGCAGCTGCCGCGCCTCGGTCGCGAGGTGCGGGTAGCCCGCCTCGGCGGCGCCGTCGGCGATGTGCACCAGGTACTGCTGGGGCATGTAGCCGCCGCCATCGCCCTGTTGCGGGTACGGGTCGATGCCCCGGTCCGACGCGACGACGGAGAGTCGGGCGGCTGCGGCGTTGAGCGCAGCCCAGACGGCGGTGATCTCGACGTCCTTCATGCGTGCCGAGAGCCCCCTCACGCGACCGGTCCCAGGTCAGGTGGTGTGGCGGCCGCGGCCGCCAGCAGCGCGTCGTCGATCCGCTCGATCGTGTGGTGGTCCCAGCGGAACACGTCGGCTGGCAGCGGCGCGGTCACAGCTCCATCCCCCGCCGGATGTCGGTGTCCCGCTCGTCGATTTTCGCCTCGACGAGCTCTTGGACGACCATGGCCTGCGGTCGGACCGACGGGTGCTCAGTCGCGAAGTCGTCGAGAAGGCCGGCGAGGGTGCGCAGGTCGTCGATCCTCATGGATGACTCCGATCGAGGTACGCGATCAGATCGACCAGGCGGACCCGCTTGGCCGACGCGACGTGCACGACGGGCAGCTGCCCGGAGCGGGTCAGCTTCGTGACGGTGTCCGGGTGGACGTCCAGGCGCCGCGCAACCTCCGACAGCTTCAAGCAGGTGCCGTCGTCACGGCGGTCGACCGCCTCGGCGATCGCCACGACCATCGCCTCCCCCAACGCCGCGGCAGCCCCGCCAGCCGGAGGGTGCTGGCGGGGCCGCAGCGGGATGAGCTCGGCGGTGCTCATGCGGCGGCCGCCATCACGGTGGTCGCGGTCAGCAGTCGACGGTTCAGCCGGAGCAGCCGCTCAAGCGCTTCGAGGTGCTCCTCGCTGGGGTTCCGCTCGCCGGACAGGATCTGCGACCAGTACGGCGCGGAGATGCCGAGGTACTGGGCCACCATGCCGTGTGCAAGGCGCAAGTCGTCCTCGATGCGCCAGCGCACAAGCGGCTCGTTGATTCGCGGTCGGCTCTCCATCTGCAAATCACCGTAGCAGAACCACAACGAAGTGCAAACACCTTTTCCGCAGGCTATTGCTCGGCTATAGGCATCTCGACCGCAAATCCACAACATGATTAGCGCGACAACCGGTACCCGACCGGCAAGCCTGCTGCGATGTGGCGGTACTCCCAGGGTTAGCCGAGTGGCTTCAACACAAGATCGACGTCGAGCAGGTGATGAGCCGAGCCGATCTCGCGCGTCGGTCAGGTCTCAGCCCAGCATTCGTGTCGCAGTTGGTCAGCGGCGACGCCAAAGGCCGCAACGTCGATACGCAAAAGCGCATCGCGCAGGCCTTCGAGATGGCCCACGAGCAACTCGTCGCCGCCGTCCGCGGCCAGTCGCCCCCGAGTCGGTCGCTATCCGCGACCGTGGCCGCTATCAAGTCGGATCCCGATCTCACCGAGAACCAGAAACGCATCCTGCTCGAGAACTACTACGAGCTCCGGCGTCGCCGATGACCGCCGCGGTGGTCCGGATCACACGCAGCCGGTCGAGCAAATCGCTGCGCTCCTCCTCGAGCTGCGTGACGCGGGCTTCCAACTCGGCGATACGGCGGTCCTTGTCCCCCATCGGTGTTCGGCCCCTTGGTCGGCGTCGGTGGTCGGCGTCGGGTGGCGTCGGTTTGGGGAAGGAGCGGAGCACCGTAGCGGCGCCCTGCGACAGCACCGAGGGTTGTATCGGCAGCGACTGTGACCTGTAGGCAAATCGACTGAGGGGGAAGCGATGACGGACGCCACCAACACGGAGCCGGGCCCGGCTCAGACGCCCGCGCCCGACAAGGGCGACGGCCGGAAGTGGCACGAGAAGAAGCGGGTGCTGTTGCCGCTGGTGGCGGCGGTCGCGTTCTTCCTGGGGATGGGCGCCGGCGGGTCGGCACCGGAACCCGAGCAGGCGGCCGACGAGCAGCAGGCACCGCCGCCGGCACCGGCTGAGGACGACGGCGCCGCCGGCGACGAGAGCGCCGCCGAGATCGAGGAGCTGCAAGGCGAGCGGGACACGCTGCAGGCGCAGCTGGCCGAGCAGACGTCGCAGATCGAGCAGCTGCAGCGGCAACTGCGTCGCGCTCGGCGGGCAGCCGCCACCGCGCAAGAGCCGGAGGATGAGCCGGCACCGCAGGGTGCTGGCGGCACATACACAGCGGGCGACTACCAGTTCGCGGACGTCCAGGTCGGGGAGGACTCGCTCGGGGACTTCACAATGCGCGCACGGGTTACAAACAACGGCAGCGACCGCGGCGGTGTGATCTGGAAGGCGACGATCTTCTCGGGCGGATCAGTGGTCGGCACCCTCGACGGCACCGCCAGCGACTTCGCCGCGGGCCAGACCATCACCGTGGAGTTCGTCAGCACCGACGACTTCGCCGACTGGGACGAGATCGAGTTCCAGGTCGACACGGAGTTCTGAGCGATGGCGATGCGATGGGAGTACCGGGTCGAGGTGATGGACTTCGCCGAGCGGTGGAGCCCGAAACGCCAGACCGAGGAGGTGCAGAAGTTCCAGGCCCGGCTCAATGCCATGGGCCAAGATGGCTGGGAGATGATCAGCTACGAGTCGATACCGATGTATGGGTCGATCAGCAACAAGCTCAAGGGCCACGCCTACCTGATGTTCTTGAAACGACCGGTCGCCGGTGGGTAGGCGCACCGCGGGTGAGGGCACCGTCCGTCGGTTGCCGAACGGCCGGTATCAGGCGCGTCGAAAGATCGGGTCGCGCGAATCGGCGGTGGAGCTGTCGGCGACCGGTGCGACCAGCGGTGAGGCGATCGACCGGCTGAAGGCCAAGGTCGCCGAGCATCGCCGCCGGCTGGACGTCGGGGAGTCGGCGACGTGGACGGTGCCGGAGTACCTGTCGTGGTGGACGGGCCAGGAGCTGCCCGCGCGGGTTGCCGACGGCACGTTGGCGCCGGCGACGATGACGTCGTACGAGGTGGCGTGCCGGCTGCACCTGTCGCCGCGGCTGCAGCGGGTGAAACTCGCCGAGCTGCGCGCGGGGCACGTCCGCGAGCTGCTCAATGGGGCGGCGCGTGCTGGGTTGTCGGCGCGGCATCGGCGGCACCTGCACGCCACGCTGCGGGCGGCGATGTCGACGGCTGTGCGATACGAGTACGTCGACCGCAACCCGGTGTCGTTGGTGCCGGCGCCGGCGGTAGCTCGTCGGCGCAAGCAGCCGGTGACCGTCGATGAGGCGAAGCGGCTGCTCGAGGCGGCCGCCGGCACGCGGCTGTACGCGTTGTGGCGGCTGCTGCTGACCGCGCCGTTGCGGCCCGGTGAGCCGTTGGCGGCGGACTGGGACGCGTTCGACTTGGACGCCGGCGTGTACCGGCTGCGGCGCAACCTGGTGCGCCACGACGGGCAGTGGTTGTGGCGGCCGACGAAGGGCAAGCGTGAGCGGACGGTGCCGCTGCCGGCGGTGACGGTCGAGGCGTTGCGCCAGCATCGGGTGGCGATGGCGCGTGAGCGGCTCGAGGTCGGCACGGGGTGGGTCGGGGCGGACCTGGTCGACGTTGACGGGTCGCGGGTGCGGCCGTGGCTGGCGTTCACGTATCCGAATGGGTCGCCGATCCATCAGACGTGGCTGCAGCGGGAGCTGGGGCGACTGTGCGAGGCGGCGAAGGTGCCACGGTTGACGCCGCACCAGCTGCGGTCAGCGGCGGTGACGTTGCTGACCGAGCAGGGCGAGCACCCTCGCGTCGTGCAGCAAGCCGCAGGGCATGCGGATCTGACGGTGTCGGACCTGTACGTGGGGGCGCTCGATGAGGCGTTGCGGGCCGCGGTCGACAAGCTCGCGGAGCGGCTCGGGTGAGGGCCGTGCGGATTTCGGTGCGGCACGCTGGCGGCTAATGCCGCCGGAATCGCTCAGCTGAGCCCTGCGGATGGCTCTGGGGGTGGGACTTGAACCCACAACCTACCGGTTAACAGCCGGTTGCTCTGCCGATTGAGCTACCCCAGAAGGCAGGCGGAAGTATAGCCGTGGGGATCCGGCAGCCCCCACCGGCGGGCAGGTGTGACGGGCATCACCGGGGGAACCCTCGCCGGAACAGACACCGAAAAGACCAAACCGACAGGAAGTGGACACCATGCGAGGACGTCTTGGAGTGCTCATCGGATTCGCGGCCGGCTATGTGCTCGGCACGAAGGCGGGCCAGGAGCGGTACGAAGAGATCCGCGACACGTTCAACCGGCTGATGGGCACAGAGCCGGCCCAGCAGCTGCAAGCCGAGGTTCGTCAGGCCGCCGACAAGGCCGCGAGCCTTGCCCAGGACAAGGCCAGCGAGACGATCGCCAAGGCCAGCGACAAGGTCGACGAGGTCGTCAACGGCAACGGCTCGTCGGACACCGCCACCGAGACCACCGGGGTCGCCGGCCCGCAAGGCACGTTGCCGTAGCTACTCGCCGAGGTAGTCGCGCAGCTTCTGCGCCCTGGACGGGTGTCGCAGCTTCGACAGGGTCTTGGACTCGATCTGGCGGATGCGCTCACGCGTGACGCCGAACTCGATGCCGACCTCCTCCAGGGTGCGGGGCTGGCCGTCCAGCATGCCGAAGCGCAGCTGGATGACCTTCTTCTCGCGCTCGGTCAGCGAGTGCAACACCCCCTCGAGCTGCTCCTGCAGCAGCATGAAGCTGGCGGCGTCCAGCGGCATGACCGCGTCGGGGTCCTCGATGAAGTCCCCCAGGTTCGAGTCGTCCTCCTCCCCCACGGGTGACTCCAGGCTGACCGGTTCCTGGGAGAACTTGATGATCTCGCGGACGCGCTCGGGCGGCAGCTCCATGACGCGCCCGATCTCTTCGGCCGTCGGCTCACGCCCCAGCTCCTGCAGCAGCTGACGCTGCGTACGGACGAGCTTGTTGATGGTCTCGACCATGTGCACGGGGATCCTGATCGTCCGTGCCTGATCGGCGATGGCCCGCGTGATCGCCTGGCGGATCCACCACGTCGCGTACGTCGAGAACTTGTAGCCCCTGGTGTAGTCGAACTTCTCCACCGCCCGGATCAGGCCGAGGTTGCCCTCCTGGATGAGGTCCAGGAACAGCAAGCCGCGCCCGACGTAGCGCTTGGCGATCGACACGACCAGCCGCAGGTTCGCCTCGACCAGCTTGCGCTTGGCCAGCTGTCCTCCACGTTCGACGCGGTGCAGCTGGGCGGTGTCGCGGGATGCGCCGTCGTCTTCGACCGCGAGCAGCCGCGTGGCTGCCAGCCCGGCCTCGATCCGCTTGGCGAGGTCAACCTCCTCCTCGGCGGTGAGCAGGCGGACCCGGCCGATCTCGCGCAGATACAACCGGACGGGGTCGGAGGTCGGCGCCCGCATCGCGAGCTCCTCCAGACGCTGGCGCTCTGCGCGCTCGTCGAGCTGCTCGGTCTCGTGCGGCTCCCTGCCGACTGCGGAGTCGACGACGTCGATGCCGTCTTTCTGCAGGAGGCTGTGCACGCCCTGGACCATCTCCGGTGGCAGGTCCAGGCCGTCGAGCGCCTCGCTGATGTCGGTGCGGGTGACGTAGCCCTGCTGCTGACCGGCGAACAGCAGGTCGGTGACCTCCTCCATCTCCAGCAGCCGCTCCTCGCGCGCGGCCGCCTGTCCATCGGTGGCGGCAGCCGGCGGCGTGGTCATGGTCAGCGGCGCGTTACGCGCCCGCGTCCTCGAGTAGTGCCCTGCGGCGTTGCTCCAGCTCTTGGAACGAGGCGATCGACCGACGGCGTTCGTCGGGGCTGAGCTGCTCTCCCAGGGCGGCCATCTCGTCACGGAGACGGACGACCTCGCGTTCCACGGCGGCCGCACGCAGCCGGGCGATCATCTCGGCGATGTGCGCAGTGTCCGGCTCGACCCGTGACTCGGACATCGCCAGCGCTCGGACGCGGGTGCGCATGTCGTCGTCGGCGAGCGCGTCGAGCACCGCCTGCAGGTCGTCGAGCGGGACGTCGGTCATGGCCGAGAACAGCGCCTTGGACATCGGCGCGCGGAAGTCGTCGGCCGTCACCAGCTTCCACGTCGGGGGAAGGATGGAAGGGTGCTGCAGTGCGGTGCGGAGCACTTCTCGCTCCAGCACCAGCTGCGGGTCGGTCGGGTCTGCCGCCGTCACCTCGCCCGGCGCCCGCGGGCGGGCCCGTGCCGGCGGCGGGGGCGGTGAGGTCGACGGCTGCGCGCCCTGCGCGTCAAGCTCGCGTTCGATGCGGTCGGCGGACAACCGGACCGCGGGGGCGACCAGGTCCCGGATGTACCGGTAGCGCAGCGCGCGGTCGCCAAGCCGTCCCAGGAGCGGGAACGTCTGACGGTAGGCAGCGATCTGCCCTTCGGGGGTCGAGGTGTCGGCATCGCGGAGCAGGTGTTCGATCTGGAACTCCACCGCCGTCTTCGTGTCGGCGATGGCCGCCTCCACGGCATCAGGCCCATCCCCGGCGAGATCGGCCGGATCCCGTCCTGCTGGCAGCGGCAGAACGCTGACCTCGCGGATGCCGACCTCCTCGGCCAACGACCGCGCCCGCTCCGCGGCGGCGAACCCGGCCGCGTCGGCGTCCAGCGCGAGCACCACCTTGCCGGCGAACTTCTCCAGCGCGCGGAAGTGGTCGATGGTCAGGGCCGTGCCGCAGGTGGCGATGGCGTGGCGGAACCCCAGCCGGTGCAGGGCGATGACGTCCATGTAGCCCTCGACGACCAGCGAGGACTGCCGCCGGGTGATCTCTGATCGCGCCCAGTTCAACCCGTACAGCGTCAGCGACTTCTTATAGACCGACGTCTCGGGCGAGTTGATGTACTTGGGCGGGGCGCCGTCGCGTGGCGCCGTCTTCAGCTCCACACCCGGGACGACCCGGCCGCCGAACGCCACCACGTCGCGGCCTCCCGCGTCGTAGATGGGGAACACGACCCGGCCACGAAACCGGTCGATGATGCCCTGACGACCGTGGGACGCCAGCCCCGCATCGGTGATCTCGGATGGCTCGAACCCGCCCTCGGTCAGGTGGCGGACGACGCCGTCCCACCGGTCAGGGGCCCAGCCGAGGCCGAAGCGCTGGGCGTCGTCGCGGGTCAGCCCGCGTCCGGACAGGTAGGCGCGTGCGGCCTCGCCGTCGGCGGCCTCGAGCTGCGACGCGAAGAACTCGGCCGCCGCTGCGAGCGCCTGCGTCAGTCGGGTCCGCCGTCCCAGGGCACGACGCTGGCCGGCGGTCATCTCCTCGTACCGCAGCTGGTACCCGATCAGCCGTGCCAGGCGCTCGACCGCTTCAGGAAAGGTCAGCGCTTCGACCTGCTGCAGGAAGCCGATGACGTCGCCGCCGGCGTCGCAGCCGAAGCAGTGGTACAGGTTGTTGACCGGGTCCACGGTGAACGAGGGCGTCTTCTCCTCGTGGAAGGGGCACAGGCCCTTCAGCCGCCGCCCACCGGCCGGCTTGAGCGACGTGTAGTCACCGACGACGACGGCGATGTCCGCCCGCTCGCGGAGGGTGCGGATGTCTTCGTCGTTGATGCGCCCGGCCAACGATCACCTTCCCGCAGACGCGTGTCCGTCGAGTGTACGTGCCCCGGGCTGCGAGCCCACGGGGAAATGGAACGTCCGGCTGCCGCTGTGGACGGTTATGACGTCGGCAGGAACAGCCGCTCGAACTCGCGGACGGCGTCGCGGTCGGTGAGCCCGGCGACCAGATCGACGACGCGTTGCGTGGTGTCGTCGGCGGTCGGGGGGAGGCGGTCCGCGTGCTGCTCGAAGTACAGGCCGAGGCTGGTCAGGCAGTGGATGGCCCGGTTGGCCTCGTGCTGGACCTCCGTGGAGGCCGCGAGGCAGGTGCGGACGGCGTCCACTAGGGCGGCGAGCGCCTCCTCGACGGCGGGGCTCAAGGCCAGCTCGGGGTGGTCCGCGGTGCTGGCCACGACGTCGGTGACCACCGTGGCCAGCTGCTGCTCCGGGGTCTCACCCAGGACTGCCACCGCCTCCCGTGGGAGGTCGGACGGGCGCAGCGTGCCCGAGGCCACCGCATCTGCCAGGTCCCGTGTCGCCGTGGCGATGTCGTCGGCCAGCCGCACGGCACAGCCTTCCAGGGTCGCCGGCAGCGGCCCGTCCGGCCGGTGGTGGACGATCCCGTCGCGGACCTCCCAGGTCAGGTTCAGCCCGGCGCCGTGGTTCTCCAGGAACTCCACCACGCGCAGGCTGTGCTCCTCGTGGCGGAATCCGCTCTCGATGAACGTGGAGAGCGCGATCTCCCCGGCCTGCCCGAAGGCGGTGTTGCCGACGTCGTGACCCAAGGCGATGGCCTCGACGAGGTCCTCGTTGAGCCGCAGCCCCCGCGCGAGGGTCCGGGCGATCTGGGCGACCTCGAGCGCGTGCGTCGCGCGCGTCCGGCGGTGACCGCGGCCCAGCGCGAGGTGCGTCTTGTGCTTCAGCTTGCGGAACCCCACCGAGTGCAGGAGCCGGTCGCGATCCAGCTGGAACGCCGTCCGCAGCGGGTCCGGCTCCTCGTAGGTGTCACGGCCCTTGGTCTCCGACGACAGCGTGGCCCACATCGACAGGCTCGTCCGCTCCAGCTCCTCGGAACGCTCACGAATCGCCGGCGAGTACTTCACCCCGAAATCGTAACATCGGTGGTATTCACGGCTCGGAGGCCGCAGTGGAACAGCGCTCGCCCATCACATCGCAGCTGACCACCGGAGCGCGGGTGGCTGATGCGCTCGTGTACGCCGTCGGAGTGGCCGGCGTGATCGCGGGCGGCTTGCTGCTGCAGCAGGATCAGCTCGGCTTCGCCGTGGTTGCGTGGAGCCTGACGTTCGTCGCCGGCGCCGGCCTCCGCCTGGCGGCCTGGGTCGCCAGGGGGGTGGCAGAGCTTCTGGGCCGTCAAGCGCGGATGGAGGACGCGCTGGCGGACCTGCGCGCGGACCGGGTGGCGGCCGAGCGGCGGGAGACGGGGCGCCACTGGGGCGCCTGACGCATCACAGGCGCAGGCGCTCGCCGAGGTAGTCGGGCAACCGGTCGATCGGCAGCCGCTCCTGGCTCATGGAATCGCGATCTCGCACGGTCACGGCCTGGTCGGACTCGACGGTCTCGAAGTCCACCGTCACGCAGAACGGTGTGCCGATCTCGTCCTGGCGCCGGTACCGGCGCCCGATGGCGCCCGCGTCGTCGTACTGGGTCGCGAACAGCGGCTTGAGCATGTCGTTGACGCGACGGGCGGTCGGCACGAGCTTTTCGTTGCGCGACAGCGGCAGGACGGCGACCTTGACCGGTGCGAGCGCGTGGTGCAGGCGCAGCACGGTCCGCTTGTCGACGCCGCCTTTGGCCGTCGGCGCCTCCTCCTCGCGGTACGCGTCGACTAAGAAGGCCAGCATCGAACGGTCCACACCGGCCGCCGGCTCGATGACGTAGGGCAAGTAGCGCTCGTCGCGCTCGGCGTCGAAGTAGGACAGGTCCTTGCCGGAGAACTCGCTGTGCTGGCGGAGGTCGAAGTCGGTGCGGTTGGCGATGCCCTCCAGCTCCGACCAGGCGAACGGGAAGCGGTACTCCACGTCGACGGTGGCCTTGGCGTAGTGCGACAGCTCGTCGGCCGCGTGGTCACGGATGCGAAGGTTCTCGGGGCGCATCCCCAGATCGATGTACCACTGCCAGCGGTTGGCGATCCAGTAGTCGTGCCACTGCTCGTCGGTGCCCGGGCGGACGAAGTACTCCATCTCCATCTGCTCGAACTCGCGGACGCGGAAGATGAAGTTGCGCGGTGTGATCTCGTTGCGGAACGACTTGCCCACCTGCGCGATGCCGAAGGGCACCTTCTGGCGGCTCGTGAGCTGAACGTGCGCGAAGTCGACGAACATGGCCTGGGCGGTCTCGGGACGCATCCACACCTGCGCCGAGGTGTCCTCAGTCGGACCGACGAACGTGCGGAACATCAGGTTGAACTGCTTGGGCTCGGAGAAGTCCTTGGCACCGCAGTTCGGGCAGTACAGCTCGCCCTTCGTGTTGGGTTCCAGGTGGTCGGCGCGCCACCGCTGGTTGCACGACTGGCACTCGACCAGCGGGTCGGTGAAGCCGGCGACGTGGCCGCTGGCCTCCCACACCCTGGGGTGCATCAGGATCGAGGCGTCGAGCTGCACGACGTCGTCGCGCAGCTGGATCATCGAGCGCTTCCAGGCCGCCTTGACGTTGTCCTTCAAGGCGGCGCCCAGCGGGCCGTAGTCCCACGCCCCGCGTAGTCCGCCGTAGATCTCCGAGGACTGGAAGATGATCCCGCGCCGCTTGCACAGCTCGACGATGTCTTCCATGCGCGCGTCGTGATCGCCTGCGGTGGTGTCCGCGTCGGCGTCGACGCGGTTGATCTCGACGTCGAGAGCGGGGGGCAGGTCGCGGTCGGAGGTGGCGGTGTCTGTCATCCCCGCCGAGGCTAGTCGATTCCGCCGGCGCTACAGGATCTGGCTGAGGAACAGCTTCGTGCGGTCCTCTTGCGGATCCTCGAAGAAGTGCTGCGGCGTGCCGACCTCGACGATCTCGCCGTCGGCCATGAACACAACCCGGTCGGCGACGGCACGGGCGAAGCCCATCTCGTGCGTGACCACGATCATCGTCATGCCGGACTTGGCCAGCTCGACCATCGCCTCGAGGACCTCTTTGATCATCTCGGGGTCCAGCGCCGAGGTCGGCTCGTCGAACAGCATGACCTTCGGTTGCATCGCCAGCGCCCGCGCGATCGCGACGCGCTGCTGCTGCCCACCGGAGAGCTGACCGGGGTACTTCTCGGCCTGCTCCGGGATCTTGACCCTCGTCAGCTGCTTGCGGGCCTCCTCCTCGGCCTTGGCCTTGGGCCACTTGCGAACCTGCCGGGGCGCCAGCGTGACGTTCTCCAGAACCGTCAGGTGCGGGAACAAGTTGAAGCTCTGGAAGACCATGCCGCACTCGCGGCGGATCTCGGCGATGTTCCGCACGTCCGACGACAGCTCCGTGCCGTCCACCACGATGCGTCCGTTGTCGTGACGCTCCAAGTGGTTGATGCACCTGATCAGCGTGGACTTGCCCGATCCCGACGGGCCGATGACGACCACGACCTCCTGCCGGCCGACGACCAGGTTGATGTCCTTGAGCGCCTGGAAGTCGCCGAAGAACTTGTCGACGTTCTCCAGCGTGATGATGGCCTCGCCGGTGCCACCGGGGCGAAGGGCGTCCGCGCGGAGCGCGTCGACGGACTGGTCGGTCATCTTGTTCCCACTCCCAATCGGGTCTCCAGGCGCTGGGAGGCGCGCGACATCGAGAAGCAGATCACCCAGAAGATGAGGCAGACGAACGCCAGGGCCTCGGGCTGGTAGCCCTGGAACCGGAACCGCTGCTGCGCCAGGATCGGCTCGGTGACTCCCAGCAGCTCCTGCAGGCCGATCACGACCAGCAGCGAGGTGTCCTTCAGCAGCGAGATGAACTGACCGATCAGCGCCGGGATCGAGTTGCGCAGCGCCTGGGGCAACACGATCAACCGGGTGAGCTTCAGCTGGGACAACCCCAGGGCGTGCGCGGCCTCGGTCTGTCCCTTGGGCACCGACTGCAGACCGCCGCGGACGACCTCAGCGACGTACGCCCCGGTGAACAGGGTGATCATGATGATCGCTCGGGTGATGACGCCCGGAGCACGGGTGCCCGCCGGCATGAAGAACCCGAACGCGAAGCGGCCCATGAACAGCAAGGTGATCAGCGGCACGCCACGGATCAGCTCGATGTAGGCCACCGCGATCGGGCGGATCAGCGGCATCGATGACCGCCGGGCCAGCGCCATGATGACGCCGATGGGGAAGCTGAGGACGATGCCTCCCGCGGAGACGACGACCGTGAGCAGCAGCCCGCCGAAGCGGTCGATGTTGCGCGGTTGGCCCCCGGTCAGCACCAGGAAGGCGACGACCGTCAGTGCCATGCTGATCAGACCGGCGCGCCGTAGCACCGCCTGCGGCAGCCTGGCGCTTGCCCAGCGGACGGCGAAGAACAGCGCTACCCCGGCCAGCACGAGCAGGGTCGGCGTGATGGTGCGCGTCATCGACAGCACGGCGACGACACCGATGATCGGCGCCGCCATGATCTTCAACGCGGTGCGGGCACTGGTGACGTTCCCGTGCGACCGCGAGACGCCGGCGATCAGGCCCGCAACGACGACCAGGATGTAGATCGCCGCCCAGATGTGGGCCAGGGTCAGCCCGGTTTGGAAGAACCGGTTGCCAATCATGTACACGAGCAGCGGGCCGTCGAACACGACCTCCCAGCGGCCGCTGATCAGGACGTACACGGCCGTCCGGTACAGCAGGTACGCAAGGATGGCGCCGAAGACCACCGTCAGCACGGTGTCCTTGACGCTGCCGAACAGGTTCTGCTTGACCCAGTGCTTGAAGCCGCCGGCGGGGCGCAGCGGGATGTCCGGGATGATCGGGTGGTTGCGTGCCGCGACGGCGTCCTGCTCCAGCGCGGTGCGGACCTGGTCGTTGTCGGCCGAAGCCGGGCTCTCAGGCGTCTGCTGGCTCATCGCGTTTCCAGCTGCAGACGGCGGTTGATGATGTTGGCGATCAGCGAGATGCCCAGGCTGAACGTCAGGTACAGCGCCATCAAGACGATGATGGCCTGCGGCGGTGGCGCGGCGTTGTTCGTCACCGTCTGGTACACGCGGGTGATCTCGTAGTACCCGACGACCACCGCCAGGGACGAGTTCTTGGTGATGTTGAGGTACTGCGACGCCAGCGGCGGGATCATGATGCGGAACGCCTGCGGCAGGATCACGAACCGGTACCGCTGGAAGGTGGTCAAGGCCAAGGCGTTGGCGGCTTCGTTCTGTCCCTTGTGCACGGCCAGGATGGCCCCGCGGACGATCTCCGCGATGTGGCTGGCCGTGTACATCAGCAGCGCGAACGTCAACGCCGCGTACGACAGGTTGACCTCGATGCCGCCCTGGATCAGCCGGCCCTCACGGCCCGGGATCGTGCCCGCCACCGGCCCGCCGAAGATGAAGTACCCCGCAGCGGCGATGATCGCGAACGTGACCAGCAGCCACAGCACTCGACGGTGCGGCTGTCCGGTGCGTTCGTTGACCCGCGTGCGCCACGCCGCCACGACGACGCCGGCTCCCAGCCCCAGTCCCATGGTCAACAGGAACGGAACGAGGTTCGGGCCGCCTTCGAACCACGGCAGATAGATGCCGCGGTTGGAGAACACCGCGAGGCCCAGTGGCTCCAACGCCTCGGTGATCGGCGGCAGGTTGCCGGTCAGGATCACGAAGTAGGTGAGGAAGATCCACACCAGCGGCGGGATGTTGCGCAGCACCTCGACGTACAAGGTGCCGAAGGCGCGCACCAGCGCGTTGTCGGAAAGCCGCGAGATGCCGACGACGATCCCGATGATGGTCGCCGCCGGGATCCCGACGGCGATCACTCGGATGGTGTTGAAGTAGCCGACGACGAAAGCGTCACGGATCGGCTGCGCCGGCCGGAACGCACTGCCGCGGATGTCCGAGCCGTACGGCTGGTCCAAGAAGCCGAAGCCTCTGGGCAGGCGGCTGGCGCGCAGGTTGGTGACGACGTTGTTGTACAGCCAGTACAGCAGCGCCAGGACCGCGAGCAGGACCACGATCTGAAAGGCCCAGCGCAGGACCCGTGCGTCGCGCCAGAACGGCGGTCGCGCCGAGGTCGTCGGCGGTGCCGCAACAGCCACGTGCCCTGCCTCCCCTCAGTCCCGGCGACGAACGATGAAGCGGTGCGCGGCCGGGGCGGTTGCCCGCCCCGGCCGGTCGACCGTGTGACTTAGCGGTACGGCGGGGCGTACAGCAGGCCGCCGTTGGTCCACAGCTCGTTGGGACCACGCTCGACGCCCAGCGGCGTGATGTGCCGCTCGTAGATCTCGCCGTAGTTGCCGACCGCCTGCACGACCTTCACCGCGAAGTCGTCGGGCAGGTTCAGCCCGGCGTCGAACTGGGCGTCTTCACCCGTGCCCTGCCCGATGAAGCGCAGGATCTCGGGGTCATCGCCGTCGTAGTCGGCGATGTTGTCCTGGGTCAGCTCGAACTCCTCGGCCTGGATGGTGGCGAAGACCACCCAGTTGACGATGTCGTACCACTCGTCGTCGCCGTGGCGAACGGCCGGGCCCAGGGGCTCCTTGGACATGGTCTCGTCGAGGATCCGCACCGCGTCCTCACCCAGGCGGGTCTCGCTGCGGAACGACGCGAGGCCCGACTTGTCCGTGGTGTAGCCGTCGCACGCACCGTCCTCGAACAGGGTGGTGAGCGCCTCCTGGTCGGCGTTGAGCTCGGGCTCGTAGTCGATCCCCCGGGCCGCGAAGACGGTCGCCAGGTTGAGCTCGGTCGTCGTGCCCGACTGAACGCAGATGACTGTGTTCTGCATGTCGTCAAGCGTCTCGAACTCCGAGTCGGCCATGACGAGCATGCCCTGGCCGTCGTAGAAGGTCGTCGCGGCGAAGTCCAGACCCAGCGAGCCGTCACGGCTGGCCGACCAGGTCGTGTTGCGGATCAGCACGTCAACCTCGCCGGACTGCAGCGCCGTGAAGCGGGTGTCTGCGGTGAGCTCGACGAACTCGACGGCCTCCGGGTCGTCGAGCACCGCTGCGGCGATCGCGCGGCAGTAGTCGGCGTCGAAGCCGGTCATCTCGCCGTCTTCGGCCAGGGAGAACCCGGCCAGCACACCGTTGACACCACAGTTGAGCGTGCCGCGGTCCTGGACCGTCTGGAGCGTGTCACCACCGCCTTGCTGGCCGCCGGTGTCGGTGTCGCCCTGCGCCACCTCCGTGCCGCCGTCGTCGGTGGTCGTCGTGTCGTCAGTGGTCGCGTCTTGACCGCCGCCCGTGCAGGCAGTCGCCGCGAGCGCCAATGCGAGCAGGGCAGCGAACAACATCTTCTTGCTCAAGAGGTCTCCCCTCCGGTAGCCAAAGGTTGCCGGATGGAAGGCCCGTCGCCCGCCCGGCAGTCGTGGGAGGGTAACCCATCGGTGTGGGTGCTGTCGGTCAATGTCGGTTTTGTTCCGAACCCAATTCCGGTCCAGTGCTCCCCTGCCAGTGCACAGGGTCGCCGTGCGCACCGGCGACACCGACGCGCCGATCGGTGCCGCCGGGCCAGGACCGCAGGTCCACCGCCATGTGGCGCAGCTCGTCCGTGGGCTCCATCCGCAGCCAGTACAGCGGCGCCGACCGACGGGCGCGACGCCCTGCCTGGGCGATGATCTCGGCGACCGCCTGCCGCTCGGCCATGGGCAGGTACTGCATCACCACGGAGTGGTAGACGACCGTCGCGACATGCGGCATCGGCGCGTCGAGCATCGCCGGCAGCCAGTCCACCGCGCGTGCCCGATCGACGACCGCTGGGATCTGTTCGGCTAGCGGCAGCGCCGCCCGCAAGCGTTCGAACCGCAGCGGCTGGTCGCCCCAGACCGACGCCGCCAGCGCCAGGCGGCCGTCAGCGGTCGTGGGGTCGACGGGGCGTGGATCGCACCCGCGGCGCCACACCACGCGGGCCACTGCGCGCGTGACGTCGTCCGGGACGTCCCAGCGACCGCCGAGGACCACCGGGGAGCCAGCCGGGCCCCACGCGGCCCTCCCGTCGGTGTCCCGGTAGCGGTAGTGGTCCCAGCGCAGGTTGAGCCCGCCGCTGGCGCCGACCTCGAGGACCCGCAGCGGCAACCCGCTGTGGCGCGCGGCCTCCAGGAAGCCGGGGAGCAGTGCCGCACACCGGTTGACCTCGTTGGTCTGGCAGGGCAGTCCCACCAGCTCGCGCAGCACATCCCGGTGGGAGCCGAGCACCGCTCGGAGCGGCGGCCAGGGGTCCGTGGTCGCAGTGCCCCCGACCGAGGGATAGTGCGCCGCGAGCGCCGGCGCCTCACCGGTCAGCATCAACCGGTGCACCGCGGCCATGAAGCGCAGGGCCAGTGCGGCACCGGTGTCGGTGGTCGCGTGTGGTGCCAGGACGTCCCAGGCCGGACCGCCCCCGGCGACGTCGTCGGCCGCTGCGGCGAGCAGCCGCGCGTACATCCGGGAGCCCAGTGCCGCACAGGCGGGCGCCTGCACCGCCAGATGATGGGCGGTCCACTCCTGCAACGACGCGCCGGAGGGGGGTGTCGGCCGATCTGCGGCCGGTGTACCGGTCGGCATACTGTCGCCCATGTCCGCTCCCGCCGCCGGCGCCCTGGTGTTCTTCACGTCCGGCGCCGTCCTCGTCTTGGAGATCTTGGCCGGTCGGCTGCTGGCACCGTACGTCGGCGTCACGCTCCAGACCTACACCGGCATCATCGGCGTGGTCCTCGCCGGCATCGCGGTGGGGACGTGGGCGGGCGGTCGCCTGGCCGATCGCGTCGACCCGCGCACGACGTTGGGCCCGCTGTTGGTCACCGGCGGCGCGCTGGCGTTGTTCGTCCTGCCGGCCATCCGCCTGTTCGGTTCCGCGGGTCTGGGCACAGGGCCCGGAGCGATCCTGATCCTTTCGGTTGTCGGCTTCTTCGCGCCGGCGGCAGTGCTGTCCGCGGTCAGTCCGACGGTGGTGAAGTTGCAGCTGACCGACCTGCGGGTGACGGGGTCGGTGGTCGGCAGGCTGTCGGCCCTGGGGACCGCGGGCGCGATCCTGGGCACGTTTCTGACCGGCTTCTTCCTGGTCGCTGCCTTCCCCACCCGCCCCATCGTGCTGGGCGTCGGGGTCGTGCTGGTCGTCACGGGGATCCTCGTGTGGCTCAGCCTGCGGGGGGCCGGAGGCGCCGCGCCGGCTGGTCCCATGGCCCTGGCCGTGCTCGGCGCCGGGCTGACCTTCGCCGTCCCCGGTCCGTGCGACTACGAGACGACGTACTACTGCGCGCAGGTGATCGACGGCCTGCCCCCGTGTGACGAGGGGCGCACGCTGTACCTCGACACGCTGCGGCACAGCTGCGTCCATCTGGACGACCCGACCGCCCTGGACTTCTCCTACGCACAGATCCTCGCCGACGTCATCGGCACGTACGGCGACGGGCAGTCCCCGCTGCGTGCGCTGCACATCGGCGGCGGCGGGTTCACGATGCCGCGGTATCTCGAGGCGACTCGCCCCGGCTCGGACAGCCTGGTACTGGAGATCGATCCATCGCTGGTGCGCATCGCCGAGGAAGAACTTGGACTGCGGCAGACCGAGCGGCTGCGCGTTCGCGTCGGCGACGCCCGCGTCGCGCTGAGCGACCTGGAGCACGAGACCTACGACGTCGTCATCGGCGACGCGTTCGGAGGCGAAGCGGTGCCATGGCACCTGACCACCGCCGAGTTCGTCGATGAGGTCAAAGACGTCCTGATGCCCGACGGGGTCTACGCCGTGAACGTCATCGACATGCCGCCGCTGGACTTCGTCCGCGCGAAGGCAGCGACCCTGCGCTCTGCGTTCTCCCACGTGGCGGTCATCGCTCCCCCGGCCCGCATCAACCGGATGGATGGAGGCAACTTCGTGCTCGTCGCGTCCGACGCGCCGTTGGAGGTCGAGGGGATCGCTGCCAGAAACCGCGCGCGCGGCGACGACGACGAGGTCGCCACCGGCGCGCGGCTGGACCGGTTCATCGGGGCGGCGCCGGTGCTGACCGACGACTACGCGCCGGTCGACCAGCTGCTCACCCCGCTGTCGGGCTAGTTGACTCCCGAGGTGGGCCGGGTGGTGCCATTGGCGAACGCGTCGACCGCCGCCTCGCAGAAGGCCTTCAGGTCGTCGGGCTTGCGGCTGGTGATGAGGTTGCCGTCCACGACAAGCTCCTCGTCGACCCAGTTGCCGCCGGCGTTGCGGATGTCGGTCTGCAGGCTCGGCCACGACGTCAGCGTCTTGCCCGCGACGACGTTGGCCTCGACCAGCGTCCACGGGGCGTGGCAGATCGCCGCCACCGGCTTGTTGGCCTCGAAGAAGTGCCGGATGAACGACACGGCCTCGGAGTGCATCCGCAGGCTGTCGGGGTTCGCCACACCGCCGGGAAGCACGATGCCGTCGTAGTCGTCGGCGGACGCGTCGGCGAGGGTGACATCCACGGGGAAGGTGTCAGCCTTGTCGAGGTGGTTGAACGCCTGGGCCTCGTCACCCTCCGGGGCGACGAGCTTGGCGGTGCCACCGGACTCGGTGACGGCCTTCCAGGGTTCGGTCAGCTCGACCTGCTCGATCCCCTCGTTGGCCACGAGGAACGCGATCGTCTTGCCGCTCAGGTCTGCCATGGGTGATTCGCTCCTTATCGGTGGGTTCGAAGGCGGTCTACCCGCGATCACACCCGCCCAAAGCGCCTTGCCCGGCGTTGGAACTCGGCGACGGCGGCGAACAGGTCACCGCGCCGGAAGTCCGGCCACAGCACCTCGGTGAAGACCAGCTCGGCGTAGGCCGCCTCCCACAACAGGAAGTTCGACAGGCGTTGCTCGCCGGACGTGCGCACCAGCAGGTCGACATCGGGCGCCTCCGGTTCGTACAGGCGCGACTGCAACGACTTGGCGTTGACCTTGTCGGGGCGCAGCCGGCCCTCCGCGACGTCCGCGGCGATGCGCCGGGCGGCATCGACGAGCTCCGCGCGCCCGCCGTAGTTGAACGCGATCTGCAGGGTCAGCCGGCGGTGACGGGCGGTCTTGGCCTCGGTGTCCTCCATCATCTGCACCAGTCGGCCGGGGACGGGCCGGCGCCGGCGGCCGATGAAGCGCACACGGACTTGTCGCTCGTCGAGCTCGTCGGCGCGCCGCAGCAGCAGGTCGCGGTTGAAGTTCATCAGGAAGCGCACCTCTGACGGCGGGCGCTTCCAGTTCTCCGTCGAGAAGGCGTAGACGGTCATCCACCCAAGGCCCAGCTCGAGCGCCCCCTCGACCGTGTCGAACAGCGCGGTCTCGCCCTGGCTGTGCCCGTCGTTGCGGGGCAGCCCCCGCTGCTGCGCCCACCGGCCGTTGCCGTCCATGATCACGCCGACGTGCTGGGGGAGCCGGTCGCGGTCGATGCCTTCCAGACCGGCGGTCACCGGGGCACGAGGTCCCACGCGCGCAGCGGCTTGCCCAGGTGGTAGGTCAGGAAGCTGTTGACCAGCGTGCCGGCGGCGCGCCGGATCCGCGGCTGGGCGCCTGCGGCGTCGAGCCGGCGCAGGTCGCCGGCGGCCAGGACGGTCATCCAGTCGATGACCTCACGGTCGAACACGTGGGATCCGGGCGGCGCACACGCGGGGCACAGCACCCCGCCGGCGTCCATGTGGAACACCGTGTGGCGGCCGGGCGCACCGCAGTGCACGCAGGCGTCGAGGTATGGGTGATAGCCGGCGACCGAGGCCAGCCGCAGCAGGTAGGCGTCGAGCACCGCCGAGGGCTGCTCGGGGTTGGCCGCCAGCGCACGAAGACCCTCGAGCAGCAGGACGACCAGACGGTTGGACCGCTCGTCCTCCTGCGCGATCCGGTCGGCCGCCTCGACCATCGCAGAGCCGCAAGCGGACAGCGCGAAGTCCCCGCGGACCTCGGAGAACGAGGTGATCAGCTCGGCCTGCGAGATGACGTCGAGGTTGCGTCCCTCGTACAGCTGCAGGTCGACGTGGCTGAACGGCTCGAGCCGCCCGCCGAACTTCGACCCGGGCCGGCGCACCCCTTTGGCCACGGCGCGCACCTTCCCGCGTCCCTGCGTGAGCAGGTTCACGATCCGGTCGGTCTCGCCGAGCTTGTAGGTGCGCAGGACGATGCCCTGCTCGCGGTACAGCGCCATCGGCGCCAAGGGTATGCCGCGACGCCGGCCAACCGGTTCCTGCGCGACGTTCCTGCCCCGGGGCAGGAGACTCACGTCGGAGCAGGTCAGGGCCTGACGATGTGCGGGGCAACCCACACCACCGCATTCGCCGGGGCGACCACGCCGGTGGCGGTCGCGGCGAGGTCGGCGGCCACGTCGTCGACGTCGACGGGTTCGCGCAGGCGCTCGGCAAACGCCCGGACGGTCCGGTCGGCGTCGTAGGCGGCACGGTTGAAGCGGCGGTCGACCACCTGTTGGACGCGGCGCCTGACCGGCTGGAAGGCGGCGGCGACCGCCAGCGTGGCAGCGGCGACAGCGAGGTTGGAGTTGCCGCCCAACGACGCGGCGACCGGCGAGATGACGGCTACTGCGCCGATGTAGAGGGCCAGCAGCACACCCGTCAGCAGAGCGTAGGTGACCGTGCGGCTGATGATGCGGTCGATCTCGTACAGCCGGTACCGCAGGATCGCCAGCGCAGCGAAGAACGGGACACTGACGAACCCAGCGCCCAGGATGAACCCGGCGACGTTCGCGACCGGGTTGTCCATCGCGCCATCAGCCTGGGTGACCGCGCCGGCGATCATCAACGTCGCGCCGCCGGTGACGATCAGCACGCCGGACAGTGCGAGCCACTTCAGCTGCTGCCGTCTGATGTCGCGGGCACTGCGGTAACGAAAGATCAGGCTCGCGGCGGAGATGACGGACAGGACCGTCGAGACAAGCCAAAAGACGGTGCCGAACGCATCATCGATCCCCCTCAGGGCGGCGATGCCGACAGGGTTGTGCGTTCCGCCCTCGCCCATCGGGCCGGGGCGGAGCGCCCACAGCAGCATGCTGGCGCCGTAGAACACGGCCTGCAGCAGCGCCACAGGTCGCCATCGTCGCGACGGCAGACGGCCGTCCGGGAACAACAGCAGCAGCAGGTTGATCACCAGCCACAGACCTGGCGGCAGCCACATGTTGACCCAGGCCACCGCCGTCGCCCCAGGCAACGGCGGCAGGCCGGTGGTGAAGGAGACGACCGAGTACGTGTCGAGGAAGTACGCGAGTCCCATGATCGACACGAGCGCTGCGAAGACCCAGCCCATCCGATTGCGCGGCTGCCGGATGAGGAGCAACGCAGACAGGGCTGCCATCAGCAGCGTGATGCCGATCAGACCCAGGGTGGTGAACCAGTTCGTCGGATCCAGCCGGTCTGCGCGCGGCCCCAGGGGCTCAACAAGCAGTCCGGCCACGAGCAGCACGACGACCGCGGCGCTCCACAGCGCCACTACCCACGTGCGTCGTCCCGCCGTCACCGTCCCTCCTCAACCCTGCCCCGCACAGGGTCGCCGGAAGCCGTTACGGTGCCGTTACCGTCCTGATGGCGTCAATAACCCAGGCGCTGCAGCTGCTTGGGGTCGCGCTGCCATTCCTTGGCGAGCTTGACGCGCAGATCGAGGTACACGCGACCGCCGAGGATGGCCTGCATCTCCTCGCGGGCCTCCTTGCCGATGCGCTTGAGCACTGCCCCGCCCTTGCCGATGACGATGCCCTTCTGGCTGTCGCGCTCGACGTACAACGTCGCCGTCACGGCCACCACCCCCTGTGACTCCCCCGGACCGATCTCCTCGATCGCCACCGCGATCGAGTGGGGCACCTCCTCCTGCATCAGGCGGATGGCCTTTTCTCGGATCAGCTCGGAGAACAGCTGCTCTTGGGTTTGGTCGGTGACCTGCCCCTCGGGAAAGTACGGCGGGCCCTCGGGCATGCGCTCGGCGATCAAGCCGACCAGCGTCTCGACGGTGTCACCCTTCGCCGCGGAGATGGGAACGACCTCGTCCCAGTCACCCATGGCAGCGACGCGCTCGAGCTGTGGCAAGACCTTCGGCTTCGCGTAGGCGTCGACCTTGTTCACGACCGCGATCTTGGGCGTCTGGACGTCGGCGAGGAGCTCGGCGATGAACTGGTCGCCGCGGCCCACGCCCGCCTGTCCGTCGATCAGGAAGACGATGACGTCGACACCGGACAGCGTGTCTCGGGCGACGTCGTTCAAGCGCGACCCCAGCAGGGTCTTCGGCTTGTGCATGCCCGGGGTGTCGACGAAGACGATCTGGAGGTCGTCGCGGTGCAGAACGCCTCGGATCGCGTGCCGCGTTGTCTGCGGCACTGCCGCGGTTATCGCGACCTTCTGGCCCACAATGGCGTTGAGCAGCGTCGATTTGCCGACGTTGGGTCGGCCGACAAGGGCGCACAGGCCGGACCGCATGGGCGCAGCGTAGGTGCCAACCAAAGGAGTCGCCACCGTGAAGGTGACTGGCCTGGGGTACGAGCCGGACTACTTCACGTTGGATGCCCACGAGGTGGTCCACGTCGCGGTCTCCCACGTCGACCCATTGGTCCGCGCCTTGGCGCCCGTGTGGCTGCCGCACATCGCACCGGCGCCGCTGTGCGGCCTAGGGAACTGGTCTGCACGCCGGCGGAGTGCCACCCGCAGCGCCGGCGTGCTGTGCCGTCCCTGCAGCGACCACGTGCGGGTGCTCGACGACTGGGTCCGCCACGCCGAGGCGGAGTTCGCGGTCCGTCGGCAGGAATCAGCCCCGCAACCGGACAGGGCCGAAGCCGTCGGGTAGCAAGTCGCGCCCCAGGACGTACTGCGCCGGCGCCCCGCTTCCGCCGGCAGCCAGCACCACCAGGTCCGGCGCGAACTCGAACAGCACCTGCCGGCACGCTCCACATGGGGTGCACGGGCCGTCGCCGTCGCCGACGACGGCCAGCGCCACGAACTCCCGGACGCCGGCAACCACGGCTGCTGGCATGGCGACGCGCTCGGCGCAGATCGTCGAGCCGTAGGCCGCGTTTTCGACGTTGGCGCCCGCGAACACCCGCCCGTCGGCGGTCAGCAGCGCGCAGCCGACACGGAAGCCCGAGTAGGGGGCGTAGGCTTGGTCGCGTGCGACCGACGCGGTGGCGAGCAGCGCGTCGGCGTCGAAGTCGGGGGGTGCTTCCGCGGAAGCGCTCATGACGTGGTCACCGGCAGCCGCTTGACGAGCACCTTGGCGATGCGACGCCCGCGGATGCGCTCGGCCGTCAAGCGGATGCCCTCGATCTCGACCCGCTCTCCCGGCGAGGGGACGTGCCCCAGCAGCCCGAACAGTAAGCCGCCGAGGGTGTCCCACTCCTCGTTGGGCAGGTCAGTGCCCAGCATCTCGTTGAGCTCGTCGACCGAGACGCGGGCGTCCAGCCGCCACACGTTCTCGCCGAGCGGCTCGACCAGCTTCTCCTCGCGGTCGTACTCGTCGACGATCTCACCCACGATCTCTTCGAGGATGTCCTCGATCGTCACCAGCCCCACCGTCGCCCCGTACTCGTCGACGACGATCGCAAGGTGCACCTTGTCGGCCTGCATCTCACGCAGCAGCGAGTCCACGGGCTTGAGCTCGGGGACGAAGGTCGGCGGCCGCAGCAGCTCGTCCCACGGCCCCTCCTCGTCGCCGTTGGTGTGCAAGCGGCCCAGGACGTCCTTGGCATAGACGAGGCCGACGATGGTGTCCCGCTCGTCACCGTAGACGGGGATGCGCGAGTGACCGGCCCGCAGGATCGTGTCGAGCACGGTCCCGAGGTCGTCTTGCACCGACACGGTGACCATGTCGGGCCGGGGGACCATGATCTCGCGGACGACGGTGTCGCCGAGCTCGAAGATCGAGTGGATCATGGCCCGCTCGGTCTCCTCGATCACCTCGTCGGACTCCGCGACGTCGATCATCTCGCGGATCTCCTCCTCGGTGACGAACGGTCCCTGCTTCAGCCCCTTCCCCGGGGCGATCACGTTGCCGGCGCCGATCAGCAGTCGGGCGATCGGTGACAGCGGTCCGACCAGCAACCCGACCCATCGGGCGGTGCGGACCGCAACCATCTCTGTGCGCTGAACCGCCAGAGTCTTCGGCGCCACCTCGGCGCCCACGAACAGCACGGCTGTCCCCGTCACCGCGGCGACGGCCACCGCGCCCCAGTCGTCCAGGTAGTGGTCGGCGATGACGGCGATGATCGCCACGGCCACGACCTGCAGGGCGAGCACCGCAAGCGCCAGGATGTTCAGCGTCCTGGCCGGGTCTTCGAGCAGGCGCACCACGCGCTCGGCCCCGCGTTGGCCGGCGTCGACCATCTTCTGGGCGCGGTTCAGACTCAACCGGGACAGCGCCGTCTCCGCCGCCCCGAAGAACGCCGAGAGCACCACGAGCAGCAGCGCGACGGTCAACGCCCACGCTTCCGCGGCGGTCACGCCGGCGCCCCATCAGTCGCACGGAAATCGGCCAGCAGCCGGTCGGTCAGCGAGAACATCCGGGTCCGCTCCCCCGGCTCGGCGTGGTCATGACCCAGCAGGTGCAGAAGGCCGTGGACGACCAGCAGCTCCATCTCGGCGGCGGTGTCGTTGCCGTTGGCCGGCGCCTGCGTCGCGGCGACCTCCGGGCACACCACGACGTCACCGAGGATCGCCGGCTCCCCCGCGCGCGTCTCCCCCGGCAGGTCCATCGGGAATGCGAGGACATCGGTGGGACCGGACTTGCCCATGTGATGGCGGTTCAGTTGCGCAATGGCGTCGCGCTCGATCAGGAGCACCGAGACCTCCATGGCGTCGGGGACGCCCTGGTCGGCGCAGACGAACGATGCCAACCGCAGCAACCGATCAGCGTCGACGGGCTGGGTCTGCTCGTCGGCGAAGAAGACCGCCGTGTCAGCCACCCCCTCGGGATCGGCCACATCGGCAAGCGAGGCACGGGCCGCCGGGGGCGGCCTGTCTATGACTGGGTTCGCTCACTTCGCGGGCCTCTGTGGCTGGACCTCGTCGTCATACGCAGCGTACGCCTCGACGATCTCCTGCACGATGCGGTGCCGCACGACGTCGCGGGCGCCGAGCTCGCAGAAGGCGACGCCGTCGATCTCGGTCAGGATGTTGCGCACGACCGTCAGACCCGAGTGGCGACCCGACGGCAGGTCGACCTGCGTCACGTCCCCTGTGACCACGGCCTTGGACCCGAACCCAAGGCGGGTCAGGAACATCTTCATCTGCTCCGGCGTGGTGTTCTGCGCCTCGTCGAGCACGATGAAGCTCGAGTTCAACGTGTTGTGGGTCACCAAGAAGTCGTCGGTGACGTACAGGGAGTCCGCCGCGGCGACCTGGATGCAGACGGTGTCCGCCTCGCCTGCTGGCTCGATGCTCTCGATCATACGCATCGGGCGGCCGCCGCCCTGTTCGGCGTACAACGCTGCCTTGCGCTGCAATCGGAAGGGCTCAATGCCGGCAGGCAGATGGATGTCCATGATGAACGCATCCGAGCGGTGGTGCACCGGTCGTCCATGGGCCAGACCGGGCTTGCGTCCCGCAGCGGCCCGGGTCCGCCAATACGCGACACCGCCGAGCGACCGCACCAGGAAGACGACGTCATCACGGAGCCTGTCGGAAACCGTCGTGTACTGAATGCGGCACGTCCGACCGCGCTGGGTGACGGGCCCACCGTCTGTGTCGAGCAGTCCCTGCAGTACGCCGAGTCGGACCTCCGGCGAGTTGTGCAGGTACTGGTCCGGTATGAACTTCGTCTTCGAGTTCGTGCCGGCCAGGCCCAGTTCGACCATCGTTTGGGTGACCCGATTGGGAGCGCGCAGACCCCCTCTGCCTTCCGGCCGGTTGAGGGTGTAGTCGGGTCCGCCCTTGTGCCGGATGACGATGCCGTCGATTGCCTCCTCAAGCGCGTCGACGAGTTCCGGATCTGTGGTTGCGAAGGAGGGTGTCGTCGAGCCCGTGAGACACCCGTCGCCCAGAAGGAGGCCGAGGGCGTAGGGGTCCATCGGGACATCGCAGGGCTGGAACCGGACCGGCGCCGTGACCAGGGGGAGCTCATACCGGCGCTGATGGTGGCGCCGCAGGTTGCCGAGCATCTCACGTGTCTGCAGCACGCGTGCCGGCTTCCCGCGGCGACGGTCTTCGGGGGTGTACACAGCCCACAGGTGCTCTGCGCACGCAAGCGTCGACGCCCCGTCCTGCGTTCTCAAGCGGTAGACCTGTCGGCGGCCCTGCGGATACACCCCGAGAACGGGAGTCGGTCGACCGTCAGACCCGATGACGAGATCGCCCACGCGCAGACTTCCGATGCTCCGGAAGCCTTCCGGTGTCGCGACCTGGCTCGTCAGCGGCTGCGCGCGTCCCCTCATGAAGGCCAGGGGGGCGACCTCGATGGTGCCGCGCTCCATCAGGATCTGGATCTGCTCGGCGTCCATCATGTCGTACAGGGCGTCGAACAGCGGGCGCAGGTACGGGTCGATCTTCTCGAACAGCGTGCCGGGCAGGAAGCCGAGGCGCTCACCGGCCTCGACCGCCGGGCGCGTCAGGATGATCCGGTTGACCTCCTTGCGCTTGAGCGCCAGCACGGCCATGGCCATCGCCAGGTAGGTCTTGCCGGTCCCCGCCGGCCCGATGCCGAACACCACCGTGTTCTTGCGAATCGCGTCCAGGTAGTGCTTCTGGCCCAGAGTCTTCGGGCGGATCGACCGGCCCCGGTGGGTCAAAGCCTCGTCGGACAGCACCTCCGACGGGGAGGGGTGTTCGGCTCGCTGGACCATAGCGATGGTGGCCGTCACGTTGGACTCGTCCAGTCCCTGCCCGCGGTCGAGCAGCTTGACGAACTCGTCGAACAGGTGGACGACCTTCTCGCCGACAGCGGGATCGCCGGTGACGGTGATGTCGTTGCCGCGAACCAGGATGTCGACGTCGAACGCCTGCTCGACCAGCTTCAGCAGCTCGTCGCCTGTTCCCAGCACGTTGACCATCGCGTGGTGGTCGGGGATGGACGTCTTGACCGTTGTGGTGGTGGGCAAGGATGGCGCTCGCGGGATCGTCGGCCGCAGCTGCGGATCAGCGACCATTGTGCGCGCTGCCGGCGCGCTCCACCACCCACGCGGCTTCGGCATACGGATCCCGCGACGGTCGGGGGCGCCCGCTCGCTTGTGCTGCAACCTCGTCGGGCACGGTGATCGACAGCCGCAGGATCGGCCCACCCATGGCCTTGCCGAGGTTGTCCGCCCGCAGGCTGGACGGTCCCCCACCGCCCAGCGCGCGTTCCAGCACGAACTTGACGGCCAGGACGTTTGGCACTTCGTAGCGATGGACCGATCCCTGCACCAGCTCGCCGTAACAGGCGGCCACCCGCTCCGGGGTCACCTGCTCGACGACGATGTCGTAGACCGCCCGGTCGGGGGCGAAGACCGTCACGTCGCTGGTGTCGCCCTTGTCCCCTGCCCGGGTGAACGCCAGCTCGCCCAGCGGCAGCTGCTGGGTCACAGCTGAACCACGCTGACGGCGACGGCGGCGTCCACCGGCCGCCGGTCCACCACGCCAGTGTGCAGCCGCAGCAGCTGGCTGGGCCGCGGTCGGGCCCGGCTGGCCGGCGTGAACGCCGGCGGCGGCCCCGAAAGGCCCAGCGGGATGATGTGCCGCGCGACCTGTCCGCAGCGGTCCTTGTCCGTGGTCGACCACGCCATCCGCAGGACCACCTCGGACGGTTGCCCGTCGGGCAGCGGGGGGACGGCCGGGCCGTGCAGCGCGTTGACGCCGAACAGCTCGACATGCCAGCCATCCAGCTCCAGGCCCGCCTCGGCGATCCGCTTTCGGGCGAGGTCGGCGGCGGCGCGCGCTTTGGCCTCGGCGTCGGGCCAGCCGAATGCCACCGAGAGATCGGCGGCGTATCCCCCGCCCTCGGCCGCAACCAGCTTGTAGCCCGCCGGGGCCGGCCGCCCTGTGGCGCCGGACACTCGGACGCGGTCGTCGCCGAGGTCCTCGAGCTGGACGGTCGTCATGTCCACGACGACGTCGGGGGTCACGTATGCCGAGGGGTCGTGGACCTCGTACAGCAGCTGCTGGCGGACGGTGTCGAAGTCGACGCGGCCGCCGGCGGCCGACGGCTTGCCGATGACCGCGGTGCCGTCGGCAGCGACGTCGGCGATGGGGAATCCAAAGCGCCACGGCTGCGGCACCTCCCACCACTGCCCGGCATGGTTGCCTCCCGTCGCCTGCCCGGAGCACTCCAGCAGGTGGCCGACCACCGTGCCGGCTGCCAGCCGCTCCCAGTCGTCCCACGCCCAACCGTGGTGGTGCACCAAGGGGGCCAGGAACAGCGCGGCGTCCGCGACCCGGCCCGTGATCACCAGGTTCGCGTTTGCCTCGAGTGCCTCCACGATCGGACGAGCGCCGAGGTAGGCGTTGGCGAACAACAGATCGTCCGCCGAGGGGAACTCGTCGGGCAGCAGATCGGGGCGGCCACGGACGTCGTCACCGACGACCGTGGCGATCCGCAGGCCGGTGACGCCCATCGCGCCGGCGGCCTTGACCACCATGTTCGCAGCCGCGACCGGGTTGATGCCGCCGGCGTTGGTGATGACCGTCGTGCCGCGCTCTAGCATGGCCGGCACCAGCGCCATCAGGTACAGGGGCAGGTCACGGGTCCAGCCCAGCGTCTCGTCGCGCGCCCGGTCCTTGGCCAGGATCGCCAGGGTCAGCTCGGCCAGGGCCTCGAGAACCACGACGTCCGGGGACTCGTCCAGCACGTCGGCCAACGGGCCGGTCGCGTCGCCGTAGAAACCCTGTCCGCCGGCGATCCGCAGCGGCTCAGCCATCGCGCCGCATGCTCACGCCCGCGACGACGCGCCCCGCGGGTACGGCACCGACGGGTCGGTGAGCACGTTGACCAGGTACGGCACACCCGAGGCGAAGGCCCGGTCGAGCGCGGGTCCGATGTCCGCTGCCTTCTCGACCGTCACGCCGGCGCCGCCGAGCGTCTTGACGACCTCGTCGTACCGCACCCCCGGCTGCAGATCGGCGGCGACGTCCCACCCGCCGTACATGGCCTGCATCGGGAACTTCTCCAGGCCCCAGATGCCGTTGTTCCCGCACACCATCACCACCGGCAGGTTGTGACGGACGAGGGTGTCGACGTCCATCAGTGAGAACCCGGCCGCCCCGTCGCCCAGCAGGACGCAGACCTGGGCGTCGGGGTGCGCCAACCGCGCCGCCATCGCATAGCCCATGCCGGTGCCAAGGCACCCATAGGGTCCGGGATCCATCCAGCGACCCGGCGTGCTGGAGCTGATGTAGCGGCCCGCGAAGGACACGAAATCGCCGCCGTCGCAGATGATGACGGCGTCGTCGTCGAGCGCCCGGCGCAGCTCGCCGTAGACCCGAACAGGATGGATGGGGTCGGTGTCCGCCTCGAGCAGGTCCGTCTCCCCGGCGCGCTTGGCAGCCTCGAGATCACGAAGCCGCTCCGCCCATGCCCGGCGCTCGTCACCGCCACCGTCGACCGCGTCGGCCAGCGCTGTCAGCGCCGCCGTCAAATCGCCGCTGACGTCCGCGGCCAGCGATACGTGCTCGGCAGTGCTGTGCGGATGGTCGGTGACGTGCACGACCTTCGCCTCGCCGAACTGGCCGTGCGCCAACCGGAAGTCCAGCGGCGTGCCGATCACCACGACGACGTCGGCTTCCTTGAATGCCGCGCCGCGTGCCAGCTGGATTGCGAGGTCGTGGTCCGCCGGAATGCAGCCGCGACCCATGCCGTTGGTCAGCACCGGGGCGTGCAGCGTCTCGGCCAGCGAGCGCAGCGCCTCCCAGGCGCCGTCGAACCACACGTCCGTGCCGCCGATCAGCACGGGCCGCTGAGCCGAACGGAGCACGTCGGCGGCAGATGCCACCGCGTCCAGGTCGACCGGCTGGGGGTCAGGCGGCACCCACGTCGGCACTGTGTCGTCCTCGGCGGGCATGAAGATGACGTCCATCGGGATGTCGACGAACGTCGGGCCGCGTCGTGCGGTACCCGCCTGGCGCAGGGCGTCCAGCGTCATGCCCGCGACCCCGTCGGGTGTCTCGGCGGTCGCCGCGAACTTCGTCAGAGGTGCGACGAACGGCACGTGGTCGATCTCCTGCAAGCTGCCCTGCCCCCAGGTGCCGACCGGTGCACGACCCCCGAGCAGCAGCATCGGAGAGCCACCGACCTGCGCCGATGCGAGCACGCTCATGGTGTTGGTCACGCCCGGGCCCGCGGTGACCGCCGCCACCTGCGGCTTGCGCGTCAGCTTGGCGAGGCCCTCGGCGCCGAAGCCAGCGGTCTGCTCGTGGCGCACGTCGAGCAGTCGGACGTCCTCGTGCCGGCAGCCGTCGTACAGGGGGAAGATGTGCGCGCCCGACAGGGTGAACAGGTGGTCCACCCCCGCCCGCTTCAACGCCCGCATCGCGAGGTGCCCGCTCGGCAGCTGCGTCATCGTCGCCTCCATCAAGGTCGAGGGGCGCATCAGCCTACGCCGCGCCCCAGGCAGTGCAGGTCGCACGGTTCTCCACAGAGTCACAACTTCTTGGCGGACTTGTCATACCGGTGTGGGACCATATGGGTATGCGGTCAGTGATGGGGGAGCCGGCGGTGCCGTGTGGTGGTGCGCCGACGATGGCGGAGGGGGCGGCGGCGTGGTCGGAGCTGTCGGCGGCGTGGTCGGCGCGGGCCCGGTTGGACGCGCGAATCGTGGGGTTGGCCGGGCAGGTGGTGTCGTCGGGGACGATCGAGCGGATCGAGGGTCTGCCGTTGGAGCAGGTGCTCGGTCTGACGCATCGGTTGCCGCATGCGGACCGGTCGATGCTGCTGACCGCGGCGGAGGTGTTGCGGGACATGCCCGCCACCGGGCGGTTGTTCGCCGAGGGGGTTTTGTCGTGGGGGCAGGTCCGCGGGATCGTGGCCGAGGCGAAGCGGCTGCCGCGGGAGCAGCGCGGTGAGCTGGACGCGATGATCGGGGCGTCCGCGGACCTGTTCGCCAAGTGGGACCCGGACACCGCGGTGGACGCGGTGCGGGTCGCGGCGATGGGGATACGCGGCGAGCAGACGGTCCAGCGCAATGAGCGGACGGCGGCGCGGGGGAACTTCGTGTACGCCCAGCCGGGATTGTTCGAACGCGGCAAGGTGTATGGCGAGTTCGACAACACGTCGCTGGCGGCGATCACGCGGGGGATGGACGACGCCGCCCCGGCCGACGACGGGCGCAGCCTGGGGCGCCGGCGTGCCGATGGGCTGCTGGCGTTGGCGTTGCACCGCTGCGACGAGACCCTCGAGGCTTGCGGTGACCAGGCGTGCACCGACTGCACCGTTGCGGCGGCTGACCCCACGGGCGGACATCGACGTGATGGTGGACTGGCGGGACGCGGACGGGTCGGCGGCGGGGCTGGTGCTGCTCGACGCGCCCGGCTGTGTGCCCACGATCTCCGCGGCGCTGCTGGAGTCGCTAGCGTCGTCGGCGTCGGTGCGCGCGGTGCTGACCCACGGGGCACGACCGCTGACCGTGACCCGCAAGACCCACGCCAAGACGTTGCCCGACAACATCCGCCGGGCGATCCGCGCCCGAGACCGTCGCGACCGGTTCCCCGGGTCGCGCCGGCCCATCGAGCACATCCATCACACCGACCGTGACGGCCGCGGCCATCACCCCGAGTCCCTGATCGGGCTGTCGGCCCAGTCGCACCGGCGGGTGCACCGCCACGGCTGGGCGATCACCATCAACCCCGACAACGCGGAGGTCACCTTCACCCGCGGGGAACGGTCCTGGACCACCCTGCCCGCCGGCACCCGCCTGCGC
>Ga0247713_1000246_pt1 | contig 37946 bp, 46 predicted proteins | sample 21E_NmetaG_FD_189936 | JGI IMG/M metagenome (GOLD analysis project Ga0247713, IMG submission 189936) | Soil microbial communities from hillslope of Landscape Evolution Observatory, University of Arizona, Oracle, AZ, United States - 2-1-E_N | ecosystem: Engineered > Artificial ecosystem >...
CGGAAATCCACCAATGGAACAAGTGTTGAGAAAGGGAGGGATTAATGGCCGATTACGTAAAGGACGTTCTCGTCGAAACCGACGAGGTCGCCGGTTGGGGCGGCAGCAAGGAAGGGGTGGTGCTCGTTGAGGTCGACGAGGACACCAGCCTGTACCAGAAAGGGCACATCCCGGGGGCCATCTCGTGGGACTGGTCGTCGGACCTCCACGACCTGCCGCGCCGTGAGTTCATCGATTCCGACGGCGTACAGAAGCTTCTGGCCCGCTCCGGCGTCAACGACGGCGACACGGTTGTCTTGTACGCAGGCAACAACAACTGGTTTGCCGCATACGCCTACTGGGTGCTCAAGTACCGCGGCTTTGACAACGTGAAGATCCTGAACGGCGGCCGCAAGAAGTGGGAACTGGAGGGACGCGAGCTTCAGGCGGAGCCCAACACGCCGACCCCGGCGACCAACCCGCCAAAGGTGGCCGGCACCCGCGAGGATCTGCGGGCGCTGCGCGACGACGTCATCGGAGCCGTCAAGGACAAGGGAGCCTTTGTTGACGTCCGCTCGCCGGAGGAGTTCCGGGGCGAGCTGCTGGCGCCACCGCACCTTCCCCAGGAGCAGGCGCAGGTGCCGGGCCACATCCCCGGCGCGGCCAACATCACCTGGGCAAAAGCCGCCCGCGACGACGGCACGTTCAAGTCGGCCGACGAGCTGATCGAGCTGTACCAGAACGAGGGCATCACCAAGGACCTTCCCGAGGTCATCGCCTACTGCCGGATCGGCGAACGCTCGTCGCATTCCTGGTTCGTTCTCCGGGAGCTGCTGGGGTTCGAAAACGTCAAGAACTACGACGGCAGCTGGACCGAGTACGGGTCCCTGGTGGGGGTGCCGGTAGAGAAGGGCTAAGGTCTCACAAAAGCGGTAATTCATCAAAAGCGCGGGCCTTTCGGGCCCGCGCTTTTGAGTAAACCAGGAGTAAACTGAGAGTAGCCCCGGTGAAGGAGAGTTCGGTGCCAGCCAATGGCCCACGCAACGCTTTTGTCTACCTTCTGAACTTCCTCACCCTCTACCTGAGCGCCCTGGGGGCGTCCATGCTGATCTGGGGCCTGGCCGACCACTGGTTCCGGGATCCCCTGGACGAATACGTGACCACCGGCCCGATTAGATCCGGCATTGCGATGCTGGTGGTGGCATTCCCACTCTTCCTCTACCTGAATCGTCACATCCGCCGGGGCATCGACCGGGGCGAGCTGGCCGAACGATCGACGATCAAGAGGGTGCTCACCTACCTGACCCTGTTCCTGATTGCGATCACCGTCATCATCGACCTCATCTCGGTGATCTACACCTTCCTGGGCGGCGACCTCACCGCCAGGTTCGCCGTCAGGGGCCTGGGCATTTTGCTGATTGCCGGTTTCGTCTTCCTGTACTACCTGGGCGACCTGAGGGAGCCGAAAGAGGATGGGCCGGCCCCACCGCCACCCGGCACCCGGGTTGCGGCCGCCGAGGCGCCGCCAGCGGAGGGCGGCGGCTCAGCGGAACCCGAGGTCTCCGGGTAGGTGGGCGTGCCGGGACTTCTGGTGCCGCTCATCCTGCTGCTCATCGTCGGGGGCATCGTTGCCCTGGTGGTAGTGGCGGTCAACCGCGGCCGCCAGCGGGGGGCCGAGGCCGGATTGACCGTGTCGCCCAAATCGGTGTTCCTCTACCTGCTGGCGGCCGCCACGCTGTACATCTCAGCTATCGGCGTTCTGGTGCTGATCTGGGGACTGGCCGAGTACTGGTTCCCCGATCCGTACGCCGGTTTCGACTATGGTCCGGACGGCGGCGCGGTGCGAGCCGGAGTGTCGATGGCGATAGTGGCGTTTCCTATCTTCATCTACCTCAGCCTGCTGGTCCGCCGAAAGGTAAAGAGCGGGGAGATTGAGGCGAGGGCCACGTTTCGCACCGGCTTTTTGTATTTCAACCTGTTCTTCATCGCCGTAACGGTCCTGGTCACTCTGATGGTCACCGTCAACGCCTTCCTGAACGGCGACCTGACTCCCCGCTTCCTAATCCGGGCCGGAGGGGTGCTGACGATTGTCGGACTGGTGTATCTGTACTACCGGAGCGAGCTAGAGGCCGCTTCCGGTCCGAGCGAAGCCCCCAAGCTGGAGGTCTGAAGTGAAGAATCGAGCCGTTGTAGGGACCCTGGCCGCTGTGGTGGTGGCCGGGCTGGTGGTGGCCGGGCTCTTCGCCGTCGGTTCCCCTGCGACCGCCCGCAAGTTCAAGGCCGACCAGGAACGGCGTAACGGCCTGAGCCAGCTGCATTTCGTTCTGGCCTCCCACGTCAGAAGCGAGGGCACCCTGCCCGGGTCGCTCGAGGACGTCCAGGAGGAGTTGCTACGCCGGTCCGGCTTTGGCTTCGACGCCCGCCGGGACCCGGAGACGGGCGAGCTCTTCGAGTACCGCAGAGAGGGCGACCGCCGGTACGAGGTCTGTGCGGTGTTCCATATGTCGTCCGACGACCGGCGGTCCCGCGACTTCGGGCCCTTCCCCGGGGACGTGACGCACGAACCGGGCCGCAACTGCTACAACCGAACGCTGACCGACCAGGACGTCGATGGAGCTCCCGACTTTTTTGACGGCCGGCAGTTCCCGGAACGGATCGTGCCCGACAGGCAGGAGCCCTCGCCCTCGCCTTCGCCGGCCGACGAAACCACCGAGTCCCCGCAGGCGTCGCCCGAAGCCGCCGAGACCCCGGCGGAGGTATGAGCATGTTGCCCTACCTAGCGGAGGGGCTCCGCCTGTTCCAGGACGGGCAGTACTTCTTGTCGCACGAGACCCTGGAGGAACACTGGGCCGAAGCGCCCGAGCAGGACCGCAACTTCTACCAGGGACTGATCCACCTGGCCGTCGGATTTCTGCACTACGACAAGGGCAACGCCAAGGGGGCGAGACTCCAGTTCAACAAGGCGTCCAAGCGATTGGCGGACTACCCGGACGAGTACCAACAGGTAGATCTGAAGGAGGTCCGCAGGTTTCTTGATGAGGCGCCGGATGCCCTTGAAGGCGGCGACCCCCTCGTTCCCCCTAAACTGGTGAAACCGGTCCGCTAATCCACGGATCCCGGGCGCTTAGCTCAGCGGGAGAGCACTGCCCTTACAAGGCAGGGGTCACTGGTTCGATCCCAGTAGCGCCCACGATGAAATTAGGCACATTTTCGATCGACTACATACAGATCTTAGGTGACGCGACCTCTAGCAGGGAGCAAAAAGGGAGCAATAAGGGAGCAAAACTTCGCGCAGAGCCGTTCTGTTATGGCCATTTCTGCACGGTAGCGGACGGATTTGGAGAACTTTGATGGCGCAAATTATCAGGCTTTCCGACCGACAGATGGGGGCCCGCGTAAAGCGAGAGAGTTTCCTCGTGACTCCTACGAGAGCATGGATTCTGTGGATGCGCTGGTGGTTCGATATGCCACATTGGCCAAGGCCATGCGGAATGCGGCCGATGAGGCTGAGGCTGCAAGATATGGACACCAACGACCTGTTGATCGAGGTCAGGCGCGATATCGACAAACACCTTTGGTTCCTGGAGGCACACCTTCAAAAAGCCAGGTAGCTGCGCCGGGGCCTGGGCGCGGCACTGACCTACCGGTAAGCGACAGGGCAGCCAACCAAAAGTCGGCTCGTAGCCCTGATGTCGACGAGAAGGCCATTTTGTACATGATTGGAGTCCGCGGTCTGAGGATCGCAGGGAGCCTGAATCCACAGCAAGGACTTCAAGGAGACGGTTTCGGATGCAGCTTCCCTTGTTTCGACAGACGTCTTCCATTCGGGGCGGCAACTTCCTGGCGCTGTGGTATCGGTCGAACTTAATGACCGCACGAGGTACCGGCGAGAAACCATAGTCAGAAGGCTAGATGACGGAGTTTCAGGAGGCTGGTGGAGGCTGGGGATGCCGAACAAACATCAACGTGACTCTGGTGGGCCACAACTTCGCCGCAGCTACGGCGATCATCAGGCCTATAGTGCCTCCCACGAGGGTATCGCTGAGGTAGTGCTTTCCCGCCTGGATAAGCGACAGGTGAGCGAGCAGCGCCATCGTGCCAAAAGGTACGAAAGCTAGAGGCGCCTCTTGCGCGGCACCGAAGACGAAAGCGACCTCAGCGCAGGCGTGTCCGGAGGGGAAAGCTCCCCTCACGATCTGGGGACTCCGTGTGCGGCGGTGACGCGGTTGTGGTCTTCCAAAAGCCGCCTTCGGCAGATTTCCTAGGGTCGCTCCCACCAGGTAGCATCCGGTCGCACGCAACGCCGCTTTTCGCCCGGTAGGGCCCCCGAACACGGCCATACCGAAGGTGGCAACGGCCCACAGGAGCGGCTGGCGCGTCAAGGCGCCCAACCGGCCGATCGCCACCGGAATTGCTTGTTGTTGCTTGCGGTTTCCCTTCGTCGTGCTGCTCCTTCTTGCGCCGCAGTCCGCTGACTGCGAGTGGCCGGCTAGGTTGGCTGCCTCGTTCGAAAAGCGACAAGCACGCCGAGCGTCAGACCGAAGACCGCAAACGACGCTGCGTACCACTCCGGTGGAAAGCCCTTCTCGGTCACCAGAGGAAAAGCCAGCGGCAGGAGGAAGTACTGGAGTAGCGCCCAGACAAAAAGGCCATACAGGATACCTGTAACCGCCATCCTGACCTTATTTGTGGTTCGAACAATCAACGTAAAGGCAGTACCCAGCAGCACCGTGAGAACCAATAGCAGCAGAACCCCCACGACGAAGGGGGCGGTGCGGAATTCCAGGATGTTGTCGAGCGCTCCCCGGCCCATCGCCATCGTAGCCAGGACCCGAGGGGGCGAGTACCAGGGCAACTTGAGGATCGGGGCCGCCACCGCCATCGTGAAGAGTCCCATCACCAATCCTGCAAGAGCGCCGATCCACATACCCTCCACCGGCTTTGGGGACCTACCGGCGCCAAGTCCGGCCGCCACCGTGGCGCCGCCGAGGGTCAGCGTTCCCAATAGTGCGAACCACAGGCTCGGTCCGAGCGGCACTTCGGCGTCGCGTCCGCGGCTTACCCTCCAGACGACACCCGTGTTGCGCTCGAGTTTCAAACCCTCGACGCTCACGCGAGCGATTCCCCAATCGGCGATGTACATGCTACCGTCCGGCCCGAAGGTCACATCTGAGGGGTGCTCCAGCCCTCCGGCGTTGTGCCGAGACGCCTGGCCCTCGGTCTTGTTGGTAACGAAGTCCCGAACCAGCCCCGTCGCAGTGTCGACCCTCACTATCTTCACTCCTTGCGGCCGGTCGACCGTCCCGGTGGCCGGACTGAAGTCTCCGAACATCGCGATGTACGCCGTCCGGGATGGACCCCACTGGGACGAAGGCGAAAACGCGAATCCGTTGATGGCGGCGTGGGGGTTGAACTTCACGATCGGCTCGGGTGGAGTCATTGTGGGGTGGTTGTCGAGAACGAACTGCGGCTGGGGCAGGTCGTTGCGCTGGAAACGCGGATCGGTCACCGGTTCGTCGCAGGCGAAATCGGGCCACCCGTACCACTGCCCCTGTTCCAACTTGTAGACGCAATCCCACGCGTTTTCGATGGGACGCGACCCCCGTGCGTCAAAGCCGTGCATCGTGACGTAGATTCCTCCGTCGGAGCCGACCTCCAGGCCGTAGGGATTACGCAAACCAGAGGCGAAAACCTCGAGCTGGGAGCCGTCGGGCCGAGCTCGCAGGATCGCACCGTTGCATTTCGTATCTCCTTTGACCACATGCCCCGCCGGGTGGACGGTACCGAATGCGGAGTAAGGGCTTGTTCTAACGGTTCTGGATTCATCTCCCAGCGGACTGATTACGTCCGGCTCCCGGCTTAGAGGGTTCTCGGATTCAAAAGCAACACCAGACAAAGTGACGTCGGTGCACGGAACATCGTGCAACTGACGAAGCTCGGCTTTCTTCAGCCATCCGAACACCGCATTGTCGGGTCCTACGACCGAGGCGTTGGTGACCGTGCCTACGGCGAAGTACATGAAGCCGTCCTTGAAGACGATCTGATTTACCTGGTGGTCTCCCTGACCCGGCAGGCCGGTGATCAGGTTCGTCAAGCGACCTCGTCCCTCGACGACCGAGACGGTGCCTGCGTGGGCCACGTAAACCTTTCCGTCGTTAAATGCTACGGAGGTAACGGGAAGCTCGTCCCCAAAGGCTTCCGCCGGCACAAGGGTGGTCTTGGTGCCGTCCTTCTCGATGCGGGTAACCGCCGGTGGTCCTGCTCCGTCGGGACACTCGTCCGGGTCCGGGCAGTAGCCGGATTCAGCGACGATCATCCTGGCGCGATCATCGAACGCCACCATCGTCGGAGCGGCAAGGTCCTCAACCGCCACCTCGATCCTGAATCCGTCCGGAACCGAGATGTCCTCTGCCCGTAGGGCCCGGGCTGCCAGAGCTTCCGTGGCTCCGAGGAGCAGAAATGCTCCGGCGAGGGTTATGCAGATTATGGAAAACCCGGTTGAACTCCGATACAAGGCTGCCCTCCGTCAATTTGAGCTGGCTGAGCTATCTAATCCACGAAAATCTGGTCACTCGATGCGCCGGTCGCCGTTCCTGCTGTCGGGCTTAGGTGGTCATGCGATGTACCAGCCCCGACCGAACTGGATCTCACCGCTGAATTCGGTGCCTTCCCGCAACAGAACTCCCCTTCTTAACTAGATTCAGGGGGATAGAACGACAGTAGCCCTGAATGTTTGTAACGTCAACTCAGATGGAAGAAAGCACGAAATTGCCCCACAAATAGTTCCTAACACCTATCAATGTTGGTAGATAGATTGCGCACAGCGGCTTTACGGGGACTTACAGTTGGTCGTTCTAAGACGTTGAGGGGAAGTGATACGGGGGCGTCGGTTTGTGGCCAATTCCCACTCGACCAACCCCAAATTCGGGGAGCGGACATGGACCTCGTCGCACCGAGACGGCTCAGGTTTGGCGTACCTCAAGCAACATCTCCCCGTGGATCCTCGGAGTTCAGAACCTGCTCCTTGAGGAAAAGTCGGGGTCTCGTCCTTTGCCCCGCTACCGGAAGCGCAGTCTCGACACGATTCATTCCGATAGAGTCCTCCTCCTTGCAATCCTTCGATTAACGCTCCGAAAGGCATTCTAACGTATACAATTATAGACGTTAGATCTCATCCAGTGCTAAGGCTTTTCACTTTGGGAGATGGGCGTCGCGCAACCGTTCGGTAGATTCGATAGAGGAGGGAGACGGTAGGCGGAATGAAGAAGATAGCTTCCGAGCTTTTGGTGGAACGCCTTATTGAGTGGGGTGTGGACACCGTCTTTGGTCTTCCGGGTGACGGAATCAACGGAATCATGGAAGGTCTGAGGCGCCACGAAGACAAGGTTCGCTTCATACTTGTCCACCATGAGGAGGCTGCTGCGTTTATGGCCACCGGCTATGCGAAAAGCACAGGGAAGGTCGGCGTTTGTCTGGCGACATCCGGCCCCGGCGGTCTTCACCTTCTGAACGGTCTCTACGACGCCAAGCTCGACCATGCGCCGGTGCTGGCGATAACCGGTTTGCAGGGAACCCAGCAACTTGGTACCGGGTACCAACAGGAAGTTCATCTGGAAAGGGTTATGGAGGATGTCGCGGCGTACAACGTTGCGGTTCAAGTCCCCGGACCCATTGCCACGCTCGTTGATTTTGCGATTAAGACGGCACTCGCCGATAAGACGGTTTCGCACATCACCTTTCCGGTCGACCTACAGGAGGCGGACCCTGAAGTGGTTCCATGGCAAGGGGGCTTGGGAGTAGCCAGGACTCCTGAGAGCTCCCCTCGGTACCTCGAGGGCCGGATAGTTCCTGCCCCCGAAAGCCTCGAACAGGCTGCCCGACTGCTGAACGAGGGAGGACGGGTGGTCTTGTTCGCCGGCGCAGGAGCGATCGGAGCCGGATCCGAGGTTCTCAGAGCCGCCGAGCTCCTCGCCAGCCCCATCGTCAAGACCCTTCCGGGCAAAGCGTCGGTTCCCGACGCACATCCGCTGGTCCTCGGAGGGATTGGCCTGCTCGGCACGCGGCCGTCGGAGGAGGCGATGGAGCAGTGCGACACCATTCTTATGGTGGGAACGAACTTTCCCTACACGCGGTTTCTTCCTGAGCACGCGCGGGCGGTGCAGATCGACCGGGAGCCGAAAAGGATCGGCAACCGTTTGGCCGTAGACGTTGCGCTCGCTGGAGACGCCAAGCAAACGTTGAGTGCCCTAATCCCGCTGCTGAAGGAAAAGGCCGAGCGCAGCTTTCTAGTAAGGGCGCAGGAAGGAATGGAGAGCTGGCGAGGGAAGATGGCAGCGCTCGAAGACCCCGCACGGTCCCCGATCGCCCCGCAGTACCTGATGAGCGTGATCGATAAGCTGGCAGAAGACGATGCCGTTCTGTGCTCCGACTCGGGGACCGTGGCAACTTGGGCCGCCCGCCACTTCGATATTCGGGGAAACCGGCGGTTCTACCTGTCGAGCAACCTGGCCTCGATGGCGTGCGCCGTCCCATACGCCAACGCCATTCAGGCCGCGTATCCAGGAAGGCAGTGTCTGGCATTCGTCGGTGACGGCGGGTTCGCTATGCTGATGGCCGAGTTCATGACTGCCGTGCGCAACGAGCTGCCGGTCAAGGTCGTGGTGAACAACAATGGAGCTCTAGGGCAGATCCTGTGGGAGCAGATGGCCCTCGGTTACCCGGAAATGGGCGTGCGTTTCGAGCGAGCGTTCAATTTCGCCCCGTGGGCTCAGTCCTGTGGAGGTTTTGGCGTCCGGGTCGAAGACCCGGCAGAGGTGGAACCCGCGGTCCGCAACGCGCTAGCGTTCGAGGGTCCTGCGTTAGTCGACGTCGTTGTCAATCCGGACGAACCTCCAATGCCCTCGAAGGTGACCTATGAACAGGCCAAGGGCTTCGTCGAGTCATTCCTACGGGGTCAGCCAAGGAGGGCGTCGATTACTTCGACCCTCTTGAGAGACAAGATCACTGAGCTGACCGACTGACCAAACCGTCAACTCAAAGTGGCTGATTTCAGTTGCGACGCAACCTTACGCAGCACTGACCTTCCGTTGGCTGAAGATGTACCTTGACGGTTTCATTCCCTAACCCTCGCATTAAACCGTCGACGAAGCCCTGGTTCATGGTGCAAACCAGCGTAGGGGCGTGTTGGGCCAACGCGTGGAACGGACAGTTCCTCAAAGAGACTTCACTGTCGGTTCGCAAGGGTTCAAAACCATAGTCTCCGAGGACCTCGGCGGCCACCGCCATCGCCCGCTCGGCCCCCGGTGGACGAAGACGTCTTTCTTCGCGCACCTTCTTGCCCAACGTCAGTCCCGCCTCGTAGGCCACCGAGCGAGCACGCTCGGTGGTAGACTCGCCCTCCGCATTGACTGTGTCGACCAGTAAAGTCCCGAGCATGTCATAGCGCCTTTCGGGCAGTGAGAGCTCTATTTCAGCGTCGGACGCCTTGTACACCTTAGCCGGCCGACCCGCTCCGGGACCGCTGCGACCCGGAGGCCTTGCGTAATGAAAGTCGAGTAAACCCTCGTCGGCAAGCTTGTCGAGGTGGAAGGCGGCGAGTTTTGAAGACACGCCGAACTCCTTGGCGACATCGACTCGGTTAATAGCCTCCTGCTGCCTTCTGACAAATAGATACATCGACCTTCTGAGGTCATCATCAAGAGTTGCAATCCGCTTGACGTCGGAATCAAGATTTTGCATGGGGCCATTGTAACGCCCATGGATACATACTAAACGGTTTAGCGATCCAGCCAGGTCCGGAGCGTCCGCCGACTACGCTGGTTCGCCTTCTAGGGGACAGGAAGTAGTCTGATACATTAAAGAATGGTTGCTCACCAGGGGCGCCTAATGACCCCTGCCGCTGCTCATTGCCGAGCACACCTGTTCTTTTTCCATCCGATCACCATGAAGAGTCCGAACAGCGCAAGGTCCAGAACTATCAGCCGCAGTCGAGGTGTAGGCTGAAAGGGAAGGAAGCGATACGAGATGTTGCCGATAATTGCCACGCCTGCGGCAAAGAGCAGTACCGCTTGTCTCCTGCGAATGGGCAATTCGGCAATGCCCGCGGTGGCCGGGCAGTCGGCAAGGGAAGCTGAACTGGCTGCCAGAGACATCGCTGTCCCGACTACGAAGACGATCCCCGCGAACGCGTACCAGCCGTTGGCCGAGTCGTGTGAACGGAAGATATAGGATCCGATGTCCAGTACGAGGATCAGCGTGTAGGTCCCCGCTGTGACAAGAGCCGAGACGACAAGCCCACGCACATCTAAGCCTCTACCTGCGAACGCCTCCCATAACCCGCTGGTCGACGGAAACGAAGTATCGATAGTTGTGTCAAGGTGCGCGGCGGTCCGCAGGAATGCCTTGGGGAGACGCATCGGGTGTAGATGGATGTGCTGCCTCATCAGTTTCCTGCCCCAATCCGCAATGAGCTGTCTAAAACTACAAGGCAGCGTAGATACATATGTTCTGTAGCCGCCATCGCGTACGAATCTACCATGCAGCTGGTTCTAAAACCAGTATGACTGGGTATATGAAAAAGCTGGCTCGAACTCCACGTTCAGATGTTCTCCGGGGGTCTACACAACATGGCAGGCTGTGAGCACGATGGAGGGCAGCGTGTCTGTTGCGATTGGGATAGAAAGCCGCAAGGGGGGCTTCGGCTGTATCGAATTTGCGAAGCCGAGGATGGTCTGGACTTTTGTCCCGCCCAGCGAATCGATTCAGAAACGACTGGCCCGGCACATCGTGTAATTCCCACGGGCGAAATCGGTGGAAGGTGCCAACCCTGGGCTGCGGGCGATTGGAAGGGACCCCTGTTAGAACTGCTGCCTCGGCAGCACCTACGGGATGAAGGCGCTTACGGGCAAATCTCCCGAAGCGCGAACCGCCTGTCCTGATATCAAGCCCTAGCCGGAACCAGATTTTACCCACCCAGAACCTCCGGCAGGCCCTTCCTGCACGAGATACTCGACTCCGGGTATCCGGCATGTTCTAAAGATGACAATGACGGACGATAGAAGTACACTACTCTGCGGAGATTGTCCTCGAGACGTCCTTTCCCGCGGGCGAGAAATCGATCCATTTGACCGGCAGCAAACAAGGAGCGCAGATGAACGCTATCGAGTCGATCGAGAGTGCCATTGAGTCAATCGAAAACACAGCCGCGCTGGACCCGGCGATCGACGAGGTCGGCAAGGTAGCGGCAAAGCTGGTTCCCCAGGGACCCCTGAAGGACGTGTTGTGCGGCACGTGGCTGGGCCACCCGCTCCATCCAATGCTGACCGATCTCGCCATCGGGCTGTGGACCGGCTCGGTCCTGATCGACCTGGTAGGCGGCAAAGGTGCACGCGGAGCCGCCGACAGGTTGCTCGGGTTCGGAACCCTCTCGGCGATCCCGACTGCGGCGAGCGGGCTTGCCGACTGGGTCGATACCTACGGCGACGAGCGGCGGGTCGGTTTCGTCCACGCGATCGGAAACATCACCGCCACTGCCCTGTTTGCTACCTCCTACCTGGCGCGCAAGCGGGGCAACCGGGGCCTCGGGGTGGCCCTGTCGCTCGGCGCCTTCTCGCTGGTGACCGCGGCGGGTTTTTTGGGCGGCCACTTGAGCTACCGGCTCGGCGCAGGTGTCGACCACACCAGATTTGCCAAGACCGTCGACGACTGGACCGCGGTCAAGGCTCTTTCGGACCTGCCGGACCGCACTCCCACCCTGGTTTCCCCCGGCGGCGCAGACATCCTGGTCTACCGGGACGGCGACAACATATGCGCTCTCGCCGACCACTGCTCGCACCGGGCCGGCCCCCTCCACGAGGGCAAGATCGACGCCGAAAGCCGGACCGTGACCTGCCCGTGGCACGGTAGCGAGTTCGATCTCGAAACCGGCGCGGTGGTTCGGGGGCCGGCGGTAACCGGACAGCCCGCCTACCAAACCCGCATCGTTGGGGACCAGGTGGAGGTCAAGCTGCGCTAGTCGCAGCCCGTTCTTACGGAGGTCGGCGATAGGGAGCTTGAGGGACGTCAGTCCATCCATCTGGACCGCCACCAGCGCGGAAACCTCCTATCCACAGCTGGAGGATGAGTTGAGGGTGGACGTCGCCGTGGTGGGCGGCGGCATTACCGGAATCACCACAGCGCTACTGCTGCTGGAGCAGGGTTTAAGCGTCGCGCTGCTCGAGGCCGATCGGGTCGCGTCGAGCACCACCGGCTACACCACCGCCAAGCTGACTTCCCTTCACGGGCTGAGCTACGCATCGATCGTCGACGGCCACGGCGAGGACGCCGCCCTGCTCTACGGCCAGGCCAACGAGGCGGCCATGCGCAAGGTCGTTGAGCTCTCCGACGCCCACGGCGTCGACTGCAACCTCGAACGGATGCCGGCCTACACATACACCGAGGACCCCGGGTCGGTCGAACAAATCGAAAGGGAGGTCTCGGTTGCCCGGCGTCTCGGCCTGCCCGCGAGCTTGGTCACCGAGACCGACCTGCCCTTCGAGATCGCGGCCGCGGTTCGTTTCGACGACCAGGCGTTGTTTCATCCCCGCAAGTACTGCATCGGCCTGGCCGCGGCAATCGTACGGGCGGGTGGCCGGATCTTCGAGCGGACTCCGGTAACCGGTATCGAGGCGGGGAGCCCGGCGGCGGTCGTGGCCCCCACCGGTACGGTTTACGCCGGCCACGTCGTTCAGGCCACCCAACTTCCGTTTTACGATCCGTACGGGTTCTTCACGAGCAACTTCCCGAGCCAGAGCTATGGGCTGGCCTTTGCGACCTCCGCGACGCTGCCGAACGGCATGTACCTCAGCGCCTCTGCGCCGATCCGGTCGATCAGGCCCTACCGGGACGGAACCGATAGCTACCTCATCATCGGCGGGGAAGGGCACGAGGTGGCCAGGGATGCCGATACGACCCAGCGGTACGCTGCTTTGGCTGATTGGGCCGGCGCCAATTTCGGGATCGGCAAACCGGTTTTCGCCTGGTCGGCGCACGACTATCTTCCGGTCGACGGCCTTCCCTACGTCGGCAGGCTCACTCCGGAGGCCGACCGGCTGTGGCTGGCCACCGGCTTCAAGAAGTGGGGTCTCACCAATGGGACGGCCGCCGCGATGATCCTTGCCGACTCCATCGCCGGCATCGACAACCCCTGGGCCGGGACCTTCGACTCGCTCCGGCTGAAACCCAAGCCGGCGGCGAAGTGGTTGCAGAAGCAGGCGGACCTCAAAAAGAGCTCCGCGGCCGAGCCCGTCAGTACGGTGAAGCCTTCGCAGGAGATCGGCCTGGAACCGGGCGAGGGCGGGATTTTCCAAGGATCGGACAGCGAAAAGGTTGCAGCGTACCGGGACGACGACGGCCGGCTCCACACCTTGTCGGCGGTTTGCTCTCACATGGGCTGTCAGGTTGCCTTCAATACCGCCGAAAAAACGTGGGACTGCCCATGTCACGGCTCCCGATTCGATGCGGATGGAACGGTCGTTCACGGTCCGGCGACCAACCCGCTAAAGCAAATCCGGCTGGTTTAGAAGGGGCCGCGTCTTTGCGCCTCGCGGGATTCATCCCGGCGACTGAGCCGGTGGAAGGATGCACCAGAGCGCCCGGGCGGAGGAAGAGCCAGCGTTCGACCAGCCGGTCACCGGCTCGTCCCTTACGACGATTGCGTCGCCGGCCTGCAGCACCTCCGCAATCGCGCCGAACTGAAGTTCGAGCACGCCCGAGAGCAGGACCACCACCTCCTTTTGTTTGGTGGGAAAGGGGGGTCGGCGGCCGGATGAGCCGGCGCCAAAGTCGAGAATGTGCACCGACATCCGGGAAGGGTCCTCGAGCACCTCCTCGGCGCGCAGCCCGGTCGCCAGCTTGCGCGAGCGCCGAGCCCGCCGGCGAGCCAGCGTGTACGGGAGTGCCGGGGCCGCCCCGCCCGTCCCGAGCACCGCGTACGCCGACTTGAGTGTCTCCTCGGAGAGCCCGCGGCGTCCGGACTCGGCCTGGGACAGGGCGCTGGGCGTTATCCCCACACGCCGGGCCAGCTCGGCCTGGGAGATCCCCCTGGCCTTGCGCTGAGCCCGCAGCGCTTCGCCGGTCCGGGTAGGCTGCTCGGTCTCCCGCCCGACAATCTCGATCCGGCCTTCTTTTAGCGTGAACTGGATCGCCCGGCCGACGGAGTCGGGACGGCCCGCCGCCTTGGCTACCCGAAGGACGTGGCCGCCGGCGGAGGGGCTGGAGTCGAAGACGATCTGGGTGGTTCGCTGCAGACGGGCCAGGAACGAGGCGTCGTGGGCCTCCTTACGTAGGAACCAGTAGGCGACGGTGCGCAGCTCGTACAGACGTGGACAGTGTTCTAGAAACAGGTTCAGCGCCTCCTCCGGGCCCCAGAGGTCCTGCATTGCGGTCAGGTTGTCGAAAACGTAGATCGCACCCGGACCGAACGTGTCCTCGGCTTGCCGAAGCGCTTCGATCACCTGGGCCGGTTCCCGCGGGTCGTCGACAATCCGGATGCGCCGGCGGGCCGGCGATTTCGCGGTCCCGGCGCCGACCGATCCCGAGTAGCAGTCGACAACCAGCACATCCCGGGTCCGCCAGCTGGAGTGGTACCGCTCGAGGACGTCTGCCGCGGATTCAGTGAAGGTCAGATACACCAGGTCGGCCGCCGGGGGCGAGGTGACGAACGAGCGGATGATCGCGGAGTCCACCGGACTTATGATCTGCCAGACGACGTTGTCGCCGATCTGCAGGCCGCCAATAAGTCTGTCTACTTCCGGCAGCCCGGTGGTCATCTGCAAAATTGGGCTCCTTGCTTAACATCCATAAAATCATTATTAAGCAAGGAAGGCTATGTAGTTCCCCGACTGCCGGCTCTACGGCCCGGCCTGCCGGAGGAGTACCGCTCCCGCGACTTACTTGGTGCCTGAGGGCGCCGGCAGCCTTTCCTTGGCATTTCGCGAGGCCAGCATCTCCAACACCTCTTTGACGGAATGCTCAAACGCTGCCAGACCCTCGGACTCGAGGGTTCTTGCGACATCCGCCATGTCGACTCCCACTTCGGCCAAGCGACTCAGCACCTCAACTGCTTCGTCCACCCCCTGGTCGATGGTTCGTGCCACCCTGCCATGGTCCTCGAAGCGTGAAATCGTCGCCTCCTGGAGTGTCGTCACGGTCTTGGGGCCGATCAATTCGTCCACATAGAGAGTGTCGAAGAAGGCCGGGTTCTTCGGAGTCGTCGATGCCCAGAGAGGCTTTTGGGGCCGGGCGCCGAGCGATGCCAACCGCTCCCACCGCCTTCCGGAGAACTTCCCGACGAACGCCCGGTACGCCAGACGAGCCTGGGAGATGGCGGCCCATCCGCTCAAGTTGTCCTCAGGGTCCACCAAGCAATCCTTCAGGCGCTTGTCCACCTCGGCATCAACCCTTCCGACGAAGAAGGATGCGACGCCGGAAACCGTTGACGGATCTCCTCCGGCCCGGACCAAGGCCTCGAGCCCCAAGACGTACGCTTCCATGACCTCGGTGTAACGATCCAGCGAAAAGATCAGTGTGACGTTGATGTTTCGACCTTCGGCCACCATGGCCTCAATGGCCGGGATGCCCTCCGCTGTCGCCGGGATCTTCACCATGAGGTTGGGCTCGCCTATCCGCTGGTGAAGCTGCCGAGCGGAGCTGATCGTTTCCCGGGTATCGCGCGCGAGTGAGGGGGAAACCTCGATCGAGACAAACCCATCGGTTCCCTGGCTCTCGACGAACACGGGTCGGAGGACGGCCAGCGCTTCTGTTGTGTCGCTGATCGCCAGCTCCCAGAACGTGGATTCGGGGGAGTGGCCCGAAGCGAGCAGCGAGCTGATCTGAACGTTGTAGTCGTTGGATCCGAAGATCGACTTTGCGATTATCGAGGGGTTCGCGGTCACGCCTCGAACCCCCTGTTCCACCATGCGAGCCAGAGTGCCGTCCCGCAGATATCTACGAGTGAGGTTGTCCAGCCAGGGACTTTGGCCTTGTTCGGCCCAGAGCTGTTGCAGCTTCGTCATGGCGCCTCCTCCGTCTTTTTCTAACGATAACAGAGAGGGGTGTTAGACGCCGCCACTTAGGTCGGATAATGCTCGCTCGCAGGCTCCAGGATCCAGCCGTAGATCCCGGCAAGGCAGATCACGAGGCCGAGGACGAAAACGGTCCAGGAACCGAATATCACCGCGTACCCCATTACCGGCATCCCGAAGGCAGCCACCAAAGGGTAGAACGACGGAGACGGCATCACGATGTTGGGCGAATCCTGGGCTGCGGGATCTTCCTTGGTCTCGGCCCCGCCGGCCGGCACGGGAACCAGGCGACCCTTACGGTCCTCAGCGTACTTTTGGTGCCAGAAGTCGTCCAGATCGGTGACCAGCGGCACCTCGCGGAAGTTGTACTCGGGCGGAGGCGAAGCGATCGTCCACTCCAGTGTGCGGCCGTCCCAGGGGTCGGCGGACGCGATCTCGCCGTGCCTTTTGCTTTTCACCCAGTTGGTCATGAACACCAGCGTAGAGGCGGCAATCGTGAACGCCCCCATGGTGGCCACCAGGTTCCACATCTCCCAGCCCAGACCTTCCTGGTAGGTGTAGTACCGGCGGGGCATTCCCTTCAGCCCGAGAATGTGCATCGGCCCGAAGGTGGCATTGAACCCGAGCATCATCATCCAAAAATGGATCTTGCCCAGGCGCTCGCCCATCATCCGGCCGGTGATCTTGGGGAACCAGTAGTACAGGCCGCCGAACAGGGCGAAGACCGAACCCCCGAACAGCACGTAGTGGAAGTGGGCGACGACGTAGTAGGTGTCCTGCTGCTGGGCGTCGTGGGGAACCACCGAGTGGGTTACGCCGGAAAGTCCCCCGATTGTGAACATGGCGATGAAGCCTGCCGCGAACAGCATCGGAGTGGTGAACTTGAGCGATCCGCCGGCCATGGTCGCCATCCAGTTGAAGATCTTCACCCCGGTCGGGATAGCTATGGACATGGTCGTGACGGCAAACGCGGCGTTGGCCGCCGGTCCTAGACCGGCTGTGAACATGTGGTGCGCCCACACCCCCCAGCCCATCAGGCCGATTGCAATGCCGGAGAACACCATGAAGCTGTAGCCGAACAGCGGCTTGCGGGCAAACACCGGGATGATCTCCGAGACGATTCCCATCGCCGGCAGGATCATGATGTAGACCTCGGGGTGGCCGAAGAGCCAGAACAGGTGCTGCCACAGGATCGGGTCGCCGCCGGCCGCCGCGTCGAAGAACAGCGCTCCGAAGGTCCGGTCGAAGGTCATGAAGAACAAGGCGACCGCGATGATCGGCATGGCGAACATCAGCAGGAAGCTGGTAACCAGCGTCATCCACACGAACATCGGCATCCGCAGCAGTAGTATGCCCGGCGCCCGCATATTGAGAATCGTCACGATCAGGTTGATCGACCCTACGAGTGAGGCTACCCCGAGGATCTGGAGCCCCAAGGCGTAAAAGTCGAGCCTGTGGGGACCGGGCAGGAAGCCCTCCCCGGTGGTGAGAGGGGTGTACCCGAACCACCCACCATCGGGAGCTCCGCCCAGCAGCCAGCTGGAGTAGATGAACAGCCCGCCCAGCAGGTAGACCCAGTAGCTCAGCGCGTTCAGCCGGGGGAAGGCCACGTCCCGGGCCCCGATCTGCAGCGGCACCAGGTAGTTCATGAAGGCGCTTCCCAGCGGCATCACCACCAGGAAGATCATCGTTACGCCGTGGGTGGTGAACAGCTGGTTGTAGGTGTCGGCATCGACGACCTGACCGTCCGGCCGAGCGAGCTGGGTGCGGATCAGCAGGGCCTCGAGTCCTCCCAGGAGGAAGAAGGCAAAGGAGGTGTAGCCGTAAAGGATGCCGATCCGCTTGTGGTCGACCGTGGTGACCCAGCTCCACAGTCCGGTCTTGGCGACCGGCCGGCGAAGAAGCCTGGGAGTGGAGGTCACAGTGGTCAACGCCGGCTCCTTTCGAAGGGTTTGTCGCAGGCACAGACCTGCGGCTGGGCGTTTATTTACGATGAAACTGGCATTATGCTATCGAAAGAGTAAAAAAAGGCAAACTGGTTGATAAATCGGATAGCGTTTCCGGAGGTTGCTCGATAGCGGGAGATCCTGAAGATGCGAGTCAAGCAAGGCGCTGAAGCGCACCGGGCCCTGTCCGACACCGCCCGGCTGAGGCTGTTCAGCCTGATCCTCGAGGCCGATCGTCCGCTCGACATTCCGGAGATTGCCCGGGCCATGGCGCTGCACCCGAACACGATCCGATCGCATCTGCGGCGTCTCGAGCTGGTAGGGCTGGTGGCTCCCGAGGTCGAGGAACGCACCGCCCGAGGGCGTCCCCGGATCCTGTACAAACCGGGTCCCGAGGCCGAGGACATGGGCCACGGCGCCCGCAACTACAAGCTGCTCGCCACCATGCTGGCCGGGTTCGTAACCGCCGGAATGACGGATCCCGAGGCGGGAGCCCAGGCTGCCGGCCGGGGCTGGGGTGGCTACCTGGCGGCCCCCGTCCGGCCGCACCCCGGAGATCCGGTGGACCTGCGGGCAGCGGCGGACATGGTCGTGCGTTTGATGGACCGGCTGGGCTTCGAGCCCGAGCTGCACGAGATTCCCGAGGGCGTCGAGGTCCACCTGCACCACTGCCCGTTCCGGGACGTCGCAGCCAGGTACCCGCAGACGGTGTGCTCGATGCATCTCGGCATCCTGCGGGGGGCGCTCGCCGACGTCGGGGCGGGCGCCGAGGCCACCGAGCTAATCCCGTTCGTCACGCCCTCGCGGTGCGTGGCCAGGCTCGAGGGCAGGTCCGATTCCCCGGCCGGCTAGCTCCCGGATCGGCGGCCCGCGGAGTAGACCTGGGGCAACCCCCGGTGGGTGAGTGGGCCCTGCTCGGGCACATCCTCGGTGGTTTCACTCTGTTTGCCGGGATGGTGCTGGCCACCGCCGGCTGGCACCTGGCGAGGGCAAAGTCTGCTCCCGGCGAGATCGCCCTCCTGCTCGGGCTGTGCCGGATCGCCGCCTTGATGGTGGCGGTTGCGACAGTGGTGGTCCTCGGGTTCGGCCTGTGGTTGGTGGAACTGCAGGGCCGTCGGCTGACCGACTCCTGGATCCTCTGGGCGATAATGCTGCTGGTCGTCGCCACGGCGGCCGGTATCGCCGGCGGCCAGCGCCCCAAGCGGGCCCGGCAGCTTGCGGAGCGGCTCTCGGAGCGCGGCGCCGGGGCGACCTCCGAGCTGCGAACCCTGCTCGACGACCGGGCGTCGGCGCTGCTCAACTACGCGGCCGCCGCCTGTGTCCTGGCGATCGTTTTCCTCATGGTGTTCAAGCCCCAGTGACTTGCGAAGCGGCGTCCGGCCATTATTTCCTATGAAAGTGGCATAAACCGAGATGGCTGAGATAAAAGTGCGATTCACGGCTAAACTCCGCTCAAGAGCGAGCCCTCCCCGGAAAGGCGGGGTCGAAGGAGACTAAGGAGACAGGCAGATGAGAATAGTGAGATTCGCACTGTTGATTTTGGCGACGGCCCTGGTGGGCTGCGGCGGTTCGGACGCCGGAGCCGATACGTCGGAGCCGGCCGGCGGGGACAACGCTGCCGAGTGCAGCCCGCAGGGCGACGTGATTTCCGTCGTCGCCGTGGCCGGGTCCAAGAACGCCTTCGACAAGGACTGTCTGGCGGTCCGCGCCGGCCAGGCATCCACCCTCAACTTGGAGAACCCGGACAACGAGCCCCACAACGTTTCGGTGTTCGTGGAGCGGGGGGGCGAGAACCTTTTCCGCGGCGAGATCATCGGCCCGGAGGAATCCACGTCCTACTCGTTGCCGGCGATCGAGGCGGGCCGGTACTACTTCCAGTGCGACGTCCATCCGGAGATGAACGGCACCTTCGTATCGGCGGAATAGCCCGTCGGTAGAAGCATTTTCGACTAGCCACAGCCGGCGCCGTGAAAGCTCACCACCTGACGGCCCGGCTGTGGCTCGCGGCCGCCCTCCTGTCGGTTTTCCTGCCCCCGGATCTGCGTCTGGGCCGGTGGCTGCCGCTCCACCTGGCGCTACTGGGGACCGCAAGCCAGCTCATCGCCGGCGGGCAGATCATGTTCTCCGGAGCCCTCAGCATGGCGCCGCCCGTCCGTCGACGCCACATCGCCGGCTCGTTGGTTTTTCTCAACCTGGGCGCCGCGGCGATCGCGGTGGGGCGGATCTCCGGAGCGCTTCCGATGGTGGGTCTCGGTGCGACGGCCTTCCTGGCGGGAGCCGTGTGGAGCGGCCTGGTCGCCGATTCACGCTGGAGGCGGGGGTTGGGAACCCGGTTTCGGATCACCCGAATCTACTACGCTCTTGCCGGAGCCAGCATCGTGATCGGGGGGACGGCCGGCGCCATCCTGGCGTTCGGGCTTTTGCCCGGCGGGCAGATCCACAATTCCCATCGCCTGATGCATATGGCGTTCAACCTTTTCGGCTGGGCCGGGATGACGATCGTCGGGACCGCCGTCACCCTGCTCCCGGCGATTTTGCGAACCCGGGCGGTCGAGCTCCGCTCGCTGGCCTGGGCGCCCTGGACGATGTTTGCCGGTCTGGTTCTGATGGCGGGCGGGGTATCGGTCGGTTCGGAGTGGCCGGCGGCCGCGGGCGGAGCCGTCCTGCTGGCCGGCCTGGTTCCTTTCGCAAGGTTAGCCGCGCGAGTGGCAACCAGCCCGCGGCGGTTCCCGGTGCCGGTGGCCGCCTGGCACCTTATGGCGGCGATCTGGTGGCTGGGCATGGTGAGCGTCGCCCAGATTTGGTTGCTGGCCGCCGGCGACTGGGCTGCGCTCTCCGACCTGTGGCTGGTGGGACTCGCCGGAGGGACGGTGCTGCAGGCGATTCTCGGCGCCTGGTCGTTCCTGCTTCCGATGGAGCAGCGGGTGGGCGGTGAGCTCCGGAGGCTTCATCTGGTGGCGTTCGAACTCGGGAGCCGCCTGCAGATCGGCGCCTACAACCTGGGCCTGGTCTTGCTTTTCGTGTCTCTGCGAGCCGCCGGGCCGGCGGGCACCCGGCAATTCGCGCTATCCCTCATCTGGGCCGCCACCGCCTGGGCCCTGTTCAAGTCCTTTTCCTTCCTCCTGCTGGCCCGGCTTCCGCGAGTAGCGAGGCGATCGAAGGACTGGTGGAAACCGGAGCGATGAAAGCAGGCTGCGGGATTGCCCGAATCGTAGCTTAATGTTATGGTCGAAACATTAAGCAAGGAGGTGGACATGATCAGAACCCTGAGCGTCGGCGGTGACCCCCGTGATGAACTCAAGTGCCGCCTCAAGTTCCTCCAGGATGTCGAGATGCCCCTGCTCAGCTCCGAGTTTGCCGAAGCGGGCTACCTTGGTAGTGCAGCGCTCAGGGTTTACTCCGAGCGTGAGATTCGGGATGCCACCAGACTCCTTGCCGACCTGTCGGGCCCCCTGCGGGAGGCGGACCCGGGCGACCCCGTTCGCTTGAACGACTGCGTCGCTTTGCGGGACGCGGACGAACCGAACGCCGAGGAGTTCGTGGTGCACGCCCCGGGGCTGGTCGTCAGGGCGCCGGGATTTCTCTCGGCCGATTCCGCTCTTGGGGCCGCGGTTCTGGGAAAGAGGGTCGGTGACCCGGTGATCGTCGAAACTCCTGCCGGCTCGCGCTCCTACGTCCTCCAAAGAATTCGCCGGTCCTCGTCCTAGGACGAGGACCGGCGACAGGTACCGGACGTCATGACGGTCGGCAAGAGCCTGCGGCTGCTTGTGCTTCGCTCCAACCACCAGCTGCCCCGCTGGACCGGGCGCTGGGTGCTTACCCCCCGCAAGCCCCCGGACGAACCGCTACGGACGGAAATTCTCGCCCGGCGGCGACGAACGTTCTGTGCTCTCCTGGCGTCGACCTGCCTAACGCTTCCGGCCGGGATCGTCCCGGGGCTTGGGTTCCCGGCCTGGACCGCAGCCGTTCCGGCCGGGGGGCTGGCCGTATTCGTGGTTTACCTTATCTCCGAGAAGAAAAGGCAAAGAACGAGCTCTTCTCGCTCATGAAGGGCATGGTTACCACCGGCCGGTTTGAGGAGATCGCTGGATCACCGGCGCGAGGTCTAGCAATGGGCCTGGCGGGTGAGGCGGCAGGAAGACAGGGCCTCCAGACCCCTGCGCCCAGGCTGGTCGATCGCGACGAGGCACGGTGAATGGGTCACACCCGCACGCCGCTCGGCTTCAGGACGGCGTCGTCGGCTGGTTACCAGACGAGCGGCCTCGCGAGGGGCTAGGCGGCATTCTAAAACCTAGACAGATGGGTGTAACATATAGTCTCTGCAATAGGAGGTCTTTGATGAGGACCAACAGCCCTATATCGGGTAGGTCGGTGAAAGGCTTGGCGAGGCCCAACCGGACGTACCAGCGGGAGCGGCGATGTTCGCATCCCGGGTGCATCACGAAGCTATCCAGCTATAACGCGCAGGACACCTGCTTCATCCACTCCAAGTTCCAGACCCCCCGCCTGCGGGGCAGGAAGGTCGCGTGATCCCGATCGCCACCGACGAGTTGAAGACCAAGCTCGACCGGGAAACTCGTTCAAGCGCGTCAACGCTCCGTCCATCACAGGCAAGGCGCTGGCAGATCGAAACGGTTGCGCAGCTGATCGCAGTGTGGAGGGCTTGGAGGGGGGGACACTCCTTCCAACCTCACGAACGAACTTATGGCAGCGCTGCTGGTTGCTCCGAAAGACAATTGTCAATGGACGGGGACGATCCCTGCGCTGGTGGCTCGATATGCAACATTGGCCAAGGCCACTCGACATCTTTGGTTCCTGAGGCGCACCTTCAAAAGCCAGGTAAAACTGCGTCGGCACCCGGGTGCCGCAGTTAACCTACGACTCACGACCAAGAGTGTCTCGTAAGCAGGTGTCCCAAGCCGAGCCGACCTAGTGACAAAAGAGCTCTCGTTTACCGGCCGCTGGCGGGGGAAGGAAAAGGGCGATCCCTCGCTGGAGAGGTCCTCTACCAGGGTCTGGGAGGAGCATGATCGAGCCCGTCCGAGTCATTAATGTACTGGAGCTGAAAGAACGGCTCGATCGGGGTGACGACTTCAAGCTGGTCAATGCGCTCGGGGAGTGGGAATTCAGAGCAAAGCACATCCCGGGCTCACTGCATCTCCCGAAGATCGGGGACGCGCTCGCGGCCTTGAAGCCGGACGACGACATAGTCGTTTACTGCTCGAATCCGTCCTGTTTGGCCAGCTTGATGATGTACCGCGAGCTGGAAAAGCGGGGGTTCCAAAACGTACGCCGGTTCGAGGGAGGCATAGTCGCCTGGGAGGACGCGGGGTATCCATTGGAAGGGGATTGGGTGTCGTAAAGCGACATCGAAGTTTTGCCATAAAAGGGCGCGGGTCCGGGCTGGTGGACATCGGGAGGCGGTAGCCGATGAAAGACCTTCAACGCCAAGAGGTTAGGGAGCTGATGGAAAAGGGGGCCCAGCTGGTCGAGGTGTTGCCGCCGGGCGAATTCGACGAGGACCACCTGCCCGGTGCGGTCAACATTCCCCTGCGCAGGATAGAGACCGAGGCGGTGACGCTCGACAGGACCCTTCCGATCATCGTCTATTGCTGGGACTCCGCCTGAGACCTCAGCCCGCGAGCCGCGTGGCGGCTCGAGAGCCTCGGTTTCGAGGATATCTACGATTACACCCACGGCAAGCTCGACTGGATGGCCGCCGGCCTGCCCACCGAAGGGACCGGTTCGAGTCTTCCGCGTGCAGGGACGGTGGCGCGCTCGGATGTGCCGACGTGTCGGCTGGACGAACGGCTGGGGGGCCTCCGCAAGCGGGTATCGGAGGCCCGGTGGGACGCCTGCGTCGTCGTGAACGAGGAGCAAGTCGTCCTGGGTCTACTTCGCCGGGAGCAGCTCGCCGGCGGGAAAGAGGACGAGTTCGTGAAGGATGTGATGCTTGTTGGGCCGAGCACCTTCCGCCCTTACGTCTCGATCGAGGAGATGGCCAACTTGATGCTCGAGCACGATCTCGAGTCGTGCCCGGTCACAACTTCTGATGGCCGGCTCGTGGGGCTGCTGAGAGTCGACGACGCGGCCCGTGCAGTTCACGGGCAGCACGCACACACTGGGGAGGCTTCATGACGGGGCCGCGTACGGCGGGGACGGCAAGCTGCCGGCAGTGCCGGATCGCCGTGGATCTGTGCGCGTTCTGCCAGAAGGAAGATTGTCCCCATCCGATGTGCTATCGCTGCGTGCGGATCGTTCTACGTCAGGAGATCCCACAGCCCCATGTCCACGGAGGTTGCAAGGTAATCGGCCCACCTGCACCTCTCCCATTACTTGCCTGAGGCAAGCAGTTGCAGCCGGTGCAGGGGGAGGCAGATCTGAGAAGAGCCGAGTCGGTTCCATCCACCGCCCGGGGGGCGCCGCATAAGGAGGCCCGGTCGGTTGACGCTAGGGAGCGGGTGACCGAAGGCCGTGCCGTCACAGATACGAACGAGGAGGACGGGTGGGCCGGGGTTGATTGTCCGGCAACGGGCTACGCGAGACAGACTCCGACCCCTTTTGCCGGTGCGGCGTAGTCGGTAGGCTCTTGTTCTGCGCACGGTGGCCGTCGGGCATGCGGGGCGGTATTAATCCTTCCCGGTTGTTACGAAGGAGCGATTATGAGTGAGGACGAAATTTACCTTCTTGGTCAGGATGGACGACTCGTTCCGATGCGTGACGAACTCTATGAGTCCGAGGATCTTCTTCAGTCACTGGTAGCGCAATTCCCCGATGTCCTCGCCGGAGGACAAATGAATAGGCAGACTCCACGACGATGGGCTCTTGTAAAGCGCGAGGCGGGCGTGGGATCTGCCGAGAGTACCAATCAATGGAGCCTGGATCACCTTTTCGTCGACTAGGATGGGATCCCCACTCTCGTCGAAGTTAAGCGGTCGTCAGACACGCGGATCCGACGGGAAGTTGTTGGTCAAATGCTCGACTACGCGGCGAACGCCGTCAGGTACTGGCCGATCGAGCAACTGCGTGAGCGTTTTACCTTGACGCAAGCTGCCCGCGGCCTGACTCCGGAGCGGGCTCTTTCTGATCTTCTCGGAGAAGACGCAGATTCGGAATTCTTTTGGCGGCAGGTAGACGACAATCTGCGCGCGGGCCATATCCGCATGGTGTTCCTAGCCGATCGAGTCCCGCCCGAGCTCCAGGCAATTGTTGAATTCATGAACGAGCAGATGTCTCCCGCCGAGGTGATAGCGGTGGAAGTCAGGCAGTACGTCGGGGAGGGAATGAAGACTCTGGTTCCTAGAGTGATTGGGCTAACTGCCCAGGCTCAACAGAAGAGAACCGCGAGCCCAGCTCGCCAATGGGATGAGGCCGCCTTCCTAAAGGAGGCAGAATCCAATCTGGGGGAAGAAGCCGCCGAAGCCGCACGAGACCTTTTGCGCTGGATCGATCGCAATGGATATCGGGTCTGGTGGGGCAAGGGGGCGAAGATGGGATCGTTCTATGCCTGCATCGATAACGGCGAAGAATCGAGGTATCCCTTCGCTGTCTGGACAACTGGTTCAGTTAACGTGCTTTTCGCCCAATTGAAGAAGGTTGCTCCATACACCGAGGAGGCAAGACGCAACGCTCTGCTCCATCGTCTCAACGAGATCCCCGGGGTCGTCTTGCCTCCAGGTGCCATTGACCGGGAGTTGGGATTTCCGCTGAAGGTTCTGGCGAATCCGCTATTCAGAAAGAAGTTTCTCGAAGCTATGGACGAGGTCGCCGCGCTACTAAAGGCAGATTGAGGGATTGCCTCGAGGTTTCACGATGAGGATTTCCTATGAATTCGACTGGCAGGAACACGGCACTGTGTCCCTTACGGATGACGGCCGGCCTCTGCTCCCTAAACTTTCGAAGGAGCCGGGCATTTACAGGATTACTTTCCACCGCTCCAGCAAGTCATCCTTATACATCGGAGAGACGGACAACTTTTCCCGCCGTGCTTACCACTATCGAAATCCTGGTCCGAGCCAGAAGACATCGCGGCGCATTAATGGATTGTTGCGCCGAGAACTCGCTGCTGGAACTCGAGTCGAGGTAGCGACGATCAGGGACCCCGTGACGGAAATCGATGGCCGCCGCGTTGAACCAGACTTCTCTCGTAGGCCCTACCGCCTTCTCTTTGAGAATGCAGCGCTAGTTGGTGTTGCTCAGGAAGGCGCGGAGACCCATAACCTATGAATGGACGGTTGTGATGGCAAGAGGCAGCACCTCGGTCGTCCTCGATCATGGCCGGACAATGAGCGGCTATGCGCCCGACACCGACTACAGCGGGCAAGCTGCCCGCGCTTTCGGGGTGGCCCTGCGCGTCCAAATCACCGATAGTGATGCTCGAGCTCTATAACCCCCGCCCGGCACCTACCCCCTTATCTTTATCTGACCCGTGCCCAATCTAAGATTCGGTGTTCTAGTCGTCCCGGACGCCCCGTTCCCGGCCCTCGTTCAGCGATGGCGGCACGTAGAGGCGCTCGGGTTCGACTTCCTCTTCGTTGCCGACCACTACCGGCACCCGCGCGACGCCTCGCTTACGTGGTTCGACGGGTGGACCGCGCTTGCGGCAATGGCGCTACAGACGAGCAGTATCCGGATCGGCCCTCTGGTCGCGAATCCCGTTCTGCGAGGGCCGGCCGGCCTCGCCAAAGCGGCTTCTGCCATCGACCATCTTTCCAACGGCCGACTGGAGCTGGCGATCGGGAAGGGCGTCGAGGAATCCGACCACCAAGCGACGGGCACGCCCCTTTGGTCGGCAGGGGACCGTGCGGCGCGATTCCGCGAGTATGTCGAACTAGTCGACGGTTTGCTTGGTAGCTGGGAGACGCCGTTCACGTTCGAGGGCCGCTACTACAGAACGCACCAGACTTCGCTGGCACCCGCCCCGGTACAGCGGCCCCGTCCTCCGATCACGGTGGGGGGGCAGTCGCTGACCGTCCGGCGCGTTGCCGCCGAACGAGCGGACTGCTGGAACACATTTGCCTTAGGCGACGTGCCGTTCGACGAGATCCTCAGCATCCTGCGTCACCATAACCAGGAGCTCGACCAACGCTGTGCAGAGCTGGGTAGGGACCCACCGGACATCCGCCGCTCGTTGGTCCTGTGGAAGCCACTCGACCCGTGGGAGACGCCGGATGCCCTTGATCGAATCGTCACCGCGTTCGCCGAAGCGGGGTTTGGGGAGTTCATCATCATGTGGCCCCCTGAGGACGGGATTCGGCTGATAGAGCAGGCGGCGCACACCGTCGCAGCACTCCGCGGTGCTTGAGCGTTATCGGAGGACTGGCTTCAAATTGGATGCGGTTCGGGGTTGTGATCCACCCTCTATAGGCCGCTAAAGGACTGGTTGCGCCACTCGTCACTCAGCGTGGCCGCCGCGATCGGGAGCCGCTCGTAACCAGAACCTCGAGTAATAGGTATGAAGCGGGCAGGCATGAGTTCCTTGCTCACGGATTGCTCACGAAAAGTTCGGGACACGCCGGACTGAGCCGGACGTAATCGCTTATTAGCACGGCGAGATGTGCCTGGAACGGGACCTCGCCGGACGTAGCGGGATGAGGTTGCGGCGACTCATATTCCATTGGTCGGCGATTCGAATTCAACCGAGCATCTCGATGCTTCCGCCATCCCGAACCGCGATTCGTTCCTCCTGAAAAAGGGAGAAAAAGGGGAGCAAAAAGGGAGCAAACGCCGTCGAACGACGCGGAAGAACGTCGATCGATCTGCCCTGGACTAGGGCTCTCCAGGCACAGAATCGTTAAATTCGTCTACCAACGCGTCCCCTTGCCAATGCTTCGGCAGCACGTACAAGGCAGGGGTCACTGGTTCGATCCCAGTAGCGCCCACAACGAATTAGGCACATTTCCGGCCGACTTCATACATAACCTGGGTGACGCGGCCTCTAGCAGGGAGCAAAAAGGAACAGAACAGCGTCGCTTACTGCGGGTCCCTCGGAAACGAGGTACCCGCCACCGGGCGGAGGATTGGTAAATAGGGGCGTCGGTTTCAAGAGCCTCCACGAGAATCTCGACACCACGACGTCGGGCGGGCGGCCAACGGCCGGCTACTTGCGCACCGCCCAAATGAAGTCAAGGCGGCCAGCGCCCCGACCGGGGCGCTGGCTTTGATGTCAGGCTGGTTCTGCTCACGGACCGGCCCCGGGTGAAAGTCAGACTCGGGGTGTCGATCGGCGCATCCGAAGCTTGGCAGTCAGCTAGGTCACTCCTGCGCCGCCAGCAAAGATGACCGCCTGAATCACCCAGTACAACCACCTGCCGTTGCCCTGGAACGCTCGGCCGTCGTCCACTGCCGCAAGCATGATGGTCTGGAAAATGAGCACGATGGCGATGGCGATGGTTGTCGCCCGAAAGGCCTTCGGGACCATTCCGAGCCGCACTCCAAAGAAGATGCCGGCGAGAAGAGCTGTGATTGCCGTCATCTCAGGCCCCTGCCAGCTTGGCGGTCTGCTGGGGCTGCCACTTCACCAAAGCCACGATGCAGACCAGCGATAGCGTGATGCCTACGGTGACGAAAGCGAGCAGCGGGGCGGCGACGGCGGCTCCGTAAGCGGGCAGGGCGGACAAGATGTCGACGCTGCGGACCGAGATCCCCAGAGGCTTGGCCCAGCGGGTGCCACGATAGACCCCGAAGGCGGCGAGCAGAGTGAGGGCTCCGAACACCATGATGAGCCCCACGATGAAGCCCGGAGGCCCCTCGCCATCACCAAGGGCGGTCTTATCGGCGTCGATCTTGGGGAAATTGCGGCCGCTGAGCGAGTCCATCTTCACGCCGGCGTTGGCCAGCTTGCGCTGAATCTCCTCGTCGTCGGCGTTGAACTTCGGAGTGGCGCTGATTGCGCCTTCGTCGCCCACACCCTGCTGGGCAGCCGAGATCTCCTGTGCCACAGCTACCGGTATCAGAAATGATGCGATCCCCAGAAAAATGAGCAGAGCCATCGACAGCTTTCTTGCATCCACCGCAGTTCCTTTCTCTCGATCCAAACCTCGATGGCAAGCTACAGATCTGCTGGTGCCACGTCTTCGGGGCCAACCCTGCAAACTGAATAGGGTTTTCCCTGAAGCTTTTCGCCGCCCGGCATGCCAACATCAGCGGATGGGAGCGAAGCTTCTGATCGTCGATGATCACGACGGCTTTAGGGCGGAAGCCTGCGAGCTGTTGCGAGCAGAGCTCTACGAGGTGATCGGCCAAGCAGAGGACGGCAAGTCGGCAGTGGCGGCGGCCCAAAGGCTTCGTCCCGATGTGGTTCTGGTCGACATCCAGCTGCCGGACTTCGACGGCTTTGAGGTGGCGCGCCGGATTCTCGCCGAGTCGGGAGCTCCTACGGTGATCCTGATCTCCAGCCGGGACGGCTCGGAGTACGGCCGGCGCATCGCCCAGAGCGGCGCGGCGGGGTTTATCTTCAAGGGTGAACTCGGCCGGGCGGCAATAGATTCGCTACTGGCCGCTCAGCGATGAAGGCGCACATTCTGGCAGCCCGGGCGCTCCTCGGCTTCGCGATCCTGCTGTTTGCCGCCTCTCACGCCTTAAGCGCCCTCAACGGTGGATCGGACGACGCCGACTGGGGCGACAACGTAATCGGGGTGCTGTTTCCTCTGGTGCCGCTTGCCTTTGCGGTGGTCGGCTCACTTGTGGCCTCCCGCCACCCGCGCAATGTCATCGGTTGGATTGCGCTTTGGGTGGGCATCGCCGGGCTCGGGCCGATCTTTCCCGAGGGGTACACCGAGTACGCCACGGTCACCAACCCGGGCTCCCTGCCGTTCGCGGAGTTCAGCGCCTGGATGTCGGAGTGGTCCTGGACCCTCTGGGTCGGCCCGGCCGGCATCTTTTTCATTCTGCTGTTCCCTGACGGCAAGCTGCTTTCGCCGGGGTGGAGATGGGCGGCGTGGCTGGGTGGGCTGGCGATTTTCCTGGCCTCCGCTGCGATCGCCCTACACCCGGGCCAGCTGTCGGTCAACCCGTCGATTCGCAACCCGTTCGGGCTGGATCGAGCCGGCCCCTTGCTGGAGCTCATGGCGGCGGGCATAGTGCTGATTCCGATTTCGATACTTGTTGCCGCCGGCTCACTGATCCTGCGTTACCGTCGATCGACCGGTGAAGCGCGGCTTCAGCTCAAATGGTTTGTCGCTTCGGTGGTAGTTGTTGCTCTTGCTCACTTTGCGAGCACCAGCACCACCCTCCTCTACGAGGTGTTGTACTCAGAAGGGCTGTTCAACCTGGATCCCGAGCCGGCCTGGATCTTGCTCTTTCAGGGAGCGGCCGTGCTCACGTGGATCCTTATTCCGGTATCGGCGGGGATCGCGATCTTGAAGTACCGCCTGTACAGCATCGACCTGGTGATCAGCAGGGCGGTCTTGTTCGGGGCCCTGGCGGCGTTTGTGACCTTTACTTACGTGGCCGTTGTGGTGGGGCTGGGTGTGCTGCTCACCTCTTCGACCGAGCCCAACCTGGCCCTCTCGATCTTGGCCACCGCGCTGGTCGCGGTGGCTTTTCAGCCGATAAAACACAGGATGCAGACATTCGCCAACCGGCTGGTCTACGGTCGCAGGTCCACGCCCTACGAGGTGCTGGCTCGCCTTTCGAGCGAGGTCGGTATGGGATACTCTGCCGCCGAAATCGGCGTCCGGGTAGCCAAGGCGCTTTTCGATGGGACCGGGGCCTCCAAGACGGAGCTGTGGCTGGTGATCGACGGCAAGCTCCAGCCCCGGGCGTCGTGGCCGGCAGGGGCACCGATCTACGGCGACGGGTCGTCGCCGCAGGCCGATGCCGTGATGAACATCGAGTATGAAGGTGATTTCCTGGGGCTCCTGGCCCTCCACAAGAAAACCGGCGAGCCGGTGGGCGAGCTGGATAGGGAACTCATGCGTAGTCTGGCCGTGCAGGCAGCGCTCGTGCTTCGCAACGCCCGGCTGACCGAGGAGTTGAAGGCCCGCCTGGCCGAGATCTCGGAGCAGGCTGAGGAGCTGCGGGCGTCTCGCCAGCGGATCGTCACCGCCCAAGACGCGGAGCGCCGCAGGATTGAGCGCAACCTCCACGACGGGGCCCAGCAGCGACTGCTGACGCTCGCCCTTTCCCTGCGGCGGGCGGAACAGAAACTGACGTCGGATTCCGACGATGAGGTCCGGCAGATTCTGACCCGCTCGGCCGAGGAGCTGAAAGCGGGCCTTACAGAGTTGCGGGAGTTGGCCCGCGGCATCCACCCGGCGATCTTGCAAGAGGACGGCCTGAGTGCGGCGGTGCAGTCGTTGGGGGAGCGGGCGCCCCTGCCGGTCACCGTTGCCTACGGAGAGGTCGGCCGTCTGCCGGGGTCGGTGGAGGCGACGGCGTACTTCGTTGTGTCCGAGGCGCTGACCAATGTCGCACGCTACTCGGGCGCCTCCCACGCAGACGTCCGGCTTGACGTGGAAGACGGCTGGCTGACGGTGAAGGTGGCAGATGACGGCGCCGGCGGCGCCGATCCGGCCAACGGCACCGGGCTGCTGGGGCTGATGGACCGGGTCTCTGCTCTGGGCGGGGAGCTGGAGGTTCGTAGCACTCTCGGCGCGGGGACCGAGGTGGGGGCCCGTATCCCGTGCGGGTAGCGCTGGCAGAGGACTCGGTTCTGTTTCGGGAGGGCTTGGCGCGGATTCTGCGCGAAGAGGGCTTCGATGTGGTGGCGGAGGTCTCCGGCCCGGACGCCCTGCTGAAGGCGGTGGCTCTCGAACGCCCGAACGTGGCCATCGTCGACGTACGGATGCCGCCCACGTTCACCGACGAGGGCCTGGTGGCTGCCGCCAGGATCCGTGCCGGTCACCCCACCGTGGGCGTGGTGGTCCTCTCTCACCATGTGGAGACCGAGCAGGCTGTCCGGCTACTGGAAACCGGCGCCGGCGGGATCGGTTATCTGCTGAAGGACCGGGTAACCGACATTCCGGAGTTCCTCGACGCCATCCGGCGGGTTGGCGCTGGGGGCTCCGCCATCGACCCGGAGGTGGTGAGCCGCCTGGTGGAGCGGCGGCGAGATCCCGGGGCACTCGACAGCCTGACCGAACGGGAGCGGGAAGTCCTCAAGCATATGGCCGAGGGCCGCTCCAATCAGGCGATCGAACGCCAGATGTTCCTGAGTCCCAAAACCGTCGAGGCGCATGTACGGAGCCTCTTTATCAAGCTCGACCTGATGCCCGCAGCGGAAGACAACCGCCGGGTTTTAGCCGTCCTTACCTACCTGCGAGCCTGAGCTTAAGAAGCCACAACTCGGCCGGCATGTCGCTTCTACGGATTCTTTGCCGTCGAGATTCAGAACGTAGTTGGAGGAATGAAGTGCGAGCATGATCTGGTCCTCCGGGTCGGCCTCGAATACCCCCGTTAGCACGGTTACCGATGCGGCGCGTCAGTCGACGTCGATCTTTGCCTCCTCCACAATTAGATTTCCAACCAATGAGTCACAAGGCGGACCGGGAGCACTTTGCGAAACCAGGTCCGATGTCGGCGGCACCGGCAAGGGGGAAGAGTCTTGCTTATTCGAACTCCTGGCGACCCGGATCGGTCGGTTCGGCGCCAGGATCCATTAGCACCAGATCAGGGAAGTAGGTTCTATAGAAGCCTCGGTCGCGGGTTAGTAGTCGGTCGGCTGCCTGGATCGCGTGTGAGGCGATCATGAAATCTGCAATCAAGCGGGATCGGCTGCCACCGGCCTTGCGGTAACGACGCCAGGCGTCACCACATCCCAAGCAGGAAGGGAGGTCCAAAGCGCCGTAATCGATGCGAAGTTGGTTCATCGCGTTCTCGGCATCGGTACTACTTGCAAACGCAGCCGATATCTCCGCCCAGACTACTTCGCAGGCGATCACAGCTCCCTGGTCCAGGGCCAGGCGAAGAGTCGCTGCCGATTGCTCGTAATGTTGCGGATCGCGCCGGAATACGTCGCTGAGGATGTTGGTATCGATTGCGGTCAGCACGTCAGTGGCGGGCGACCTCGCCAGGCAGGATCTCGCCCCGTATGGAATCGATGAACTCGTCGGATGTGGGCTCGGGACTCAAGAGGCCAGAGACTGCCGCCACGGGGTCGACGGGGTGGGTTTTAGTGGCCACGAGTCGACCGTGGTCCTCGACCATCTCCAACACCGCGCCCGGCCGAATGCCCAGTCGCTCACGGAGCTTTTTGGGGATCGTTACCTGACCCTTCCCGGAAACGGTAGCTTTCATACACTTATCGTAAGAATTCCTACCAAAACGGTCAAACGTACAGGTTACGAGCCGGTGGTCTGGAGACGGGACAGTTCGATCAGCCCTAACGGGTGGTCCTAAAAGAGCGGTACGCCAACCGCGAGGCCTTCAACGGATTGAGTGGGGTTGACCCAGCAGTCGGATCCCCTGCGTTCACCGACGAGATTTGCATTGACGAACCCTCTTTCCTGGCAGCACATTGGCGTCGGTGAGAAGATAGATGCCCGACGCGGCCGGCAAGAGGTGAACAGATGAGTCAGGCGCTCGAAGAGTCTTCGCTCGAAGCCGCAAGAAGCGCGATCGAGCGCAATGCGTGGCACGAAGCCTTCGATCTCTACCGTGCGGCTGCCGAAACCCAAGTCCTAGGTCCTGAGGACTTGGAGGAGCTTGCCAATGCAGCTTGGTGGACCGGCAGGCTGGAGGATAACCTGGCCTTCCGCCAGCAGGCGTACACCGGTTACGTTCAGAACAATCAGCCCGCCAAGGCTGCGAGAGCGGCGGCCGCCATAGCCCGTGACTACATGGGCAACCTGGCCATCGCCATGGCGAACGGGTGGATCGGGCGGGCGGAACGTTTGCTGGAGAACCAACCCGACAGCCCGGAACAAGGGCAGTTGCTGTTCGTGAAGTGCTTTCAGACGCTCAGTGCCGGTGACTTCGACGCCACCCTGCAACATGCGAGGAAAATGCTCGAGCTCGGCACCCGCTTCGGGGACCGGGATCTGCAGGGTTTGGGACTTATGTTCGAAGGCCGGGTTCGCGTGGCGCTCGGGGAAGTGGAAAAAGGTTTGAGTCTGCTGGACGAAGCCACGGTGGCCGCGGTCAGTGGTGAGCTTGGACCCCAGGTCACGGGGTTTGTCTACTGCATGGCCATCACCTCAACCTCGAGCCTGAGGGACTACCGGCGAGCCGGCGAGTGGAACGAGGCTGCCAAGCGCTGGTGCGAGCGCCAATCCATCTCAGGTTTCCCCGGGCACTGTCGTGTGTTGCGGGCGGAGATCATGCAGCTGAAGGGCCTCTGGACGGAGGCGGAGAAGGACATTCGTATCGCTCTCGGTGAACTTAAGGACTTCAATTTGTACCTGGCGAGCGAAGGCTTCTACGAGTTGGGCGAAATCCGCAGGCGCATGGGTGACTTGAAAGGCGCCGAGGAGGCGTTCAAGCAGGCGGACGAGCTTGGATGGGAGCCGCAACCCGGAATGGCGCTATTACGGCTCAGTCAGGGAAATGTGGCCGGCGCCATGGGAGGGATCAAGCGGGCGCTGGCCGATGAGGTTCGAGGACCGCTCTATCGCTTCCCGATGCTGGCCGCTCAGGTGGAGATTTCGATTGCGTCGGGGAACCTGGAACTGGCCGGCGCCTCCGCCGAGGAGTTGGAGGGCATAGCGAAGGTTTATGGGACCTCGGCGTTGAAGGCTTCGGCGTGCTATGCAAGGGGAGCCCTTCAGGTGGCCGAGGATGCGGCAGAGGAAGCATTGAAGACCTTGCGCCTGGCTATGCGGCTGTGGAAGGACGCCGATGTGCCGTACGAGGTGGCAAGAACCCGGGTGGTGCTCGCCCGGGCCTATGCCGAGGTCGGCGAGACCGACTCCTCTGAGCTGGAGCTTCAGAGCGCTGCCTCAGCTTTTCAGCGCCTGGGCGCACTCCTTGACTTGCGAGCGACCAATGAGCTCCTGGGAGAAAGTACTCAGGCTGCGCAGGCGGCGTCGCGGGTGACCAAGACCTTCATGTTCACCGACATCGTCAAGTCCACCAGCCTGGTTGAAGCAATGGGCGACGAAGCGTGGAGCGACTTGCTGGAGTGGCACGACCGGACGATGCGCAGCACCTTCCTGGCCAACGGCGGTGAGGAGATAAACAAGGTCGGGGACGGCTTTTTTGTCGCCTTCGAGCGCCCCGACGATGCGATGGACTGTGCCGTCGCAATTCAAAGCACACTGGTCGACCACCGTCGTGCCCACGGCTTTTCCCCGAGAGTCCGCATCGGGCTTCACTGCGGCGACGCTACTCGCAAGGGAACGGACTACGAGGGGGGACAGGTGCACCTTGCCGCCCGCATCGGGGCAATTGCGGAAGGCGACGAGATTCTTCTGAGTCGCACGTCCTGCACCGAGAGTGCGCGAAGCCACCCGATTTCAGAACCACGAATGGTTAGCTTGAAGGGCATAGCCGAACCGGTGGAGGTCGTTTCCTTGAACTGGAGACCTGGCCCATGACCGCCTCGAACTTGCCGACCGGCTCAGAGGTCCTCCCTGGAAGTGAGCGCGGTGGAGGCGCTCGCGTCCACCCCTACGCGGCGAGCGACTTGAGATGCTTCAGATTAACCAGCGGTGTCAATACATGCTAATCAGTCAGGCGAGAAGAGGCCGGCCCCCGGGAGGGTCCGGATAAGTTCAGACGGTCAGCTCCACCTCCGCCCAGATCACCACCGGCAGGTTGAACGGAACAGCGGTCACTCCCGGGGCGACGCGCGCGTGGGCTCCGACCTCCTCGCCGTAGAGGTTTAACAGCAGGTCGGATGCCGCGTTGGCGACCAGCGTCGTCATGGGGTAGCCGGGATCGGCATTGACGAATGCGCCGAGCATCAGCCAGGCAGCCACGTTTTCCAGGTTTCCGACCTCCCGCTTTAGGCTGGACAGCATCGAAACCGTGGCCAAGCGGGCGGACTCCTGAGCTTGTTCAACAGGCACCTGGCTGGGAACCGAGCCGAAGGGACCGAGCGGAATACCGTCGGCCGACAACGCGCCGTGTCCGGCGATGAATGCCCGGGAGCCGTGAATCCTGACCCATTCGAATGGAATCTTGACGCCAGGAGGCACCTTCGGCTCGGGGGGTAGGTCGTATCCCAGCTCCTTCAACCGCTGCTCCAGCTGGTGCATCGACGTCTCCTTTCGGCTGAGCTTGACAGTGTGTCAAGTAAACCTACGGTATGCTTGACAGCATGTCAAGCGGAGATCCTGCAACCCGGAATAGAATTCTCACTTCGGCCCGTAGCTTGCTGGAGGAGAAACCGGGGGCCAACGTCACGATGGGGCAGATTGCCGGGCGTGCCGGCATTACCCGTCAGGGGCTCTACCTGCACTTTGCCGACCGAACCAGCCTGTTCCTTGAAGTCGGACGTTTGGTCGACGCCACCGAGCGAACGCCCGAGCGACAGCGGCGGGTTGACGAGGCTGCGACGGGACGGGAAGCCCTCCGGGAGGCGATAGGGCTGCAGGCGATTCTCAAGCCCAAGCTTCGGGGACTGGCTACCGCGATGGATGCACTTCGCCGTACCGACCCTGCCGCCGACGCTGTCTGGAAGGAGCGAGAGCACGCCCGCCTTCAACGGTGCGAGGATCTGGTGCGCCGGCTGGCTTCCGAAGGTGTTCTCAGGGCAGGTTGGGACCCCAGCAGTGCGGCACAGTGCCTGTGGGCCGTGACGTCACAGCGAGTGTGGGACGACCTGGTGGTGGATCAGGGCTGGTCGACCGACAGCTACTGCAGTCACTTGACGCAGCTTCTCGAGGCCGCTCTACTCAATTAAGGGGCCGGCCACCTCGGGAGTTGGGATAGAGAAGCGCAGAGCTGGGCCGGCTCAGTCATTCCCGTCGAGGCTTCGGAGGTCCTGATCGTCGGTCGGTGCTTGCCTCACTGGGCACCTCCCGCATCCCCTTCAGGCGGTCGACAACCTCAACCTGCTCGAGGCCGGCGCCCAGCTCCTCGGGACGAGCCGCTACCGCGCCTCTGTCTCGATTGACTTTTGCTCTTCGTTTCCCATGAAAAGCCTCCTAGGATTCCGTTCGGTTTCATCTCCAGCTAGCCGCCCAAACTCCGATGTCGCGTGTATGGGCAGCGCGGATTGCTGCCGCTTGCCCCGGTTCACGAACGCCGTGCCCTTCAGCGGAATCCCTAGCCTGTTCACTTCCACCGCTCGGACCCGCTGCGGAAACCGCGCCAGCGAGCGCTCGTTCGTTTGTGTTACCTAACATATCGTGGCGTCCAGCCCCTCCGATTCAAACTGACCGGTTTGACCACGAATTGACAATTTTCTAATATGCTAACTCCCTCCTCTTGGGATCCGACTACTCAAGAGGAACTGGGTTGGGCATAACTCCGAAAAGGGACCGCCGATACTGGGAATGGCGGTCCCTTTTCGCGTCAATCCCCTCCGATTTCAAACTGACCCACGACCGGTCGATCTGATCAGAAGCTCTGAAGTTGACTTGAGGGTGGGGGACGTCACAACCTCCGCCTCCTCGATCCACCGGGCCAAGACATTCAGCGCGGCAAGATGCTCAAGTCCACCTGCTCGCCCAGTGGGCGCCGCCGACGAGGACGGGCGCGCCGGTCCACAGCACGACGACCACCAATAGCGCCGGCAGGGCTTCTTCACCTTGGGATCACCCTACGGCACACCCTCCGGCCGACACCCGGGTCGATTCCACCCCGGGTGGGTAGGGTAGCGGGCATGAAGGCTGAACATCAGGCAGGGGTGCTGCGTCGGCTGCGGATCGGCCGGGGGCATCTCGACGGGGTGGTCCGCATGGTGGAGGAGCACGCCTACTGCCCTGAGGTGATGAAGCAGCTGTCGGGGATCCAGGATTGGGTGCAGGGCGCCAACCGGCTGGTGCTGCGCAACCAACTCGAGACCTGCGTCGCTGACGCGGTGCGCGAGGGGCCGCACGGTGGATGTGGTCGATGAGCTCATGGAGGCGCTGCG